>Ga0334882_1001199_pt1 | contig 32243 bp, 27 predicted proteins | sample GraSluR1_MG_5_FD_207226 | JGI IMG/M metagenome (GOLD analysis project Ga0334882, IMG submission 207226) | Sludge microbial communities from methane-producing bioreactor in Wageningen University, Netherlands - Granular Sludge_15_04-R1 | ecosystem: Engineered > Bioreactor > Anaerobic >... | reverse complement strand
GGCCGGACACTGGTTCATTCTTTGCGTTCTCTGCGTTCTTTCGCGGACAATCTTCCGGAGGGTTTATCCACAAAAGAGCACAAGGAGCACATAGAATCAGCCGGATCTATGGCCGGACACTGGTTCATTCTTTGCGTTCTCTGCGTTCTTTCGCGGACAATCTTCCGGAGGGTTTATCCACAAAAGAGCACAAGGAGCACATAGAATCAGCCGGATCAATTCAGGACCATTTTCTTGATTTCGAACTTATACGACCCGAAGTTCACCAGCAGAGCATGCTCAATGTGTGTGGCTTTCAGATAATGGAGCACCTGGGCGGCGTGCTCGCCGCTGAGAGTCTTGCAGGTTTTCAGTTCGATCAGGAGAGAACCGTTGACGATGATATCCGCATAATAATCGCCAATCACGGTGCCGTCTTCGTCGTGGATCTTGATGGGCTTCTGTTGTTGGACCTGGAACCCCGCTTTTTGAAGTCGATGAACCAAGGCGTTTTCATAGACCTTTTCCAGATATCCGCAGCCATGATAGAGATGAATCGCATACGCGATTTCTCGGACCTGATCGCACAACCGCATAATGTCTTTCGTACTCATTTCTTCGCCTCCTCAGGTTCATTCACCATCTTTGCGTTCTTTGTGTTCTTTCGTGGACAATCTTCCGGAGGGTTTATCCGCAAAAAAGCACAAAGATCACATAGAAACAGCCGGTTTCAAGGCTAAGCCCCGGGTCACTCTTTGTGTTCTCTGCGTTCTTTCGTGGACAATTTTCCGGAGGGTTTATCCGCAAAAGAGCACAAGGAGCACAAAGAAACAGCCGGCACAAGCCATTCCTCATCGAATTCTTTGTGTTCTCTGTGTTCTTTCGTGGACAATCTTCCGGAGGGTTTCATCCACAAAGCTTGCCAAGCCGAAGGCATGGAGCTCAAGGAGCCCCAAGAAACAGCCGGATCAGCCCAGTTCGACCGGTTGCCCGCGGTTGCGCATAGATGCCGTGGCCGCTTCGAGAATGCGCACGACATTGAGCCCGGCCTGCCCGTCGGTCAACGGCTTGGCCCCGGCATGAATGCATTCGATGAAATGCTGGGCTTCCGCCTTCAGGGCTTCGGTCATGGCCAACTGCGGCGCCCACATGTCGCCCGTGCGGTAGCCCACCATCATCTTGTAGACCCCATCGGGCTCGGTCACCGTAATGCCCTTGTCATAGACCTTGACCTTCTCGCTGGGTTCCAGGTCGTCATAGACGACCATTTTCTGCGACCCGCCGATGAGGGTCCGGCGAATTTTCACTGGCGCCAGCCAATTGACATGAAAGTGGGCGATGATGTTGTCGGCAAAGTAGCAGGTCAGATACGCCACGTCTTCGGGTTGATCGTCCACGTGGGCGACTCCTGTGGCGGACACCGCCTGCGGCTGTGCGCCCAGAATGAAATCCATGATGGAGAGATCGTGGACCGCCAGATCCCACAACACGTTGACATCGTGCTGGAACAGGCCCAGGTTCACTCGGACGGAGTCATAGTAGTACAATTGTCCCAACTCCCCGGTTGCCACCAGATCCTTGATCTTACGGACAGCGGGTGTGAACAGAAAAGTATGGTCTACCATCAGGGTCAGCTTGCGCCGTTCGGCTTCCTCGATCAGCCGGGCCCCTTGCTCCACCGTGGCGGTGAAAGGCTTCTCCACCAGCACATGCTTGCCGGACTGGAGGGCCGCCAAGGCCAACTCGTAGTGGCTGGAAACCGGCGTGGCGATTGCCACCGCATCCAGAGACGAATCCTCGAGCAGATCCTGGTACCGCTCCGTCGGCCGTATCGCCGGATACCGCAATGCCGCCTGGCTCAGACGCTCGGCCCGCAGATCGCTGACCATCCGGACCACCGCCAGTCCGCTCTCGTTGAAATTCCGGACCAGATTCGGCCCCCAGTATCCATAGCCGATTACACCGATCTTGATCATCATTATACCTTGTTGCGGGTTATGGAACACGAACTCATACGCCCGGCGATCGTTTCGTCCCGATCAGGCAATCCCCATCCTCAGGCTCCACGGGTCACCAGCAGGATTCCCGCCAGGATGGTCACGATGCCGGCGATTTTAAGGGGCGCGGCCGGTTCGCGGAAAACCCCGACGGCCCCCAGCGTAACCAGCACAAACGTCAAGCCCACAAGCACGGGATAGCCCGTGCTGACTTCCGTGACCGACAACGCATAGAACCAGACAATCGCCGCCAGCGCGTACAAGATGATTCCGGACAGGAAGGCAGGTTGCAGCAGGGTGCTCATCCAGCCCGCCAGCCATTGACCTGGTTGGACCGCCAATCCGCCGGATTTGAGCAGCCCATGGCGAAGCAATAGATTGGCCAGCGCCGTCAAAACCGCGCAGACGACAATATAGATCAGGCTGGTGATTTTCATTGAACTCCATGGGAATGATTACCACAAAGAACGCAAAGAGCACAAAGACTATTCGAACAGCTCAGGCTCTTTCGGACGCCCGGATCCGGGCGGGAACCCCGGCCACCACGGTGCCGGCGGGGACATCTTTCGTCACCACGGCGCCGGCTCCGATTAAGGCACCCTCGCCGATGGTCACATTGCAGAGAATGACCGCCCCGCTGCCGACGGAAGCCCCCCGCTTCACCACGGTGGGCTGGCAAACCCAATCCGCCTCGGTCTGCAACGCCCCGCCTTCCGCCGTCGCCCGCGGGTGCCGGTCGTTGATGAACATCACGCCGTGGCCAACGAACACCTCGTCTTCGATCGTCACCCCTTCGCAGATGAACGTATGGGAGGAAATCTTGCAGCGCGCCCCCACAACCGCATTCTTCTGGATTTCGACAAACGTCCCAATTCGGGTTTCATCGCCGATGGTGCAGCCATACAGATTCACCAATCCGGGATGGTGAATGATCACACCCTGTCCAAGTTTCACGCTGTCCGCGATGCCCATAATCCATGTCCATCCATAATCCAAAGCCCAACCCGTTCGACTTAAGTCGAATTGTGACTATTGTTCACAGCCCGGAAGAAATAGAAAGCGGAAAAGGGATTTGGCCTCCATTGGCTTTTCGAACAGGCCCCGTTCTTGACCCTCTCTCGTAGACAGCGCCCTCCCAATCATGATAGGTATGCCCCATGAATAAGAAATCCTTTGTCTTTTCTCTGATCATCCTCTTGATTTCTTTTCTGACACTGGAGTTTGCCGCCAGACGCATCGGGTTCCGGCCCTGGCAATACACCCCCGATACGCGCAAACCAAAGGCGTATGAAACAGATCCGACCCGCGGCTGGCGCAACAAGGCCGGCGTTTTTCATACCGCGGATGGCACGAATGTGATTGTGGTGACCCACACCGAAGCCGGCGGGCGGGCCACAGCAGAGCCCCTCCCCCCCAAGGACGGCCGTCCAGCCATTGTTCTGATCGGCTGTTCGGTCACCGAGGGGGTTTCCATATCGGATTGGGAGACGCTGGGTTGGAAACTTCAGGAGCGTTTTCCGGAATATGAGGTTTTGAATTATGGGACCGGCGGATACAGCGCCTTCCAAGCGCTGCTCGCCCTCGAAGAGCACTTCGAACGCCATCCCCATCCGACGGCGGCTGTGATTTATGGCGGGTGGGCCGGGCATTCGTGGCGCGACGTGGGCGTCTGGTGGTACCTGAAGGAGATGTCTCAGCGAAACGCTACTCAATTCCAAATGCCCTATTGCGACGTGGATGACCAGGGTCGCATTGTCCGGTATCCCGCCGTTCGCTATTACGCGCCCCTCGCGAAGTACAGTGCCCTCGTCAGCGCCACGTACGACCTCGTCTGGCGCGTCCGGGAACGGCCGCGGGTACGCCGGCGTCTTGCGGTCTGGCAGGCGGTGGTCGAGCAAATGCAGGCTCTATCCGGGTCCCATGACGCCGCTTTTATATATGCCATGCTCTTGTGGGAGGATTCCGAACTGGACATGCTGAACGATTTTTTCAAGCGCAGCCAGATGACGTATGTGAACTGCCGACCAGATGACTGGCACGAGAATTTCGGTTGGAACGTCCCGCTTTGCGGTCATCCCAACGGATTGGCAAACTCCTACTATCTAGAGCGACTCGCTCCGGTCTTGGAGAAGAAGCTCTCTGCCGGTCTCTGACCGACCTGGCCATCGGATGGGGGTTCCCCCGTGACCGCTTGCGGGTCGGGTCGTCCCGCGTCGTGGGAGGCAAACGTTGGCTCCCCCCGCGACACAAGGTCGTGGTTCCCGCTCAAGCCATAAACGCAACCCGTATAGGCAAGCCTCAATGATCCCCGCCAGATTTCATCTGCCCGGCCACGAAGGCGTCCACAAGGAACACCTCGTCCATGGAATTGACAAACAGCCTCGCGGGATTATGCCGGGCATGCCAGCGCAACTGGTCGCCATCGATCCGAGCGCCGTATTCGACGTCCAGCAAGACTTGGATGCCGTGATTCTTCTCTCCCGTTATCAACTGGACCATGCCGATCGGAACGAACCCGCGAAGCAGTAACGAGTTCCCATACAGGGCCCAAGTAGTCTGGTCTTCCCCGACCGGACGCAGCAGGCCCGGCGTGCGGCGCTGGCGCAGGGTCCGGGTGTCCAGCAGCAGAATCGGCTTTTCGCGCCACTGATCGGCCGTTTCCTCCAAGTGGGCATAGAGCCGCCGGGCAAATATCCCCGATTGCCGCCAATTCTCCGCCGTCCCCTGATTGGCCACGAGGGCCAGAAAGACAGGAAGCGCCAGCCACGGCCCCCAGCGCCGTACCGGAAAGTTGGAGAGCGCCAAGGCGGCCAGCAGGCTGACCCCGATGCCGGGGATCACATTCAACCGTCCGCCCGTGTAAGACAGGATCAACACCCCCATGGCCGCGGCGGTCCATGCCAGGGCAAAGCCCCAGATTTGCCAGCGGGAAAACAGGGCCGTGTCCTCGCTCTCTGTCGATGATTCCGCCAGCCGCTGCAAGCCCCAGAACACAAGGCCCGCAACGCCGACGTTGGCCACAAACAGGAATCGCCTGGTCCATAGGGAGATCGAAGCGAACATCTGGAACCCGGACAGGATGGCGCCAAACAGGTAGTCCCCCGCCCACCAATGAACCAGGTGCCACGAGTTCATCGTGATGCTCATCAATGAAGGACCCGCTTGCATATGGGTGGGATAGGAAATGCCCGGGTTCAGACCAAAGGCATTGGTTCCCCGCCAGGCCAGATAGAACAGGCCCGCCAATCCAATGGGCGCCATGCGCAACAGGCTGCGGACCGGCGTCCTTTTCCAAGGCAACAAGACCAGATAAGCGGCTGGCAACAGGATACCCGCCTCATAGGAAAACACGCCCACCCCATAGGCCAGCGCCGAGACCGCCAATCGCCATCTCCCTCCCCGCCGCACATACGCCACCCACATCCAGCCGCTCAGGGCATACGGCACCAGGGCGCAGGCCACCTCATTGAGCACCTGGGTGGACCAATGATAGGTCTCCGTCAGGTTGGGCAACAGCGCAAAAAACAAGCCCGTCAACGCCGCCACCATCCGCCGCCCGGTCAGTTCCAGCGCCATCTTCATGGTGAACAGCAGCAGGAGCGAATTGCCCGCCAGCGAAAGGATGGTCCACGGCAGGGCCCGGTCCCCGAACCACCGGTACACCACGTTGACGGCGATCATGCTCAGCGGGCGGTTGGGATCCTGAAGTCCGCGCCATGCCGCCTCCGCATTGGATGCAAAGAATGAACTTCGCGCCAAGTTCGCCCAGTCATCCCCCACCAGCACAGCCCAGGGCGACGGCAGATAACGGGACCAGAACTGCAGTAGCAATGCGCCGAGGATCACCGCCCAGCCTAAGCGAAGGGATCGCGCGCCAGGCGAGTCACAAGCGAGCCTGGATGGGTCGGGATACGGGCTCATGTATGGAACTTTCATTTCAACCAACCCCGAAGACCCTATCCTGTCAAACTGTCCCCTTCAACCCGGAATCCAAGTTTCCAGTTTCCAGTTTCAAGCCTCCTCCACTCACCGCCTCCGCCCTCAAGCTCTTCAAGGACAGACCCTCCCGGGCCAGGAACCACGCCCCCAGGCCGGCATTGGCCAGCATGTTGACCGCGTGGGTCCCGATGGCATAGGCCAGGGCCGCGCTGCGATCCGGAGCCCAAACCGAAAGAGCCAGTACCGCTAGGTAATGATAAACCCCAATGTATCCCGGAGACGAGGGAATGGCCGAACCGAGATTGACGACCACCAGCACGAAGTATCCCGCATACCAGGGCACCTCGAGGTGGAACGCCGCCACCCAGGCCAGTGTCCCCAGTCCCGCCATCAGCCAAACCCCGGCTGACAAAACCGCAATCTTGAGAATTCCGACCGACCGATGCAAGGCATCTGCGCCCGAAGAAAAATTGCCCACAAGGGTCATCGCCCGATCCGCGACGCGGTGCGGCATGACCTTGCTCATCCAGATGGCCAAGCCGGGCAGCCGATCCCGGTTCAAGGAAAGGACAACCAGGCCGATCAACCCGATGGTGCCGGCGGCCGTCATGCCGGCCAACCCTGCACGGATTGGCGCGGGTATTTCCAATACCAGCGCCAACACCAGCGTCAGGATCACAAGCATCAGAACATCCAACAGCCGTTCCACCGCGATACTGCCCAGCGATCGGCTGATGCCAACATGCTTTCGCCGGCCGATCAGGCTCGCCCGGGCCAAATCGCCCAGACGCAAGGGCAAGACCGTATTGGCAAGATAGCCGATGGTGATGTAGGCGAACGTATCACGGGCGCGGACGAAAGCGTAGGGGGATAAAAGAGCCCGCCATCGAAGCGCCGCAATGCCCCAACTTCCCACCAGCGTCGTCGTGCCCAGCAGCAAAAGATCAAGCCGGGCGCTGCGCCAGGATGACCACACCCCTGCCCATTCCACGTTGCGAAGCGCCAGCCCCAGGAACAGCAGGCTGATGACCAGTCCAATCCAGGTTTTCAGGAACGGTCGTTTCATGGGGTTTAGGTTACTACCTGTGCTAGGCGCGAAGTTGCCACCAGAGTTCGAACACTTGGCGCAAGTTGGAGACAATGGCGCGGGCATTCATCACCTTGGATGCACCGCTCATGCGCGAGCGCAATCCTGTCGGCTCACCGACCACCCGATACCCTTTGCGCATAAATCGCAGGATCAACTCCATCTGGATCATCCAGCCACGGCCAGACGAAGTCAACGGAACCGTATCCACCAGGGCTCTTTTGAACATCATAATTCCTTGGAAATCAGGAAAATGTCCGAATAGAATCCGGTAGAGAGTCCGTTCCCCCCACGAGAAAAAACGCGCCGCTAGCGAACGGTTTTTTCGCAAGTCAGGAATGAACCCCAAAACCATGTCCGCTTCGTCTAATCGCTGCATGAACCGGCCAATAATGGTCGGCTCAAATTGACCATCCGCGGGAAACAGGGTGGCCAGTTGCTTCGTGCCGCAAAGGAATCCCTGGCGATACACAGCCCCAAGGCCCAGGTTCACCGTATGGTGAATGACCCGGACTTGGGGCAAATCCCGCGCCAACCGATCGGCGATCTCGCCACTGCCGTCCGTACTGCCATCGTCAATGATGACAATCTCGTAATCCACCTGAAGCCGAACTAATTCCCGGCGGATTTCTTCAACCACCTGTTCGAGGCTGGGGGCCTCGTTGTAATTCATGATGGCTACGCAAATGCTGCGCAAACTCATCTGATTTCCATCCACCGCCATCCCCGCCTCAAGATGCCGATCGATAGGCGTCTGCGGTTCGTTGAATCCCCTCGTCCAGATCCACTTCCGACTCAAACCCGATCAGGTCGCGGGCCTTGCTGACATTGGGGATGCGCAGCTCGACGTCGGCATAGTCTTTGTAGACGAATTCGATTTGCGATTTGGAATTGAGCACGCGGATCACCGTATTGGCCAAGCCGTAGATCGTCGTAATCGCCCGCTGGTTGCCGATGTTGAACGACTCGCCGACCGCCTTGGGGTGCTCCATGCACAGCAGGGTCCCGCGGACCATGTCGTCCACATAGCACCACGCGCGGATCTGAGTGCCGTCGCCGTTGATCGTGATCGTCTCGTTTTTCAGCGCCCGCTGGATGAACGTGCGCAGGGCGCCCTCGCCCACCTGCCCGGGGCCGTAGACATTGAAGGGACGAACGACGGAGACCGGCAGCCCCTGGTGCTGGAAGTAGGCGATCGCGAGGTGCTCTTCGGCCAGCTTGCTCACGGCATAGGTCCAGCGCGCCTCGCCAATGGTGCCGATCGAGGTCTTGTCCAGCTCCGAAGATCGGAAGGCCGTGGTCCCAAACACCTCGCTTGTGGAGAAACAGACGACCCGGTCGAGATTCTTCAGGTGGGCGGCCGCTTCCAGCACGTTAGCCGATCCCACCATGTTCACGCGCATGGTCGCCACGGGATTCTTGACCACCGTGTCAATCCCGGCAATGGCCGCGCAGTGAACGACCACGTCGGCGCCTTCCATGGTCTTGGCCAGATGGTCGTAGTCCAGGACATCCCCCACGACCAGCGTCAGGTTGGGATGATCCTTCCACGGCTTGGTCTGCAACGCATTGCGCGCCAGGTTGTCATAGGCCACGATCTGGTTGTTTTCCACCAGGCGGCCGATCAGGGTCGAGCCAATGAATCCGGCCCCGCCCGTAATGAAAATCTTCTTGTTTTGGATCATGATGTACCCTTCTGGCCCCTCCCGCTGTCATCCTGTCCCGGGATGCACGGGAAACGCGGGCACTCTGCGCCGAATCCGGCTCGAAAATCAATCATTTAATGGGGGTTGAAAATTACAGGTTACAGGTTGAAGGAATGGGGTTGCCGGTTGAAGGTTGAGACTCCAAGCAGGGTTGGTGGTTGGTGGTCGGTGGTTGCTCGACAGTCTCCATTCCCCTGTCGAGGCTGATGGTTGAGGCCCCCCGCGGGTTCACCCCGTGGCTCGGATGAAGGTTGCTCTGTAGGCCCCCACGGGTTCACCCCGTGGGTGAATCAGGTCGGTTCGGCGCCAGTTGCTGGCACACGACCTCCTTCACCCATGACGCAAGGTCATGGGGGTCGGCCTGACATTGGGCGACCACAGACTACTGACCTCTGACCACGGACTTCTGTCACTCTCCTTTGCCTCCCCTCCCCCATCTTTGTGTTCTCTGCGTTCTTTGTGGCTAACCCTCCCGGCTGTTCAAGAATTGGAATCATGGAATGGGGGAATGGTGCCACAGACTACTGACTACTGACCTCGGACTTCGGACCTCCGGCCTGCCTTCCCCGGTTGCTCCTTTCAGCTTTTCAGCCTTTCAGCCCCCCCCCTCCTCCCCGTCCGTATGCCTCGGTTCCAACCCCGCCAGAGGACCGGGCCCGTGATTCAATACCCGGATTCTCTCCCGGATGAACTCGATATCCACCTGATCCTGAGGGCGCCCCGCCGCCAACTTGGTCCTGAGCAAATCCTGTAGCGAAAGCACTCTGCAGTGGCCTCCGTCTTCCAAGGGGATCAGCACCGCCGCCGCTTCTGCGGCCTCGAACGAACCCACTCCTGGCACCATCAAGTGAAACTGAACGATTCAAGTGGCCGATGAGCGTTTCCATTGAATCCCTCCCCTCCGCGCCACTTCCAACAGATAACCGTGCTTCCACTCGTTCAGATCAGAGTAGGAAGAAAAACACCGCCGGGGAAACTGGGGCAGGTTGCAAGGAACCGGGCAGGACCGCGGGCGATAACCGGGCTTGCAAGACTCCTGCGCCCAGAACCGGACCTTGGCGTGGATGTCATCTGTTGCTTTCACGTTCGCCAGCCTACGCCAATGGCGATTGTCGCGCAATCCAGAAGTGGATCGTCTGACATCGTCTGACAAAATAGCGGTGGGGGTCAGGTTCAATGAACGGGGGTGAAGGAACGCGGTTGCAGGTTACAGGTTGAAGGCACCGATGTCCTGACCGCGCCCGCCGGCCGACCACTGACTACTGACCTCTGACTACTGGCCTCTGACTACTGACCTCTGGCCTCTGACCTCTGACCTCTGGCCTCTGACCTCTGGCCTCTGACCTCTGACCTCTGGCCTCTGACCTCTGGCCTCTGACCTCTGACCTCTGGCCTCTGACCTCTGACCTCTGGCCTTGACCTCGGACGTCCGACCTCGGACTTCCCCCTTCCCATCAAATCCCGCCTTCCCATTTCCTGCGGTTTGGCCTATCATGGTTCTGGATGGTGGAACCGTGCATCACTTGACGCATCATGATGATATCGCCCGCGCCCAACGATCGCAGGAGCGCCGTTCTCGGTTGGTCGCCCATCGTGCGAACAGCCACGAGGACGCCGAACAATGGGACCTGATGTTCTGGCAGTCCAAGACTCCCCAAGAACGCCTGTCCGCTCTGGTCGCAATCCGACAGGATGTGGAAACCGTGAATCAATCTCGGCGGGTCTATGAACAGCATTGCTGATTTTGAAGATTTGCTCGCGCTTTTTCAGGAACATCGCGTCCGTTACCTGATCATCGGCGGCCTGGCTTTCATTTTTCACGCCAAGCCTCGATATACAAAAGACATGGACCTTTGGGTCGAAAATACACCTGAGAACATCGCCCGCGCCAACCAGTCCCTGGCGGCATTCGGCAGTCCAACCCTCTTGACGGAGAATGATCCCTCTCAGATTGTACAGATTGGCGTTGAGCCCAACCGGATCGATATCCTGGTCAGTGTCCCCCCGCTGCAATTCGCCTCGGCATGGGCAAAACGGATTGAATCCCCCTACGGGAAAAGCCAGGCGTGTTGGATAGATCTCGAATCCCTATGGCAGGTGAAGCAAGCCATCGACCACCCGCGCCACCAGGAAGACGCCCGGGTGCTACGCCAAGTTCTGGATCAACGGCGCACGTAAGCGCTTCAAACAGGTTGCAGGTTGAAGGTCGAGACTCCAAGCAGGGTTGGTGGTGGGTCGACAGTTTCCATTCCCAAGTCGAGGCTGATGGTTGAGGCCCCCCTCGGGTTCACCCCGTGGTTCGGATGAAGGTTGCTCTGCAGGCCCCCACGGGTTTATCCCGTGGGTGAATCAGGTCGGTTCGGCGCCAGTTGCTGGCACACGACCTCCTTCACCCATGACGCAAGGTCATGGGGGTCGGCCTGACATGGGACGACCACAGACTACTGACCTCTGACCACGGACTACTGACCTCTGACCACAGACTACTGACCTCGGACTTCGGACCTCCGGCCTGCCTTCCCCGGCTGATCCTTTCAGCTGCCTCATTCCTTGACAAAACCGGGGCGGCTGCCTTCAATGTGCGCCGGTTTTGGGCCGCAAAGGCCGGCAAAGGATTACCCATGTTCAAGCCCGTTTCCAGCAAGGTCTCGTTCCCGAAGATGGAGGAAGACATCCTCCGTTTCTGGGCCCAAGACCAAACATTCCAGAAATCCCTCGACCGCCGCCAGGGTGCCACGGAGTATATCTTCTATGATGGCCCCCCCTTTGCCACCGGCGCTCCGCACTACGGCCATCTCCTGGCCGGGACCATCAAGGACATCCTCCCCCGCTACCAGACCATGCGCGGACATTATGTCAAACGCCGCTTCGGCTGGGACTGCCATGGCCTGCCCATCGAGGCCCTCGCCCAGGAAAAGCTCGGGCTGGCCGGAACTCCCGACATCCTGGCCAAGGGCGTTGATGTCTTCAATGAAACCTGCCGATCCATGGTCCTGACGTATGTCGAGGAATGGCGCAAGACCGTCACCCGCATGGGTCGCTGGGTCGACTTCGACAACGACTACAAGACCATGGACCCGTCGTTCATGGAAACCATCTGGTGGGTCTTCAAGCAGCTCTGGGACCAGGGCCGGGTCTACAGATCCCACCGCATCATGCCCTATTCCTGGAAGCTCAGCACCCCGCTCTCAAACTTCGAGGCCGGCAGCAATTACCAGGACGTCCAGGACCCCTCCATCACGGTCCGGGTCCGACTGACGACTCTTCCGCCAGGATTGGATGTCGGTGGCAGCCCCGTCTTCGCCCTGATCTGGACCACGACGCCTTGGACGCTGTACGGCAACCTCGCCATCTGCGCCGGGGCCGACATTCCCTATGTCGCCGTTCGCGATGCTTCCGACAAGAGCATCTACGTGCTGGCGGAAACCCGCCTCCCCGCCTATTATCAGAATCCCGAACAGTACGAGAAACTGGCCGTTTTCAAGGGGGCCGACCTGCTCAACCTGACCTACGAGCCGATTTTCGACACATTCAAGGACGATTCCGCCGGCGCGTTTCGCATCCTCAATGATGCGTTTGTCAGCACGGAAGACGGCACCGGATTCGTCCATGTCGCCCCCGCTTTCGGCGAAGACGATTTCCGCATCTGCCAGGCCGCCGGGATTCCCCTGCGCGATTATCTCGACGACATGTGCGCCTTTACCGAGACCGTGCCCGAATACCACGGCGTGTTCTGCAAGGACGCCGACAAGCCGATCATCCACTCGCTCAAGACCGCCGGCAAACTCGTTCACCAGTCCACGCTCATGCACTCCTACCCCTTCTGCCCGCGCACGGACACGCCCCTGATCTACCGCGCCATCGAGGCCTGGTATGTGCGCGTCGAGGACCTGCACGACCGCCTCGTCGCCAACAACCAGGCCGTTCACTGGGTCCCCGCCGTCCTGGGCGAGAAGCGCTTTGGCAACTGGCTCCGCGACGCTCGCGACTGGAACATCTCCCGCAACCGCTTCTGGGGCTCCTGCATCCCCGTCTGGATCTCCGACGACGGCCAGGACATGGTCTGCGTGGGCTCCATCGCCGAACTGGAACAGCTCTCCGGCCAGAAGGTCACCGATCTTCACAAGCACCACGTCGACAAGATCACGTTCACACTCAACGGCAAAACCTATCGCCGCACACCCGAGGTGCTCGACTGCTGGTTCGAGTCCGGATCCATGCCCTACGCCCAGCAGCACTACCCTTTTGAACGGAAGGACGAACTCGATACGTTCTTTCCCGCCGATTTCATCGCCGAGGGCCTCGACCAGACCCGCGGCTGGTTCTATACCCTGATGCTTCTCGGCACCGCCCTGTTCGATCGCTCCCCCTACAAGAACGTCATCATTAACGGCATGGTCCTCGCCGAGGACGGCCGCAAAATGTCCAAGCGCCTCAAAAACTACCCCGATCCCGTCTATATCCTCGACACCTACGGCGCCGACGCCCTGCGGCTCTACATGATCAACTCCCCCATCGTCCGCGCCGAAGACCTCTGCTTCTCCGAGCAGGGCGTGGTCCATTCCCTGCGCCACCTCCTCATCCCCTGGTGGAACGCCTACTCTTTCCTCGTCACCTACGCGAACGTCGACGGCTGGTCGCCGCAGGGCGGCGACCGTGGTCAGAGGTCAGAGGTCAGTAGCCAGAATGGATCGGTACCGACCACCGACCACCGACCATGGACCACTGCCCCCCTCCCCCCTTCCCCCTCCCTCATGGACCGCTGGATCCTCTCCACCCTCGACCGACTGACCGGCGAGGTCGTCGGGGCCCTGGACGCCTACGACCTGCAGCAGGCCGTGCGCCCGCTCGTGGAATTCATCGACAACCTGACCAACTGGTATATCCGCCGCTCCCGGCGCCGGTTCTGGAAGAGCGAAGACGATACCGACAAAGCCTGCGCCTACCAGACGCTTCATGCCGTCCTGCTGCGCCTCTGCCAGGTTGCCGCCCCTTTCGTGCCCTTCATCTCCGAGGAAATCTTCCGCAATCTGCGCACACCGGCCATGCCGGAATCCGTTCACCTCTGCGACTATCCCCTCCCCGGCGCCCTGCCACGCGATGAAGCCCTCGAAGAGCAAATGGCCCGCGTCCAGGAGGTCGTCGGCCTCGCCCGCCAGCTCCGCTCCGACTTCAACCTCAAGGTCCGCCAGCCTCTCGGCGCCCTGCATGTCGTCTGCCGTGATGAGGCCATCCTCGACCTCGTCCGGCCGCTCGCCGACATTGTCGCCGATGAGCTGAACGTCAAGGAAGTCCGCTTCGGGCGCGATGAAACCGCCCTGGCCGACCTCTCCGCCAAGGCCAACTACAAGACCCTCGGCCCCCAACTTGGCAGACTCATGAAAAAAGCCGTCGCCACCATTGCCGCCTTCGGCCCGAATGAACTCGCCCGGCTCCTGGACAGCCACACCGTCGACATCGAACTCGATGGCCAAGCGCTTTCCCTGACCCCGGCCGACGTTCTGATTCAGCGCACGCCGAAGGCCGGTCTCGCCGTCGCATCCAGCGGTGCCCTCGTCGTCGCTCTCGAAACGGAACTAACTCCCGCCCTCGTTCAGGAGGGCCACGCCCGCGAACTCATCAACCGCATTCAGAATCTGCGCAAGACCGCGGACCTCGACGTCGCCGACCGCATCACCCTGAGGATTGCGGCCAACGATGAACTGCTGTCCGCCATCGAGACCCATCGCGACACCATCGCCGCCGAAACCCTGGCCGTTGCCCTTGATGCCATTCCCGGTTCGGGAGATATTGACATCAACGGCCATCCCTGCCGCATCGAAATCGCCCGGGCGTAAATCGCCACTGAAACTTGATCATTGGATATTGAAATCGGTTGCAGGCTGAAGGTTGCAGGTTACAAGTTGAAGTTTGCAGGTTGTCCCCTTTCAGCCTTTCCTTCTCCCCGCCCCTTCATCATTCGACATTCGATATTCGATATTCGATATTGAAGCAGGTTGCAGGTTGCAGGTTACCGGTTGCAGGTTGAAGGCAAAGACCCCCACGGGCTCGTCCCGTGGGTGAATCAGGTCAAGATGAGAGCGCGACAACCACGAATAGCTCGAATCTTCACGAATGGAAGACAGCAGGTCGAAGGTTGAAGGCCGCACACGACCTTCTTCACCCATGACGCAAGGTCATGGGGGTCGCCGGCCCAACCTCGGACTTGGACATTGATGATTCCTTGTTGAATACTTGTCCGCCGTAGCCTTGGCGAAGGAGGATTGGATATTGAATCCCTCCCTCGCCCCCTTCCCCACTCGCCCCATCTTTGTGTACTTTGCGTTCTTTGTGGCTAATCTCTCCGGCTGTTCAAGAATTGGAATCATGGAATGGGGGAATGTTGGGATGACCTTGAACATTGAATATTCCTTGTTGAATACTTGTCCGCCGACTTGTCCGCCGTAGCCTTGGCGAAGGCGGAAGTCTTGGCGAAGGAGGATTGGATATTGAATCCCTCCCCCGCCCCCTTCCCCCTTGGCGTCTTCGCGTCCATGCCTTCGGCCATGCCGGTGGCTTGGTGAACTTGGCAAGCTTGGCGTGAGGCCGGTTCTTTCTTTGTGTTCTCTGTGTTCCTTCGTGGACAATTTTCCGAAGGGTTCATCCACCAAGGTTGCCGGTTGCAGGTTGACATCACGCTCGGCTCGTTGCAGTATGTTTACAAACGACAATGGAGTAAACACATGAAAACCGCGACCGTATCCCTGCGCCTGCCCAAGAGCGAAATCCAGCGGCTGGCGTCCGCTGCCACGCTCGGCGGGCTGGACCGTTCCGCCTTTCTCAAGCACGCCTTGCGGCGGGGCGCCCGGGATCTGATGCTGGAACAAGCCGGCGATGCCTATCGCCGCGGCGCGGCCACCTTGTCCCGCGCCGCCGAAATGGCTGGATTGACCCTCCGGGACTTCATGGCGCGCATGCGCAGCGCCAACGTGGAACTGACCTATTCCCTCGACGACCTGGCCAAGGATCTCCGCCCATGATCATGGTCGCGGATGCCAGTCCGCTCATTTTCCTGGCAAAAGTCGGCCGACTGGACCTGATCCAAGCCGGTAATAAGGTGGACTTGCATCTGTCCGCCCTGGTTCGTGACGAAGTCCTGGTGCCCGACATGGCGGGAGAAGAACGCCGAGCATTGGATGATGTACTTGCCACGGCCCAGGTCCATCCGCCCCGCAAACAAACCTCGTTTGCTACGGCTTTGAGCCGGGCAGACAACGATACTCTCGCATTGGCGATCCGGGTGCACGCCCATTGCCTCCTGGCCGATGACCGCATCCTGCGCGCCATGGCCGAAGCACAGGGCATCCGCCCGCTTGGCACACTGGGCCTCCTGCTGACGGCGGCGCGCGAAGGCACCCTGTCGAAGAAGATCACCCGGCAACTTCTCGACGCCCTGATCCATCTCCACGATTTCCGAATCGGCATCGAGGTCTATCAGGCCGCTATCGCCCAACTCGATGCCTTGCCGCGAAGGACCCATTGAAGGTTACAGGTTGAAGGTTACAGGTTGAAGGCAAAGACCCCCACGGGCTCGTCCCGTGGGTGAATCAGGTCAAGATGAGAGCGCGACAACCACGAATAGCTCGAATCTTCACGAATGGAAGACAGCCGGTCGAAGGTTGAAGGCCGCACACGACCTTCTTCACCCATGACGCAAGGTCATGGGGGTCGCCGGCCCAACCTCGGACTTGGACATTGAATATTCCTTGTTGAATATTGGATATTGAATGCCCCCCCTCCCCCTCTTCCCCCCTCGCCCCATCTTTGTGTTCTCTGCGTTCTTTGTGGCTTAACCCTCCCGGCTGTTCAAGAATTGGAATCATGGAATGGGGGAATGTTGGGATGACTCCAGCTTCTGTCCTCCGTCATCCTGTGGCCGCCCACCGACCACTGACCTCTGACCTCTGTCTATCTCCTGCCCCCCTGTCCCCTGCCCACTCCCCCGCCCCCCCCTCCCCTGCACATTTTCCACGCCATGGAAAACTTTTGTGGTAGTTTTCCACGCCATGGAAAAGCGGATTCCCAACCTCCACCGCGAACGCAAGGGCTCCCTCCGGCTTGCGGCCCGTTTGCTTCTCGCCATTCTTTGCCTGGCCGCTGGCTGCGGCCGCTCCTCGCCCCGCCCGGACTCCCCTCCCCGGCGCAGCGTACAGCGTGACCGGCTGCTGGTTGGCGCCCATTACCACGTCTGGTTCCCCGAGAACCGCAAACAGGGTTATCTGCGCGCGTCCCTGATCCCGCCCCAGCAACCTCTCCTGGGTCATTACGACTCCAGCGATCCGGCTGTCATCGAACAGCATATCGCCTGGTGTTCGCAATATGGCATCGACTTCCTGACCCTGGACTGGTGGCCCGGCCGCGAACAGAACCGCATCATCCTCGATGTTTTCCCCAACGCCGCCAACATCGACGACATTCAGTTTTGCGTCTTTCACGAGACCTGGAGCATCGGCTTTGACAAAAAAATGACCACCACGCCCTTCACGCCGGAGGCCATCGAGCGCTTTGTGGCCGACATGCGGACCATTGCCGAAAATCTCTTCTCCCACCCCCGCTATTTGCGCATTGATGGACGCCCCGTCATCATTCTGTACCTCACCCGGACCTTTACCGGCCCCTATCGCGAGGTCATGGCGCAGGTTCGAGCCGAATGGTCCGAGATGGGCTACGATCCCTTCGTCATCGCCGACGAGATCTACTGGGGCGTCATTCGCGAGGACGATCCCATGGACGCCCCGCCGCTGGGCAGCCCCGACCCTCAAGCCGGTCGCATCCGGCTATTCGATGCCATTACCTCCTACAACATGTACTGCTCCAGCCAGTCTGGCCACGCCGGTTATGCCGCGGAAAGCTCGTTCATCGACGATGTCGCGGCCATTTATCGCCGCTACCGGGAAGCCGCCTTTCCTTCCGTCGGCTTTGTCCCCTCCCTCCTCTCCCGCTACAACGACCGCGGGGTTCGTCCGCGCAGCGACCACTTTGTTATTCCCAGCGCTTATGCCCCCGACGAGCCCGAAGGCTCCTTCCTGGCCCGGCAATTCGAACGGATCGGATTTGAACTCATCGATCCCGATCTCAACATGATCCTGATCACCAGTTTCAACGAATGGAACGAGGATACCGCCATCGAGCCGCTCGAGCCGGCGCCGCCCACCACGCAGGATCGCAGCCGGACCGGCCAGACCTTTACCCTCGGCTATCCGTATGCCGGCTTTGGCATGCGCTATTTCGAAGTCATCCGCGACCAGGTGGTCGCAGTTTCCGGCCGGATCACCGAGGCCGACGGCTCGCCGCGCCGCGGTGTGGCGATCGGCGCCTGGCAAAATGGCCAGTTGATCGCCCAGGCCACCAGCGACTCCTACGGCTGGTACCGCCTCTCCCGGATGCACCTCCCCCCCGGCGCTTACGAACTCGCTCTCTTAGACCAAACCGCCACCCCGCGTCCCGTCCAGGTCACACCCGCCACCACCCGCACGGGCATCGACTTCATCGCCAGATGAGGGTCAGGTGGCAAGGCAAGGGAGCGGGAGGTTCGACGAGGTTCGTTTAACCCGCATTTGGGCCCGTTCATGAATATCCCGCCAATGCTGAAGGTTGGGCCCCCAAGCAGGGTTGGTCGTTGGTCGTTGAAGTCAAGACCCCCGTGGGTGAATCAGGTCGGTTCGGCGCCAGTTGCTGGCACACGACCTCCTTCACCCATGACGCAAGGTCAGGTTGAAGGTTACAGGTTGAAGGTTACAGGTTACAGGTTGAAGGTTCCCCGGACATCGGGCCTCCGACCTCGGACTGTCTGCCCTCTGGCCTCTGTCCTCTGTCCTCTGGGTCACATTGGGCTTGAGACTGTTGTGGTTCTGCCAGTACGATTGATGGCGATGATTGCCACCGGTATTCCTGCCGCTCTTGATCCATCGCCCGGTATTTCTCCCGGCAACGCCCGCCCATGACCCCGAGCCTCATCCACATGATGTATTTCCCGTGGGACGAGCATCAACAACTCAAAGCCAACGACGAGGACTTCGATCACGGCGATTTCGACGCCATGCGGGCCTACGCTCCGGACTTCGAGGTGCGGCTCTGGACCTACACCCGAACCCGCGACTTTTGCCGGCAGCACTATCCGGAGATCTGGCAGGGTCTCGAGACCTGTTCCCGCCCCGTCATGATGGTGGATGTGCTCCGGTGGCTCTGCGTCTATCATTTCGGTGGAATCTACTGGCAACTGAACACCACCCCGTTGCGGGCCATGTCTGCCTATTTGCCATCGCCCGGCAAAGATGTCCGGCTCTTCACCGAATTCGTCCTGACGCCGGATCAATGCCAGTCCATGACCGCCGAGCCCATCCGAAACGGCCAACCGGAAGAATCCACCCGCGTGCTGATCCAGGTGTTTTCCGCTCAACCGAAGGCTTTATTTGTCCGAAAAACGATCGATTTTCTCCTGGATCGAGTCCGTTCACACACGCCGAAAAAGGACTACGACATCCTTTATATCACCGGCAATGCCGCCGTCAGCACGGCCTATGACCGGTTCGGCAAGAATGATTCCTCCGTCGAACTCATGGATCTGCCGGAATCGAAACGAATGATCAAATGGCATTATCGCGGATCCTGGCGGCGCGAAGCTCCAGCACCTTCTGGCCTATCTGCCACGCCGCCCCCCCCAAACAAACCGCGCCTGGACCGCTTGCCTTTCCTGGGTGCCGCGATCTACCGCTTTCTCCGTCGCCATCCCCACGAACTCATGCTGGCCAAACGCGATGCCGAACATCCCCGCACCAGTTTCCTTCACCACCTCGTTCCGCTGTTTGACCGGCTTGGGATCCACACGGTTTTCGAAGCTCCTTGCGGACTCGTTCCGGCTCTCCCGCCTGGCATTACCTATACGGGCGGAGACCCCAACCGTGCTGTCGTGACCACCAACCAGCCGCATGCATCCCGGCACGTACGCTTCCGTCAGGTCAACCTGCTGTACTCCCGCTTTCCACAGGTGGACTTGTTTCTTTGCCCCGATTTCCTGGAGTGGCTGTCCTTCGCCGAGGGGTTGCGCGTCCTGACGCACATCCTAGTCGCTAAGCCCCGTTATCTCGCGCTGACCGGCTGTCCGCTGTTACGCACAGCCTGGGATACCGCCCTTGGGGACTACCGCCCCATCAATCTCCGGCTGGTGCGATTAGACTTACCTGAACCGCGGATCACCCTGACCTTGGCCGCGCCAGGCAACCGACGCAGCGATCAGACCCTTATGGTCTGGAAACGCCCCGGGAACAATTGGTCTTTTCCGGGATTCGAATAAGACTTCCCACGAGCGGCCATTATCTTTTGCCCGGCCGGAGCCGACGGTAGAATTCGTGAATGAAGCAACGGCGAACGGCGGGCCGCAACAACTCCAGAGGACACGTCTTGAGCACTCGAAGTCTTGCAAATCGGTAAGCCGCCGGCTTGTCGCTCCAGAAGCTATCGGCCAGAGTCTTTGCCAAAACCTGGCGGGCAAAGACCGGGTCCGTCCGCCACATGGCATGAAGCAGGTCATCGGGACCCTGCCCGATTTCAACGCATCGCACCAAATCGCGGACGGCTCCATTGACCATGTAGATGCCCGGGCCGGACGTCCAATACTCCTTCGGCCACAATCGTTGCGCCTCCATCAAGTTGCGCAACCGTTCCGTGTCCACCTGTTGGGTTTGGATGACCCGTTGAATCAACTCTTCGATGAAGCTGTGAGCCTGATAATTCAACGAGTAATAATAATGCCATACGGCGGCATCTCGCATGGAAAGCGGATTCGCGCCGATTTGGGCGTTATATCGGCAGTCTAGACGTTCGCAATAGATATCCGACTCGCGAATCGCTGTATTCAACGAAGGCTGATCGCGGCTGTCATGAAGGCGGGTCTGTTGTCGTTGCCAGTGGTCGTGCCATAATTGATATACCCTATGCGCGCCTTCCGATTCGGAGGCCAGCAGGACCCCGCTGTTGACGTAGAAGGTATCCCGTGTTGACCATTGCATGGCGGAGAGAATCGCTTGATCGCCCGCCCAAACTTGCCGGGCGAATTCTTCCCGTGAATGGTTTGGCGCACCGGCAATATCCCCGGCCACCTGAAATAGAAAAGAGAGATCGTCCCGCACAATCGTATCCACATCCAGAAACAAAAAAGGGCCGGACATTCGTTGGCGAAGGCTGGACTTCAAAAACTTGCTGCGAAACGACCCATCGCCCGGCGGGGTCTTGTATGCCAACCATTCGTCCACTTCTCCCAGAATCGGATCGTTTGCAGCTCGAATCAACTGATCTGACTGGCGATCACAAACGACCACAATTCGCGCATTGGAGTTGGACCACCGTAGGGAGGCGATGGAAATCCTCGCCATGGCGGTATAGGAATCCCGGCCCACGGAAGCAATCACGTACACGGTGTTCATAGACTCATAGACTCAATCTGGACTGGTTGACCTGGGTGCATCTGCCTAGCGAAGCTGAGACAAGATGGCCCGGAGAATACCACCAACAACCGGTCGCTGCCAGTATGAATCCATCCACGATCGTATGAATCCACTCGCCGCTCCTGCGCATGGAGTTTCCTTACGCGGCACCTTCTATCTCACACAATCCGCGCTCGCTCTTGAATCAATTCTGTGCTACGCATCCCCGTGTTACCGCATGTTTAGCTGCGGCAGTCGCATGAGGATCTAATACGATATGGCCCGTTTCCTAACCAATGTGAGACGATATCTGCACTCTTGCCATTCTCTCCTGCATTCGCTGGGCAGTCGGCGCAAGAGAATCCAAGAAGTTGAATATCAGCGAATCTTCATGCAAGAGATTCGGCGGATCCGTTCAGAGTATGGCCGAATGCTTTATGCCGACTCCCACGGGGTCGTACGCCGGGGCATCTTCGCAGGGCTTAAACTGTCAGCGCAAACCAGTTGGGGCCATGACATGGCGAACATGCTGTTGGGAGCCTATGAACAAGAGGTGCAGGGGATATTGCAACGAGCCGATGTGAAACGGTACGACTGGTTTATCGATGTCGGATGCGCGAATGGATACTATGCCGTTGGCCTTGCACTTCTTTCCCCCTCCATTCATGTTGCGGCGTATGACATCTCGATGCGCGCCCAAGATGTTACAAGAGCGACGGGCGAATTGAACGGCGTGACGGATCGGCTTGGCGTATCAGGACGGTGTGGCGCCTCGGAAATGGAAGCCTGCCTGAACAACGCCGCACGACCATTGGTCATGCTGGACATTGAGGGTGGTGAGCGCGAACTCGTGGATCCCGCGGCCATTCCCGCCTTCTCCCGGGCCGATCTAATTGTGGAATGCCACGATCGAGGCCGGGGAGATATTACCCGGATGTTGACCGATCGGCTGAAGTCTACCCATCGGATCGAGGTGATTCCCCGTGAAGGCCGGAATCCGGCAGCCTATCCGGAACTGGCCGATCTGCCAGATTTACAGTCCGCGCTTATTTTGTGTGAGATGCGCATCCGTTCATCGCATTGGCTGTGGTGCCAGAAGCAGTAACACATCAACCCTCTTTTCTGCCTTTTCCACCTTTGTCTATCGGCATAGGATGCCTGTGTGAGCTTGGCTGTGAAACCACTTGCCCGTAGATGCCGCCCGTGGGGGCGGCGGTTTGCGGCGTATATGCTGATTGCGATCCGGCATTCGTCGGGCTGGATTCTCCGGGTGTTCCTGACCCTGTTGATTCTGGGCATGGTTCTGTTCGCCTATCTGCACCGGATCGGTTTTCCCGCCTATGTCACCGATGCCTTTCTCGACCGGATGGCCGATGCGGGCTACTACCTCCAGATTGAACGCCTGACCCTGGAACTGGACCGCGGACTCGCCGCCCACGATATCCGCATCTTCGCCCGGCCGGAATCCGCCGATCCCTTCCTGACCGCCGCCTCTTTTACCGTGGCGCTGGATCCCGTCGTTCTCTGGCGGGAGCGGCGCTTGGTTCCTGTCATCGCGATCGATGATGGAACCCTTCAAGCCGTCGTGGGGGCTCGCGGAGAAGATAACCGGCAATCCCGCACTCTGCGGGCCGATCAAATCCATTTCCGTTTTTCTTCCAATGGTCCGGAAATCCTGTTGAGGGACTTTTCCGCCCGGTTTCTCGGTGTTGATTTTCGCGGCCGGGGAGCGGCCTATCTGGCGCCCATGGCGGGCGCACCCAAAACCCCCGCCCAGAATCCCCTCACGGCCGTCCTCCAGGTGATTGAAGAGGCTCCCGCGAGTCTGTTGAGCATCCTGGATGAAATCCAGGCGATTGATTTCCGTGCGCCGCCATCGGCTGATTTCGCCTTTACCCTATACCAGAAAGAACCGGCAAACAATGCCGTGTCCTTCAAACTTCGAAATCCCGAGGGGGTTCGAATACGGGATGTGGACTTCGACCAGTTGCGAGTCGATCTGGCCTGGCAGAACCAGCGCCTGCATGTGACGGAACTGAGCCTCCTGCGCCATCGGGAAGCCTTGAATCTCTCGGGCTGGCTCTGCACAACCGGCCAGACCATATTTGTGCAGGCGATGAACACCCTCCCCGTGAGTGTATTTCTCGACTTCATGCCCGGTGAACTTCGCGACCCCGTTATCGATATGGTGGGGGATGTGAATTTCCCCATCCGAGCGGATGTCCAAATCGGCCCGGTGGCGATGGCAAAGGCCTTGGAACAGGTCGCCGGTCGGATCCGCCTCTCCCGGGCACGGATCCTGGATATTCCCATCGAGGCGCTGGATCTTTCGTTTGCGCTGGATGGAAAGGCCCTCCGCTTGCTGCCGTCCACCGCCCAGTTGGATTCAGGCCCTGCCGCCAGCCGGCTTTCCGCCCGGGAAGGCTTTTTTCAGCTCGATACGGGCCGTTTTGAGGCCCAGGTCGAGGGATCATTCAATCCGCTCATCCTCAGGCCCGTCATGACTCCGAACATGCGCAATATCGCCGCGTGGTTCGAGATCCACGAGCCCCTTACGGGCTCGGTAACGCTCGGGGGAATGGTCGGGAATCCGGCGATCTATTGCTTCGGCCCCGTCGTGGCGACCAACATCGCCATCCGGGGCGTTCCGATCCAATCGCTAGATGGCGCCCTCAACATCACCAACGAAGTCATGCACATCACCGGCGCCACCCTGACCCGTCCAGAGGGCATGGCGCGCGGGGAAGCGCACCTGGCGTTTTCGAACCAGACCCTGCGCCTGGACGTGGACAGTGGGCTGGCCCCTCGAGCGACCACCCGGATGCTCGGGCCGGAAGTGGAAGCCTTCATGGAGCCGTTTCAATTGAACGGTCCCGCACGCATCCAAGCCTCGGGCCTGCTGGATTATGCCAACTTCTCGTTGAATCAACTGCAAGGACACGTCCAGGCAGAACGCTTTGGGTATACGCAGTGGGAAGCCGATACGGCGATGTTTGATATCGAGGTCGCCGGCCGGCGGATCCGCATCACCAATGCAACCGCCACGGCCTATGGCGGGACCGTTTCCGGCCACGGCGTCGTCTATCCCGTCGGCGGTGACCGCGACTGGCGCTATGAAGCGGACCTGGCGGCCGCCAATGTCCGCCTCAACGATTTCCTGACCGCCTCCTTCGAGCGGCCCATGGGCGAATTGCGCGGCACCTTCAACGGCACCGGACGGTTGGGTGGCTATGTCGGCCCCGGCACCGGCCCCACGGTCGCCGGCACGGGTGACGTCGATATTCGCGAGGGACTGCTATTCCAGACAAAACTGTTCAGCGGGCTGTCGACCATCCTCTCGAAAGTGTTTCCGGATTTCCATCTCTTTGCCCAGACCGACGCCCGCGGCAGTTACGCCATCCGCAACAGCCGGGTCTATTCGCGCGACATCATGCTCGAGGGCAGCCTCTTCAGTGCCAAGGGGTCCGGCCACACCACCTTCCAGGGCGACTTGAACTACCGGGTCGAAGTCCAGGCCCTGCGCGGCGGGCCCGTGGCCGCCCTAGTCCGCTTGGCCACCCGGCCCGTGACCCGCCTGCTCGAATTCCGGCTGACCGGCACCTTCGACGACCCTAAATGGCGCCCCGTCAACCTCAACCTCGGCGAGTTGTTTGAATAGAAATAGGTTGCAGGTTGAAGGCTGCACCCTTTCAGCATTTCAGCCTTTCCTTCTCCCCTCCCCTTCATCATTCGACATTCGATATTCGATATTCGATATTGAAGCAGGTTGCAGGTTGAAGGTTACAGGTTGCAGGTTGAAGGCAAAGACCCCCACGGGCTCGTCCCGTGGGTGAATCAGGTCAAGATGAGAGCGCGACAACCACGAATAGCTCGAATCTTCACGAATGGAAGACAGCAGGTCGAAGGTTGAAGGCCGCACACGACCTTCTTCACCCATGACGCAAGGTCATGGGGGTCGCCGGCCCAACCTCGGACTTGGAAATTGATGATTCCTTGTTGAATACTTGTCCGCCGTAGCCTTGGCGAAGGAGGATTGGATATTGAATCCCTCCCTCGCCCCCTTCCCCTCTCGCCCCATCTTTGTGTTCTCTGCGTTCTTTGTGGCTAATCTCTCCGGCTGTTCAAGAATTGGAATCATGGAACCGTCTTCTGTCCCCTGTCTCCTGTCGCCTGCCTCCTGGTCCCTCCTCCTTGGAAATTGATTATTCCTTGTTGAATATTGGATATTGAATGCCCCCCCTCCTGCCCCCCCCCTCCAATCCGTGTCCATCGGTGTCCATCTGTGGTTGTTCCGCCCCGGCCGTTCCTTTCAGCGTTTCCCGTTGATGATTGGATGTTGAAGGTTGAAGGAGGAGGCAGGGGGCATGGAATGATCCCACGGATGCCTTCGGCGGCCCACGGATGGGGGACAGTGGCCATCCTCCTTCGCCAAGGCTACGGAGGACAGGGAGGTCAGAGGTCAGTAGTCAGTAGTCAGAGACCAGAAGTCAGAGGCCAGAAGTCCGTATTATGTAGTCTCCTTGGAAATTGATTATTCCTTGTTGAATATTGGATATTGCTTCCCTCCTTCCCCTGCTTTTCTTTGCGTTCTCTGTGTTCCTTCGTGGACAATCTTCCGGAGGGTTTATCCACAAAGCTTGCCAAGCCGAAGGCATGGAGCACAAGGAGCACAAAACAAGACCGATGGGGCTGAAGGGTTACAGGTTACAGGTTGAAAGAGATTGGGTTGAAGGTTGCAGGTTGAAGGGTGCAGGTTCCCCGGACATCGGACCTCGTCTGCCCTCCTGTCCTCCGCCTCCTGCCTCCTGTCTCTGTCCACCTTGGAAATTGATTATTCCTTGTTGAATATTGGATATTGAATACTCCCCCTTCCCCCCTTCTCCCCTCCCTCTTTCCCCTTGCATCCTCGGCGCGCCGCATGCTAGGTTGCGCATCGTCTTCAGGGCGTGGTGAAATTCCCGACCGGCGGTGACAGCCCGCGAGCCAACAGGCAGACAAGGTGAAACTCCTTGGCCGACAGTCTACAGTCTGGATGGAAGAAGACATTGGCGGTTTGGCCGCCTGTCCATGCCCGAAGACGGAAAGGTCTTCGGTTTTTTTGTGACGACGACATCCGACAACAATCCGGTCTTCTGCACGGTGGAGGAAGCCATCGACCTGATGCGCTCCGGCAAGCTGCTGCTGGTGGTGGACGACGAAAACCGCGAGAACGAGGGCGACCTCGTGGCCGCCGGCGAAACCATCACTCCCGAAACCATCAACTTCATGGCGACTCATGGACGCGGCCTGATTTGTGTTCCCATGGAGGAGCAGCGGCTTTGCAGCCTGGGCCTGGGCCGGATGGTTCCCCTGGAGGAGCACGATCGCTACCGGACGGCCTTTACGGTTTCGGTGGATGCCCGGGAAGGCATCACCACGGGTATCAGCGCCTACGACCGGGCCCGTACCGTCCGGCTGTTGGCCGATGACAAGGCCACGGCCTGCGACTTCATCCGACCCGGCCACATGTTCCCCCTCCAAGCGGTCCCCGGCGGCGTTTTACGGCGCACGGGCCACACCGAGGCTTCGGTCGACTTGGCCAAACTGGCCGGCCTCAAACCCATCGCCGTCATTTGCGAAGTGATGCGCGACGATGGCCAAATGGCCCGCCTGCCCGACTTGATGGAATTCGCCCGACACCACGGATTGCGCATCCTGACCGTCGCCTCCCTGGTGGCCTGGCGGCGCCTGCGCGAAAAAACCATCCGCCGCGACAGCATCGTCCAGATGCCAACCGAATATGGCGACTTCCTGCTGCATCTGTACCTGGACGAAACCAATGGCGACCACCATCTGGCGCTGGTTCATGGCGATTTGACCCAATCCGATGCCCCGCTGGTGCGGATTCATTCCGAATGCCTGACCGGGGATGTGTTTGGCTCGCGTCGCTGCGATTGTGGCAGTCAACTGCAAGCCGCCATGCGCCAGATCGTCGCCAATGGCCCCGGCGCCCTGCTGTACATGCGCCAGGAGGGCCGCGGCATCGGCCTGGCCGCCAAGATCCGGGCCTACGCGCTCCAGGAACAGGGACTCGACACGGTCGAAGCCAACATTGAGCTGGGCTTCGAAGCCGACTTGCGCGACTATGGCGCCGGCGCCCAGATGCTGCTGGATCTGGGCATCTCACGCATGCGCCTGCTGACCAACAACCCCCGAAAAATCGTCGGACTTCAGGGATATGGCATTGAAATTGTGGAGCGGGTCCAAATCGCCTTCCCGCCCACGGTCCACAACGAACGCTATCTGAAAACCAAGAAGGAAAAACTGGGTCACCTCATCTGACCCGAAAGGAGTTCCCATGAACTGCAAGGAATACGCCGGACAATTGAATGCCCAGGGGTTGAAGTTCGGCATCGTGGTCAGTCGATTCAACGACCTGTTCACCAACCAACTGCTGAAAGGCGCCATCGACTGCCTCAAGCGGCACGGCGCCGATGAACCGGATGTCGAAATCGCCTGGGTTCCCGGATCCTATGAACAGCCGATCGCCCTCAAGGCGCTGGCCAGGACCGGCCGATTCCAGGCCCTGATCGCGCTGGGTGCGGTCATCCAGGGGGCGACCTCGCACGCGGGGCTCATCAATGCCCAGGTCGCCCGCGCCCTGACCCAGATCAGCCTCGATACCGGCATCCCGGTGGTGGATGGCATCGTGGCCGCCGACAGCCTGGACCAGGCGATCGAACGCTGCGGCAGCAAGGCCGGCAACCGCGGCTGGATCGCCGCCCAGACCGCCATCGAAATGGCTTCGCTGATGAAGACGTTGAGATAAGGAAATGGAATGGTGGAATGCATGGAATGATGGAATAGTGGAGGCGTGAGAAATCCTGAAATGATCCAGAACCGGGGATGGATGGGACGTTGTGTATCCATATGTTCCTCTCCTCTTCCATTCTTCCACCCTTCCAGTATTCCTTCCTTTCCCTGGTCCCTCCGCTGCATTCCTCACCGTTCACCCGTCCGTCCCCCCCGTCTCTGAAAGGACCGCGCCATGGGTATCCGCCATGAAGCCCGCGAGTGGGCCCTGCAGTTTTTGTTTCAGTCCGAATTCAACCGGGACGACTCCCTGGATGAAGGATTGCGGCACTTTTGGGAACACCAGGACGAGCCCCCCTCCGCTGCCGACGCCCGGTCGTCGCGAATGCCCTCTGCCCAGCCCGGCACCGATGCCTTGACCTCGCCGCAGCGCGCCAAGGCCCGCCGATTTGCCGAGGAGCTGGCCCGGGGCGTGATCGCCCATCACCAGGAAATCGACGAACACATTGTCCGGCATGCGGCCAACTGGGACATCGACCGGATGGGCAACGTGGATCGCAATGTCATGCGCATGGCCGTCTTCGAAATGCTCTATCGAGACGATATCCCCCCCGTGGTATCCATCAACGAGGCCGTCGACCTGGCCAAGGCCTACAGCTCGACCGAGTCCGGCAAGTTCGTCAATGGCATCCTGGACCGGATTCGCATGGATATTGACCGCCCCGCCCGCGCCCCCGGCGCCGGCCCCCGGGAATCCGCCCCATGAACTGGCTGGAGGGGCTTCGAAAAACGCGCAGTCGCTTTGCGGATTCCCTGAAATCCATCCTGGGGGAAACGAGGGCCGATGACGAGACCATCGAAGAACTGACCGATCTGCTGATTACGGCCGATGTGCCCATGCGGCTGGTTCAATCCCTCGCCCGCGAGTTGTCCAAGGCAGCCTCGCGCCGCGAACCGCTGCGGCAAACGCTGCGCCGGGTCTTAATCGCGGCGATGGGAGACCATCTCTCGATCGACTGGGCAACCCTCCCCTCCCCCTCGGTCCTTCTTCTGGTCGGCATCAACGGCTCCGGCAAAACCACCACGGCGGCCAAGCTCGCCCGCATGGCCCTTCAATCCGGACGCCGCCCCCTGCTGGGCGCCACCGACACCTTCCGGGCCGCCGGATCGCATCAACTCAAGATCTGGGCCGACCGCCTCGGTTGCGAGGCGGTCATCGGGGCCCCCGGCGGCGATGCCGCCGCCGTCGCCTTTGATGCGGTGGATGCCGCCCTGGCCCGTGATTGCGATGTCGTGATTGTTGATACCGCCGGGCGGATGCATACCCGCGAACCTCTCATGCGTGAATTGCAAAAGACCCGCGTCGCCCTGGACAAGCGACTCCCCGGCGCCCCCCATCACACCTGGGTGGTGCTGGATGCCATGCTGGGCCAAAACGCCATTGTTCAAGCCCGCCAATTTCACGAAATGACTCCCCTGACCGGCGCCATCGCCACCAAACTCGATGGCAGCTCCAAGGGCGGATTCCTGTTTGCCGTTCGACGCGAGTTGGACATCCCCATTCTCTATGCCGGGCTCGGAGAAGGCCCGGACGATCTGGTGCCCTTCTCGGCATCCGACTTTGTCGATGCGCTTCTCGATTTGGAGGCCACGGCATGACTCGCCCATCCGAGCAAGATGCCGCCTGGATGCACCGCGCCATGGAGTTGGCCCGGCGTGGCGAGGGCCTCACCCGACCCAATCCTCCGGTCGGGGCCGTAGTGGTCAAAAACGGCCAACTCGTGGCGGAAGGCTGGCACCGCAGGGCGGGCGGCCCCCACGCGGAGATCGTTGCGCTTCGCAAGGCCGGGGAATCCGCGCGCGGCGCCACGCTGGTGGTCACCCTTGAGCCCTGTTCCACCCATGGCCGTACGCCGCCCTGTACCGAGGCCATCATCCGCGCGGGAATTACTCGCGTGGTGGTTGGCGCCACGGATCCCAATCCGATCCATGCCGGGCGCGGGCTGCGGAAGCTGCGCCGGGCTGGTATCCAGGTCCACACCGGCGTCTGCGCCAAAGAGTCATCGGAACTCATTGCCCCCTTTGCCTGTTTCATTCGCCACAACCGGCCGTTCATCCGCCTCAAACTGGGAATTTCCCTCGATGGCCGAATCGCCGATGCTCGCCATGTCTCGCGCTGGATCACCGGCCCCGGATTTCGGAAGGAAGTCCAGGCAATGCGCCGGGCCGCCGATGCCATCCTGGTCGGTGCGGGAACCGTTCGCCACGACAACCCATCCCTGTGGCCACGCCCGGCAAAAGGCCGCAACCCCTGGCGCGTGATTGTCGTTCGCCAGGGTCCCCTGCCGCCCTCGGCCCAGGTCTTCACGGACGCCCATGCTGAGCGCACCATTGTCGCCGCCCCGGCAGATTGGCAACCCGCCTGCGCGAAGCGGCTTCGCCTCCAGGGAGCGACCGTCTGGGAACTGCCGGCGTGCGGCTTCCTGCCGGCCATGGCATCGGAATTGGGCCGGCTCGGCATCCTGCGCGTCCTGTGCGAGGGCGGCGGCGGCCTGGCCGGAGAACTCGTCCAGGCCCGCCTGGTCGACGAACTCTGCCTGGCCCTCTCCCCGATCCTGATCGGTGGGCCCGTCGGCGCCATGGGGTCGGCTCAATGGTCCCTCGCCGATGCCCCGTCATTTGTGCCAAAGGAGTTCCGACCCGTCGGCCGGGATTTGTTTATCCGGCTTACCCCGATGGGACAGCCCGGCTCGGCGGGGGCGCCTCGCCCTACCGCCGATCGCTCCGGGGCTTCTCGGGTAGGGCGCCCCCCCCGGGTGAGCCGCCAAACCGACAAGTCCAACAACTGGAAGAAGCGTTAGCTATGTTCACGGGTCTGGCTCAACAGGTCGGGCGCTTGGAAACAGTTTCCCCCCAGGGCGACACCGGCCAATTGTCGCTTTCGGCCCGATTCGACGCGCCGCTTCAGCTCGGCGAAAGCATCGCCGTGAATGGCGCCTGCCTGACCCTGGTCGAGCAGTCCGGAAATCGGTTGGTGTTTGATGTCCTGAGGGAGACTCTTGAAAAAACCGCTCTGATCGACAAATCCCCCGGCGCTCTCCTCAACTTGGAACGGGCCCTGCGCATGGGCGACCCGCTGGGCGGACATCTGGTTGCCGGGCATGTGGACGGCACGGGAACCGTTCGACAGATCGAGGAGGCGGGCCGCGACAGAATCCTGCATATCTCCGCCCCCAATCTGCTGAACGAACTGGTTCCCAAAGGCTCCATCGCCATTGACGGGGTCAGCCTGACCCTGGTGGATGTGGTGGGCCGGGAGAATTCTTTTTCCGTCCACATCATCCCCCACACCTGGGCGCATACCGCATTACACGCCTTGTCCGCCGGGGACCGCGTCAATCTCGAAACCGACCTGATTGGCAAGTACGTCCGCAAGAGCATGACCCGCCCCGAAACCCCGCCGACCCTCACCTGGGAACATCTGCAACGCGCTGGATTTGAATAAGGGTGCAGGGGTTTGGGTTGAAGGTTGAAGGTTGAAGGAGGAGGCAGGGGGCATGGAATGATCCCACGGATGCCTTCGGCGGCCCACGGATGGGGGACAGTGGCCATCCTCCTTCGCCAAGGCTACGGAGGACAGGGAGGTCAGAGGTCAGTAGTCAGTGGTCAGAGACCAGAAGTCAGAGGCCAGAAGTCCGTATTATGTATTCTCATTGGACATTGAATGCTTCCCCTCCCCCCCTCGCCCCATCTTTGTGTTCTCTGCGTTCTTTGTGGCCAATCTCCCCGGCTGTCCCTTTCAGCCTTTCAGCGTTTCAGCCTTTTCTTTGCGCTCTCTGCGTTCTTTCGCGGACAATCATTCCGGAAGGTTTTTCCACAAAAGAGCACAAAGAGCTCAAAGAAACAGCCGGATCCAAGGCCGGAAACTGGTTCGTTCTTTGTGTCCTCTGTGTTCCTTTGTGGACAATTTTCCGGAGGATTTATCCATAAAGCATGCCAAGCCGTAGGCATGGAGCACAAAGAGCTCATAGAAACAGCCGGGGGGCCAAGACCCCCACAGGTTCATCCCGTGGGTGAATCAGGTCGGTCTGGTGCCAGCTACTGGCACACGACCTTCTTCACCCATGACACAAGTTCATGGGGGTCGCCCCTTTGTCCTCCGCCTCCCACCGACTACCGACGACTGACTACCGACCTCTTCCTCCGTCTCTCCCCTCCCCCCCTCGCCCCATCTTTGTGTTCTCTGCGTTCTTTGTGGCCAAACTCCCCGGCTGTCCCTTTC
>Ga0334882_1001194_pt1 | contig 32383 bp, 49 predicted proteins | sample GraSluR1_MG_5_FD_207226 | JGI IMG/M metagenome (GOLD analysis project Ga0334882, IMG submission 207226) | Sludge microbial communities from methane-producing bioreactor in Wageningen University, Netherlands - Granular Sludge_15_04-R1 | ecosystem: Engineered > Bioreactor > Anaerobic >... | reverse complement strand
CGGGAGACAACGCGACATTTGAAGTAGACCTGATCGTGCCCATCGCCATGGACCCGGGTCTTCGTTTTGCGGTGCGTGAGGGCGGCCATACTGTTGGCGCCGGCGTCGTCACCGAGATTCTTGAATAGCCCCAGAGGGGGAATAGACAGTGGCAAAAAAAATCAGGATCCGGCTCAAGGCCTTCGACCACAGGGTTCTCGACAGTTCCGCTTCACAGATCGCCGAAACGGCTGACAGAAGCGGCGCCAAGGTATCCGGGCCGATTCCTCTTCCGACCGAGATCAACAAGGTTACAATCCTGAAGTCCCCTCACAAGGACAAGGATGCGCGCGAACAGTTTGAAACCAGGACACATAAGCGCCTCATCGACATCATCGATCCAACGCAGAAGACGATGGACGCGCTTATGCAGCTGAACCTTCCTTCTGGAGTAGATATCCAGATCAAATTGTAGGGGAAGCTCTGAGCTGAAAGGAGTTGGAGTGTAATGAGCATCGGTATTCTGGGAAAGAAACTCGGAATGGCCCAGATATACAATGAACAGGGCCAGGCGGTTGCCGTCACTATTATCGAGGCGGGGCCATGCCCTGTGGTTGATATGAAGACGCCGGACAAGGACGGGTACAGTGCCCTTGTTCTCGGATACGGAAAGGTCAACCTGAAGAAGATGAACAAATCCCGGAAAGGACTGTTCGATAAGGCTGAAATAGAGCCCAGGGACACCCTGAGGGAATTTCGGGTCGATACACTTGACGGGTATTCCGTGGGACAGGAAATAGGCGCGTCTCTTTTCTCCGAGGGAGAGTCGGTAAACGTATCCGGCATCAGCAAGGGAAAGGGATTTGCCGGAGTTATGAAAAGGTATCACTTCGGCGGATCGAATTCCAGCCACGGCGCTTCGGTGGTCCATCGCCGGGGCGGTTCAAGCGGTGCAAGCAGCTATCCCGGCCGTGTTTTCAAGGGCAAGAGAATGCCCGGAAGAATGGGCAGCGAGAAAGTAACAGTCAAGAATCTCACTGTCGTAGCAGTGGACTCCGACAATAACCTGCTTCTTGTCAAGGGTGCGGTACCCGGCTCGAAAAACAGCCTGGTAACCCTTTACAAGAAAGGCTAGTCGGCAGAGAAGGAGGCCGGAATAAATGCCTACCCTGAAACTCGTATCATTCCAGGGAGAAGAAGTCGGAGAGGTTCAGCTCGCCGATGAAGTATTCGCAGCTCCCGTTCATGTGCCCGCCATGCACCAGGTGGTGGTAGCGCAGCTTGCAAACCGCAGGCGCGGCACCCAGTCGGCGAAGACCAGGGGCGAAGTGAGAGGCGGCGGCAAGAAACCCTGGAGACAGAAAAAGACAGGACGCGCCCGTCACGGGAGTACCCGTTCACCTATCTGGACCGGCGGCGGCGTAACGCACGCCCCGAAACCCAGGGACTACAGCCAGAAGGTCAACAAGAAAGTCCGCAGGCTCGCCATCCGCAGCGCACTTTCGCTTAAGGTGAGGGACGATCTTATGACCGTGGTAAAATCCTTTGATCTCGAGAAGCCTTCCACGAAGGACATGATCACGTTTTTCACCGCGGTCAATGCCCGGAAGCCTCTTATCGTGCTTCCCGAGGGGAACGACCGTGTCACCAGGTCGGCCCGGAACGTTCCCGGAGCAAAGGTTATCAACATGGGCAACATCAATGTGTACGACCTTCTCAACGCGGGAACACTTGTTCTTACACCCGAGGTTGCCGCAAGACTCGAGGAGGTGTATGTCGGATGAACCTGATCGCTCACGATATCATCATCCGTCCTATTATTACTGAAAAGAGCAGCCGTCTCATGGAGATGAACAAATATACCTTCGAAGTGCACCCTTCCGCGAACAAGATACAGATACGGAAGGCCATAGAGGAGATCTTCAAGGTTAAAGTCCAGAACGTGAACGTGCTCTCCGTTCACGCCAAGCCGAAGAGAATGGGTGTTTTCCAGGGCAAGACCCGGTCGTGGAAAAAAGCGATCGTCAGTCTGGCAGCAGGCGAACGCATCGAGTTCTTCGAAGGCGCGAGCATCTAGCGGAAGGAGAAGGAATCAGCTATGGCTATAAAACAATTCAAGCCCTATACTCCCGGCCGCAGGTTCATGACCGTTCAGAAGAACGACGACATAACCAAAAAGGATCCGGAACGCTCTCTTCTCGCCCCTCTTCACAAAAAAGGCGGAAGGAACAATCGGGGAAGAATTACAATGCGTCACAGGGGCGGAGGCGCCCAAAGGCTTTACAGGGTGATCGACTTTAAAAGAAACAAGCTTTCGGTTCCTGGAAAAGTGGCGGCTATTGAATACGATCCCAACAGAAATGCCCGAATTGCACTGATCCATTACCTGGACGGCGAGAAACGTTATATCCTTGCCCCCAAGGATGTAAAGGTCGGGGATACGATCGTCGCGGGACCGGAGTCTGACATCAGGCCGGGTAATGCTCTGAAGCTGAAAGATATTCCCGTGGGTACCATGGTCCACAACCTGGAGCTCGAACCCGGAAGAGGCGGGAAACTTGTCCGCGCTGCGGGAACCTCCGCACAGCTCATGGCCAAGGAAGGCAAATATGCCTATGTCCGTATGCCGAGCGGAGAGCTTCGTCTCATCCTCCAGGAGTGCATGGCCACTGTGGGACAGATCGGGAACGAAGACTACGAGAACGTTTCGCTGGGCAAGGCCGGAAAAACCCGTTGGCTGGGCAGGCGACCGATGGTCCGCGGCATGGTCATGAACCCTGTAGACCATCCCATGGGCGGCGGAGAGGGACGGAGCAAGTCCCACAAGCACCCGGTTTCGCCCTGGGGAACCCCTGCAAAGGGATACCGTACCCGGAAGAACAAGCCGTCCGATAGACTTATCGTCCGGCGCCGTTACGAGAAGTAAGGAGGGACTGAGATGGCTCGTTCCAGAAAGAAGGGGCCCTTTGTGGACCAGAAACTGCTCCGCAAGGTGGAGGACATGAACGAAGGGACCTCGAAGAAAGTGCTCAAGACATGGTCCCGAAGGTCCACCATCGTGCCTGCAATGATCGGACACACGATCGCGGTGCATAACGGCAGGATCCACATCCCCATCTATATAAGCGAAAATATGGTTGGCCACAAGCTTGGGGAATTTGCCCCCACCCGCAAGTTCGGCGGACATGCGGGTCAGGAGCGCTCCTCAAGAGCGAGGTAAGGAGTGATGGTGATGGAAGCGAAAGCCGTTGCCAGGCAGGTACGGGTTTCACCGATAAAGGTTCGTCGGGTGCTGGCTCTCATCCGCGGGAAGAAAGTAGGGGACGCCTTGGTGGCTCTCCAGTACAGTCCGCAGAAATCCGCCAAACTCGTCAGCAAAGTGTTGCAGAGTGCCGTTGCCAATGCCGAGCACAATTTCGGGATGGATACGGACAAACTGCGGGTAATAGCAGCTACGGCGGATCAGGGGCCGAAGATGAAGCGTTTCCGCCCTGTATCAATGGGTAGGGCGCACCCCTACTACCACCGTACAAGCCATGTGACTGTCACAGTGGCAGAACGTTAAGGAGGGGGAACTCGTGGGACAGAAAGTTCACCCAATCGGATTCCGTCTTGGAGTCGTCAGCGAATGGGAGTCCAAGTGGTTTGCCAGCGGTAAGGATTATGCGAAGAATCTTCACGAGGACATTGCTCTTCGGAAGTACATCGCAAAAAAGTGGGAGCATGCCGGGATCTCCCGGATCGAGATAGAGCGTGTCGGGCACGTTATTCGTTTTACGATTTGGACCTCCCGGCCTGGTGTAGTGATCGGACGCGGCGGCGCGGAGATCCAGGTTATGAAGGATGATCTCCAGGCGAAGACCGGCGCCAAGATAATGATCAATGTTCAGGAAATCAAAAACCCTGATGTGGAGGCACAGCTTGTTGCTGTGGGTGTAGCATCTGCCCTGGAGCGGAGGGTATCCTTCCGCCGGGCCATGAAACAGTCCATCTTCCGTGCAATGAAGGGCGGAGCGAAGGGCATAAAGATATCGACCGCCGGACGTCTCGGCGGAGCCGAAATCGCCAGGACGGAGTGGTACAACGAGGGACGACTTCCTCTTTCCACCATCAGGGCTGATATCGACTACGGGTTTGCTGAGGCCCGGACAATGTACGGGGTTATCGGAGTCAAGGTCTGGATTTTCAGGGACAAGGCAAATGAACGTCCCGCCCAGGCACCCCGGCAGCAGCGAAGAAGGGGGTAGCGCATTATGCTTATGCCGAGCAGGGTAAAATACCGCAAGCCGTACCGGCGCCCCCTGAAGGGACGCGCCAAAGGCGGAGCGACCGTGGCATTCGGAGAGTACGGCCTTCAGAGCCTTGACTGCGCCTGGATCACAGCCCGTCAAATCGAGGCCACCCGTGTGGCGATTTCAAGAAAGATGAAGAAGGGCGGAAAAATCTGGATACGGATTTTCCCTGACCACCCGTTTACGAAAAAACCCCTTGAAACCCGTATGGGCAAGGGAAAGGGAGCTCCCGAATTCTGGGTCGCTCCGGTGAAGAGGGGCAGGATCCTTTTTGAGATCGGCGGAGTACCGAAAGAGGTCGTCGAGGAAGCGTTCCGGACAGCCTCTTACAAGCTGCCTGTCAAGGTGCGGATTGTCGCCCGAGAAGGTATTGGTGGTGAATGAACATGGATGCCAAAAATCTGCGCGATCTTACGATCGATGAGCTGAACGAGAAACACAGGCAGTACAAGGAGGAACTGTTCAACCTGCGTTTTCAGAACGCAATAGGGCAGCTCCAGAACACAAGCAGGATCAACGCTGTAAAGAAGACGATCGCCAGGGTACTGACGGTTGTCCGTGAGAAGCAGATGGCCGGCGAGCAGTCTGCCGGAAGGAGGTAGCCCTGAATGGAAGAGCGGAAACCTCACCGCAAGGTACGTACGGGAACCGTCGTCAGTGACAAAATGGACAAGACCGTTGTCGTGCGTGTCATGCGGTATGATGAACATCCCCTCTACGGAAAGAGGATCGTGCGGGCGCAAAAATATACAGCCCACGATGAGAACAATGAGTGCAGGACCGGAGATCTCGTAACGATTGGTGAGAGCCGGCCCCTGAGCAAGAATAAAAGATGGACCCTTCTCGAGATCGTACGGCGTGCGCCGGTTTTCGACTCGGTTGAGGAGAACGGCGAGGAGGCATAGGCCATGATTCAGCTGACTACGGTCCTTAATGTGGCTGACAACTCTGGAGCCAAAAAACTCTTCTGTATCCAGGTACTCGGCGGGAGCAAGAGGAGGAGCGGCACGATCGGCGATGTGATTGTTGCTTCCGTGCGTGAAGCCATACCCAACAGCAATATTGCCAAGGGCTCTGTCGTCAAGGCGGTCATTGTTCGCACAAAGAAGGAAATTCGGAGAGCCGACGGTTCATACGTGCGGTTCGACGACAACGCAGCTGTCATTATCGACAACAACGGTGACCCAAAGGGAACCCGTATATTCGGGCCGGTGGGACGGGAACTGAGAGCGAAAAAGTACATGCGCATCCTCTCCCTCGCCCCGGAAGTCGTGTAACGGAGGTCAATGGACTATGGGCAAAATGAGAATTAAAAAAGGTGACCGGGTCCGGGTCATCTCCGGAAAAGACAAGGGAAAAGAGGGGAAGGTTCTCCGCTCGATTCCCGATCGGGATCTTTTGGTGATCGAAGGGGTAAACATGGCGACGAAGCATGTGAAGCCCTCCCAGAAGAACCCAAAGTCCGGCATTGTGAAACAGGAAGGGCCTATTTACGCCAGCAAGGTCATGCTCGTGTGCCCCTCTTGCGGTGCTGCAACCCGCGTTGGCCGCGGATACCTCGACAGCGGGAAAAAGGTCCGTCTGTGCAAGGCCTGCGGCGAAATCGTGGACCAGGTATAAGGAGGAGAGTACGCCATGACCCCTCGTTTTCTCGAGAAATATAAAAACGAAGTCGCAGGCACACTGGCGAAGGAGTTCAGCTACAAGAACTCGATGGAAATTCCCCGCCTGAAAAAGATCGTGGTGAATATCGGAGCCGGCGAAGCCAAGGTTGACATAAAGTATATGGACGTCGCCATGGCGGAGCTGACAGCCATCACCGGTCAGCGTCCGCTCCTTAAGAGGGCGAAGAAATCAGTTGCAGGGTTCAAGCTCCGCCAGGGAATGCCTGTTGCATGCACTGTGACCCTTCGGGGTTCCCGCATGTGGGAGTTTCTCGACCGTCTTGTGAGTCTTGCCCTGCCCAGCATCAAGGACTTCCAGGGCATTTCCCGCAAGGGTTTCGACGGAAGAGGAAACTATAACCTGGGGCTCAGGGAGCAGCTTATTTTCCCCGAGATCAACTATGACAAGGTGATCCGCCCCAGGGGAATGAACGTGTCGATCGTTACATCCGCGAAAACGGATGAGGAAGCCTACGCTCTCCTGAGAGAGATGGGCATGCCGTTCAACCGGTAGGAAAGGGGGATTTTCGAGATGGCAAGAAAGGCAATGAAATTCAAAACGACGCAGCCCCCGAAATTCGCGGTGAGAAAGTATAACAGGTGTCCGCTCTGCGGCCGTGTTCACGGATACATGAGACGTTTCAACATGTGCCGCTGCTGCTTCAGAAAGCTCGCACGCGAGGGAAAAATCCCCGGCGTGGTCAAATCGAGCTGGTAGCGGTGTGGACTGAAGGGGGTTACGAGGAATGTACGTCACCGATCCGATAGCGGATATGCTTGCGCGCATAAGAAATGCAAACATGGTGTACCATGAGAGCGTAGATGTGCCCTCGAGCAAAATGAAGATGGAAATAGCGAGGATTTTGAAAGAGTCAGGCTATATTAAAAATTTCAAGGTCGTCAATGACCCGAAGAAACCCTACAGCACTATCCGGCTGTTCCTCTCCTACGGACCGAACAAAGAGAGGGTCATCCAGGGGCTTCGCAGGATCAGCAAGCCGGGCAGAAGGATCTACGTAGGGCATACGGACCTTCCCAAGGTTATGGGAGGCCTGGGAATCGCGGTCATCTCGACTTCCAGGGGACTGAAGACGGATACCGAGGCAACACAGCTCGGTCTCGGCGGCGAAGTTCTCTGCTATGTCTGGTAAAGTGGGGGTGCGCTAGATGTCTCGAATTGGACGCAAGACTATCCCCCTGGGAACCGGAGTTTCGGTCACGGTCCAGGATGGGGAAGTTGCCGTAAAGGGTCCCAAGGGCAGGCTTTCGACTCCCATGGTACCGGGAATCGACGTTGAAGTTGAAAAAGATCATATTACTGTCACCCGCCGGGACGAGGAGAAGCAGACCAAGTCATGGCACGGGATGATGAGAGCGCTCATTGCGAACATGGTGACGGGGGTCACAACAGGGTTCAAAAAGGACCTTGAAATTGTCGGAATAGGATACCGTGCCCAGATGCAGGGGAAAAAGCTCATTCTGAACCTGGGATATTCCAATCCGGTGGAATATGAGGCTCCAGCAGGCGTTGACATTGCTACCGACGGGCCTACCAAGCTTTCCGTCCAGGGAATCGACAAGCAGGCTGTCGGCCAGGTTGCGGCTATCATTCGCGGGTTCCGCGCTCCCGAACCCTACCAGGGCAAAGGGATACGGTATGCCGGTGAGCGGATCATCCGCAAGGCCGGTAAAACCGGTGCGAAGTAATACGAGGTGAAATGACATGAAAATAAAAAGCAGAAGCGTCATGCGCGAAATACGTCACGCCAGGCTTCGCAAAAACGTGTCCGGAACGGCCGCAAAACCAAGGATGGCTGTTTTTCACAGCCTTTCCCATATTTACGTGCAGTTTATCGATGACGAGGCCGGGCATACACTCGCAGCCGCGTCGACGGTTGAACCGTCGGTAAAGGCCTCCCTCAGTGCAACATGCAACATCGAGGCAGCCAGGATGCTGGGAAAGATTGCTGCAGAACGTGCTCTCGCCAAGGGCATCAACGCGGTGGTTTTTGACAGGGGCGGGCACATGTTCCACGGCAAAGTCAAAGCACTGGCTGATTCCGCCCGCGAAGCCGGCCTGAAGTTCTAAGGGAGGCACAGAGGATGATCAGGAAAAAAATAGATGCGAAGGGGATGGAGCTTACAGAGCGCGTTGTCGCTATCAACCGTGTCAGCAAGGTTGTAAAGGGCGGAAAGCGTTTTAAGTTCAGTGTCCTTGTTGTAGTGGGAGACGGTGACCGTTACGTAGGTGTCGGGATGGGCAAGGCCAAGGAAATATCCGAGGCGGTCCGGAAAGGCATAGACAAGGCGGGAAAAAGCCTCGTGGAGCTCAAGAGGATCGGGAACACCATTCCTCATCCCGTGAACGGTATTTTCGGCGCGGCATCAGTTCTTCTGAAGCCCGCGGCACCCGGCACGGGAGTTATCGCGGGAGGGGTCGTCCGGGCCATCATGGAGCTCGGAGGAGTTAAGGACGTCAATGCGAAGGTTATCGGAAGAACCTCCAATCCCATCAATATAGCCTGGGCGACAATACAGGCTATTGAGGAGATGCGGACTCCGGATGAAATACTCAAGCTGAGGGGAAAGAAAACCCCCGAAGCTGTTGGAGACTAGGAGGCTATCTCATGGCAAAGCTTCGAATAACATGGAAGAGGAGTACTATCGGGAGACCGGAGGATCAGAAGCGTACCGTCCGTGCCCTTGGCCTCAGGAAACTCAACCAGACGGTAGAACACGAGGACACACCCCAGATCCGCGGCATGGTCACCAAGGTCAGCCACCTGGTGGAATGTGTCTCAGTAGAGAATTAGGGAGGGAATCTCCATGAGTCTACATGATCTGCACCCTGCTCCCGGTTCCAGGAGAAAAGGCAAGCGTCTCGGCCAGGGACTCGGCAGCGGTACCGGAAAAACAGCAGGAAAGGGCCACAAGGGACAGAAGGCCAGAAGCGGCGGAGGAGTCCGGCCGGGGTTCGAAGGCGGCCAGATGCCCATGATGCGCCGTATTCCAAAGAAAGGTTTCAACAATGCCAGGTTCGCAAAAGAATTTCAGATAGTCAACCTGGAATCGCTCTCTTCTCGCTTTGAGGCCGGGGCAACTGTCGGGTTCGCGGAGATGTACGCCATGCGTCTTGTCCAGAAGGACAACATCCCCGTAAAAGTCCTTGCGAATGGTGAAATTGACAAGGCGCTTACGGTGCAGGCACAGGCGTTCAGCGGACAGGCCAGGGCGAAAATAGAGGCAGCAGGTGGGAAGGCCGAGGTGATCTAGGTGATCGATTCCTTCCGGGATGCCTTCAGACTGCCTGACCTTAAAAGAAGAATCCTTTTCTCCCTCGGAGTTTTGTTCATATTCCGCCTGGGGGCTCACGTCCCGACGCCCGGGATCGATGCCGAGGCCATGTCCCAACTGTTCGATTCGGGCGGTGTGCTTGGATTTCTTGACATATTCGCGGGAGGCGCCCTGAGGCGGTTCAGTATTTTCGCCCTCGGCGTTGCTCCCTACATCAACGCGAGCATCGTGATGCAGCTTCTTGTCGTCATATTCCCGACACTCGAGAAAATGCAGAAAGAGGGGGAAGAAGGCAGAAAAAAGATAGTGCAGTGGACACGCTATTCCGCCGTGCTTTTCGCCCTTGTGCAGGCAGTGGGCATGACCTTCTGGCTTCGCAGCCTGGGTATTTTCAGCGGCCAGCTGTTTGACGGCCTCATTGTGGTCGCAACCGTGACCTCAGGTTCCATAGCCGTGATGTGGCTTGGTGAAGAAATCTCGGATCATGGTATCGGCAACGGTATTTCCCTTCTTATCTTCGGGGGTATTGTAGCCAGGGTTCCTGAAGCCATTATCCAGAGCTGGAGCATGATACGGCTCGGCGAAATGAACTTTCTCGTCCTGCTTATTGCCCTTATCCTCATGGTAGGTGTCATTGCGGGATGTATCGTCCTCCAGGAGGGGCAGAGACGCCTTCCTGTGCAGTATGCAAAAAGAGTGGTAGGAAACAAGGTGTACGGAGGCCAGAGTACGTTTATCCCCCTGAAGGTGAATCAGGCGGGGGTCATCCCCATAATCTTTGCTTCATCCGTGCTGCTGTTTCCCTATTCCATTGCGAAGTTCTTTTCCGGGGATATTGCACTTTTCTTCCAGAGGATTTTCGGGCCCGGAAGCTTCGTTTACACGCTGTTTTACGTGGCGCTCATCGTGTTCTTCAGTTATTTTTATACCGCTGTGGTTTTCAACCCGTCAGATGTGGCGAATAACATGAAAAAATACGGCGGTTTCATTCTCGGCATACGTCCGGGCAAACCAACCTCTGACTTTATCGAAAAAGTCATGAGCAGGATCACTCTCGGCGGCGCTGTATTTCTTGCCGGAGTCGCCCTTGTGCCGAACCTGATGACACAGTTTATGGGCATCACAAGCTTCTATTTCGGAGGAACTGCCGTTCTCATCGTCGTCGGCGTGGCTCTTGACACGGTCCACCAGATCGAGGGACAGCTGCTCATGCGCCATTATGAAGGAATTCTCAAGCGTAAGGACAAAGCCGGCGGACTACTTCGATTTTAAGGAGAGTAAAAATGCGCATAATTCTTCTTGGTTCACCCGGGGCAGGCAAAGGAACACTTGCGGCTGAAATCGACAAGAAATATCCTGTGGCGCACATCTCAACGGGGGATATTTTTCGTGAAAACGTAAAGAATAACACCCCCCTCGGGAAAAAGGCGCAGGCCTACATGGAATCGGGGAAGCTGGTTCCTGACGAAATCGTCATTGAAATGATGGCAAACAGGCTTCGGGAACCCGACTGTGAAAAAGGATTCGTACTGGACGGTTTTCCCCGTACTGTTCCCCAGGCGGAAGCCCTGGAAAAGATCCTTGAAGAGATGGGACTCTCGCTTGACAGGGTCGTTTTCCTTGACGTCGACGAGGAAACCGTGGTAAAGCGCCTTTCCGGAAGAAGAGTGTGCCGGTCATGCGGCGCGATCTACAACATGGAATATAAGCCTTCTTCCAGGGGAGATATCTGTGAGAAATGCGGAGGAGAACTCTACCAGCGGGATGACGACCGTGAAGATGTCGTCAGGCACAGGCTGAAAGTATTCTATGAACAGACTTCTCCGGTCGTTTGCTATTACGAGGGGAAACATATTTTTTCCCGCATATCCTCGGAGCGTCACGGACATTCCCTGATCGAGGAGTTCAAAATGGCGGTTGGCGCAAAAGAATGATCACACTGAAAAAAGAAAAAGATCTTGTGTTTATGAGAAAAGCAGGGAAGATAGTCGCGGATGTGCTTGACATGATCGCGGAGATCATTCGCCCCGGCCTGACGACCGCCGAAATCGACAGGGCGGCTGATAAATTGATTCGAAAAGCCGGGGCGACCCCCGCCTTCAAGGGATATCGTGTTCCGGGTATTTCAAGGGCGTTTCCGGGTGCCGTGTGTGCCTCGATAAACAAAGAGATCGTCCATGGAATACCAAGCAGCGAGAGACACCTTGAAGAAGGAGACATTATAAGCATAGACGTGGGGGCCCGTTTTTCAGGGTATTTCGGCGATGCTGCATGTACCTACCCAGTCGGGGTCGTAGCCACCGAACGCAAGAAACTGCTCGACGTGACACGGGGCAGCCTTGAGAACGCGCTCTCTGCTGCAAAAGCCGGGAACACTCTCGGGGATATAGGATATGCGGTCGAGAGTTTTGTTTCTCCCCACGGCTACGGATTAGTCCGTGACTATTCCGGCCATGGAATCGGGACCCATTTGCATGAACCTCCCCAGATTCCGAATTATGGCCATCCTGGAAGGGGAATAACTCTCAAAACGGGAATGACTTTGGCCATCGAGCCTATGGTGATGGCCGGCGCGGAAGATGTCGAGGTCGGTCATGACCAGTGGGTGGTCATGACGGTTGACGGCTCCGATGCAGCTCATTTCGAAAGGACGGTTCTCATCCGTGAAGGAGAGCCGGAAGACCTGACCCCATGGACTTGGGCCTGAAAGAGTTTTCCGACGACAGCCTGTGCAGAATCGGTCAAGTTGTTCGATCCAGAAAAGGGAAAGATGTCGGCAGATGGTATGTAGTTGTCGGGGTTTCAGAGAACGGACGAAGGGTTTTTCTTGCGGACGGAGTAAAATTTACCCCCGCGAAACCCAAGGCAAAAAACACGATCCACCTGCAGCGCACCGGATGGCATCTTGACGAAATAGCGCAAAGCATCATGTCGGAGGGAAAAATAGACGCAGGGAGATTTCAGGCTCTTCTGGCGGGCCTTAAACGAAATGAACAGCAGGGAGGATGAAGAAACCGCATGTCCAATAAAGATGATGTCATAGAAGTACGGGGAAAAGTAATCGAACCTCTTCCGAACGCTATGTTCCGGGTTGAGCTTGACAACGGGCACAGGATTCTCGCCCATGTTTCGGGAAAAATGCGGCTTCACTTCATCCGTATTCTTCCGGGCGACAAGGTATTGGTAGAGATCTCCCCTTATGACCTTGCGAGAGGCCGAATAATCTATAGATACAAATAACCGGGGGCGGATTCGGCAGGAGAGGAAACAAAAAATTTAGCTGTCTCCGAGACAAGTGTTTTCTTCTCAACGAATCTGCTGTATAATTTATCGCTTGGTAAAATGCAATTTTTACAGGGACCATATGGTCATCTGTTTTCAGTTCTTTACCAGAGGAGCGTGACACGCATGAAAGTGAAACCGTCGGTTAAGCCGATGTGCGAGTTCTGCCGGGTAATCCGGCGCAAGGGTGTTGTGCGGATCATATGCAGCAGGAATCCGCGCCATAAGCAGAGACAGGGTGCAAGGAGGTAAGGCAGGCCATGGCCCGAATCGCCGGAGTTGACATACCAAGAGAAAAGCGTGTTGAAATCGCGTTGACCTATATTTTCGGAATAGGACTTCCGACGTCAAAGAAGATCATTGAGGCTACCGGAATAAATCCTGACACCAGGGTGAAGGACCTCACAGAGGAAGAGACCCAGAAACTCCGCAGGGAGATAGAAGATCATCACAAGGTCGAAGGAGATCTTCGCAGGGAAGTGTCCATGAATATCAAGAGACTCATGGATATAGGATGCTACCGGGGGCAGAGGCACAAGCTCGGATTGCCGGTCCGCGGACAAAAGACAAAGACGAATGCCCGCACCAGGAAGGGCCCCCGCCGTACTGTCGCGGGCAAAAAGATGGCTACAAAGTAGCCTTCGGCACACAGGAAAACAAGGAGGCTGGATTAAGTGGCCAAACGTACAGTCCGCAAAGGAAAACGTAAGGAAAGAAAGAATATCAGCTATGGTGTTGCCCATATTTATTCAACGTTCAACAACACCATCGTCTGTGTAAGCGACAAGGGCGGAAACATTCTTGCCTGGGCTTCCGGCGGAAATGTGGGCTTCAAGGGAACCAGGAAATCAACTCCTTTTGCAGCCCAGATCGCGGCCTCTCAGGTTGCGAAAGCCGTTCAGGAGCATGGGGTACAGGAGATCGACGTGGTCGTCAAAGGTCCGGGACCCGGACGGGAGTCCGCGATCCGTTCTCTTCAGGCTGCAGGGCTCCAGGTAAACATGATTCGCGACACGACGCCGATTCCGCACAATGGATGCCGTCCTCCAAAGCGGCGGAGAGTGTAGCGAAGGTTAGTCAAGGAGGGTTAATATTTTATGAGCAGATATGTAGGGCCTGCGTGCCGTTTGTGCAAGGCTGAGGGAACCAAGCTCTTCCTCAAGGGCGACCGTTGCTACACCGCAAAATGCGCGATCACTAAAAGTGAAGCCGGTGCCGGATCGAAAATGAAGCGCAGGCGTCCAAGGACCAAGGTCAGTGAATACGGGATCCGTCTCAGGGAGAAGCAGAAGCTTCGCCGTTTCTACGGAATGAACGAGCGGCAGTTCCACAGGATTTATGAGATCGCCAACAAAATGGCCGGCCAGACTGGTCATAATTTTCTGCAGCTTCTTGAGCGCAGACTTGATAATGTTGTCTACAGGCTGGGATTTGCCACGAGCAGAAAACAGGCGAGACAGCTCGTCCTTCACGGCCATTTCCTCGTGAACGGCAGACGGGTAGACATCCCCAGTTTCCTTGTGAGCAGCGGAGATGTTGTGGCTGCCTCGGAAAAGAGCAGGGAAACAGCCCTTCTGAAGGAAAATGCGGAAGTTGCTGCTGCCCGTACTGTTCCCCAGTGGCTTGAGGCAAATACTGAGAAGATTGAGGGAAAGATCATATCGCTTCCGGAGCGGGACCAGATCGACGCACCTGTTACTGAACAGCTTGTTGTCGAGTTTTATGCCAGATAATGGCGTGAAAGGTGTTGGAAACCTTGGAACATATGCGGCCTGAAATCCGAATCGAGGAAAGTACTCCCACCTTTGCCAGGGTTCATATTGAACCCCTTGAGCGGGGATATGGAGCCACCCTTGGAAATTCACTCCGCAGGGTCCTCCTCTCCTCGATCAGAGGGGCGGCGATATCGTCAGTCCGTATCGACGGAGTGCTCCATGAGTTCAGCACCGTCCCTGGTGTTCGCGAGGATGTCATAGAGATTCTGCTGAACCTGAAGCATATCCCTGTACGGTCCTTCAGCAACGAAGTCAGGGTCCTTAACCTGGAAGCCGAAGGCGGCAGGACAGTTACTGCCGCGGATATCCAGCCTGACAGCGAAGTGGAATTCGTAAAGCCGGACGCACACATATGTACAATGGAAGAAGGCGCGAGGCTTTCAATGCAGATATACGTGGAACAGGGAGTTGGGTATGCCTCAATGGAACGTCCGAGACCTGCCTACCTTCCCGTAGACGCTCTCATGGTCGATGCGATCTTTTCACCGGTGCTGAAGGTGAATTTTGATGTGGAAGCGGCACGTGTCGGCCAACGGACAGACTATGAACGCCTGGTTCTCCAGATCTGGACGAACGGTGTTCACTCTCCTGAATCGACCCTTTGCGAGGCCTCGAAAATACTCAGAGGCTACTTCTCGAACTTCGTTGAGGATATGGAGAAGAACAACCCAGCCGAAAAAAGTGAACAGACCTCTGCCGAACAGGCTGCCCCGGAATCAGCCTCGGAGCACGCCGCAGGAGAGGATGACCTGCTTTCAAGGCCTGTGCGTGACCTTGAACTGTCCATACGCAGCGAGAACTGCCTCCTCAGGGGAGGAATACATACACTAGGCGACCTCAGGAGCAAGAGCCGTGAGGATCTGCTGAAGATACGGAACCTCGGCAAAATTTCCCTCAAGGAAATCGAGGAAAAAATGGAAAAGCTCGAAGCCATGCTTACAGGCGAAAAGAGCGCAACAAAGTCAACTAAGGAGGACTAATTTCCATGAGACATCGTATGGATAGCCGGACGCTCGGCCGGTATGGCAGCCACAGGATGGCCATGCTGTCCAATATGGCGGCCAGCCTTTTCCTTGAAGAAAGCATCACTACCACCGTTACCCGTGCCAAGGAACTGCGCCGGTATGCCGAAAGGCTCATTACTCGCGCCAAAGGCGGCACAATTCACGACCGGAGGATCGTCCGGTCGAAAATGGCCCACAAGGAAGCAGCGATCAAGCTGTTTGAAGACCTTGCAAAGAGATACGCCAACCGTCCCGGCGGGTATACCCGCATCATCAAAACCGGGAACCGTCACGGAGACGGCTCCCCCATGGCGGTCATTGCCCTGGTTGAGTAATTATGCATCAAAAAACGGTATGCGAACTCCGGGATGTGACATACGTCTATCCCGGAGGGGCGTCCGATGATTCCGGGACCCCTCGCCCCGCCCTTCGAAACGTTTCTTTTTCAGTATATGAAGGGGAGTGGCTGGCGCTCCTGGGAAGCAATGGATCAGGAAAATCAACCCTTGCAAAACACCTGAACGCCCTGCTGGTTCCAACGCAGGGCGATTGTGTTGTTCATGGAATGTCTACGAAAGAAGAAAAAAACACGTTTCTCATAAGGAGCCTGGTCGCAATGGTTTTTCAGAATCCGGAAAACCAGATCGTCGGAACCGTTGTTGAGGAAGACACGGCATTCGGTCCGGAAAACCAGGGGATTCCCCCCGAAGAGATAGAGGCCAGGGTCGAAACAGCACTCAAGGTAACCGGTCTTATCGGGAAACGGAAAAAACCTACATATACGCTCTCGGGAGGAGAAAAGCAGCGCCTTGCCGTAGCAGGAGCACTGGCCATGGAAACACCCTGTCTCGTACTTGACGAACCTACGGCCATGCTTGATCCTACGGGCCGGGACGATTTGCTCACTGTTCTTGGAAACCTCCATGCCGCAGGCAAAACGATCGTTTCCATAACCCACAGGCTTGAAGAGATTCTCCGCTGCGACAGGGCAGTCGTCCTTCACGAGGGGGAAGTTGTCTGGGAAGGGAGTATTTCGGCACTTTTCCTAACAAACGGTTCTTTCAGGGAGTGGGGGTTGGATACTCCCCCCCTTGCGGCATTCTGGCGCGATCTTCAGTCTGAAAACAGGATCGACCTTCCCTCCATACCCTCCATACCAGGACTGGTGGATGCGCTATGTCAATAAAAGCTGTTAACCTGGGGCATACCTACCATCCGGGCACACCCCTCGAGACCTGCGCACTGAAGAACATCTCCTTTGAATTCGACAGGGGCACGTGGTTTTCAGTGGCCGGCCATACCGGCAGCGGAAAATCCACCCTTGCACAGCACCTGAACGGTCTTCTCCTGCCCATGGAAGGACAGGTATGGGTGGACGGCATGGAAGTAAAGGAAAAAAGCCGGTCTCTCCAGGAGATCAGGAGAAAAGTGGGGCTTGTCTTCCAGTATCCTGAGCAGCAGCTTTTCGCTGAAACGGTATATGATGAAATCGCTTTTGCCCCGAGGAACTGGGGGGTCCCGGAGAATGAAATACCGCAGAGGGTGAACCTGGCAATGGAGCAGGCCGGCCTCGAAAAAAACTGCCTGAAGAGAAGCCCTTTCAACCTTTCCGGGGGAGAAAAAAGGAAAGCGGCCATTGCATCAGTCCTTTCATCCGTGCCTGATTACCTGGTTCTCGATGAGCCTACCGCAGGGCTTGATTCCTATTCCAGAAAAGAGCTCACGTCGCTGCTGGTCAGGCTAAGGTCGGAAGGAATGGGCATCCTTCTCGTCACCCACGATCTCGATATAGCCCTGCAGTTCAGCGACAGTATTCTCGTGCTCCAGGGAGGGACCCAGGTCGTGTGGAAAAAACCCCAGGCGGTCCTTGAACATCTCCAGGCAAATCCTGTACCAGGGCTGAAGCTTCCCGATATTGCACAGCTCTCTGCGGCTCTGAGGGAGAAAGGGAAAAATGTCCCTCTTACGTGGCAGTGGAAGTGTCTCAAGACCGCACTTTTTGGTGAAAAGTGATGAAATTCTTCAATCATTTGACTTTCGGCCAGTATGTACCTTCGGAATCACTCGTCCATTCACTGGACCCCCGATGCAAGATCATATCGGTCCTGGTTCTCCTTACCGGCATCTTTGTGGTAAAGCACCCCGCGGTATTCGCCCTCTGGGGTGTCCTTCTGGGATGCATTACCGCAGCGGCCCGCCTTCCCTTCAGGCTGGTCCTGCGATCTGCGAAGCCTGTCCTGATCCTTGTTCTGTTCACTGCATCGATACATATTTTTTTCACTGAAGGAGACCCTCTTCTTCAGGTCGGCTTTATTCAAATCACGAGGCAGGGACTTATCATGGCAGCCTACATGGGGCTGCGCCTGTTGTTCCTGGTACTTTTCGCATCCTTTCTGACCCTTACCACGCGCCCCATGGAGCTTGCTGACGGCCTTGAACGGCTCTTTTCTCCCTTTGTCCGCTTCGGTTTTCCTGCACATGAACTTGCAATGATGATGACCATAGCACTCCGTTTCATCCCGACCCTGCTGGATGAAACGGACCGGATCATGAGAGCGCAGCTGGCCAGGGGTGCCTCCTTCGACAGGGGCGGGCTGTGGAAGCGGCTGAAGGCATTTCTTCCCGTCCTGATCCCACTCTTCGTCATTGTTTTTCAAAGGGCGGAGGACCTGGCGGTGGCGATGGAGGCGAGATGCTACAGGGGAGGAGCAGGGAGGACCAGGATGTATCCTCTTTGCTGGGAGAAAAAAGATACTGTTGCCCTCGGAGCGGTACTTACACTCGTGGTGCTTCTCGTGATCAGCGACAGGAGGCTTTTCTTTTGAGATACGCGGCACTTGTGAGCTACCTGGGCACGCCATATTCAGGATGGCAGCGGCAGGTCATGGGAACGGGAGTTCAGGAGAAAATAGAGGACGCTCTTTTCGCATTGGAGGGAAAGCATGTAAACGCGTCCGCCGCTGGACGGACCGACGCCGGAGTTCATGCCAGGGGTCAGGTGGTTTCCTTCGAGCTCCGGAAAGAATGGAGGCCGGATAAACTCCTTCTTGCCCTGAACTTCCACCTTCCTCCTGATATCGCCGTACTGCGTGCGGCAAAAGTTCTCCCTGCCTTTGATGCAAGGCGACTGGCACTTTGGAGGGAGTACCGTTTTTTTATTTGGCATGGGAACGCTCTTCCCCCTCTTCTCAGGGGCAGGGTATGGTGGAACCGCTCAACGTGGGATTTTGATGAAGTGCGAAAGGCATGCACCCTGTACGAAGGATCCCATAACTTCCGGGCCTTCTGTAAAACTTCAGAATGTCCCGATCGGCCGGTTCGAACAATATACAAGTCCTATATAAGAAAAAAAGGAAATCTGTGTATTTTTACCGTGAGGGGAAACGCTTTTCTTACAAACATGGTGAGAATCATGGCGGGAAATCTCCACGATGTGGGGAGGGGAAGGAAAAACAGGGAGCAGCTCAAGGATCTCCTGAAAGGTGAAAATCGGGCTGAATCAGGGATGACCGCGCCTCCCGAAGGATTGTACCTATGGAAAGTCAGTTATGGAGAGGGTACCCCATTTGGCCCGTACGGGGTAGAATAGAACAGTCTATCGCTTTCATTCCGGGGTGAGTACATTCCGGGAGAGGGATACCGGGGAAATCCCTGAAGAAATCTTCTTCGTCGTCCAAAGGAGGAAGACACCGTGTTCGGAACGGATATAGGAATAGACCTTGGAACTGCAACGGTACTTATTTATGTGAAAAACAAGGGGATAGTCCTTCGGGAACCCTCCGTAGTGGCAGTTGACCTTGACACAGGCAAAATCCTTGCCGTGGGGTATGAAGCGAAAAACATGGTCGGCCGTACGCCGGGGAGCATAACCTCGGTCCGTCCCCTGAGGGATGGAGTTATTGCCGACTACACCATGACCGAAGCAATGATGCACCACTTCATGCGCAGGGTACAGAAGGGCTTCAGCCGCTTCTTTCGAAACCGGGTGATGATTTGTGTCCCTTCGGGAGCAACGGATGTAGAGCGGAGGGCGGTACTTGAAGCCGCTGTAGAGGTAGGGGCGAAAGAGGCCTATCTCATAGAAGAACCTATGGCTGCTGCCATAGGAGCGAATCTCAACGTTGAGGAACCACGGGGCAAGATGGTGGTCGATATCGGGGGAGGCACGACGGACATCGCCGTTATCTCCCTTGGGGGGATAGTCGTCTCCAAGTCCCTGCGAATAGGGGGAGACCGGTTTGACGAGGGGATCATGCGGTACCTCAGGAAACAGTACAGCCTTGCAATTGGTGAGCAGACGGCTGAAAACCTGAAAATAATGATAGGCTCATGTCTTCAGGAGCAGGAAGAGACACTTATGGTGCTCAAGGGCAGAGACCTTGTACAAGGGCTCCCCAGGCAGATAGAGGTTTCCAGCACCAGCGTTTCCATGGCAATAGGAGAAATGGTGCAGGCTCTCATCGATGGTGTACGGAACGTGCTTGAAGTAACGCCTCCCGAACTGTCTGCGGACATCATCGACAGGGGTATTGTTCTCACGGGCGGCGGATCGCTTTTGAGGGGGCTTCCTGAACTCATTACCCGCCACACCGGGATCAACTGTTTCACGGCTGATGACCCTATGGAGTGCGTAGCCCTGGGTACGGGCAAGGCGCTTGCCGAGATTGACAAACTGCAGGCCCTGGGGCGGAGCGGTATACTTGTCAACAAGAGAAAGGGAAGGAAGCGCAGGTTCTGATGCCGGCTGACCGGCAGAATTCAGGCCAGGGGTGCGGTCAAAGCGCGGATTCCCGGGAAAATCTTCCTTCAGCCCTGTGGTGGGAGAAAGGTCTGCGGTTTTCCTGCCTGGGGTGCGGGCGGTGCTGCAGGGGAGAGCCCGGCGCAATTTTTATCACCCCTGTCGAGGAGAGTGCCATAGCCTGTTTCCTGGGCATCAGCACAGAGATTTTCGGGAAGCGGTACAAAACTTCGCGATGGAAGGCACCCAGCCTGAAGGAAAAGAAGAACGGCGAATGCATTTTTTACCAGGCTGAGAACGCCGGGTGTTCCGTGTATCCTGTCCGTCCCCTTCAGTGCAGGCTGTTTCCCTTCTGGCCGGTGCTCCTTGCTTCCGGGGAGGAATGGGAAAAAGCCGCAGAACACTGCCCTGGAATCAATTCGGGCCGTCTTTTTCCGGCGTCTGAAATCGCGGAGCTTCTTTCACAGTGTCCTTTTCCGTCTCTTCTTTAGGGAGGAATCGCCGCAGCAGGTCAGCTTTTCCTGCGGAAACAAAGCCCTGCCCCGCAAATTTATGACCGGATCGGGGTAAAGGAGCGAGAGGACGGAGATTCGAAATGCAGGTTCAGATCTTGTCCGATATGAACTGGCGTCTTATCCTGACGCTGATCATCGCCAGCGGAGTCCTGGCGTATCTTGGAGACGTGCTCGGCATGCGCATCGGGAAAAAGCGCATTACTCTCTTCGGGCTCCGCCCGAGGGATACGAGCAGGCTCATAACAGCCATCACAGGAATGGTCATTTCCATTGCCATCCTGGTCACCATGACCGTGATCTCCGAGAATGTACGAACTGCACTTTTCAGCATGAAATTCATACAGGGACAGCTCCAGTCGCTAACCAGGGAACTTCAGGAGAGCAGGAGCGAATCCCAGCTTATGTCACTGACTCTTCTCGACAGCGAAAAGAGGCTGAGGGAGCAGCAGGAAGGGCTTGTTGCCGTTCAGGAAGACCTTGCCCTGATTCAGCCGAAACTCGAGGAGGCACAGGAAAACCTCTCGAGGATCCAGAAAGAGAAGGAACAGCTCGAGTTTGAAAAGGAAGCGCTCAGCGATTCCGTCGAATCTCTCAAGGAAGAATCTGAATCCTTGAGAAAGGGGCTGATCCAGATCCGGAGCGGCCGAATAGCGGTATTTGCAGGGGAAATACTGGGGCAGAGCGCCATAGAGCCCATGAGCAGCAGGGATGACGTGGAAGGCGTGTTCCAGGAACTCCGGCGCCAGGCCGAGTACGTTGTGGGAGCACGCACCGGACTGTCTCCCGAAGAGATCGTACTTGCCGTGGACCTCGAAAAGGAGATGGAGGCCATCGATGGGTGCGCAGGACAGGCGAACAGAAAATTCGTCCGCATTCTCGCTCTGGCGAACGCCATCTTCGGAGAGGATATCCGGATAGACTATGAGGTGAAGGAAAGCTTTCTCGTGTACAGGAAGGGAGAAGTCCTGTTCCGCCAGTCAGTGGACAGAGATTCTGCCAGCTATGATCCTGAATCGGAACTTCACCTGATGCTTCGACTGGTCAACAGGAAGGCCATCCAGGACTCCATCGTTCCCGATCCTTTCACCGGGAAGGTGGGAGCTCTCGATGCCACGGATTTTTACGAGGCCGTGGATATTCTTCAGAAGTCAGGCGGCCGGGTGAATGTCGAGGTGTCCGCCGCGGAGGACATCTATACCGAGGGGCCGGTGAGGATCACTCTCTCCATACGGCCGGAAGACGTGGAAATCCAGCGGGAGGATTGAAAATGCTGATTGTGGCGTGCCAGGTATGCGGCGAATCGAAGATCATTGCGGGAACTCCTGACGGAGACGGGATGGCCAGGGCAACATGGATATGCCCCTGCTGCGGAACAGGCCAGGTTGTCCAGCTCCCTGTTGCTGTTGATGCCAGAAAAACGGATCTGAGAAAGATAGTCTGTGGAATGGCACTTGCCGGTCATTCGGAAGGTGACAGGCAATGAACGGAGGTTACTTTTTCTACGACAGCAAGCATGCCGTTTCCCCGGAGGAACTGGCCAACCTGTACCGGTTTACGCGTTGGGGGAAAAGCCGTTCAATCGAGGATATCGCAAGGATGCTCGAGGGGACGTCCATGTGCTTCAGCGTGCGCCACGAAAACCATCTTGTGGCTTTCTGCCGTATGCTCACAGACTTCGTCTACCGGGCATCTCTATGGGACATCATGGTGCATCCTGACCATCAGGGCAAAAAGGTCGGCACCTCGCTTCTTGACTACGCTCTTGGTCACCCGTCGATCAAAAACATACCGCTCATAATCACCTATACGAGCGAACTCGGGCCGTTCCTTGCCCCCCATGGTTTCGAACCGAGAGAAGGGGCAATGATGCTTTTGCGGAGACCTATTGAGTATTCGTGAACCTGTCCTCCGCTTCCTCGGACACCTGCTCTGGCCCTCATCATGTTCCATATGCGGTGCCATGGGTGTCCCGGCCTGTGTGGAATGCCTTCTTCCGCTGCTGTCGCCTCCCATGCCGGCTTCACTGGGTGATTTCCCCCTGGAAACAGGAGGCATTCACGAGGGGATCCTCCGGGATTTTGTCCTTGAGCTGAAATATGGCGGAGACCGAACCCTCGGCGTGGCCATGGGACGCGCTCTCGGCAGGATTTTCCCGAAGCCGTCCGCCGAAGTGCTTGTCCCCGTACCCCTTCACAGGGACAGCGTGCGGGGATTCAACCAGTCGAAAGCGATTGCCGAAGGCCTGTGCCTTGAGTGGGGAATTCCAGTGTCAGATTGCCTGGAGTGGAGGGAAGAGAGAATCGCCCAGACCGCCCGAAAAGAGTCAGAGCGCAGGAACATGCCTCTGGACGCCATGGCCGTCAGGCGAAAAGGCCTTGCCGGCAAATGGGCTGTTCTCGTGGATGATGTCGCTACGACGGGGACGACCCTCATCAGGGCTGGGGCTGCGGTGGAGAGTGGAGGAGGCAGAACGGTATGTGCCTACACCTGGACAGCTGTTCCGAAAGGGGGAAAAGGGTAATAAACCGTTTTCAGCTTTGTTTTTCCCGTTATCCCTTCATGACCGCCAGAGGGCGGAGCCGTGCCGTCTTCATTGCGAGTCCGGCACTATGCACTACCTCTACTACCGCGGAAACATCCTTGTAGGCTCCGGGCATTTCTTCCCCCAGTGTTCTCAGGCTGTCCGCCATAACAGCAATGCCCTTCGAAGAGAGTTCTTTCACCAGTTCCCTGCCGTCCGTCCTGTTCGACGCTTCTTTCCTGCTGAGAAGCCGGCCTGCACCGTGGCACGCTGAAGCGAATGTCTCTTTTTCAGCACCCTCCGTACCTCTCAGGACATAACTGGAAGTGCCCATGCTCCCCGGGATGAGAACCGGAAGTCCGTTAAAGGCCCTCGTCGCACCCTTCCTGTGTACGCACAGTTTTCGAGCCTTTCCGCTGACCATGTGGATTTCAATGTGTGCGAGATTATGGCTCACGTCATAGACTGTGTGAAGGATTCTTCCCGGAAAGAAGCGGATAAAAATGTTTCTGACATCATCAGTGATCTTCTGGCGGTTGGCCATGGCGAAATTCGCTGCCGCTTTCATGGCGCCGAGGTAATTCCGTCCCTCGGGAGAAGGAATGGGAGCGCAGCAGAGCTGCCTGTCGGGAACGGATATCCGGTAGCGTTCCATTGCCCTTTTCATGACCTTGATGTAGTCGTCGCACACCTGGTGCCCCAATCCGCGGCTTCCGCAGTGGATCATTACGGTGATGCATCCCTTTTTGATTCCCATGCGAAGGGCCTCTTCCTCGCCGAAAATCTCTTCCACCGCCTGTATCTCGATAAAGTGATTGCCTGATCCGAGGGTCCCGAGCTGCCTGACCCCCCTCTCCACGGCCCGTTCCGAAACCGCGGAGGTAAGGGCACCTTCCAGGCACCCTTTCTCTTCGATCCGCTCCAGGTCCTCCGCTGTTCCCCTTCCGGAGCGGACGATCCGGGCTGCGCCTTCCTCAAGAATTTTTTCGAGGTCTTTTTTCCTGATCCCTGCGCCTCCTCCCGGCCCGATCCCGCACGGGACTGTTGAAAACAGGGATGCAAGTATTTTCTCTGAATGAGGCAGGAATTCACTGACCGGAATTTCCGATCCAAGCAGTCGCACGCCGCAGGAAATATCGTATCCGACGCCTCCCGGGGAAATGATCCCTTCATCAGCGTCAAAGGCTGCCACTCCCCCTATGGGGAACCCGTAGCCCTGGTGAATATCGGGCATTGCAAAACTATAGCCGGCAATACCCGGAAGGCAGGCTACGTTTGCGACCTGTATGAGCGCATTCTCCCCCTCGAGCAGAGATTCAATGTATGTGTCTGCGAAGATCAGGCCCGGAACATTCATTCCGGGGACCGCACCCTTTTCCAGCAGTATCCTTGTCGGATCGATACGCGTCAGAAAGTTTCGCATACGCCGTCACCTCCGTCCGTTTTTACATATCCACGATCACCCTGAGATATGGTGCCGGGACGCTCTGAACCGCAAGGTCCGAATAGGTCGCCGCCTTCACTGGAAGCGGACCCGTGCCGCAGGGGGCTGTTCGGCCTTCGGCATACAGTGAATAAGGAGACGTCCGCACCCGGACAACGGATGGTATAAAGAAAAACGATCGTGTTTCCGCAAGAAAAAGGATCTCGTTCAGCCAGGAAACAACGAGTTCTTCGAGGTCCGCTGCTTCAAGAGAAATGTGCCCCGTTCCCTGCACCTCTTCCAGCAGACTGGAGATGCTTTTTCCGGAGCAGAGAAACAGGAACGCCGAGGCGCTTTCCGTAAAGAGTTCGTCAAGGGTATCCCCATGAGCCTCAAGCCCTGAATCTGCTTCGTGGTCTATGATTTTCCAGGACATAGGACCTCCGTTGCCCGCAGAATGATTTTCGTCCCTTATTATACCCCCTGGGTGGATATTTCTCTGATTACGATAAAAAAGAGAAGAAGTCTTGACTAATGTTAGATGTCTAACTAAAATCATATCCATGAAAGAAAAAAAAGGCATACTTCCGGTTTTTTACGAAATTCATGAATACATTCAACGGATAATAGGAAGGCAGATCGGAAAATATGAAGAGGGATGTCTTGTCCCGTCACATGCAGAGATGCTGTATTTTCTCTCTTCAGTCCGGAGCCTTACTATGGGAGAGCTGGCGAAAAAAGTGCACAAGACGAAGCCCACAGTAACAGTCCTTGTTGATAAGCTGGAGCGCTGCGGTTTCGTGGAACGGGAAAAATGCAGCACGGACCGCCGCGTTTATCATATCCGCCTCACTGAGAAAGGCAGGGCGGTGAAGCCGTTTTTTGAATCTCTTTTTACCGGCATTGAAGAGAGATTTTTCGAGGGTTTTTCAGAGGAAGACAGAGAAGGGGCTGAAAAAAGCCTGCTCCGTATTGCAGAGAATTTGAAGGAGGATATATGAACATGAAGGAATTTTTCACGGCGGTCAAAGACCGCAGGACATATTACGCTATATCGAAGGCAAGCCCCGTTTCAGATGAACGGATCCGGGAGATAGTCGAGTTTGCAGTAAAGCATGTTCCCTCGCCATTCAACTCCCAGAGCGGCAGAGCCGTGCTTCTTCTGGGTTCATCCAGCGATGAGTTCTGGTCCATCGTAAAGGAATCCCTCAGAAAGATCGTTCCCGCGGAGAAGTTTGCCCCCACTGAGGAAAAAATAGACGGATTTGCTTCCGGATACGGGACGGTCCTCTTCTTCGAGGACAACAGGCCGGTCAGGGCACTGCAGGAAAATTTCCCCTCCTATGCAGGGCATTTCCCTGTCTGGTCCGACCATTCATCGGGCATGCTTCAGTATATCGTCTGGACGGGACTGGAGTCGGAGGGGTTCGGCGCCTCGCTTCAGCACTACGGCCCTGTAGTGGAAAATGAGGTGCGGAAGAGATGGGGCATCCCCTCTGAATGGCGGTTTATTGCCCAGATGCCCTTCGGTGTACCCGTATCGGGGCCGGGAGAGAAAGAGTTCCTTCCCCTCGAGGATCGGGTTCGGGTCTACGAATAAAAACAACGCACGATGCCCCGCCATGGACGCGGGGCATCTTTTTTCGGAAAAAGGCTGCCTGAAACCGATCAGCGGAATTTCCCTGTACGTCGGGAATTGCCTGGAAAAAAGCACCTAATTCTTGACTTGCTGCCCGAAAGGCTCATAATGGCCTGGAAAAGTGGTCCGGATACGGACCGGGGAGGGAGATACCATGGGACGAGGCAGTGAGCCGAGGAGGGTGGCATTATACGGTCTTGTAATTAATTTTTTCCTGACGGGATTCAAGTACCTTGCGGGTTTTTTCGGCAGGAGCAGCGCTATGATAGCGGATGCAACCCACTCTCTGTCTGACCTTCTGACAGATCTTGTCGTTTTTTTGGGTCTTTTTGTCGCCGAAAAGCCTGCCGATGCCCACCATCCCTACGGACACGGCAAGGTCGAGGCTGTGTTGGCGGCTGTATGCGGCCTCTCGCTGCTTTTTGCGGCCGCTGCAATCTTTCTTTCCGGAGTATCAAGCATCCTGTCGGTGTTTCGGGGAGGCCCAATAGAAAGCCCCGGGCTGTCCCCCCTTATCGCGGCATTCCTCTCGGTGGTGAGCAAAGAATGGATGTTCCGCTACACCATCGCCAAAGGCAGGCTGTTTCAGAGCAGCGCGCTGATCGCCAAGGCCTGGGATCATAGATCCGACGCCCTTTCCTCTATCGGGACTCTCGCAGGCATAGGGGGAGCATTTTTCGGAGGTGAGAAGTTCAGGATACTGGATCCCATCGCCGCTGTCACTGTAAGCGTTTTCATAGTCAGGGCGGCTCTTCCCATATTAAGGGACAGCCTTGACGAACTCATCGAATCCTCCCTGCCGGGCGAACTGGAAAAACAGCTTCAGTCCGACATAGTCTCTGTCCCCGGAGTGAACTCGTTTCATAAACTCAAAACGCGCCGCATAGGAAGTTCCATAGCAGTGGACGTTCACCTGCAGATGAACGGGAGCCTCTCTCTGACCGAGGCCCACGATATCTCCAGGAAAGTGGAGGAGGCCATCTGGAACCGTTTCGGCGATGAAGCCCAGATTTCTCTCCACATGGAACCTGCCCTTCGCAGCGGAAGAAGCTGAGTTTTACAATTCCCCCTCTCCGTGCAAAAATAGAAAAGCAAAAGAAAGATTTTCAATCAATTTCCCAAACCGTAAAGGAGCGTTTTGAAATTCATGGAGACCCAATCCCCGAAAGGCCCTCATTTTATTGAACAGATCATCATGGACGACCTGAAAAACGGCGTCGTGAGCGAAATACGGACCCGTTTCCCTCCGGAACCGAACGGATACCTTCATATCGGTCACGCGAAATCCATCTGCCTGAACTTCGGCCTGGCTGAACAGTTCGGCGGTACATGCAATCTGCGTTTCGACGACACAAACCCGGCCAAGGAGGAAACAGAATACGTCGAGTCCATCAAACGGGACGTGGAATGGCTCGGATTCAGGTGGCACGCCCTCTGCTTCGCATCGGACTATTTCCGGCAGTTTTACGAGTGGGCGCTGGAACTTATCCGGGACGGAAAGGCATATGTAGATGACCAGTCAGCGGATGAGATACGGGAGACAAGGGGTACGCTGACGGCGCCCGGGAAGGAATCCCCTTACCGGAACAGAACGGTCGGGGAGAATCTGGGGCTCTTTGACAGAATGAAGCGCGGAGAGTTCGAGGACGGGTACTGCGTGCTCCGGGCAAAAATAGACATGGCCCATCCCAACCTTAACATGAGGGATCCTGTGCTGTACCGTATCCTGCACAGGGACCATTTCCGAACGGGGGGAGACTGGTGCATCTATCCCATGTACGACTTTGCCCACGGATACGAGGATTCCATTGAGGGCGTGACCCATTCTATTTGTACTCTCGAGTTCGAGGATCACAGGCCCCTTTACGAATGGTTCCTCGACAATGTGTCTGTTCCCTGCAGGCCGAGGCAGTTCGAGTTCGCACGCCTGAACCTCACGTACACCGTAATGAGCAAACGGCTGCTGCTGACACTTGTGAACGAAAAGATCGTCAACGGCTGGGATGATCCCAGGATGCCCACAATCAGCGGCATCAGAAGGCGCGGGTACTCCCCGTCAGCCATTCGGCGCTTTTGTTCCGAAATCGGGGTCTCCAAGTCCAACAGCATGGTGGACATCGAATTTCTCCAGTATGTCATCCGGGAGGAACTGAACAGGGATGCCCGTAGGGCCATGGCCGTCCTTGACCCGGTAAAGGTCGTAATAGAAAACTATCCTGAGGGAAAGACGGAAATGCTCGAGGCTGAGAACAACCCGGAGAAACCGGAAGACGGGGTCAGGGAAATTCCCTTTTCACGGGAAATATACATCGAACGGGACGATTTCATGGAAAATCCCCCGAAGAAGTTTTTCCGCCTCTCTCCCGGCAGTGAAGTACGCCTGAAGCACGCCTACCTGGTTACGTGCACGGGTGTGGTGAAAAATGACGACGGGGAGATACGCGAGCTGCGCTGTACCTATGATCCCGAGAGCAGGGGAGGGGAAGCTCCGGACGGGCGGAGAGTCAAGGGAACCCTTCACTGGGTCTCCGTCCCCCATGCCGTCAAAGCGGAAGTTCGCCTGTTCGACAATCTCTTTACGCTCAGGGACATGTCGGAGATGGAGGAGGGAAAAACGTTCAGGGATTACCTGAACCCCGATTCCATTCGGATACTGAAGAACTGTTTTGTCGAGCCCGGCCTTGCCTCTCCGGAACACCTGGACCGCTTTCAGTTTCTTCGCCAGGGGTATTTCTGCACCGATCCCGGCTCCGAGCCCGGAAAACCTGTGTTCAACAGGACTGTCGCCCTCAAGGATACATGGGGGAAAATGGTCCGGAATGAAAAAGCGGAATAAAAAAGGGGCGCCGCCTGGGCGCCCTTTTTTTATCAGATCAGATAGATTTCCGTTCACCTCCCGTTATTATCCGGCGTTTCTCCCTGAAAGTTCTTTGGGTATTCTGCTTTCACTTCCCCGGGGAAATCCCTCCTTATTTCCAACAGCTGCGGGGCTTCCGTTTCGCCTCGGGAAAAGTACGGTATAGGGGGCCGAAAAGAAGTGTTAAAATGGAATATATTTTTGAAGCGTTTCGTACGCGGAATCTTCAACAGGCGCTGAAAGAGGAGGTTCGCCGGATATGATCGAAAATGATGAGTTTACCATACACCGCGGCAGCCGGGAGGAAGCGGAAGAAAAATGTTCTGAATGCGGTGCGGAGATCAGGGGGGGCCTGAGGTACTGTACATCCTGCGGTGCCCCCGTGTCAGAAGATGGTCATCCGCCGCTCCGTGAAGTCTCCCGGCAGGAAAATGAAGACAGTCGTCCCCTCCGTGAACCGGGGAGGAGGGTCCGGAGCAACGCTGACAGGGCGGAGAGAAGTTACCGTGAATTCAATGCCGTTGCCCGGCCGCGGAGGAGAAAAAACGAGCGCAGAAGCAGGCTTCCCGTTATTCTTTTACTTTTTGTCCTCGCAGCGGCTCTCGGGGGAGGCGTGTACAGTTTTATGAAGCAGTCGGATGACATGCCATGGGACAGTTCCGTTATCAGTAAACCGGAAAAACCCGTATCTTCCGCAGAAACAAACCTGCCCCCGGGGCAGGACCAAAATGCCGAGGCCGGAGGGACAGGGCCCCTGGTTTCGGAAGGGGAAGACGTTCCTGCGACGGATAATATTGGTATTTCCCAGGCCCCTGCGGATATTTCAAAAATCACCGGTCCCACGAGAGGGATCGTAATCGGATCGAGCGTAAACCTTCGAGGCTCTCACACCATCAAGAGCCCTGTCGTCGGCAAGGTTTCGGTGGGCAACAGGGTTGAGGTGACTGATTCCTGGCTGAGCGAAGACGGTGCGGAGGCAGTGGTGCTTTCCGATATCCAGGCGTCCTCTGAGGGCGGGAAAAAAATCAGGATCCTGAAGGGAAAGGGAGTCACTGTTTCAGAGGGTCCCGACGCTTCCGGAATGATGAGGGTCACTCTCCCGGAGGATAAAAATAAAACGGTGTATATGGTATCGGCGAAATCCCTCAGCGACCCGCAGGCATGGCCATGGTACAAGGTGAAGCCGCAAAAGGGAAAAGAAGGGTGGATTTTCGGCAAATTCCTCACAGTAATCGATCCCCGGGACGAAACTCTTTCCCCCGCATTCCTCGACACTGCCCTGGCTTCCTTCGGAACGACGAAGGAGCAGGCCGAGGCATTGCTCGGGAAGCCTGCGAAATCTTCCTCCAGGAAGGTGAAAACCCAGGGCGGGGTGGAAACTGAAACGACGCTTGCCTTCAGCGGGCTGACTCTCGTGCTCCATGACGGTCCGGGAGGGAGCGGGGTGCGAAGGGCCCTCATCACTTCGGCAGCCCGACACGTGGAAGGAGGGCTTGCGGTGGGTATGGAAAGACGGAACGTCCTCTCCATACTTGGTCTTCCAAATGACGTTGACAGGGGTGACGAGGTTTATCGTGCGAACAGAAATTCCGGAATCAGGATAAAGTATGACAACTACCGGGTCAAATCGATAGCCCTCGGAGAGCTCAAGTGACAAACGGAATGAACATGACCGTTCCGCCTGTCCCCGGCTCGGTCTTCTTCCCGGTTTGCAGGGAAGATATGACGAAAAGGGGATGGGCGGAACTTGATTTTCTCCTTGTAAGCGGCGATGCCTATGTCGATCATCCAAGCTTTGGCCCTGCAGTGATCGCGAGGGTGCTTGAAAGCTGCGGATACAGGGTGGGGATACTCCCCCAGCCCGACTGGAGGACCAAGGACGCTTTTCTTGCCATGGGACGACCCCGGCTGGCTGTACTTGTGACTGCCGGCAACCTCGATTCAATGCTCAACAAGTTTACCGCGTCGAAGAAAAATCGAAGTGACGACAGCTATTCCCCTGGAGGAAAATCGGGACACCGCCCCGACCGTGCGACTATTGCCTACTGCAGCCGCGTGAAGGAATGCTGGAAGGATGTCCCGCTCGTCATCGGCGGCGTAGAGGCCAGCCTGAGGCGGTTCGCCCACTATGACTACTGGTCCGATGAGGTGAGGAGATCAGTTCTCTTCGACAGCCAGGCCGATATCCTCGTCTACGGCATGGGGGAGAAACAGATACGGGAAATTGCAGACCTGCTGGACAGGGGAGTGCCCGCAGGCAATATCAGGTCGGTCAGGGGGACAATGTACCGTGCGCCCTCACTTCCCGAGAAGATCCGCGTAATGGAAGTACCCTCTTTCGAAGAGGCTGCTGCCGACAGGGTGAAATTTGCCGAGGCCTTCAGGCTCCAGTATCTCGAACAGGATCCCTTTCACGGCAGAACCGTGGCCCAGCGTCACGGTACTGCCTGGGTGATTCAGAACCCTCCCCCTCTTCCTCTGTCGGAAAAAGAGATGGACGACGTGTACGGTCTTCCCTATACCAGGACGTACCATCCAATGTACGAGAAGGACGGCGGAGTGCCCGCTATAAAGGAGGTCCGTTTCAGCCTCGTGAGCCACAGGGGATGTTTCGGAAGCTGCTCTTTCTGCGCGATCCACAGCCACCAGGGACGGATAATCCAGGCCAGGAGCCACGATTCGCTCCTTTCCGAAGCACGGCTTCTCACGACTCTGCCGGATTTCAAGGGATATATCCATGATGTGGGTGGTCCCACAGCGAATTTTCGAATCCCTGCCTGCAGCGAACAGTTCGAAAGAGGTGCGTGCAGGAACAGGCAGTGCCTTTTCCCGTCACCCTGTCCGAAACTTCGCGCGGACCACAGGGATTATCTAGAGCTTCTTCGAAAACTCAGATCTCTCCCCGGAGTAAAGAAAGTGTTCATACGGTCCGGCATACGGTTCGACTATCTTCTCGCGGACAAAAAAACGCCTTTTCTTGAGGAACTCTGCGCCCATCACGTGAGCGGCCAGCTCAAGATCGCCCCCGAACATGTTTCTGCAGATGTTCTCCGAATTATGGGAAAACCGGGAAGGGAAGTCTATGAACGGTTTATGGAGGCCTTTCGAGTAATGAACACCAGGCTTGGGAAAAAACAGTATCTCGTTCCCTATTTCATCTCCTCCCATCCCGGGGCAGAGCTGAAGGATGCCGTGGAGCTCGCGGAGTTTCTTCGGGATATACGGTTCCAGCCCGAGCAGGTTCAGGATTTTGTCCCTGCCCCCGGCAGTCCGGCGACGTGCATCTACTGGACAGGTATCGATCCCATGACCGGAGAGCCCGTCCATGTACCGAAGAGCAGGGAAGAGAGAAAAATGCAGAGGGCGCTTCTTCAGTACCGTGAGCCCAAAAACAGGGAGA
>Ga0334882_1001192_pt1 | contig 32441 bp, 36 predicted proteins | sample GraSluR1_MG_5_FD_207226 | JGI IMG/M metagenome (GOLD analysis project Ga0334882, IMG submission 207226) | Sludge microbial communities from methane-producing bioreactor in Wageningen University, Netherlands - Granular Sludge_15_04-R1 | ecosystem: Engineered > Bioreactor > Anaerobic >... | reverse complement strand
CCATGAGATATATCGAAAACGGAAATGAACAGCAGGCCAATGCGGTCATCATTCTGCTGATCACCATAGTACTGATCGGGAATTTCATCATCAGCCGCTTCCGCGGCGGAAGTCTAAAAAAAGGTCTCGGGGCCTGAGGAGTAAAACCATGTCTGTAGCAATAAGAATAGAGAACTTAACTAAAAAATTCGGCAGTGTTGTGGCAGTCAACAACGTCAGCATTACCATCGAAGCAGGTTCATTCCTGACCCTCCTGGGACCTTCGGGGTGTGGAAAAACCACCCTGCTGCGGTGCGTGGCGGGGTTGGAGGATCCCAACGACGGAGAAATTTATATAGGGGACAAGCTTGTTTATTCCCGGTCCCAGGGGATTTCCCTGCCCCCGGGGCAGCGGGATCTGGGATTGGCCTTCCAGAACTACGCCCTGTGGCCTCATATGACGGTCTATAAAAACATGATATTCGCCCTGGAAATTCAAAAACTTTCCAAAGAAGAGATGGATAAAAGAGTCAAGGACTCCCTGGCGGAGGTAAAGATGTCGGGCTACGAGGAGCGTTATCCCCGGGAGATGAGCGGCGGTCAGCAGCAGCGGATCGCCCTGGCCCGGATGCTGGCATATCGCCCCCAGGTATTTCTCATGGACGAACCGCTGTCCAACCTGGATGCCCGACTTCGGATGGATATGCGGACCGAACTGAAACGCCTTCATTATGTTTCCGGCGCCACCACGGTCTATGTGACCCATGACCAGATCGAGGCCATGACCATGTCCACCAAAATCGCCGTGATGAAAGAGGGGGTGGTGCAGCAGTTTGATGATCCCGACCGGGTTTACCATTTCCCCTCCACCCTGTTTGTGGCCGATTTTATCGGCAATCCAAAGGTTAACCTTCTCGATGGCGACATTGTGGGGGCCTGCAAAGTAAGAATCGGCGACTTCGAAATACCCATCGACACCTGCAACGCCCAGGGGCCGGTGGTTTTGGCGGTTCGGCCCGAGGATGTCACCATTTCAAACTCGCCCCAGCCCGGCGCCATTGAGTTTTCTGCCTATTCGGTCCTGCCCGCCGGGGCGGATTCTTCAATTATCGCTAAACGCGGTGAAACAGAGATAACCGTACGGGAAATGGGCATAAGCAAAATCAAAATGGATGAAAAAATCTGGCTTCAGTTCCATTCCGAATCATTGAATCTCTACGATAAGGCCAGCGGAAACCTGATGACACCATAGCCCCCCGCCTGAATAAAAGCCGGAATTCCACCGGCGGCGGAGACCAGACAAAGAAATCCAATAGAAAAAGGAGGCGGCTTAAACTTTTTTGATTTTTATTATGTTTTTCAATTCCAAGGAGGAAGTTATGAAAAGAATTTTAATTTTGACGATGGTAATTCTGGTGCTGGGCGGAACGGCTCTCTGGGCCGGCGGCCAGAAAGACGACGGGCAGCGGGCAGCGGCCCAGGATCAGTGGCTCAAGGATAACCAGCTTGGCCCCTACTACACGGACACCCAGGACTGGGCCGCCATCGAAGCCGCCGCCAAACAGGAAGGTTCGGTGATCATCTACGCCAACTCTTCCAAGATTGCCAAAGCCGTGGATATCTGGAAAGAGATGTATCCGGAAATCAAGATAGAAGGATACGACCTGGGCGGAGACGATGTCCTGGCGAAAACCATGGGCGAACAGCAATCGGGATTGTTTGTGGGAGACGTCTGGTTCAGCAGCGGTGGAGCCGAGGTGGTAGGTAATGTTCTACCCCACAAATATATCTGGCGGTTTGTTCCCGACACCCTGAAAGGGAAAATCGGTCCTGAATACACCGAGCCCCTGCTTTTTTCCCGGCTGGGAACCTGGGTTCTGGCCTACAATTCTGAATTGAACAAAACCAGCCCCATCACCAACGTCTGGCAGCTCACCGAACCCCAATGGAAGGGTAAAGTGGTCATCGAAGACCCCCTGAATGACTCTTCCACCATGAGTAAACTTCTGACTTATGTGGCCCACGCCGATGCTATGAAACAAGCCTATGTTGACCTCTACGGCAAACAACCGGTGCTTGATGACGATACTCCCGATGCCGGATGGCTCTGGTTTAAACGGCTCGCTCAGAACAGTCCCATTCCCCAGCCGGGCGGCGATGAAGTGGACAGCGCCTTCGCCACCCCCGGGATGACAGAAAACTACGTGGCTTTTACCTCCTACTCCAATTATACAGATGTACTGGAAGGGAACCTGGTATTTGAACCAGCCTGGGGCCTCAAGCCCATGCTGGGCGCCCAGAGCCAGAGCTATCTGGCCGTTATCAATCAGGCCCCCCACCCCAACGCTGCCAAACTCTTTATCCGCTTCATCACCAGCGAAGCGGGAAGAAAACCCTGGGCAAAATTCGGCACCTACTTTCCCGACCCCAACTATCAAGTACCTAAAGGCATGAAAACCCTGGACGAAATCTTCACCATGACCTGGTTTATCGAAGAAAAGTTCGCCTACGACAACCTGGTACAGGCTCGGGATTTTTACCTGCTGAATCTGGGAAAACGCTGATCTTTTTAAAAGCCAATCTCCGGAAGATGATGGCGACATCATCTTCCGGGGAACTTACTGAATCTATCCGGCAGATAAGAACCGTCACCGGCAAACTGAAAAACAACGCAGGAGTGTGAAACAACCATGAAAATTCAGGCCGTTTTTTTCGACATGGGGGGAACCCTCGAAACCCTTGAGACTTCCGATCAAATCCGCTTTGCCAGCCTTCCTGCCATCAAAGACAAACTACATTCCGCCGGTATTTTACCGTCCCTGGGAGACGAAGAACTTTTCACCATGATCACCCAGGGGCTGGATAACTATCACCGTGAGAGTATCCCGACCCGGGATGAATCCACGCCTTTCAGGGTCTGGCGGGAGTTTATCTTTGCCGGGCAGAATATCAACGACGAGGCGCTTGATTCCATCGCCGAAGAATTGATGTACCTGGTAGAGTCCCGCTTTTATATCCATACCCTGCGCCCGGAGGTACCGGAGGTATTAAAAACGCTAAAGGAAAGGGGTTTAAAAATCGGGTTGATCAGCAACGTCAACAGCCGGACCTTAGTTCCCGCCCTTCTTGAAAACTACGGCATCGCGGATTATTTCCATCCCGTGGTTCTCTCCAGCGAGTACCGCCGAAGAAAACCGGACCCTGCCATCTTCCATTACGCCGCCCGGCTCGCCGGGGTGGCCACCGGCCGATCGGTTTTCGTGGGTGACAAGCTGTCCCGGGATATAGCCGGAGCCCGCAGCGCCGGCTTCGCCCTGGCGATCCAGATACAGCATAATCTTAAGAACAGCGAATCTGATTCAGGTCCCGTTCCGGATGCTGTGATTGACCACATGGGGGAATTACCGGAAATATTGAAAGCAGCCGAATCATCGTCCCACACTAAAGGACGGGACGGCCGGAAAATCAAGGCCCTTCTCTTCGATGCCGGGGATATCCTTTATTACAGACCGGAGAAAAAAAAGTATTTCCGGGTGTTCCTGGCGGAGCAGAATGCCGCAGGCAGAGAAATAGCCGTGAACCAGGTGGAGGCCCTGCGGGACATGGCCTTCAGGGGCGAGCTGACCCAGGAGCGGCAGAGGCGGGAAACGATCCTGCTCTACGGCTTCACCGATGAAGAGACCATCGCCCGGGGCTGTGAAGCCCTGGCCAAGGATAACAGCAACGTCCGGTTTTTTGAAGGAGTCAGGGAAACCCTGATAACCCTGAAGAAACGGGGTTTCCAGCTCGGCATCATCACCGATACGGCCAACCCCATCCATGTCAAACTCTCCTGGTTTGAGCAGGGCGGCTTTGTCCATGTCTGGGATTCCCTCATTTCTTCCCAGGAAATGGGAGTGGAAAAACCTGACCCCGCCATATACCGGGCAGCCCTGGACCAACTGGGAATCGATGAAACCCAGGCCGTCTTCGTGGGGCACAGCGGTGAAGAACTGGAAGGAGCCCGCCGGTGCGGCGTACAGACCGTGGCTTTCAATTACGAAGACACCGTCCAGGCCGACTACTATTTGGACAAATTTGCGGACCTTTTAAATTTACCTTTCACCGGTGAATATTAAGGTCAGGAGTCATTCATGAAAATTGGCATCAACCTGCCGCTGACACCGGACCCTCAAAAAATACGGAACTACTTGACCAGGCTGAACGAAGCAGGATTCGCCCACTTTGAAATCAATCTGGGCACCGTACCGCTCATCATTAACGGGCAAATCAATGAACCCTGGCTGGTTTATATGCAGGATCTGCTTGCGGAGTTTCCCTTTACCTACTCAGCCCATATCGGCCAGGGCATCGACTGCCGGTGCGAGGGCAATTATGAAACCCACAAACAGGCCCTTCTCTCCTCCGTCATTGCCGCGGGAAGACTCCGCTGCGATCCCCTGGTTCTCCATTATGAACAGAAGACCGGGTTTACCGATACGGAAGCACGGTTTTTTGACGCCCATGCCGAAGCCGCCCAGGCAGCTCAGGCACAGGGCATCACCCTCTGCGTGGAAAACATAGAGGTGGAGCACGTCGATCCGGTGATAGATTTTATCCATCAGATCAATCATCCCCACCTGAGGATGAACTATGACCTGGGCCACGGCTTTCTGGCGTCCCGCTACTATGGATTTGATTTTCTGGAATCCCTGAAAAAGGCCCTTCCCCTGCTGGGACATCTTCATTTATCCGATAATGCCGGGACCTTCGAGGAGCTGCGGCTCACCGACCGAACCACCTATGACACCATGAACCTCGGTTACCGCTTTGCCCTGGGAAGGGGCGATGTCCACCTTCCGCCCCTCTGGGGAAGTCTTCCCTATGGGGAGGTCTCGGAAATTCTGAAAGGCTACCGGGGCATCGGCATCTGTGAATTCTATTCCGATTACTTCTCCCCGTTCCTGGGAAAAATCCACGCCGATATGGACGCCCTGTTCAACCCGCCTGTAAAATCATGAAAATACAATTCTTGGGAACCGGCGCCGCCGAAGGGATTCCCGCCCTGCGCTGTCTCTGCCCCGCCTGCCGGACTGCCCGAATCAAGAAAGGCCCCTCGATCAGGCAGAACGCCTGCATCTACCTGGAAGGCGACCAGGGAGAAAGGCTGCTCATTGATTTCCCCTCCCATTGCAAGGCCAGCCTTAATGACCACGGGATCAAGGATACGGACATCACCGATCTCATCCTGACCCACTATCACCAGGATCATACCAACGGGTTTTTCTTTCTCGCAGGATCGCCGGAAAACAACGGCATCATCACCGGAACGCCTTTGAATGTCCACCTCTCCCGGGACACCCTCCAGAGCCTTTCCGGGCAGTTCAATATCAACGGCTCCTGCAGTTTTCATCTGCTCGAAGATCAAAAGGGTTTCTCCGTTGGGTCCCTGAAGATCACACCCCTGGAAACAGGTCATCTCTCACGTCCCGAGGAAGCGGGGCGCCGCTGTTTCGGTTTTCTTTTTGACTCCCCGCAACATCGATTTGCTTACCTGGCCGACTCGTCCATGGCACTACCCGAGGCTTCCCGGGAAAAACTAAAAGAACGCCCTCTCGCCTGCCTCATCCTGGAATGCACCTTTGCTGACAATCCTGAAAGCAGAAGACATTTTGATATTGCAGGTGTTCTGGCTCTGCATTCTTTTATCCAACCGGAAAGGATGATACTCACCCACATCAGCCACAGGAACTACGACCATGAGCCTTTAACAGAACTCATGGAACCGTATCATATCGAGGTAGCCTGGGATGGAAGAATTATCACCCTCTGAGGTTCCGCTTCCCGGGCTCAGGTTTTTACCGAAGGCAGGAATTTATCCGTAACAAGGTTTTCGGGGCCGAGAATCTTAAGATTCTCTACCAGTTCCGATAGAGTCCGAATACGGCGGGGCAGAAGGATTCCTCCGGTAGCCAGATCCTCGGGTCGGTGAAAATCAGAACCTGACAACGCCAGCAAGCCCTTCTGTTGAACCACCTCCGCTGCCAGATCGTTTCGGGAATCGTGCCGGGGATTTCCATTGTACGTTTCCAGACCTTGGACCACCAGCGGATCCACCAGTTTACACCCGGCCCTGAAGGGATGGGCCTGGTAAACCAGAACATCATCCCGGTTACCTAGAAAGGACATAAACTGAAAAATGTCAGTTCTATTGAGATAAGGGGATGATTTTACCAACTCTTCGGTCATTCCATAAACAAGATAGTCATTATCATTGCCTGTAAAACGAAGTTCCAGCCCCCAGAAAACGTCCATATCCCACCGCCGACCTTCTTCGGCGGCAAGACGGAATCCTTTAAGAAACCGGTCAACCCGCTTCCCCCAGCTCTTCATCGGCGAAAGCTGAAAGTTCTCCTCGTTAAAGTGATCGGTAATCACAATTCCCTGATAACCAGCGTCTCTATGCCTCTTCACCACATCCCGGGCCGGGATGCGTCCGCATTTACTGGATTCCCTGGTGTGGCAATGAAGTTCATATCGAAAATTTTTCATGGGACTCTCCTGGATCCAATCACTGCGATGGTAACCCGCTAAACTACGGAACAGGACGCCGAATTTATATCCTGTGAAGGGACACTCCCGCCGTTCTCCGATAAAAGGACCTCCACCACAGGAATCAGTTCCCGTAGATTACTGATCCTGTAATCGGGGTCGAAACCGGTATCGTGACCGGGGGTAAACTCATATTCGATAAGAACCGTCCATCCCATCCCTGCCCCCTTCGCTCCGTTGATGTCCTTTGAAGGGCTGTTGCCGATGAAGAGAACGTTCTCAGGCTTCACCGAGGCCTTTCGGCAGGCTTCAAGAAAAATCTCTGGATGGGGTTTCCGTTTTCCAAAAACCGCAGAAAGAACCACCGTATCAAAATATTCAGTCACGCCGTAGCGGGAAAGATCATGAGAGACCTGATTGCGGGAAAGCACATTGCTGATAATGCCCATCCTCAAGTTCCTCCCCTTCAGCGAATCCAGAACTTCCCTCAATTCCTCCCGGGGGACCCGATTGACAAAGCCGGTATCAATAAGAAAGGTCAGTTTTTCAGCGTTATCGTTGATGATGTTGTCCAGCCCCGAAAAACCGCAAAGAATAAAATCCCGCCAAAGTTCCTCGGGGCTCAATTCCACATTTCCCCTCTCCCGCCATTGTTTATACCTGGCGATACCGGAGAGGACAAGCTCCCTGAATTCATCAGGAGGAAGTGAACTGACCTCCGGTGCTCCCGCTTCCGTCAAAATCTCCTGCATCTCAAGGCAGGCGCGCTTAATATTCTCAGGATTTCGGGGATAGAAATCCAGGGTTCCTCCCATATCGAAGAAAATCATTTCCAGCATTTTTATTTCTCTTCCCGATCCTTGAAAAAAAATTCCTGCCGGTAAGTATCAAGCCTGTCCAGATTATCGAAAGCTCTGTCACCCATTTTTTTTGCCACTCCCAGAAGTAACGCATTTGTGATGGCCATGGGAACCAAGGGAGAATGATTCACCCCATGGGGCCCCCGTTCGGCAAAAAGAACCTGATGACAATCCTTAACAATAAAGGGGGTGAGAATATCGGTAACCAGGATAACCGGAATTTGATTCCTTTTCATGATGCTCACGAAGGTCTTGAGATCTTCCGAAGTCCTGCTGAAATCGTAGGCCAAGGCAATCTGATCGGAATCAAGCGACAGCAGTCCTTCCAGGAGCTGCATTCCCGAAGCCTCGTGATGCTTTATCGCTATTCCAAAGCGGTTCAATCGGAAACAGAGATGCTGCCCCAGGGGTTTGTTGGGACCGATGGCCATGACATGTACAAGACCGGCCCGGCAGATCATATTAATAGCCCCATGGAATGCGTTGACGTCCAGGGTGGTGATGGATTTCTGCAGATACAGGATTTCCTGTTCCGTGATGCTCTTATAGTTAAGCTCCTCTCCCTTGAACTCTTCAAAAAGACTTTTCACCCGGTTCCCCGGAGAAAAAATGGCCTTATAGTTGTCAAAAAGGTTCTCCCTGAAATCGGGAAACCCCCGGTATCCCAGATTTTTTGCGAACCGCACAACGGAAGCGTTGCTCACCCCGATTTCCTCCGCTATCCGGGCAAGAGGATAGTGGATCACATCGGAGACATGGGAAAGGATGAAATCGGCAATCTTTTTCTGCTGCCTGGGAAATGAGGAGTATTTGTCCTGTATAAGCTGGTAACAATCCCGCATGAGCCCCCCGGTGCCTGACCAGGTTAATCATAAAAAAAAACCATTGTATTGTCAATATTTGTTACATTTTTTATCTTATTTTGAACATATTTTTCTTTTATACACCCAGTTTCTTCATCCAGGCCGATTCCAGGTATAAATAGGAATCCTCGGCCGGGCATTTCTTCTTTCTCAATTGCCAAAACCGTCCCGGCCGGTTACAGTAAACCCATGGCAAAGCAGACGAAAAAAGAAAAACCTGATTCCCAGAAACAGAGGCTGGAAGCCGAACTGATGAGCCTGCTTCCCGAAATTGAGGAAGAAGGGCTGGTCTTTCTTCTCAGGCAGGCGGGCATCATCATCCACAATCAGAGAACCGACAAACTCAATCAGGAAATGGAAATTCTGAATAAAAAAAAGAAACCCGGCGCCGCGGCGGGCCCGGCGAAATCCGAAGACTTCGAGATAGAAATCAGCCGGTCCGACGACGGCAAGACCTATTATTTCATCGTCAACGGCATGAAGCACTTCTTTGACATCCCCGAAACCCAGAATATCGTTGCCCTCTGCTACCGCCCCCCCGCCAAAAGCGACGCCCTCCGGTACCTGCACGAGTTCTTCCGGGCCGAGCGGGACGAGATTCTGATGGACCACAAGATCACCTCGGCGAAGAGCCCGTTTTTTGAAGAACTGTTCAAGGCGGTGCGGGCCACCTTTCAGTATAACGGTTAATTTTTACCCCCCCCCTTCGGGTTTGGTTTATAATATCCCCACATCATGAACACCGATATTGAAAACAAGCTGAAACGGCTGACCGCCCTGCTGGGCACCGACGAAGGATTCTACATCCTGGCCCTCCACTCCTTCGTGGAACACTACCTGCGGCAGGAGCAGGGCCTGGGAGAAGGGCTCACCTTTCCCCAGCTCACCTGGGCCTTCCGGCAGAGGCTGCTGGACGAATACGGCGATGAGTTCATCGACGGACTTTCCAGCCTGGCCCAGCTGGGAAAGCAGCACTACCTGACAAACCGGGTCCGCCACGACTTCGCCGAAATAGATCCCGAAGAAGCCCGGGCCGCCACCAGCCTCTTCATCCGGTTCTGCCGCCTGGCGGGCATCTCCGAAGCCCAACAGCTGGCCCTTTTCACCGAAAGCCTGAAACTCTGGGAGGACAAGCAGACCAGCCTGGAGCAGAAACTGGTCATCGCCTCGCTGCAGCGGGAACTGATCCGGCTCCAGTCGGCCAACAGCGACCTGACCCGGCAGCTCGGGGCCTACCGGGATCTGCAGAGCCAGATAAGCGGCCTCACCCTGACGCTGCGGCAGAAAGACCTGGCCCTGGAAGAGGAAAAGAAGAAGTCGGGCCTCCGGGACGGCAAGGTGGACACCCTCCGGCAGGAGCGGTTCGCCCTGCAGGAAGAGATAAACCGACTCCTGGAAGAGAAGGAAAAGTACCGGGAACTCCAGGCCTACCTGGAACACATGGGCCGCCTCACCGTCTATACCCGGAGCCGGCTGGATTACGAAAGAATCATCGCCCGGCTCTCGCCGGAACAGGAAAAGGTGGTGGACACCATCGCCCTGGACAAGGACAGCCTCATCCGGGGTTCGGCGGGAACGGGAAAATCCCTGGTGCTCATCAGCATCATGAAGCGGGCCCTCTCCCAGGGCCGCCTCGACTTCTACCGGGAAAACCCCATCCTCTTCATCACCTACACCAAGACCCTGGTCAAATACAGCCATTTCACCGCCCGGCTCATGCGGATGGACCTGCCGCCGGTGCTCTTCTCCACGGTGGATTCCTTCATCTACGACCGCCTCAAGGAGGTGCACCCCGATTTCTCCTACGATTTCACCATCCGCCGCCGCTTCGTGGAAACCGTGCCTCCCCTGTCGTACATCTCTCCTCTGGAACTGGAGGCGGAACTGGACGACCTGCTCACAGGAAGGCTCATCACCCGGGAGGAATACCTCACCGACCCCAAATCCCGGGAGGGCATGCACCACCGGCTCACGAAAAACCAGCGGGAGCAGATCTGGATCCTCTTCCAGCAGTACCGGGACTTCATGGAAAATGAAAAAAAGTACTCGGTGAATTACGGCCGCTATGTGGCGGCCCGGCTCTTCGGCGACCTTCATACCGGCACCCCCTCCCGGGGGCTCCAGACGGTGCTGATCGACGAAGTGCAGGACCTGAACCCCGCGGCCCTGAAGGCGGTGAAGGCCATGACCTCCGGCGCCCTGATCATGGCGGGGGATTTCCAGCAGAGCCTCTACATGTCCCAGAGCCCCTTCATGCGGGCGGGCATCGACATAAGGGGAACCACCCGGATCCTGAAAACCAACTTCCGCAACACCCGGCAGGTGGTGGAGGCGGCGGAGCGTTTCCTGGAACCCTACCGGGGCAGGGACCACGTGGTTCCCGTATCGTTCCGGGAGGGGCCGCCGCCGGAGCTCTTCCGGGAAGGCTCAGAAAAAGCCCTGCGGGAAAGCCTTTTACGCCGCACCGGCTTCTTTCTCACCGAGCTGGGATACGACCCCGAGAACATCTGCATCCTGGCGCCCCGGAACAGCCTGGTCACCGCCGTCGCCGAAAGCCTCAACGGCGCGGGAATCCCCGCCGAGGTATTCAAGTCGGAAGAGTTCAGCTTCACCCGCCGGGGTCTGGTGAACGTCTTCACCCTCCACTCCTGCAAGGGCCTGGACTTTCCGGTGATCCTCCTCTACCTGCCCGAACTGGCCCGGCGGGAGCAGTATTCCGAAGAAATCACCGACCGGCTCCTGCGCAACCTCATCTACACCGGCATGACCCGGGCCATGGATCACCTGAACGTGTTCGTGGTGCCCTCGGCCGACCCGATTCTGGGGGAGGTGGAGGGGGCTCTATAATAGGGGGAATCAGGGGGCGGCCGCGGCCCGGAAGCCCCGGGCCGCGCCGGGCTTTCCGCTGCAACGGCCTTACCCCCGGCTTCTCTTTCCGGCTGCCTCCGGGCCGCCGGGAAGCCGGGGGCCGTTTCCGCTGCAATCCCTGCCGCGGGGGGAATTACCCCCCGTACAACTCGGTGATGAGAAGCCGCAGAACCTTGATTTTTTGTTCCGAGGGGGTTATTATTGAGTGTACAGAAGTTTTCCGTACAAGGAGGAAATTGTGGCCACAACCCGGCTGGATATTCGTATTAATAAAGACCTGAAGGCCAGGGCGGAAAAAGCCTCTGCCCTGCTGGGGCTGAAGAGTTTAACTGAATACATCACGCAGATTATGGATGAACGGTCCAGGGAGATTCTGTCTGAATATGATCAGCTTTCTCTCTCTGACGATATTTTTGACCAGTTTACCCGTGCCTGTGGCCAGGCGGCAGAACCCAATGAAGCCCTCCGGGCTGCCGCAGTTTACACAAAAAATCGCGGATTCTAAGTGAACTGTGACACCACCTTCGTGGAACTGGATAAAACCCTCCATGACCGGGGGTCCTTTGATTGCAGAGAAGAAGAGCTGAATGATTTCCTGCAAAAAAAGGCCCTTCGTCACATGAAAGCCGGTGTAAGCCGGACCTTGGTGCTTCCCAGCGGGAAGGTGAATGAATTGGGCAGGCAATGCCTGTGTGCCTTTTTTACCGTTACTCCGGGCACGGTGGCTCGGGAGACCTTTTCAGAACAGGAGGCCAGGGGGCTTCCCTTCTATCCCGTTCCGGTGTTCCTGATTGCCCAGCTGGGAGTTGACCACCGACAGCAGGGCACCGGGCTGGGAAAGATCACCCTGATTAAAGCCCTGGAATATCTGTGGAAGGTTAATGTCTATATGAAGGCCTACGCGGTTGTGGTGGACCGCCTGACCGACAAGGCAATTCCTTTTTATGAAAAATACGGATTTAAGTCATTGGGAAAGCACAACGGTCATGAACGGATGTTTCTGCCTATGAAAACAGTGGGCAGACTGTTTGAACCCTGAGCCGCGGCTGTTACTCTCCCGGAATTGTTTATCCAGAAAAGCGGCGATGAAGGGGCCGTTTCCAGTGTAATCCTTTCAGAGTAAATACACAGCCCCCCTGCGACAAATATGTTTGCCGTAACAACCAATTTTACTAATAAAATGGTTACCAGAGTGTACAATTTACCAGTTTCCTGATATAATAATTACATGGATACTCTCATAGAAAAGTTCCGGCGAAAAATTTCCGGTATCAGCACCCACTTTATCCGCAGCGCCATGGAAACAATTCAATGGAATGCCCGGCTTATCGGAATAAAAGGAGCCCGGGGCGTCGGAAAGACCACCCTGCTGCTCCAGCACATTAAACTGACCTGTGCCGACAGCCTCGACAAGGTTCTTTACGTCAGCCTGGACGATCTCTGGTTCGCCGAACACAGCCTGGCCGATCTGGTTGATCGTTTTGTTAAAACCGGGGGAGAAAAAATATACCTCGACGAAGTTCATAAATATCCCCAATGGTCCCGGGCGCTGAAAAACATTTATGATGACTATCCGACCCTGCAGATTGTCTTCACCGCTTCCTCTCTTCTGGAAATTCTGGATGCCCGGGCCGATCTGAGCCGAAGGGCCGTGGTCTACCATCTCCCGGGCCTGTCGTTTCGTGAATATCTGAACATCCAGGGCCTGGGTCAGTTTAAATCCCTCAATTTTGAAGAAATAATTCAAGATCACGCCAACCTCTCTCAGGAAATAGTAAAAGAGATAAAACCGTTTCAATTTTTTCAAGACTACCTGCAAACAGGCTATTACCCCTTCTTTCTCGAAGGGAAAGAAACCTTTCCCCTCCGGTTGGAAGAAACCATCCTCATGCTTCTGGAGGTGGAACTTCCCCTTTTGCGAAATATCGATATCAGTTATGTGATAAAGCTGAAACAGCTCTTGAGCATCATATCCGAGTCGGCACCGTTTATCCCCAATATCTCCCGGCTCAGCGACCGGATAGGAATCAACCGCCAAACCCTTATCACTTACCTCCATTATCTTACCCAGGCAAGGCTGATCAATGCCCTCTATAAAAAGGCCCGGGGCATCGGTGCCTTAAGTAAACCTGACAAGCTCTTTCTTGAAAACAGCAATCTCATGTACCTCCTGGCGGGAAATACCAGGACATCCCATAAGGGTACGGTACGGGAAACCTTCTTTTTCAACCAGGTGGGAGCGGCCCATGAGCTTCATTATCCGGAGCAGGGTGATTTTCTGGTGAACCGAAAATATACCATTGAAATTGGAGGAAAAAACAAAACCGGCAGGCAGCTCAGAGACATCGAAGACAGTTTTGTCGCCGCCGATGATATAGAGTACGGCCATGGTAGAACCATACCTCTCTGGCTCTTTGGTTTTCTCTACTGAACCGCCGACTCCTGACAGATCCCTTGTGAAGGGGCGGCCGCGGCCCCGGGCCGCGCCGGGCTTTCCGCTGCAACGGCCTTACCCCCGGCTTCTGTTTCCGGCTGCCTCCGGGCCGCCGGGAAGCCGGGGGCCGTTTCCGCTGCAATCCCTGCCGCGGAGAAAGTTTACCCCCCGTACATCTCGGTGATGAGAAGCCGCAGCTTCAAGGCGTCTTCGGCGGGGATGGCACCGGCCCGGCGGACAAGGCGGCGCTTGCTGATGGTGCGAATCTGGTCCACGGCAATCTCCGCCGGGCTTCCCTCACAGACCGTCTGAATTCGGCTGCGCCACCGGGGATGAAGCCTGGAAGTCAGGGGACATACCACCACCGTTTCCAGATTAGTGTTCATGTCGTTTTTGCTGATTACCACCACGGGGCGGATTTTTTGAATTTCATGACCCACCTTCGGGTTAAGGTCGGCAAAGAAAACATCATACCGCCCCACAGCGTCGGCCATCAGTCCAGCCCTTCATCGGCAAGAGTGTCAAAGTCGCTCCAATCCTCCGGTTCCGCCGCCATTTCGGCGTAGGTCTCCTCCCAGGAGAATTGCCCACCCCGTTCCGGAGCCTTGATCAGCACCCCTTCCTCCCTCACCTCCAGTACCAGATCTTCTTCGAAATGGTACATGTCGATAAGCTTCTTCGGCAGTCTCAAACCCCGGGAGTTGCCGATGGGAATCAGTTTTGTTTTCATGTAATTACTGTAATTACTTATCTCGAAATTGTCAAGAAAACTATCCTCGGGCGATGTTCTGTAATGAGAAAATCTAATATAATTCCGCTTATGTTAAGAAGGAAAAGGTCCCGGTTCATCATCGGCCTCACCGCCATCCTCCTGACCTCCTTTGTTTCGGTGAGCGTTCTGAATTACCAGTCCGCCAAGGAAGCGATGAAGAGGGAGATAACCGAGGCGTCCCTGCCCCTCCTGCGGGACAACATCTATTCCGAGATTCAGAGCGACATCCTGCCGGCCCTGAATATTTCCTCTGCCATGGCCAACGACCACTTCCTCATCAAATGGGCCCGGGAGGGCGAGACCGATCTGGAGGCCATTCTCTCCTACCTGGAGAGAATCCAGAGGCAGTACGGGTATTTCTCCACCTTCTTCGTCTCCGAAGCCACTAAAACCTACTATCACTTTTCCGGCATTAACAAGACCATATCCCCCGACGACCCCCACGACGTGTGGTACTACGATTTTGTCGCTTCAGGCAAAGACTATGCCCTGGACGTGGATAACGACGAGGTCAGGGACAACACCCTCACCATCTTCATCAACTACCGCCTGGTGGACCAGGAAGGCCGGCTTCTCGGGGTTACCGGGGTTGGTATCGAAATGCAGAGCTTTTCGAAATTCCTGGAACAGCAGCAGCAGAAATACGACAGGACCATCTTTCTTACCGACGTGGAAGGAACCATCCAGGCCCATTCCGATATATCTTTGGTGGAAAAGGTGAGCATCTACGACCTGCCCGGCCTGGCCAAAGCCGCCGGAGAGGTCCTGGATACCCACGATGAACCGGTGGATATTCAGCTGCGCATGGGCAGCGGCGAACTGCTTCTTACCAGCCGGTTCATCCCCGAGATTGAGTGGATTTTAATAGTAGAGTTGATAGACTCGGGACAGCTCGGCGGGGGAACCAGGATACTGCTTCGATCCCTGCTCATCGGTATCGCCGCATCGCTTCTCATCATCCTGCTGGTGATGATCGTGATCAACCAGTACAACCGGCACCTGGAGGAGATGGCCCTCACCGATCCCCTGACGGGGACCCTGAACCGCCGGGCCTTCCAGGAGCAGCTTGACCGGGCGGTGTACCGGCGTGAACGGTACGGCATCCCCGTTTCGGTGCTGCTCATCGACCTGGACCATTTTAAATCGGTGAACGATACCCACGGCCACCCCGCAGGGGACCGGTTTCTGGCCTTCATCACCGGACTATTCGGAAAAATCAAACGCCCCGATGACATCCTGGCCCGCTGGGGGGGGGACGAGTTCATCCTTCTTCTCGAAGCAGAGGGCTCTCAGGCTATGATCCTGGCCGAACGGCTCCGGGCCGGCCTGGAGGAACAGAGGGAAAGCCGAACCGAGGCGCAGGGCATCCCCGTGACCTTGAGCATAGGCCTGGCCCAGATGCAGGACGGTGAAGAAGCGGGATCCCTGCTCCACCGGGCCGACCAGGCCCTCTACCGGGCCAAGCAGGAAGGGCGTAACCGGGTGGTGACGGCGCCGGACGAGGACCCGGCCTAAATCACCGCCTGTACGTATTTCTCCATCCCCGATATTTTTTTAAGAATACTGTCTATCACACCCTGACCAATTATTAGGGCTTGACAACTGTTATTTCTGTCTATATATTTTTATAAACAGTAACAACAGTTGGAGATCATGATAAGCATTGTCATATCAAATTCATCAGACCGCCCTCTCTACCGTCAGATCATCGATCAGTTTCGCCGTGGGATCCTCGAAGGCGACATTAACCCCGGCGAGGCCCTCCCGTCCATCCGTGCCCTGGCGGCGGATCTCTCCATCAGTGTCATTACGACCAAGCGGGCCTACGATGAGCTTGAAGCAGAGGGGCTGCTCGAAATAATCCCGGGGCGGGGCTGCTTCGCCGCCGGCAGTAATCAGATGCTGAGAGAACGGCGCATGAAGCTCCTGGAAGAACTGCTGTCGGACGTGATAAAGCAGGCGGAATATCTGGAAATACCGTTAAACGAGCTCATGGCCATGATAAAAGTCCTTAAGGAGGAAGAAAGTGGCGCCGGTTCTTGAAATTAGTAATCTTGGCAAACGCTATGACCATTTTTTACTCGACAATGTTTCGATAAGTCTTGATGAGGGTTTCATAATGGGACTCATCGGACCCAACGGGGCCGGAAAAACTACCATCATTAAACTGATTCTTAACCTGATAGCCAGGGATTCAGGCAGCATTAAAATTTTCGGATCGGAAATCATGGAAAATGAAGTGGAGCTGAAACAGAAAATCGGCTTTGTCATGGATGATGCCGGATGGTACGAGACATTCACCATCAAAGAAATGGTAAAAATCATCTCCCCCTTCTATAAAGACTGGAGCACCAATCTCTTCAACGATTATCTGCGCCGGTTTGAGCTAAAACAGGAACAACGGATAGAAAAACTGTCAAAGGGAATGAAGATGAAATTTTCCCTTGCTGTTGCCCTGTCGCATCAGGCTCGCTTCATCATCATGGACGAACCCACTTCAGGACTTGACCCGGTCATCCGCGCCGAGGTGCTCGAAATCCTTCAACACCTTATTGCCGAAGAAAATAAATCCATTCTTTTTTCAAGCCATATCTCATCGGATGTTGAGAAGATTGCCGATTACATTACGTTTATCAATAAGGGAAAAATTGTTTTCAGCGAATCTAAAGAAGCAATTACTGAAAGCTATAGTATTGTCAAAGGACCGCTTGATCTTCTTGACCGTGATACGGCAGCCTGCTTTGAATCGGTTAAAAAACAACAAACCCATTTCACAGCCCTTTGCACCAACCGGCAAGAGCTAAATCATCAGTTTGGAAAACACATCGGCAGCGGCAGGATGACGGTTGAGCGGGCAGGGATAGACGATATTATGTTTCTTACTGTCAAAGGAGTTCATTATGCTGAGCCTGGTTTATAAAGACTTCCTGTTGCAGCGGGGGGCTAAATCATTTATCTATATGCTCGTTATGCCGGTAATAAGTACGTTCGCATTCTCCGGTGATATTCTCTACGGCATCATGCCCTACATTGCCGGCAGCTATCTCTATATAGTCTATGCCAATGCGCTGGATTATAAATACAATTCAGAAAAAATGCTCACCGCGATGCCGGTGGGAAGAAACACGATAATTGGCGCCAAATATCTCGGCGTACTCCTCTATTTGACGGCTTTTCTCGCAGTAATTTCAATTCTCTCTATTCTAAGCCGCTTATTCATGGCTGATACGGTGCAGGTATCTCCCTTTACATGGCATCATATCGTACAATTTCTTTTTATAGCGACACTCTACTACGGGATATTCTTCCCCATCTACTTTAAAGTCGGATATCAGAAAAGCCGGTGGGCCAATTACCTCGCCCTGTTAGCCGCGGCAGGTCTGTTTACCCTGGCAACCAGGGGGGTGTCGACTATTACAGGTACCGAAATAATAAGTCTGCAGGCTTCCCTGACGAGCCTTACAGGCCAGGGGGAGAAACTATGGAATACGGCCCTCCCGATTTTTTCGGCTGTAATTATCAGCGCATCAATGTATGTATCGGCCCGATTCTACCACAAAAGAGAATTCTAAGCCGTTTAAAGTTTCAAATAGACAAAGGAAAGGATCCGTAGCCGGGGACTGCCGGCCCCGGACGAGAATCCGGCCTAAACCACCGCCAGCAGGCTCACCGCCAGGCCGTGGGTTTATTTTCTCTTTTTCCAGTAACCCGGCTCCTTATGAAGATGCATGACGGCGAGAATATAAATCTGGTCATTTTGAACTGAGTAGAGAATACCAAAAGGAAATCTGTTGACCAAGGAGCGGCGAAATTCATTCATAGAACCTTTTCCAGATTCTTTCAAAAACTTCTCTTCCAGCGACCGCTTCGACTGAGCCGTTGCGCAGCTCCTGCATTCTGCTGCGGGCCACTGATGTCCATTTCTTTTCTATCTCGGTTTCAGGCTTGTTCAAACTTTGCAGAAGGGAGTCTACAATTCTAACCCTTTCTTCAACCGGGAGAGCGCCTGCTTCTTCAATGATTTCTTTCGTATTCATTTTTTCCCCCACTTAATAATATAATACCATACAAGCCTTCCTTATCACAGATTTGGGAGGCCAGGCTGGTGATAATGTTCTAAACCACCGCCAGCAGGCTCACCGCCAGGCCGTGGGTCAGCACCGCCGGGACCAGGCCGAATTTCCTGTTGATAAATCCGCAGAGTATCCCCTCCCAGGCGGCAAACAGCACCAGGGGCCAACCCGCATCGGTGACGGTGTAGGCCAGAAAGACGTGGCAGAGGCCGAAAAGCAGGCCCGAGGAGAGGGCGGCCCGAAGGCCGGAGAGGCCCTTTTTTTCCAGCCAGGGCTGCAGAGAGCCCCGGAAGAGCAGTTCCTCCAGCAGGTTCCCCGACAGGCCCAGGAAAAAGACCAGCGGAATCAGGGAGGCCGGAAAGACGCCGCCCCGTTCCCCCGGCAGAATCCCCCGGTAGGCCAGGAGCAGGGGCAGGGTCACCGCCAGGGCGCCCAGGAGTCCGGCCAGGATCCCCCGCCCCGCCTGTTCCTTGAACCATACCGGTCTATTCCCCCACCGCCGTTCGTTGACCAGCACCAGGGCGCTCATCCCCAGGGATGCCAGGGAGAGAACCGCCAGCAGGGCACCGTCGGCGGCGAAGCGCAGCCAGAAAACCGGGCCGGATCCGAAGGTCCAGAATCCGAAGGGAGTCATCAGGTCCCGCATGAGGATGAAACCCAGAAGGTAGATGAAAATCCGCAGTCCCCGGCTGTGACGCCCCCCCAGGAACAGAAGCAGGAACACCAGCAGAAACCCGGGCCCCAGCTTCATCATGTAGGACCCCAGGGCGGACAGCCCGGGTCCCGGCAGAGTCTGCTCAAGGTACCGGGGCAGATGCTCCGCCGGAAAGGGGTCGCCGTGGCCCGTGAGAATCCACCGGGCCCCCCGGTTTTTCAGCAGATCCAGGCTGGCGTAGACCTCCTGCCGGTCCTCCATGAATATCGGCCGATACCCCGCCCCGAAGAATTGCAGGGTATTCATGGCCGCATCCCCGGCGAAGACAACCCCGTTGTCCATGACAAGACTCCAGGAATCGACGCTGTGGCCCGGAGTAGCCAGGAAAGTTCCGGCTATCCCCAGGGACCGGCTCAGGTCCGATTCGGTGCCTGTCAAAAGATAGTCTTCCGAATCGGGAATCACCGGGGGAAAAGAAAAATCCCGCTGTTTTATCAGGTTGTAGAGCCGCCCCAGGAGATCCACCGCCGTATTCACCGACACTCCCTGCCAGTCAAACCGCCCCGAAGCCAGCCCCGCCAGGGAGAGCTCCGGCACAATCAAAGGGCACCCCGAATCGACCTTCAGGGCGGCGGCGAAACCGGCGTGTTCATCGTGGGCGTGGGTGATAAAGAGATACCGGATCTCTTCGATGCCGATCCCCGCCCCCTCCAGACCCCGCCGGAAGGCGGCGTAGTCCCCGGGGTAGCCCGTATCCACCATTAGATAGCCCCCGTCGGCGGGAACAAGCCAGGCGTTGGCCGCCCCGGCGGAAACCCGCCAGTACCGCTCCCCCGAAGGGGCGTCCCAGGGGGTCAGAACCGGAGGGCCCTCCCCGGGAAGCCGCCGATCAAAAGCCAAAACCGTCATTTTCAGGGCCCCGATGAGAATCAAAAGGCCCAGAAGGGCCAGGCCTGCCATAACCATTCGTTTTTTCCGTGTTTCCATGGGCCCAATATATGAACTTTAGTTCAGGTTGTCAAGAACATGAACCAAAGTTCGCATTACTTGTCACAAGTTTTTTCTTCCTGTATGATGGACAAGGAGGCGGTATGGCGGAAAAGGACAGGGTCAGAGAGCCGGTACAGGACCGGTCCCGGGACAAAAAGATCAGCCTCATCGAGGCGGGGAAGAAACTCTTCGCCCTCCAGGGGTATCAGGGAACCAACACCAAAGAGATCGCCCGGGAAGCGGGGGTCTCGGTGGGCACCTTCTACGCCTACTTCGCCGACAAGGGCGGCCTGTTCCTGGATATCGTGGAAACCTACTATGAAGAGATCTTTCATCATTCCCGGGAGATGATGGCCCGGGATTTCCGGATTCCAGGGGGGCTGGAGACGATGATCCCCGGCCTGGTCCGGGCCCTCTACGAGGCCCACGCCATCGAGCCGGCGCTGCACCGGGAGATCAGCATTATCCTGCTGCGGGGCAGCAACGAAGCGGGCCGGGAAGGGCCGGACCAGGAGGTGTTCACCGCCATCCTCCGGAAGGTGGAAGCCCTGGACGGGGCGGTGCAGGCCTGGCTGGAAGAGGTTCTGCGGCCCCTGCTGCCAAGCTGCCCCGAGGAGACCCTGGCGGCGGCGGCGTGCCTGATCTTCCGCACCGCCGAAGAGACGGTGCACCGGCTCAGGCAGTTTCCCGAATCCATGGAAAACCCCGATGCCGTGCTGGACCAGTTGGCTTTGATGCTGGGGGCGTATCTGGAGCGGCTGGGGCAGAATCCGGTTCTCCCGGAGGAGTCAGTCGGGGGGCACGGAGTCTTGCCCTGAGCCGAACCGCCGGAACCGCCGGACCCGGGATCAGCTAAGCTGCCTTTTCAGCTTTTTTATTAGAACATCTTCAACATTTCGTCTGCCGTCGATGACCGTGAGGATTATGACATTATGTTTTTCAATTCTGTAAACAATGCGGTAATGGGATTCCAAAATCTCCCGAATTCCCGTGATATTGTTCTTTTCGAGTTCGGTGACTATTTTACCTTTTGCCGGCCATTTTTTAAGAGACTGGATTTTTGAATAAATAGTGTTAAACAAGCTGTGAGCGTATTCCCGCCTGTCCTGATAATAATAAAGGATGATTTCTTCAATATCCTGCTTAACTACGGCAGGAATGATGATATCAAAATCATGACTCATTTCTGAAATACTTTTCATTTAACTCTGCGAAAACTTCATCAGAGCTCTGGACGTTTCCATTTTTAACATCATTTTCTGCCAACTGAATAATGCTCATCAGGGCAAAGGCGTTTTTCATTTCCTGGTATGATTCAATATCCATCAGAACCCCCCTGGCTTCTCCATTCTGGGTAATTATGACGGGGTTACGGTTTTCATTGATGTATTTCATCATGTCGGCGGCGTTGGTTTTTATATAAGAGATGGGTTTGATATCTGCTTTCAGGTTTATTGACATGCCGGCCCCTCCACCAGTCTTTATATGGTACTACAATCAATACTAGATGTCAATTTGGTACCGGGGCTCAGTTTTCCACCGGTGGTTTTCATTTCATTCATCAACCCGCAGAACACATCGAAAATCTCACTTAAGAATTCCTGGAAGGGCATGCTTTCAAGACTCCCTTCCCCCCCCCGACTTGATTGACAAGTGTCACGTTATTAGATAGCATCCCCCCAACTATATTTATCAAGGATGGATGATTTATGAAGAAGATTCTCTTAGCCCTGGTTTTGATTGCCGCCGTGGGCCTCAGCAGTTTTGCCGAGGGCAGAAACTACATGTCAATAGGCGGAGCCTTCAACAAACTGTCCCAGACCCAAAATCAGGTTTCCCCGTCATATTCCGAAACCTACTCAAGCTACGGCCTTAACCTGACCGGCTATTCCGGCAAGGACATCGGGTTCTATTCCAGCGTCACCTTTCTGCTCATTCAGGAGTTTAAGGCGGAACAGGGCACAGCTTCGGTTACTTTCTCTGATCTTTCCGGATTCGATTCCAAATGGGGTATGGATGCCCAGCTGGGCCTGGCCAAAAAAACCACTCTTAATGAGAACATGTTCTTGCTGGCCGGGGCCGGCCTGAACTACAGTCAGATTCTCATGACCTGGTCTGACAGTGAGGGCTACACGGACTCATTCATGTTCGGTATTTTAGGGGTCGGCGGAATAGCCGAACTGGCCGTCGAGTTGTTTGACGGATTTTACCTGAGCGGGATGCTGCGGGGCGGATACAACTTTAAAGCCGTCCTGGGCGATCTGGCGGAAACCGGCATCGACTTCGGCGGCGGCTTTACCATCACCCCGGCTTTGGGGCTGGCCGTTCTCTATTAAGAAGCGAAGCCCGAATCTTTGAGCCCCGGTACCGGGGCTCTTTTTTTTGGGGGGGGAGGAGGGCAACTCTGGCCTTTCTGGCAGCCTTCCCCGGATGACAGCAGACGGGGCCACCGTCAAAAGGAATTCCTAAAGCCGGGCCGACAGATCCAGCCCCACCTTCCACTCCACCCTGCTGTCTTCCAGGGGGATGGAAAGGGTGACGGGAAAATAGTCCCAGACCAGCAACACTTCTCCGGCCATACCCAGATTGGTGCTCGTGCTGTTCTCCTGGTCTGATGGATCGATGCTGGTTAATCCGGAAAAAATGTTCAGGTAGAGGTCAACATACCCCGTTTTCTCCAAAAACGGCAGGAGAGCGGCGGGCCGGGGGTCGGCGGGATTCATTTCCAGGGCATCGAGGTAAAAAAGGAATCGGGGAGAAAACCGAACCGCCACAGCATCATCGGTTATGGTGGAATCCACTTTCAACCCCATCAATCCCTGGGTTGTCCGGGTGTCCTGGAACCAGGACTGGGCGGAAAGTCCCTGGCAGATCAGAAGAAAGAGGACCAGAAACTTGAATTTCATGTCTTTTCTCTACTTTATAAAAATATTCACCCATTCTAAACCCGAATTCGGCCAGGCTCAACTGTTTTCCCGCCCCGGCGCTCCACGATTCCCGCCACCAGGGGTACGATGAAGGTGATATTGGGGTCGATGGAATCACAGATCAGGATATCCCCTTTCTGGACCTGGAAGAGGTCTTCCGTGCTGACCACCACCCGGGCTGGGCCGGAAGATCCACCGGTGGGGATCCGGGGTCAGGGTGGTCACCAGGGGGGATGGAAAGCTCCCCCGCCAGCCGGGAGAGGGCCTCACTGGCCCCGTCCAGGTACCGGAGGTGAAACACCGGACGGCCCGGAAGACGATCCAGGTGCAGACTTTGGAAAAGCCGGTCAGGGCCCGGCTTATCAGGGCCCGGAAGGGAAGAAAAGCCCGGCGGCCGCTGTCCCCCGCCCCGACAGAATCGGGGTCGCCGTAGAAGAGGAACTGAAAGACTAAAAGCCCCGGGTCATGGAGAAAGGGAATCTGGTTTCGGAACGGGAAAAAACCAGGTTCCTCCCGGAACCCGGAAGGTACCTCCCCCGGGGCCAGGAGAAAATCAAAAAGAGATTCAAAACAGGCCGTATCCCGCCGGCCTCCCCGGGCGAGCATGGCCTGGTACTGGTCCTGGCGGAAGGCGGAGAAGGTCTGGTTCATGAATTGACCACGAGGCTCATGACACCCTCCGGTACCTATTTAACTTGAGGTAAAGGATATATCCATAATCGGCAGAAGTCCAATGGAGCAGTTTAAGGGGTGAAAAGTGGGCCGCCGAAATGTTTGTCGTTCTTCATTATTTGGTGAAAACAGGCCTTTGGGTGTATAATACTTTCCTTTAAAAACGGGAGGCAATATTGAAGAAAAAACCTTTTCCCCCGGGCAAGGTAATCTATGTGCATCGGGGCAAAACCTATGAGTTAGACCGGGGCTGGTACCTGAAGGCTGTTACCCGGAACGAAGTACTGGACTTTCTTAGCTTTCTGCGGATCCGGGCGCTTTGTTTTCGATTTTAAATAGAGGAATTTTTCAAAGACCTGGGAGGGGCGATCCTCTGGATGATTTCGGGACGGTGGAGGGAGTGAGGGGGGCGACAGTTCAGGGATTTTGGTAAATTTGCTTAGAATGGGTCGTCCAGCAGAAAATCGCGGATATTTTGGTGGATAATCCCGTTTCGGCTGCGGTCGATTTCGTCCAGGGAAAGGACGTATTTGGGGTAATTGTCTGGTATTGTTTCCAGGACTGAGAATTCGCGCTCCAGGGTGTCATCACTGGCCAGCAGGTAACAGACCTGTACATACAGAGTATCCGCCCCGCGCCGGGCGCAAAAATCCACTTCCGCGTTTTTGGCTTTACCGACCCTGACTTCGTAGCCCCGGCGGCACAGCTCCATATAGACAATATTTTCCAGAACCTGATTTATGTCCCGCTGGTTGTTTCCGTAGATGGCTTCGCATATGCCGTGATCTGCCAGGTAGATTTTTTCCTGAGTGCTCAGCAGGGCCTTTCCCGCCAGGTCCTGCCGCTGTACCAGATGCAAGAGGCAGGCAGCCCGGCAATACTCGATGTAGTTGTAGATGGTTTCGGTGGAGATACTTCGGCGCTGGTTTTTCAGGTATTTGACCAAAGAACCGGCAGAAAAAGTATTGCCCACATTGGCGATAAAAAAGAGCACCAACCGGCGGAGCTGGGCGATATCCCTCACGGCGTTTCGCTGGGCGATATCCTTTATTATCGTGGAATCGAATATGTCGCGGATGTATTGATTAGCATCGTCATCTGTAAAAGGATAATTGTACAAAAAGGGAAAGCCGCCCCTGATAAGGTAGAGCCTGAAGGCCTCTTCCATCCGTACCGCTTTGTCCCCCCGGGATAAAAGGGTTAAGACCTCGGCGAAAGAAAAAGGATAGATCCTGATTTCCACATAGCGACCAGCCAGGTAGGTGGCCAGTTCACCTGAGAGCATCCGGGCATTGGAGCCGGTAATGTAAATATCGGCATCATCATCGATGAGCAGGGAGTTAACCAGGGTTTCCCATCCGGCGAGCTCCTGAATTTCGTCAAAAAAGAGGTAGAGTCGACCGGAACCCAGGTTTTCTCTCTGCTGATTGACGGCCTCCCGTACGGCTTCGGCGCTTTGTACACGGCTGTCGGCGGCGGATTCAAAGTTCAGGGCAAGGATACTTTCATCTAAAATCCCCTGCTGCCGTAGCTCGTCCTGCACCAACTCCAGGAGCACCGATTTACCGCAGCGGCGAACACCTGTAAGTACCTTGACCACCGGGGTATTCATAAAGGGGCGCAGCTTTTTCATATACAGTTCACGGGGTATCATACTTCTTACTTTACGCCAATCATATCGAAAAAACAAGCATTTATCGCCACTTTCTTTCGATATATCGAAAGTTTTAACTTTACCCGCAGTGCTTTAAATACGACTGTGCTGAAGCCATTGCACACGATTTTTTCTATAAAGTTACCATGAACAGACCCATTTGCTACTCCTGTTATAAGAATGGTTTTTAAGTATTAACTCACATTAGAATCAACCTCCCCCCACGCCTTTAAACTTTTCCACAAAAGCGGCAATTTTTTGGAACACACTCTGTTTTTTGCTTAAATATTGGGGATTCAGCGGGCTCATTTTGGGGAGGATGGCGTTGAGTTCGGTATCATTTTCGCTGGCAAATTCGCGTTTTAATGAAGCGATGATATATCGCTTCGCCGCTTTTTCCAGATCGGTGGGATATACGTCTTTACCATCAAAAGTCTGGTATATGGCACCTATGGCAGATTTGATCGAGGTTATAGTATTCTGTGGTACGCTCCACTTGTCTTCCGCCTTCATTTTGAACTGTCGCAAAATTTGCGACAGTTGAAATTGCATCCGTATCTTCCGGATTGTTCAATTCTTCTGCCAAGGCATTATTGATGTGCTTACCTATAGTTTTCACATCCCGATCAAAGAGCAAGGCCATTTGATCGCGATTGGGCCAGAGCGACCTCTACCGCCTCTTCCTGAAAAACAGCCTGGCCTGGATAAATAACAACAGGTTTTTATTGGTTAAAAAGCCCGAATAGGAAGGACTGAGAGTTGTACAGGTTTACCACGAGCTCCTGAATGTCCATCGTTAAAATACAAAGGGATGGCCCTTTCCGGGTCATCTTCAACTTCTGAGGACGACCAGTACCGTACCTCAGTAAAATCACCAAGAGATGGTTCTTGAGCATACAGATTTTCATAGATCAAAACTAATTCATCTCTTGAAGGGGCAAACCAATCGTTAAAACCGCCGCCGGTATATTCTGAGCAGACTTGGGCGAACGGAAAGTTATTGAGTGTATCGGCTATTAACAGGGCAGTATTTGTTTTTCCCGCTCCAACCTCCATTCCTGTATTCGTGAAGAAAAAATCATCCGAAGGACACCAGGGATAGTTCATTGTTTGATCCCAGGCATCAGGACCGCTTGTAGGGGCTAATTCAAGATATTTCCAGCCATCCTGGTCTGCGTTCGGGTTTATGTAGAAGATTAATCCACCGGCTGGTCCTGTTTCACGCAGGCCATAGGGGCCTTCTGCCGGTTCCTGATAGCCACTGCCTCCTGCGGGATTCACCCAGACAGCCGTAATAAAAAACATCGACAGTATAACCATTAAAAATCTAATCTTTGCTATTTTTTACTCCTTTTTTTTCGCAATTTAATTTTACTTCTACAATGACGGCTACGGGTGACCGCCATAACCAAATTAACTTAGGTGAACTTTCCCCCGCCAGAATTGATCTAAAATCCATGCTAATTCACCCCCCCGGCCAGTTCAAATGGTTTTTTTCTCTGGGAGTTATATCTGGGCGCCTACAAAATATATACTATTTACATTTTTTTTGTTTTTTTGTATACTTAAGGTACGAGGTGATGATATGAATACTGATATCCTCTCATCCAACATTAAGCGCTACAGAAGCAAGAAGAATATTACTCAGCAGGATCTCTCCGAGCTCTCTGGTGTCTCTCTTCCCGCCATCAAGAATATTGAAAGAAAGAAGGGACTACCAAGAACTAACACTCTACTGGCCATAAGTAAGGCCCTGGATTGTCGGCTTCAGGATCTTGTTAAACCCATTGAAGAACTTTCCGCCGTTCGCTTTCGGGCAAGAAGCAATATGAACAGGCGTGAGCAGATCCTGGCCCATGTCTCCAAATGGCTGAATAATTTTAACTTCCTTGAAGCGCAGCTGTCGGATAAAAAAGAATATAAACTACACAAACTTGCAGGGACCTTAAGGAAACTGTCTCCCATCCAGTACTCAGAGGAAGCAAGAAAGCTCATAGGATTGAAATCCGATGAGCCCATTCATGACATCTGCGGCCTGCTGGAAAGCTGTGGCATCAAGATTCTGGCTCTCCCCTACTCTTCCGACGCCTTTTATGGATTATCCGTTGGCGAAGATGATAAGGGTCCGGCTATCATCATTAACACCTGGGAACGAATCAGTATCGAACGCCAGATATTCAGTACTGCCCACGAACTCGGCCATCTTTTGATGCACATGTCGGATTACGACGGGAAGGTACGCTCTGAGGACAAAGCCCAGGAGAAGGAAGCGGACCTATTTGCCGGTTACTTCCTCATGCCCGAAGAGGGCTTCGACTCTGAGTGGGAAGAAACTGCGGGTATGCCCTTTGTAGAACGGGTTATGAAGATCAAGAGCATCTTCAAAGTTAGTTATAAGACCGTCCTCTACCGCCTAATACAGAAAGGGATAGTTGCTGACATGATATGGTTTCAATTCCAGAAACTCTATGAAGCCAAGTACAGTAAAAAGCTTTCTTTTAAAGAAGAACCCTTTCCAGAAGGATCGGAACCCTTTGGACTTAAACCTTTCGATTTCTATGCGGATCGGTTGAGCCGCCTTGTCAGGAGAGCTGTTGAGGAGGATAAGATTTCCACCTCCCGGGCGGCTGAAATCCTCAACTTATCCACCGAGCAGATGATGGAGCGAATTACCGAGTGGGAGGATTTTGCTTGAGTAAAGTTAATCTGACCCGGTTCATGATTATGGACGCCTGCGTCCTGATTGACTACATGAATGGAGAACCAGAATTATTCAAGTTAATTTCGTCACACATCGGACCGATCTACGTTGCCACCCCAACCCTGGAAGAAGTGGATTCCATCAATTCCATAGAAGATTTGGAAGATCTGGGACTCATACCTATAGAACCTGAGATTGATGATGTATTCACAGCGGAAGAGATGGAGGGGCAAACATCCTTCCAGGATAATATCTGCTTCCTCACCGCAAAACGACAGGGATTCACATGTATCTCAAATGATACAAATCTGAGACGACAATGTACGGATGCGAGGGTGCCTATTCTCTGGGGACTGGAACTGATTCTGAATCTCACGAAAGCCGGAGGAATTCTTAAGAAGGAAGCATCTCGGATAGCCAAGGATATGCAGAAATCAAATCCAAGGCATATTACCGCCAGGATTCTGAGTGATTTTGAAACCAAATTGAAACGTCTATAATTATATTCAGCCCGGAAGATCCGCCGATGGGGGTCAGGGTCGTCACAGAGAGACGGCGCTCATTTTCCCAGAGGCAAGGCATTCTATGTGTATCGGGACAAGACGTATGAGTTAGACCAGGTCTGGTACCTGAAGGCTTTTATCCTATACGAAGTATTGGACCTGCTGCGCTTTCTATGGATGCGGGTGTTTTGTTTTCGATTGCTGATGGAAGATTTTTTAAAATACCTGGGCGAGTCGCTCCTCTGAATGATTTCTGGGCGGTGGATGGAGTGTTGGGGTGTTGGGGTGTTGGGGTGTTGATTTTTTTCTAATTTCTTTTTTCAAGTCAAACCATTCAACATGTTATAATATTAACAAGGAAGATATATGGCAGGCTGGATTTATGAAAATGATTTTAACAACTCCGTCCGTTATATTCTTGGTGAAGAAGGATCCCATACCTTTTACTGTTTTGGAATTAATCCAAGTACTGCCGAACCTAATTCGCTGGATAACACATTAAGGCAGGTAAAGGCAAGGGCTTACTATTTTGGTTATGATTCCTGGGTGATGTTCAATATTTATCCCCAAAGGGCAACCGACCCCGCCAATCTTCATAAAAAAATAAATCTGGAAATTCATGAAGAAAATAAAAGATTTATTGAAAATTACTGTTCCAGAACTAAAGGCAAGATTGATATCTGGGCGGCATGGGGCACATTGATTCAAAAACGTGATTTTCTTCTTTCCTGTCTTAAAGAAATCTATTCTCTCCTGCAAGATTTTTCCAATTGGTATTCCGTGGGAGACCTATCCCTACATGGCCACCCTCATCACCCTTTATACCTGAAAAAAGGTTTGCCTCTGGAAGTCTTTGATATGGAGAGGTATTTACAAGAGCAGTTATCTTAAAATTAATAAAACTGGAGAAGGTAATGATCAGCAAGAATTTCTATCATATAACTCAGAATATACCTCCCAGCACGGGTGCTGATCTCATGGGCTTTAAATACGACTGTGCTGATGCCATCACACACGATTTATTTCATAAAGTTACCATTGAAGAAACTAAAAACGGCAAGAATCTACTGGTTGTACAGATAGAAATTACCGATGGCTTTGATTCCGTGCATCACCTTAAATCATCCGTCATCGAACTATATCGTCTGGTTGAGTATCATCATTTTTCCTCTTATCTAATCGAATACAATAACTCGGAGATGGTTTTCAGCTTTATTACCGCACCGCAGACAGAACTGTTTTTTGTATCCGGTAAAATCATTTTTTCCGGGCCCCACTACCAGGATCTCTATTCCAAGTCACAGGTTTCCTCATAGCAAGCAGTAATTGCATCCTGGTGCTATTGCCAATTTTGCGGCAACCCTTTTATTAAAGCCCTGCAGACCTACTACTCTAACAGGTCTTCAACCTCTTCATCAGGCTCATCTCCTACATTTTGATCAATGATAGAGGCGGTCATGTATACCCTCTCAATTAATCGCTGCTTAAGCTGGGCTCTTCTCACGTGATAAAACTCTTTGAAATTAGAAAAAGATAAATCAATGCCTTCAACAAATAGATCGACCTTTGATATATGTATATTTTCATTTGACAGCCACAGATCCAAGGAAGAGTCATTCTTGGACTGATTCTGGGATTCGTTGAGCAGGTGCAGGTTTGCCATTGAATTCCAATGTTGCTGGTTAGAATAAAAATCCATCAAATCTTTATCTGCATTTAAAAAATCGTATTTCTTTAACTCGGTTTTTCTAAATGCCTTTTTAGGATGCAGATGATCAATATGAAATAACTCTGTTTCATTCTTTTCTGGAAACAATAAATGAAGCAGGGCCCGGCAGCGGCCTTCACCATGCTGTATATCGAGCATGCTTTCAACATATTCTTCATCAAAACGCAAATCTTTATTTGTCGCCTTGTATCGATCAATTATCTCGTCCAGGGGGAACGCTTCTTTCTGAATATTACTTTTCAGAATTTCTCTCATACTCTGGAGGATAGAATCAGACTGTCCTCCAAAAACCCCTTTCAAGAGAACCATATAGAACCACTGGCCGATTTTCTCTCTTTGCTTGTGTACTTTGGCCAGGTTGTTAATCGAAAGATACAGGGGGCCCCCGCCCTCTTGACGCTTATAAAGATAATAACAAATGGGAATTACGGCATTTTTTGAGGTCAAAGATTGAGGATTAATCCCATATCGGCGCACGAGTTTAAAGCTTTCAAGAATACATTCCTTTATTTGATGCCATTCATTTTGAATTTTCTTTACTTGTTCAGAGTTGAAGTTTCGAATCTTAAAACGAACATCCACATCGGTAAGCATGAGACAGGTTTTTAATATCCAATCTCTTTCAATAAAAAAGCCAAGTTCTGCACTGTTATGGATCTGCCGCGTTACATCATCGATTTCTTTACGGAAGTTCCCGTCCCAATGAGCGACGGCAATGGACATGAGCAAATCTGAAAAATCAAGCTTTGTTCCTCCGCTGTTAGTTCTTATGAAAACATCAAGAACATGGTCAATTTCCTGGCTTCTTTCTTTAAAATGATGAATAACTTTCTCTTTTCGAAATGAAGTATACAGCTTAAACAAGGTCTCGCGTGAAAAATCATTATCCGATAATCCCCGGCGTTTCAATTCGGGTAAAATGATCCTCAATAAAATATCTGTCTCTCTTTCTTCTTCCGGAAAATTAAGGATTTCATGCATGCAGAACCAGTGATGCTTCATTGAGTCAGCCAATGACTGTCTGTATTGATTCTCTGTCAGAAATTTAAAATTGTAGAACATCAAACTTTCTTCATCTTCACTATTGGCTGGTTCTTTTAAATCGATGTATAGCTTTCTCGGTGGGAGGATTTTATCATCTTTCGAGGTGGGCCACCAAACTCGAGGCTGCTTATAGGCATAGGTTCCACAGAGACCAATATATAAAGAAGTAAGTCGCTGCTGCCCATCGATAACGGCATTAAAATCATGGAAGCTTGCATTTGTCTTTATTTCAATGTTTTCTTCATTGAATCTGTGGCAGTAATACTTCAAGAATTCATAAAACTGGTATTCTTTTTTTATACCTTCATCATTGATCTCCCAAAACATAAAAGTGTTAATGGGGTATCCTTGGAGAATTGAATCAAAGAGAACACATATTTGCCTGCTGCTCCATACGAATTTTCTCTGTATTGCCGGCAGCAGCAAAGTATTGTTGTTGATTTTATCCACTGCATCCTTCACACTCATGGGTTTTTCGTATTCTCCTGCCATTGTCAAACTCCTGTAATATCTATTTCTAAAAGCACCCCGTTCCGGGGCAGGTTGAGCCACAGGCCGATAACCTTCTTTCCGGTTTTTAAGTTCACCGCCTTCCTGTACAGTTCCAACTGTGAGCCGTGCTGCTGTGCAAAGGCTTCAAAGTCCGTTACCGGTTCTGCGGTAAACTTGTGGTCTACAATGTGGAATCCTTCAGATGACTCAATTAGAAGATCCAGCCGGGCGTCGATGATCTGTTTTGTCTCAAGAGCGGCGGTCAGGGCCAGCTCGGTGTACCTGCCGGCACCGGGCCAGGTTTCTTCGGCCAGGCTATGAAGGGCAAGGACCGATTCTTTAAGCTCCCGGGGAAACAGATGGCTTCCCGCAAAGTTTGGGTTCTGAAGAAAAAAAGCGGCGGCTCCGTGATAGAGATTTCCCATATCCCGGGAATTCTCCTCCGGACCGGGCTGCCAGGCCGGTGAACAGTCAAGCATTCGAAGAATCTTTGTTTTTACCGCAGAGGGGTCTTCCCGGGATTGTGAAGAAGGATTCAAAACAGCCGTAAGAAATTCTGCCGGCCCGGCACCCCGGTAGAACCAGTGGACTGGTTCGGTCTTCCTGCTCATGAGGGGGGCATTAAAAGGCCCGGGATTATTGTGAGCGTAGGGTATCTCTGTCCCATCGGGGAGAACAAAGGCGTTTGTCCTGG
>Ga0334882_1001191_pt1:7500-32444 | contig 32444 bp, 26 predicted proteins | sample GraSluR1_MG_5_FD_207226 | JGI IMG/M metagenome (GOLD analysis project Ga0334882, IMG submission 207226) | Sludge microbial communities from methane-producing bioreactor in Wageningen University, Netherlands - Granular Sludge_15_04-R1 | ecosystem: Engineered > Bioreactor > Anaerobic >... | reverse complement strand
CTTGGTCAAGTTCATCAAGCGCTTGCGTATCCTCCGGCTTGCCTGCAGTATTTGAGTCTTTCCTGAACTCCACATGCTCGGCCACCACGATGATCCGCTCCCGGTTGCCTCCGTCCTTGTCCGTCCAACGCTCCTGGCGCAATCTCCCCACTACCCGCACTCCCCTGCCTTTCTGTAGGTATGCCAGGCAACTTTTTGCCAAGGCTCCCCACACCTGCACGGTGATGAACATCACCTCCTCCACTGCCTCTGACTTTGCATTGCGGAAGAATCGGTTGACGGCGATGGAGAACTTTGCCATCTCAGTTGCTTGCTCGCCGAGAACCACTTCCTCAGGATCCCGTACCAGATTGCCTTCAATGACAACTTGCCCATGATACAAGATTACCCTATGCAAGTGTTTGTTTTGTAAACACTTATTTTTCTGGAATTTTACCAGTTTTTCATCATTTTCTGATATTTTAGACTACTCAATTTCGTAAATTTTTACCAAAGATACGCACACTCGTATTTTCAACATTACCGTTGATTAATATGCCATTTAGTTTTGGGGTTTGGTGGTTTTCTTCGTCCTGGTCACAGCCTTCTTGGAGCTGTAATGGGTACTCTTTCTGACCTTGTTGCCATGCTCATCAAGCTCGATGTTGGAGCGCTTCGCCTTCAGTTTCTGCACGCGTTTGAACTGTCGTTCATGGATGATGGGGATGTGATGGTTGCGTGACCGATGGACCTCGAACGGGTCACGAACCGTTCTCTTGGTGGAAGGGAAATCTGCAGACTCTGTTTCTCCATAGACGGAGGTGCCGGTATACTTCTCGTTGGTGAGAATATTTTCGATCGTCTTAACCGGCCATTTCTTCTTGCCGGTTGGTGTGGGAACCTTGAGGGCTTCCAGTTCCTTCTTGATCCTCACGATACTCCAGCCTTGCTCATACCAATCAAAGATCTTCAGGACTATTCTGGCCTCAGCGATGTTGAGGATGAGGCCTTCCTCCTCATTACGATCATACCCATAGCATCTTCTTGAGAATGCCGGTGAGTCGGGATCCATGGTGCTTCTTCTTAGCCCCCATTTGATGTTCTCGCTCTTGTTCTCGCTCTCAGCCTGGGCTATGCCAGCATGGAGTGTGAGCAGCAACTCCCCTGCTTGGCTGAGGAGATGTATCTGCTCATTGTAGAAAAAGACATCCACCTTCAGTTCCTTGAGCCTCCGAAGCGTCACCAGAAAATCAACACAGTTGCGTCCGAACCGGCTGATGGACTTGGTATAGATCATATCGATCTTGCCCGCCTCACAGTCGGCCAGGAGGCTCTGGAACCCTGGTCTGGAACTGATGGTCCGTCCTGATTTGATGTCGGTATAGGTACCGACATATTCCCAAGCGGGGTTCTCCAGGATGTCCTCCTTCTCGAAATCCATCTGGGCCGAGAGGCTTTGCAGCTGTCGCTCCATCTGCGTGCTCACACGACAGTACAAGGCAACCCGGAGACGCTTGAAATGCCGTCTGGCTGGGATGACATGTATGATGGGTTTTCTTTTCTCGTCCGGCATGGTTTTTTATAACACGAATGGAGAGGGCTGGATAGATTTTTTACTACATAGAAAACTCTACTGGCCACAAAAGGTATCAAATTCCTCAAGTTTTCCATAATCCATACTTATCGATATCACGAACCAATAAAACAAATAGAGAACCAAAAGTATTCAACATAAAGCGTCTTGTGTCATCATCAATGTCCTTGATGGCATTCACAGCAGCAAATGCTTTTTCCTTTTTGTTGAACAATAAATCCCTGAAAGTCTTTGCATTTGTGGATTTTATGACTAGATAAAAAGACTCCACAAAGACTTCTCTCTGCTTCATGTCAAACGATGATACCCATTTATTGAGGACCCTGTTGAAGTAGGAAGCATTTCCACTCATATTGATTGCATATTGGAAATCAAACCCCTCAACCAACCAAGAAAAGGGATCATGTTGCATGATCCAAAATCGGTCGCTCTTGACAACCTTGAAATCCTCCTGTTGCTGCAGGAGCATCCCTATCAGAGAAGACTGAGGCACGGTCTTCAGAATTTTGAATTTTATCTTCGCATAATTTTCGCTTTGGAAAATATCTTCGGAGAACCCCGGGCCATCATGACTAAATATGACTTGTATCCTATCCTGAATGCATTGCTCACAATGCATTGAGGCATATACCGCGATATTGCCTCCTTTCGAATGCCCTCCTACAAGCATAGTCGAATATGGATTTCCAATGAAGCTGTTCAGGTATCTCACCCCTTCCACTTGGGAAGGAACGGGGTTGAGAAAAGCCATATTAAAGTCTTCTTTCCATCCAACGAATGTCGAATCAGTCCCTCGGAAGGCAACGTATGCTATCCCATCAGTGATCAAAAAAGTAATCGCAGAAAACTGCTTTTCCTGAACTTGATCTGTGTGATCTACATACCGAGACATCCGTACATCTTGGAATCTGGGGCTATCAGCAAGCGCCAACAACAGCTTCAGGTTGCTTTTATGATCACGAACGCCCAGAAAAAGCCATTCCAGATTGTCCTGTTCCATAAGTTCACGTATACTGATGGAACCATCCAAGGATGATATTCCCGGTACAAACCCATTGAATTGCAGATATGAAAATTGCGACAAGACAAGACTGTCCACCTCGCAGAAAGGTCTTGAATCAAAACCGTCCCTTGCCACTTTGACATAATCTATTATGTTACTCATTTCTTGTCCTTTTTCGATTGAGCATCCAAATTCCCACGATTCACAAAGCAATCAATCTTTATGTAATCTCATTTAGTTAGTCGCAGCATGGCTATCAGGTCCTTTGATGAGACAATCTTGTCAACCATGCTGACCAACAATGACTCGCGATAGTGATAGATGGTTTTTGAAAGGGGCCACATATGAGTCAGTATGATGTCCTTTTCCATTTCATTGAGGTCAAAATACATTTGTGCATTTTCAAGCGCAATTCCTGCATGCCTCATGGCATGGTGGGGGTGCTTCTCTCTTTTCCAATCATACAGGAAGAAATCGTGCAGGAGAGCGCCCCTGGCACATGATTTCTTATCCAAGCCGAAGGCATCTGCCAGATACCACGATACTTGTGATATCAGCAATGAATGACTCAAGGTAGATGCCTGATGATGCTGAATGCCAGCCATGGACATGACATTTCGGTTCTCGAGCAGGTCCTCTATTGCTAGGTAAAATTGCCCATCCTCCTGATCCTCGTCAAGAATCCGCCCATGCAAGAGTATCCATATCGCCTTCCTGTACGGAAGGAATCCAATTACAGCTGTCGACCGCCCCCAAATTTTTGCAATGAACAAAGACAGCTCGCTCTTCAGAATCTGAGGGAAGGCCAAGAGGATCCTCGTATTGGCTTTCCTTCCGACAGCTTCAAGATTTTCAGCAGCTGGATTCTCCAGAAGCCCTAAAAGGTTTCTTTTTAAATGACGGATATGCAACAACTCGTATGCATTCGAGATGGCTTGAAAAATGAAGTAGATCGAAAAACTAACTGCTATTATCCAAAACCCCTTAGTCGCAAGAATCAAATCCATAAACAACCAGATGTTCTGTTGCAGAAAATGTAGGTATACATAGCCTAGAATCCCCCAATAGAACGAGTACAAGAGACAAACCCTTCCCTGTAAATTTAGAAAGAAGGATGAATAGTCCCACAGCTTCAACTCAAATAATTTCTCATAAAAGAGATGTACAAGAAACTCAAGCATGGTACAAAAAAGAATGCATGCCGTGATTTCAACCCAGATCAAGTGATCAGGCACTAATATATCTATGGATTCGATGACGACGGCACCTGCCCCATAAATTGGGACGAAGGGTCCTCTTAACAACCCAGAATCAATGAATCTATGTTCCTTAATGCTACGGTAGGCTGATTCCAGCAACCATCCCAAGAAGGAGGATACTAGAAACAGCACAACCCAACTCCAAAGACCTGCCATATCTATTCCCTATGTTGTTCGACAGACGTGAAGAGTACCAAACCAACTATCCTCATCAATTTCCAAGTCTGGCATGCAAAAACCATCACAATTCATGAATATTGCTCACGTAACATATTGGCATGACTCTCCCAGTCCTCTGCTGCGCCAGTACATTTTGCACAAAGCTCGTCTACATCCTCGTGATCCAGTGGTTGCGTCGATATGGCTCCAGAAATCTTTACCATTTGAGCTAGAGCCTCTGGATTATCGAGCAAGGGACATGGCTGGAAAAGATTCTTATTGAAGGGCTGCCGGTTTCTGTATTCTTTGAAAAGAGGGGACTGCAACGCATCCAGCAACGAACTATTCCTAATGTTCTTATTTGCATAGTGGATGAATGCACAAGGTTCCACATCCCCTGCGGCATTGATATGCAGATATCTTCTGCCCCCCGCAATACAACCGCCTACATACGGAGCGTCGTTCCAAAAATCAAGCAGAAAAATTGGTTTCTTTGCTCGCATTTCACGTACCCAATGAGCCATGTGTTCCCGCTGATCTGCGTTCGTCATCAATGTAGGGTCAGCATTCCTCCCCAAAGGCATGTAGGTGAAATACCAACCAAACATGCATCCTTGTCCGATAAGGAAATCCAAGAAATCTTCGCTTCCTATACTATCCACATTTTTTGAATGGTAGCAGGTACTGAAGCCGAATGGGGCCTTGGCCTCACGCATGTGACGCATGCCTTGAAGGACTTTTCCATACGTTCCCGATCCTCTTCTGAAATCAGTCTGTTTCTCATAACCCTCAATACTGAAAACCAAGGCAAAGTTACCAAGAACAGCCAAGGCTTGTGAAAACTCCTTATCCACCAGTGTCCCGTTGGTGAACGCAAGGAACATGCAATCATCATGTACTGCTGCCAGTTTGAGTAGGTCCGTTTTCCTCATTGTTGGCTCTCCACCTGAATAAATATAGAAATAGATTCCTAATTCCTTACCTTCCATGATGATCCTGTCCATCAATTCATACTCCAATGAATCTGTTTTTTCATATTCGCCAGCCCAGCAACCAGTACATCTAAGATTGCATGCACTGGTCGGATCCATGAGGATGGCCCAGGGGATGTTACAGTCGTACTGTTTCCGTAAAGCTTCAGTGCGTTCGGGCCCTGTCATTGAGGCGCTAACGACAAAATTGGAGACAAAGCGTTTTCTTACTATCGGTTGAAGTTCGTCAAAACCTCTGATGATGAGATTCCTATATGGGTTATCTTTTTCCTTCATTACCTTTTTTGCAGCAAGCAGCTTTCGCCTGCTACCCTTGTCATTTATGAAAATCAAGAGAGCATCCACAACTTTGGGGATATTCTCTTCCGGATTGCTCTCCATGAAATGCAATGCCAGATGCAATGCAGTATTACTGATGCCATGCGTAATGTGATCCATGATTTTGTTCCTTTGTTTGTGATGGTTTTTATCTTAAGACACTCATTGCAGTCCACAATTCAAGACACTTGAAATAATCATCTCGTGTTTCTTGTTGGACATACTCTCCCATTGCTCCAACAAGGAAGTATATCGATCACCTTCCCCTTCTACCGTTCCGAAAAGAGGTTGCAAAATATGGTTTTGGAAGAACGATAGTCCCATGAAAGCCAAGGAGAATGCATACGAAGAGCTATTTCCCAGACTTGCAAATACGGTTTCGGTGACTGTCCATAAGGATTTGATGGACTCCTGGAGACATTGTGTAACCGTCAAAGGTTGATCATGGTTCATGCAAACAGTGAATTCCAAGAGAATGGAAGAGAAATTACGGTTTTTCATAAAATCCGCAAATACGCTAAGTACTTCTTTCAATCTCTGGGAAGAAGAAATCGACTTGGCTTGGACGACATCGTGCAATTTTCCTGTGACCGAATCAACCACATACCGAACTGTCTCGATGAAGATAGCTTCTTTGTTTGCATAATATTTGTACAGTCCGGTTCGGCTTAGTCCGCATTTTTCTGCGATTTCCTCATAGTTGGCAGAGTAATAACCTTTTCTTGAAAATATTTCCAAGGCTTGATTGATGATGTCCTTGGACCGATAATCATGGTCAACAATTTTTGGCACGACGAGCCTCCTTCACAGAATTTGCTTCAGATTCTTTATTTTGACATCAGTGTCAAAATAAAGATTATTAGCTGCGATGTCAATAGAACAGTTGGTATTATTTTTAATCCAGTATCTGATTAAGCTTTCAGATGGGCCTCTTATCCATAATAATTTATCAATCCTTTGCAAACAAAGCACTCGTATCCGTGTATTCCTTGTAGCTTTCCTTTTTGTTTCATCACATACAATACCCTTACTAATAAATCATCAACGACAACCAACTCTTGATACAAGAACACTCATTGAAGATGTTTGTTTTGTACTAACTTAATATCCAAATCCATAGGGGCATGCCTGATGAGATTACTGTCCATCAGGCCAGAAAATTGCCTTCGGCTTTCATCAGATTCCTCCTTTTGGAGGATGCTTTTACCCTTAGCTATGTACTTGGGGCTTTCATCCTTGAGAAAATGCTCGTACCGAGAGCACCAGAGAAGGCAGGTACGCGCGTGAAACGTACCTGCCAAGAGATGAGGAGAGAAGGTTATGGGGAATCTATCTCTGGTATTCCTCCCAGAGTTCATCAGCAATTGGCTTCCACTTGTCAGCAATCGGCTTGCATTTAGCATAGAGCTGTTCTACTGATTCTGAGTCGATCCGTTGGGTGCTTTGAGCCCCCGACTGGTTGACCATATCCAACAACAACTCAGGATTGTCAAACATGGGGCAGGGACGGAACATGTTTGAATTGCATGGCTGATGCTCCCGATATGCCTTGAACAATGGGTTCCTAAGAGCTTCCACGAGAGGTTTGCCATGAATGCTTTCACAGGCATAGTGGATGAATGCACACGGTTCCATGTCACCATTGGCATTGATGTGCAGGTATCGTCTTCCTCCTGCGATGCATCCATTCACATAGTTGCCATCATTCCAGAAATCCAATACAAACAAGGGCTTATGGCTACGAATTTCTCTTACCCGTTTGAGCATATAGGCTCGTTGAGAGGGAGATGCAACCAAGTCGAGGGATGCACCTTCCCCTACTGGAATATAGGTAAAATACCATCCAAACAGTGCTCCTTTCTCAGCCATGAAATCTACGAACTCATCAGAACCCACGTACTCAGTATTATATGTGTGGTAGCAGGTAGAGAACCCAAAGGGCAATCCACGATCACGCAAGATGTCCATTGCCTGGATACATTTCTTCCAAACCCCACTACCCCTTCTTGCATCGGTCATTTCCTCAGTTCCCTCGATGCTGATTAGTGGGATAAAGTTTTTCACACTCAGTAGGTCTTCCGCAAATTCATCGTCAATCAATGTTGCATTGGTAAAGGCAGCAAAGATTGCGTCGTTGTGTTTGCTTGCAAGCTTTATCAGGTCATGTTTACGAACCAACGGTTCACCACCGGAAAAGAGATATGCATAGGTTCCCAGTTCCTTTCCTTCGGTAATGATGCGATCCAAGGTCTGGAAAGAGAGCTCATCAGTTTTCTTGTATTCGGCGGCCCAGCATCCTGTACAGGAAAGGTTGCAGGCAGATGTGGGATCCATCAAGATTGCCCAAGGGATATTCATATCCATTTCTACACGGTTTTTCTCCAACTGTTCAGATCCAAACCAAGCAGCATTGAAGACAAAATTCATGACTATCTTCTCTAGCACCTCGTAGTCTGTCTGGTGGATGATCCTCATGATCAAGCCGTATCCCCCTGATGAGGGGTCTTGAGTAATACGTTTGATCATCTTCCATTGTTTCTCTTGTATTCTTCCCGTTGCTGCTGCAATGGGCTGTGCCCAGTTCACAAGTTTGGGGAGATTTTTCTCTGGGTTTGCATATACAAGTCGCAGACTTGTTCTCAATACGTTCTCGGGAATTGATTTCATGGGTTTGTCCTAGGTGGAGAGAAAGCCAGCAAATTAGCTTCCTCTCCTATGTTTCATAAAAGTTGTTGGTGAATGCTACGCAATCGTCTTCATCGTTTTTGCTTCTAGAATAATCATGATGATGGACACGATACGAAGGTTCCACGCAGCCCAGCCGGTAATAGATGAAATCCAGGGAACGATGAACAACAATACGCTCGCAACAATGAGAATCCATTGAACAGGTTTTGATTCTGGGAGTGAAAGAGCAATTACAGCACAAATGACAATTGCAATAGCAATCACAACACTGAAACCAGAACCTCCTGAGTAGGTGTAGAAGAGCGGAGAAAATGCCGCATACAATCCCAGAACTGCAACTGTCCAATCTTGGGTCCGTTTAAATTTGTCCATGTGTACCTCCAAGTACGTTTGGTCTTGTTTTGTGCTTGAAACGTATCATTGAGCGCCTTACAGAGGTACTGTACGAAGGTACAGTTGTGGTACAGTAACGGTTTGTTGCCTCAACAGAGGTTTCAAACTATACTTACATACCATATGAAAGAAAATGAATCGACCAAAGCGACACTCTCTTCAGTCTCACGAAGCGCTTTGGTGGAAAGGCCTCGATTGGATGAGAAGCTAGCGCTCTCGCTGCACTACCAGACCGCTCTGGTTCATGCACCCCATGGGTATGGGAAGACAACAGCAATAGCCCGATACCTAGCTTCAAGAGAGTACTGTCATGCATACATGCAATGCACTTCTGACGATAACAATCCAAAAACATTTGCTTCCCGTCTGAGCCTTATGCTTATTTCCTTGCTACCAAATGTTACAGAAAGTGAGGACCCTTCTGATGTGCAGTTAAGCCGAATGGTTGAGCTTCTTGGAGAAAGCAGTGAACCACGGTACCTCATATTTGATGATGTTGAGTTCCTGAACCATAAGCACATTACATCCTGGTTATCCTTTCTTGCAGCATATCTTCCTGAAACGGTGCATCTCATGCTTATTGGAACAGATATTGCTGTTTTCCCAAAAGCCTCAATGCATCGTGATGCAGTGATGCAAATCAACAGGGATGATCTTGCCTTCACGCAGGAGGAAGGGAGACGTTTAGCTGCATACTTTGCAGATGATATCGATGACGAGGCGCTGGAGCTCATGATCGAGAACACTTGGGGATCCCCACTGTTGCTCAAAGCCTGTTTTGCCAAAGGGGAGATTCAAAACAGTGCACAGGTGGAAGGGAGAAGCCGTGAGCTTGAATCGTATTTCCTCCCCATTTGGGATGAGGTTCCAAAGAAAGCGGAAACAGCACTCGTGTATACTGCTTTGCTTGGAGCATTCTTCCCTGGGAAGGAACAAGAGACCCTCAAGACGGGGGTAATGATTCTGATCGAGAAATCCCTTTTTGTCGAAATGACAAGTGCTGGAGAGGTTCTCATTCACCCTCTTTTCCGTTCCTTTGTGCTCAATCGCGTGAGAGCAGGGAAGAACAGAAGAATTGAACATGCCGTGGCGCAGGCAGTTGCAGATCTTCTTGACGCATCATTATATCGGGAAGCGATAACGATGACCCTTGGGATTGAAGACTATGAATTGGTAGCCAGTCTTCTCGATGAATATTGTGCAAAATTGTTGACAGATGGGAATCTGGATTTTATCACCAGTATCATTGGACAGCTGCCTAAGGTTTCGGTAGAGAGGTATGCTTCCTTAATGCTACTGGAGATACTCAGCGGAATCCGCAAGGGATGGACCGCGAGACATGTGATGGACAGAATTGCCGGGATACAGTCATCCAGGCTAAGGAAGAAAATGCAGGAGGTTGACCTTCTGTCCATCCTTGATGGGATCGACCTCTTGCTCCAACGTGATTTCTATCATGCTGAAAAACTGTTGAACAAGCTTCCTGATGAACTGACTTATCTTCGTCCGCTTATCAGCGTGTTCATTGCTTCCTTACCTCTTGGACCGGAGGAAGATCTTGAACAGGTCTATCACCATCTGCAGGAGACGTTACGAACCATTGGGATCAAGCAATACGATGCACTTTCCATCGTGTTGCTTGGGCAAATAGGGTCCATCCAACTCGAACTCTTGTTGTTTGAGCAAGCAAGGCAATCCTTTGATGAAGCGCTGAGGTTGGGATATGAGGAAAAAGCAGGGTATGCCACTTCATGCAGCATGGCTTGGATAGGTAAGGGATTGCTCTCTCTCTATTCAGGGATGAGAGAGGATGCAGAGGAGTATCTGTTACGAGGACTTGCCTCTGCAAAGGGATATTCATTCTATCTCTCTCTCCATGCACAATTGGCACTTGCTGAGTTCTATATAGTGAGTAGTCGTCATGAGGAAGCAGTACGGTTGCTTCGCGATGCAGGCAAGCAAGCCTATGAGTATGATGTCACTTCCATTGATGACCGTTTCATAGAGGTGATGTATGCCATGGCTCAGAGACGTGTTGGTGACATTCCTGCGTTGGAAATGTGGGTACATAAGCACAAGGAGAAGGAAGCACAACAGGATACCCTTTTTGATCTCTTTGTGTTGGAAGAACGACAAGTGCTTGGGTATTACCAGATTACTGGGCAACTGGAAAAAGCTGTGGATCTCTATGCTTCTTTGCAATCAGAGCTCAAGAGGAAGCATCGGTTGTTGCTCTCGATAATCCTTTCAATAGAGTTTGGTGTTTATGATTCTCAACAACTAGATCTCTCGAGAAGCCAGATCAGTGAAAAACATATCTCTGTATTGCAGGAATTGTACGGAGTCAAACAAGAAAGAGAGGATCAACTCCTGACTGACCGAGAGCAAGAGGTCCTGCATTTGATTGGAAATGGCTATATGAACAAAGAGATAGCAGGGATGATGAACATAACTGAACGAACAGTGAAGTGGCATGCCTCAAAGATCTATGAAAAGTTGCAGGTGACATCAAGAATGGAGGCAGTTTCTGAAGCTAGAAGGATTGGTATCCTGTAGAAGGAAGACCTATATTATCCTGTCATGAATTGGAACACCAAATGATCCTCCGAAATGTTGATACAGAGTATCTCGAACATGTGAGAATATAACTATACAAACAACCGTTGCCCATATTCATTAAGAGAACAATCCGATTGCTACTTCTCGACGAGAGCGCAAGGATGTGTGGCAGTTCTATTAATGTCTGGTAGTGAACCCTCTAATCAATATTATGGATGTTATGCGTAGGCATCTCATCTCTCGAATCCCGTCAAGGCTGACTTTGTCAAAGATACGAGGGTGATGGTATTCCGAATTGAATACCTCATTCGGATTATTACCAATCCTCTGTACATCTAGATACTTTACAGATATCTTTTGTCCATAGATTAAGTCTCCCATAAAGTTCTAATTAAATAAGTTTTCAACCGCTCGTCCTGACCACCTACCTATAATTTCATTTCACAGGATACTGATACAATTAGAAGGGACGTGCCTATTTTTCATGAAGAATAGTAAAATCAAGGCGGCTGCTGACGACATTCCTGAGCCGAATAAAAATGGTGCCGGGGCTCCGATACCATTCCACAACAAACCGGCAATGACACTGGCAGGCAACAAGGCAAGCCCTACAACGGTAGAATGCATTCCAAGCATAGTCCCCTTTAATTCCACTGGCGATATTTCGGCGATATACGCCCGTTCCACACCAACAATCATAGCGGTGTACACCCCATATAATAAAAAGGCGGCAACAACAACCGCTTGGCTGGAAGCGATGGCAAAACCGAGATATACGACTGAAAAAACCAGGTAGCCTGTGATGAGTAAAGACTTTCGCCCAATCTTATCCGACAATCGTCCAAATGGGATTGAGAAAATGGATGCTGTAATATTAAAAATGAAATACAATAATATAACATTTGTGTCTCCGAAACCCACACTTTTTGCACGCAATAGCAGAAATGCGTTTGAAGAATTTCCAAGTGTGAACAAACAGACCACTGCAAGGTACATCTTGAGTTGACTATCCAACTTTTTCATATCTTGCCAGAACGGCTCCCGCTTTTTTATAGTGCGGTCCTTCTTTTTTTCTTTTATGAAAAGGAACATGAAAAGTCCTAGTAGCGCAGGAATGACTGAGAAGGCAAATAGTTTTTTATACACAAAATGCTCCCCTGCATTTTTCAGCAGCAGATAACTTATGAAAATACCAATTGCCGAGCCAGCCATGTCTAGCGCCTTATGGATGCCATATGCTTTTCCCATCTGGTTTTTATCAGCACTTTCGCTCACCATCACATCTCTTGGAGCGGTCCTGATGCCTTTTCCGACGCGGTCGATGACGCGTGCACCTAAAACACCAACCCATGAAGTAGCAAAGATGAGGGCTGCCTTGTAAACCAATCCTGCTGCATACCCGACAAAAGCAACCGGTTTCTTTTTACCTCTTTTATCAGTGATGTATCCGCTGAACACCTTCAAAAGACTGGCAAGACTCTCAGCGATACCCTCAATAATGCCGACGAGTACTGGTGTCGCGCCGAATGTGGAGGAGAGATAAAGCGGAATGATAGGGTATACCATCTCCGCACTAATATCAGAAAAAAAACTGACAAATCCCAATACAATGACGTTCCACATGTGCGATCTCCTAGTTTTAAAACCAAATCGATTTGATGATGAAGAAAACGACCAGTAGCCAGATTGCTGCGATTGGCAATGCGTACACCCATTTTTTCGGATTTCCGTCTCGCCATAAGCCTTCGGATTCAATTCTACATTGTTGAAAAACCTCGTGTGGAATCAGTTTGACCGTCAATGCCACAAGCGCAGGCAGAATGATCACGTCGTCAAGATACCCTAGCACCGGAATGAAATCTGGAATGAGGTCGATTGGTGAAAAGGCATATATGATGGTTGCTCCTGCGCACATTTTTGCAAATACCGGCGTTTCCCGTTTCCTCAGTGCAAGAAACACGGCTGGAATATCCATTTTCACCTTTTTCGCTCTTTCTCTCATATTCATAGCTCTGGGCTCCCTCACTGAGTACTTTCATAGGATCGCTGATATACCTCGCAACTGAACGTGTCCAATTTTGTACGGCATTGTTCCAGCTTTTCCTCAGCAGAGAGATACAGGGGTGCCCCATGAAAATCTCTTTCACGTATTTTATGATACCAATCGGTCAATTTTTGAAATTCATCCTCATTCTCCTCCAATTCTGCGAATGTGAATTTCCCAAGTCCTGATTCTTTTTCAAGTTCACAAAGCAGGTAGTCGCACTGTTCCAATAGTTCGACGTATTCTTCATCCCTGGCTTGGTTAAAGGCAGCAACGATGCGCTCGGAAGTGCTTTCATTATGAGGAATCATCCGCATAACATAGGACTCACCACCGTTTAATGTGATTTCTGCAGAGATTTTCTGAAAGAAGGCTTCGTTATTATCATTCATAGGCAAGAACCAGACCGATTGGCCCAGAATGACCGCCCCGCTTTTTTTCAACTTTCTCCACACGCTCACCCTAACACGTGAAGGTTCTTTGGGTAGCGAGTAATTGATAGTCAACCATTCTTGATGTTCCATGTGGTACCTCATACCTCGAAAATGTAATACTGGTTACAGTAAAATCGAAAAGAGGAGTATTTGTCAATAAATAGAAGTACTAATCTTTCGATAGGTGACATGAAAGGCATCAAGTAACCAGAGGGGGCAACCGTGGTGGGGTCCCCTCGTATTCTGATATTGAACTAAACCGCTACGCGGTGGCCTGGGGTCGATAAGTACCTAGCTGGCAAAATATATTTGATGGCCTGTTCCGCTCTCCTGTATCATGGGCAAGGTGCATTTGCACCTAAACCCATTCACAGGAGAGAACTATGAACAAAGACCAAGCAATGCAAAGCTTCTTGAAGATATGCAACTCAGAGGCTTCACCAAAGGCTCCATGTCAGACATACCTGTTGACAGCCTCGCGTTTCCTAGAATACTGTCGCACGGCGGATGTGGCAACCCTTGACGAATCACCTTTTCGGGATTATCTGCTTGAATTGCACGCCTCAGGAAGCCTCAGCCCAGTCACTATCAACCATCACAACAGCATCATCCGTTTCTTGTACGAGGTTACCCTCAATGACAACTTGCCCATGATACAAGATTACCCTTTGCAAGTGTTTGTTTTGTAAACACTTATTTTTTCGTCATTTTACCAGTTTTTCATCATTTTTTGATATTTTAGACTACTCAATTTCGTCAATTTTTACCAAAGCTACGCACACTCACATCCTCAACATTACCGTTGATTCTTATGCCATTTAGTTTTGGGGTTCAGGGGGTTTCTTCGTCCTATTCACAGCCTTCTTGGAGCTGTAGTGAGTACTCTTTCGGACCTTGTTCCCATGCTCATCGACCTCGATGTTGGAGCGTTTTGCCTTCAGTTTCTGCACACGCTTGAAACGGCGCTCATGGATGATTGGGATGTGATGGTTGCGTGATCGGTGGACCTCGAACGGGTCGCGAACCGTTCTCTTGGTTGAAGGAAAATCTGCGGACTCTGTTTCTCCATAGACGGAGGTACCGGTATACTTCTCATTGGTGAGGATGTTCTCGATCGTCTTCACCGCCCATTTCTTCTTACCGGTTGGTGAGGGAACCTTCAAGGATTCCAGTTCCTTCTTGATCCTCACGATACTCCAGCCTTGCTCATACCAATCAAAGATCTTCAGGACTATTCTGGCCTCAGCGATGTTGAGGATGAGGCCTTCCTCCTCATTACGATCATATCCATAGCACCTTCTCGAGAATGCCGGGGAGTCGGGATCCATGGTGCTTCTTCTCAGGCCCCACTTGATATTCTCGCTCTTGTTCTCACTCTCCGCCTGGGCTATGCCCGCATGGAGTGTGAGCAGCAACTCCCCTGCCTGGCTGAGGAGGTGGATCTGCTCGTTGTAGAAAAAGACATCCACCTTCAGTTCCTTGAGCCTCCGAAGCGTCACCAGAAAATCAACACAGTTGCGTCCGAACCGGCTGATGGACTTGGTATAGATCATATCGATCTTGCCCGCCTCACAGTCGGCCAGGAGGCTCTGGAACCCTGGTCTGGAACTGATGGTCCGTCCTGATTTGATGTCGGTATAGGTACCGACATATTCCCAAGCGGGGTTCTCCAGGATGTCCTCCTTCTCGAAATCCATCTGGGCCGAGAGGCTTTGCAGCTGTCGCTCCATCTGCGTGCTCACACGACAGTACAAGGCAACCCGGAGACGCTTGAAATGACGCCTGGCTGGTATGACATGTATGATGGGTTTTCTCTTCTCGTCGTCAGGCATAGGTTTTTATAACACGAATGGAAAGGGATGGATAGATTTGAGGATTCGGAAAAGATTGAACCGAGACGTTTCTCAAGGTAATGAACATTATCGGTTCAAGGGGTTTTGTTTACCGTTTGAGTCGGTTTTCGACCTCATCACTTTTCTTTTCGATGTTGTCGGGCATTACGATAATGACAGTCACACACCGAACCTCCTGACCCCAGGGTACTTTCTCGCGTAAAGATAGTATTCGTCCATTTTGCCATACCGTAATCATACGCGCACATTGCCGGAGTAATTTCTGATATGCCGAGGGTACAGAACAAGTGGTGGATACCACAACGATCAAAGACAGCGTCAAAGGTATCAAGCGACTTCCCAGGTAAAAATTTGAATCTCCACGAGTAAGGATTATCTGAAAGCTGACTGACTTTTGCCTGCTTCGCAAGGCTCTTTTGGTATTTCTCAGAATAATTATTGATACTTCTCAAATACATCCTCATTATACGGCTGTCGTCCATGGATGTGCCGTAATATTCCTTCATTTTCTCACACGACGGTTTCGGGTCAAGACCAAGATAGATAGCGGCAATCTCTGCGGCACTGATTAGATTGAGAATGAGAACATCATTCCTGCCAAATGGCGGTATGATTTCGATAATGGCCCTATACTTCTCTCTTGCCTTTCCCATAACCCCATTACTGTCTGATACTCCAAGAATCGGCAGGTGCTTTTTGAAGGTTGGTGCAAACAGTACCCACATCGCTCGAGTCATTAATCCGTTTCTCATTTTATACCTTTCCTTTTCATGCCTTGTAGCCCCTCTTATCAGTTTCAAGAGCTCATACCAAAACACCGATGCTGCGGCAAGACCGAATTAGGAAAGATATTGGCGCTAAAAATCCTGCATATTGCATTATTTTTCCTCCATGATTATTCTTGTCGATTACTTTCCAAAATCAGGTGTGATACCAGCTAACGTCCTGATCGCTGGGGTATCCATGTGACTTGCCTCCACCAAACCCAACAACTCCCGTTTCAACACATCCATTTCATCCACCGCTCTGCGGGCATGCCTGGCCATCGCCGTCTCCGCGAGATCAGTGCGTAACACGAAGGAAAATACCGCGGCGACAAGAAAACCAGGCAACCGCAAGTACCAGAGCTTCCTCGGTATGGTCCGATGTCCAAGACACCTAAGGACAGCAAGACCTTCCTGGATTGCGGCAACCATCAACCTGACATCGGAGAAATGCTTGGACAGCCTTATCGGATCACCCCCATGTTTATACAATGCTTGAGCGATCGCGCATACCACCGCCACATGCGTCTTCTGCCAATCATCCATATGCTTGCACGTAACGGTGGGAATCCCAGCTTCCCGGAATATCCCCGCAAGGAACCCGACCCGATCGTATGAGGTGTGTACCAACTCACCCACGGTAGTGGTTTGAAACAATCTGACCAATCCTCTGCCTATCCTGTACACTACGACATTTCCGTCGACCACCTCACCACCTGCCGAGGGGAAGGCTATCATCACCCGTTCGGCTCCCACGACATCGACATAGGCTTGGTATCCCGCCGCGGTGTTCACCATGAACACGAAGCTTGATGATTGGTTGGATGCCAACAGCGGAAGCACCGCTTCTATCTGTGTCCTTTGAACCACGACAAGAACGAAATCATATCGATCGTCAGGAGCCAGTGATGTAATCGTCTTGACAGGGAATCGTTCAACCGTGGAAGAAGTCGACTCACGTAGGTGCAGCCCATTTTTCCTTACGGCTTCAAGCCGGTCTCCTCGTGCCAGAATGGTTACATCCTTACCGGATCCTGCCAATTTGCCGGCGAACAGACTCCCGATCGCCCCTGCTCCTACAACTAGAATTCTCATATCTTCCCCTCCGATGGTGACGAGCTTTCACAAGATGGATACATGTGCGGTTGGTGCAAACAGTACCCACATCGCTTGAGTCATTAATCCGTTTCTCATTTTATACCTTTCCTTTTCATGCCTTGTAGCCTTCTTATCAGTTTCACAAGCTCATACCAAAGCACCGATGCTGCAGCAAGACCGAGTGCCGTAAGTGCCTGCATTCCACTGAGTGGGGCGAGCTTGAGAAAGGTGGAAATCGGTGTATAGAGGATTATGGCCAACAATGCCAGCGTTCCAAGATTGACGGCCCACATAACACGATCCTTCACGAGTTGCTTCGCTGAGTGATAGGCAAAGTCATGATTGGAGCTGTTGACCTGTACCAGGAACAAATTCGCCAGCATGATAATGGCAAGACCCATCGCGCGAGCTTCCGGTGCATTGGCAGAGTTACCTGCAAGGGTTGCAAAATAAGCGCCAAAAGATGCAGCGAACACGAAAATACCTTGTAGGACACTCTTTCCCAGCAATCTGCCGGTGAGCAACTTCTCCTTTGGGTCACGGGGTGCACGATCCATCACATCCTCTTCCGCAGGCTGACGTTCCAGCACAATGGAGCAGGTCGGGTCAATCAATACCTCCAGCAGCACCACATGCAACGGTAGAAGCATCAGTGCAGTTGGCTCTATCCCCAAAAGCGGAGCCAACAGGGAGGCTGCTGCAATAGGAATATGTATGGTGAACACATAGCCAACCGCCTTGCGGATGTTGTCATAGATGCGCCTCCCGTCGCGGACTGTCTCCACTATGGTGGTAAAGTTGTCATCCATGAGAATCAGATCGGAGGCTTCGCGCGAGACTTCGCTGCCGCGCTTGCCCATGGCAATGCCGATGTCAGCGTATTTAAGTGCTGGAGCGTCGTTGACACCGTCGCCTGTCATGGCCACAATCTCGCCGTTCTCCTTGAATGCCCTGACAATGCGCATCTTGTGTTCAGGGATGACGCGGGAGAAGATGGAAACGGTCTTCACTGCTTCCTGTAGTTCCCCGTCGCCCATAGCTTCAAGCTCTTCGCCTGTGATAATGTTTTCGCTGCCGGGGATACCGATTTTGTTGGCAATGGCAGAGGCTGTAATCCCGTTGTCGCCGGTGATCATAACCACCCGAATGCCAGCTCGATTGCAAACGGCGATATCCTCTTTGACACTTTCACGGGGAGGGTCGGCAAGCCCCACCAGACCCAGCAGAGTCAGACGGCAGTCGGTGATGACGGCAGGAATAGCGGATTCGTTTTCAGGCTTGGCAGTTGCAACGGCAATGACCCGCAGTCCCTGGGAGGATAGTGTTTTGATCTGTGACTCGATAGTCCGTCGCTCCTCTTCTCCTAACTTGCAGATGCTCAAGATACGTTCAGGGCTCCCCTTGGCGGCAATAATCAGATGACCCTTCTTTCGCCAGACATGGCCCATCATCTTCAACTCATTGGTAAAAGCGTACTCACTGACAAATTCGTTGGAGAAGAGGCTTTCTTTTGTGATGCCATAATCCTCGCAGTAGCGGAGCATGGCTTTTTCCATGGGGTCATACGCATCAGTTTCACAACCCAATCCCATGGTTTCCACCAATTCCTGCTCTGTGGCACCGCTTGTCGTCCAGACATCCTGTACGGTCATCTGGTTCATGGTGATGGTGCCGGTTTTATCTACGCAGAGAACGGAGACCGCTCCAAGCGTTTCCACGCTGGGTAGCTTGCGAACAAGTGAGTTTTTCTTAGCCAACCGCCAGGCACCCATGGAAAGGAACACAGTAAGAATGACCGGAAATTCTTCTGGTATCATGGCCATGGCCAGCGTAACGCCGGAAAGTATACTTTCAATCAGACGATCCATAATTGTATGATCGGGAATGTTGAACCATGTGAACACCGCTACCAGAGCAAAGAGCACTCCCGCAATAATTGCACAGGTCTTTACAAGCTTGCCTGTTTGTTTTTGCAGCGGTGTGTCCTCATTGGGAGCAGCAATCACTCCCAGGCCGATTTTCCCGTATTCGGTCTGCACGCCTATCGTATCCACCTGTACAACAGCGTTGCCCTGGGTAACAAGAGTGCCCGCATAACAATAATCCTTGCGCCAATGATCCTTTGTTGGTTCAGTGCTTTCCGTAGGAGTTTTCCATACGCCCTCTGCCTCTCCAGTAAGGGAAGACTCATCCACGCATAAATCTGCGCAACGCAAAACTAAACCATCTGCTGGGATCTTCACGCCCTCGTGAATCATCATGAGATCACCCGGCACCAAATCAACGCTGGCAATCTGTTGTTCCTTGCCGTCACGGATAACGGTGCAATGGGGAGCAGACAAATCCTTCAATGCGTTCAGGGTTTTATCGGTTTTCCATTCTTGGATCACATCAATACTGATGATGCCGACGACGAAAATGAGCATGATAGCGCCATCTCGTGGTTCTCCAAGCAGGAAATAAATAATCGCAGCGACAATGAGCAGCAAAAACATCGGCTCACAGATGATATGAAAGACTTTTTTTAAAAGGCTTTCTTTCTTCTGCTGTGCCAGCTCGTTCTTGCCGTACTGGGCCTGCAATCGTTTTGCTTCGACAGAGGTTAGCCCTGTCATGTTCGGTCTGTAGGTTGTCATAAAAAGAATCCCCCATTTCCCGCTGCCATGTGGCAATGCGGTGTTATGATTTCTCTTTTGACACTCCATTTGAGGTCGCCTGTTCCATAAGGCAAAAAAATGGCACACCCATGGAACATACAACTGTCCCACAAATGTGCTTATTAGCAATTTGCTGCCGTTGTTAAACGGCCCGGCCCCACGCCCGCTTCCGGGCATCGCCTGCTCAGTTTGTACTGTTGATCTCACATCCTGAAAAACAGGAATGTAATGCAGTGCAAAAAGACTTTTTTAAAAAGTATACGACAATGCATAGGTTGTCAATCATCCGGCTACTCATGTTTTTTTTGCTTTGCCATTTTATTCAAACCAGGGTTCATACTTTTTACGAAATGGCGAATATTTTGTCACATCTTGATACATGGCATCTCTTAGTAAAGGAAATATGTCCAGATGATCCCGCTAGCATGAATTTATACAGAGAAGTTTTGTTCATCTAGAAATCGAAAAAAGAGACATTTCTTCCCATTATATACAGTTATTTAGACTATAAATCATCAATGACAACTTGCCCTTGATACAAGATTACTCTATGCAAGTATTTGCTTTGTAAACACTTATTTATTCGTTATTTTACCAGTTTTTCAGGATTTTTTATTAATTTAGACTACTCAATTTCGTCAATTTTTGCCAAAGATACGCACACTCGTATTTTCAACAATACCGTTGATTAATATGCCATTTAGTTTTGGAGTTCAGGGGTTTTGTTTGCTTTTTTCACAGCCGTCTTGGAGCTGTAATGGGTGCTCTTTCGGACCTTGTTGCCGTGCATATTAACCTCCATATTGGAACGTTTGTAGGTGTCTGTCGAATTTTTTCCTAAGAGTTATTTTCAACTGATGCTAATAATGAAGTGATACTGATAACTCGAGTCAAGAAAACAAGAATTCAGACAAGATTGCATTAATCACAAATGCTAAGTCTTAACTCTTACTTGCCTATTCATTAATAACGGAAGGAGAAAATCTTGCAGCTTTGTTAGAGCAATATTTTGTTCAATATTATCAACCATCAGTCTATACATGGGTTCGACAAGCTTATTGAACTTTTCAACTTCTTCTTTACTCCATGGGAAGGTCAGATGCTCAATAGCGCTAGAGGCGTGAAGAATGTTTGAACCAATAGCATACTTCGCAATCGTTCGTTGAATTTCTTCTGACCGAAAAATGCAGTAAATGCCTTTCTGGAAAAGGCAGCTATAAAATAGCAAAAGCACTTAGAGAGAAAAAGGCACTGACAAAGCGAGGCGGCAAATGGAGCTCAACGGTAGTTAAAGAAATCCTGAAAAATGAGAAATATACGGGTGATGTGCTCTTTCAGAAAACATTCACTGATTCGCAGTTTAACAGGCATACCAATCGGGGTGAAAAGCCGCAGTACTATGTCAAAGGTCATCATGACGCAATAATTAGCACCGAGGACTTTGAAGCGGCACAGGCGATTATTGTCCAGCGTGCTAAAGAAAAGAATATTGTGGCGGATGATGAGAAGTACCTGAGCCGATACCCATTCTCAGGAAAAATAATATGCGCTGAATGCGGTGCTACTTGGAAAAGAAGAACACATACCGCTTGTAAGGCTAAATACTATGCTTACACCTGCAACACTCACCTGAAGGACAAAAATAAGTGCGGCCAGCTTTTTATCAACGAGACGGATTTTGAGGTCGCCTTTGTAAATATGGTGAACAAGCTGATTTTTAGCAAAAAGGTTCTTTTACAACCGTTCCTTAATAGCCTTAAAAGCATTGACCAAGCTAATGCACTTACTCGAATTAACGAGCTTGAGACGGCTTTGGAACAGAACTTTGACCGAAGGCAGGTTCTTACAAACCTTCTTTCAAAGCAGTACATCGAGCCTGCACTATATGCCAAACAGAATAGTGAACTTTTAGCTGAAGCTGAGGAGTTGAGAAATGAAAAGGAAGCCTTGTACCGCTCGGTAAATGGTGAGCTTGAGAATTCGAAAGCAGTAAGCAGGCTCTTAAAGTATGTAAACAATAGTGCAGGACTTGCAGAATTTGATGCAGTTGCCTTTGAGGCACATGTTGACCACATTACTGTTTACACCAGAAGTGAAATAGGCTTCGCACTAAAGTGCGGTTTAACCCTTAAGGAAAGGTTGTGAGAATATGAGTCATGTCCCATACGGATACAGAATCGAAAATGGTAAAGCGGTGATTGATGAAGAAAAAGCAAAGCAAGTAAAGAAGATCTATAAAGCATACCTCTCTGGCCTTGCCTACGTGCCAGCAGCAGAAGCCGCCGGACTTAAGCTTTACCACACAGGTGCAAAGAAGATGATGCAAAATAAGCATTACCTCGGAGACGACTATTACCCGGCGATTATTGATAATGAGACCTTTGTCGCGGCAGAAGCCGAGCGTGTAAAACGACAGGCTAAGCTTGGAAGAGTATTTGATGATAAGCCAGCCAAAGTGAGCAAGATTGCTACAGGTTTTAAGATGCCAAAGGTTCAAATAAAATATGATGATCCTTTTACACAGGCAGAATACGTCTACAGCTTGATAGAAAGCGAGGTGGATGTATGATTTCCTTAGCCAGCAATGTTACGGTTATTCCTGCAAAGAAAACAATCGGTACACAGAAAACAACCGATAAAGTCCAGAAAACACGAGTAGCTGCTTATTGCCGTGTTTCCACTGATAGTGATGAGCAGGAAACCAGCTATGAAACACAGATTGAGCATTACACTTCGTTTATCAATAGTCACCCGGATTGGGTGCTGGCCGGGATATATGCCGATGACGGCATTTCTGGAATGAATACGAAAAAGCGTGATGAATTCCAGCGCATGATTAATGACTGTAACGAAGGCAAGATAGATATGGTTATTACCAAGTCCATCAGCCGATTTGCAAGGAATACGGTTGATTGTCTGAATTATACCAGAGCCCTTAAGAATAAGAACATCGGCGTTTACTTCGAAAAAGAAAATATCAATACGCTCGATGCTAAAGGTGAAGTTCTAATGACAATTATGGCTTCTCTTGCACAGCAAGAAAGTGAGTCATTATCGGCTAACGTTCGTCTGGGTTTGCAGTTCCGATACCAACAAGGAAAAGTTCAGGTCAATCACAACTGGTTCTTGGGATATACCAAAGATGCAGACGGGCACCTCATCATTGATCCAGAGCAAGCTGAAGTCGTTAAGCGCATCTATAGAGAGTACCTTAGCGGTAAGAGCTTCTTACAGATAAAAAGGTCGCTTGAAGCCGATGGAATTCTGAACGGTGCCGGTAATGCAAAATGGCATGAAAGCAATATAAAGCAGATACTTACAAACGAGAAGTACATCGGAGACGCTTTGCTTCAGAAGACCTATACGGTGGATATTCTTGAAAAGAAGCGTGAAGCTAATAAGGGTCAGGTTCCTAAATATTATGTAGAGGACAGTCATGAAGCTATTATTCCAAAGGATATCTTCCTAAAGGTACAGGAGGAAATCGCAAGACGCGCAAACCTTACCAAAGGCACCACAAAGCGCAAACGAATCTATAGTGGCCGCTACGCTTTATCTGGAATAGTGTTCTGCGCTCACTGCGGTGACATCTTCCGCAGAATTAAATGGAACAATCGTGGGTGTAAGTCCACCGTTTGGCGCTGCGTCAGCAGGGTAGAAAAAGATGGTCCAGATTGTACCGCAAGGACTGTTCATGAAGAATTTCTCCATGAGGTAGTTATCAAGGCCATAAACGAAGCGTTCCGGGAAAAGAAAGCAATCCTTCCTCTTTTGCGAGAGAATATCGAGAGTAGTCTGGAGGAAGTCACTTCAAATCAGATTGCAGCGATTGATGAACAGATGAAGTCAATGCAGCAGGAGCTATTGGCAACCGTTAATTCTAAGAATACCGGTGATGAGCTTGGTATGGAGATTAGAAGGCTGCGTGATGAGAAGCAGGCCCTTCAAAATGAGCAGGCATCCCGACAGGATCTGAGAACACGACTCGATGAGATGATGCGTTTCCTTAACGATCTGCCTTGCGAGTTGACTGAATATGAAGAAGATTATGTAAGGACTCTCTTGGAAAAGATAACGGTTTATGATGACTATTTCATTGTGGAATTTAAGTCTGGAATTGAAATCCAAATTGACGAGTAATCGATACAACACTATAACGAAGTGGCTGATGAGATATACCGCTTGCGTGAACTGAGGCAAAATGCATTGGTTGAAAACGCAGTCATGTCAACTCGCAGAATATGATGATCTATTGGTGAGACGGCTTATTGAGAAGTTAACAGTCTTAGATGATAAACTGACTATTGAGTTCAGGCTCAGTGCTGAAATTGATGTAGAAATATAATGCATATAACTAACCGCCAGTCGAGGAGAATTATCCTTTATCTGGCGGTGTTTTAATCGTTAAAACCCTCATCAAGTATAAATAGAAAATACATTGCTCATTCACTTGAATAACTGTTCAAGTATCTATTGACTTCTTTTTATCGCAGTAGTAAAATTAACATGTGAATAACTGTTCAAGTATGCAATTGAAATAATATCGGAGGTGATAATGTGGCAAGGAAAATTCAACCAACTGAAAGATGTGACTGTGATGTTATACATGAGGAGACTGTTAACCAAGTTCGAGAAAAAATGCCTCAAGAAGAAACCCTATATGATCTTGCGGAGCTATTTAAGGTCTTTGGGGATTCAACAAGAATTAAGATAATCTGGGCGTTAGATGAAGCCGAGATGTGCGTTTGCGATATTGCATTCTTATTGAATATGACCCAATCAGCAATTTCTCATCAGCTAAGAGTCTTAAAGCAGGCTGAACTAGTAAAGAGCAGAAGAGAAGGAAAGATTGTATTCTACTCCCTTGAAGATGAACATGTAAAGCAAATATTTGACCAAGGATTAATTCATATTTCAGAAGAAAGTAAGTAAAGGTGGGGCAGTGATGTTAAAGAAGGAAATAATTTTAGAAGGATTAGATTGTGCAAATTGTGCAGCTAAAATTGAAGATGAGGTTAATAAATTAAATGGAGTCAAAGCCTATATGAACTTCATGAACAAGACATTGACTTTAGAAACTGAATCAGAGCAAGAGTATAAGAATACACTACAGCAGGTTGAAACCATAGTGCACAAGCACGAACCGGATG
>Ga0334882_1001191_pt1:0-2500 | contig 32444 bp, 26 predicted proteins | sample GraSluR1_MG_5_FD_207226 | JGI IMG/M metagenome (GOLD analysis project Ga0334882, IMG submission 207226) | Sludge microbial communities from methane-producing bioreactor in Wageningen University, Netherlands - Granular Sludge_15_04-R1 | ecosystem: Engineered > Bioreactor > Anaerobic >... | reverse complement strand
CCAATTCCTCAATGATCGACAAGACATCCATCTTGAGGAAATCGGGACTCCTGTACAGCTCATCGAACCTCAAGGCCATATGTTCGAGACCAAGGTATTGCATCTGCCTCTCGATCGAGGCGAAAAAATCCTCAACTTTCTGCATGGTGGCCCTCCTCATCCTCGGAAGCGGCGAGTGTCCTGCTCTTCTCAAGCAGCACCTCGAGCGAGAACATATCCGTATTCACGGCGTATCCGCCCTTGTTGCGGTTCTCGATCTGCTCCCTCGACTTGGGTTTCGCCGCCTTATCAGAATGAGCATCAGCAAAAGCGGTTATGGAATTCTTGATGGTGGTATAGGAGACCTTTCCCCTGTCCAAGGCCAGGGCGCAGCATTCCTCCAGAGCCTCCTTGCCGTATTTCCTGCTGAAGGAAAGGACTCCCTGGCAGCTTCGGTAGGTCTGCACCTCCAGTTTCCTGCTCACGAGGATGCGTTGGATCACCTCCTTGGTATTGGGTCCGATTGTCATCGCCCAACTGAGGAAATGATGGGCGTTCCAGTTGGACATCAGGCGGAAATTCTCGGGAAGGTGGTCGGGATTGGTCATCCATTGGCCTCTTGCCTTGGCCCGTGGCCAGACACACACCACCTCATTGGTTTCTGCCAACCGGATGGTGACCGTCTCGGCTGTAGCATAGACCATCAACGGCTTGTGCCGGTGGGACTTGTCTACGCTATAATAACTGTTGTCGAAACGGATATGGAAATCGCCGGACGACTTTGCGGCTTTTCTCTCCACGTACTGGTACTGCGTGGAGGGGAGCTGCATCAATACCTTCCGCTCCTCCTCCCAGTAGAATCTCCTGGAGTGCGGCTTCTTGGTGAAGGGGGTGTCGTTCAGGCGGTCGATGTTCTCCCGCAGGTCTCGGTTGAACGCCTCAAGGCTGAAGTAGTCCCTCTGGGCCAGGTCATGGAAGAAACCCTTCTCCATGATGCCTATTGCGCATTCTATGGAGCTTTTGTCTCTGGGTTTTTTCACCCTTGCAGGCATGATCGCCGTACCGTTGTGCTCGGCCCATGCTGTATAATCCTCGTTGAGGTCGGGCTCTATCCAGTCCCGGTTCGAGATGACGGCCTGCTTGCAATTATCACAAACCACAATCGCAGGAACCCCATCGAAATACTTCAATGCGTTGTTGTTCACCTCGATCCATTGGGGCTCCTTGATGGAGGACATCCCCTCTGCATACGTGAATTGCGAATAGGGCAGCACGGCTGCAAAGACCACGATGGGAAACACCTCCCCGGTCAGGGAATCGATGAAGCTGAAGGTCTTTCCTGCAAAGTCGACCTCCATGTCCTGTCCCATTGCCGCTTCCTTGTGGTAGGTGACGTTGTTGTCATCCTTCCACTTGGTGTACAACTCGCAGAACTGCCTGTACTGGTATGCTTTCCTGTCTGAGGCGGCGCACCGGTTGGTGTACTTGCCCCAAAGGTAGGCCAGGGTCATGTTCTTCTCCGAGGTCATTCGTTGGTGGATTTCCCCGAAGTCGGGAAGCTCATACCGCTCATCACGCTTGAGCTGGGCCTGGGAGGCATTCGGGTACACCTTGGTGAAGATACCGAGATTCGTGATGCCCTCGGGCAACGGGAAACTCAGAGCCTTGCAGCGCTTGAATTCACGCAGGAATCCATTGACCCCGGACTGGCTGACATGCAAAGACTCGGCAATCTCCCTGCCAGTCATATGCAATACGTACGATTTGATAATGATGTTCTTATAGTCGAGCATACATTACCTCCAATAAGTGGACTTTCGTTGTTCTCCGAACAACATTGATCCAATTATCAGAGGGGATTCTGCAGGCAACAAGATTCTGGCCGGTGCCTATCGCATCTTGGCCGTTTGGAATTGCATTCCGACCGTTTCGCTCCGCCTGCCCGGCCGTTCAGCTACGCCGCCTGCACAATTCCTTGAGGCGCCTGAGCGTCACCAGAAAATCCACGCAGTTGCGTCCGAACCGGCTGATGGCCTTGGTATAGATCATATCGATCTTGCCCACCTCACAGTCGGCCAGGAGGCTCTGGAATCCCGGTCTGGAGCTGATGGTCCGTCCCGACTTGATATCGGTATAGGTAGCAACATATTCCCAAGCAGGGTTCTCCAGGATATCCTCTTTCTCGAAATCCATCTGGGCTGACAGGCTTTGCAGCTGTCGCTCCATCTGTGTACTTACACGACAGTACAGGGCAACGCGGAGACGCTTGAAATTTCGCCTGGCTGGGATAACATGAATGATGGGTTTTCTTTTCTCGTCGGGCATGGTTTTTTATAACACGAATGGAAAGGGATGGATAGCGTGAACGAAACATGAGTAGCCAAATCAAAATTGAGAGGCAATTTCATAATAGCCTCTGAAGAGACGGTGATTGCATAAATATACAGATTCACCTTCCCAGGCTTCGTCTTTCTCGTACGAGCATCGATTCTTGGCGAATTGGCCGGAATATTGTACATAA
>Ga0334882_1001190_pt1 | contig 32475 bp, 21 predicted proteins | sample GraSluR1_MG_5_FD_207226 | JGI IMG/M metagenome (GOLD analysis project Ga0334882, IMG submission 207226) | Sludge microbial communities from methane-producing bioreactor in Wageningen University, Netherlands - Granular Sludge_15_04-R1 | ecosystem: Engineered > Bioreactor > Anaerobic >... | reverse complement strand
AGGCTTCGGCAGGCTCAGCCGCCGAGATTTTCCGGTGCCTGAGCCTGTCGAAGGCATCCGTGCGCGTCGAAGGCAACGGGGTAGACCAACCGGGAGAGGCTTCGGCAAGCTCAGCCACCGGCTTCAATAGATTCGCTATTCGCCCATTTCCAAGGAATAGACCATGACCACTGATGAAACCTTACGCGCTATCTTTGACCAGTATCGCACGATTGCCGTTGTGGGCATGTCGCGCAACCCGCAAAAGGCCGCTTTCTATGTGCCGGATTATATGCGCGAGCAGAGCTATACGATTATCCCGGTCAACCCAATGAGCGAAGAAATTGCGGGTCTCAAATGCTATCCCACGCTGGCGGATGTACCAGAGGCTATCGAAATCGTCAATGTCTTTCGGCCTTCCGAAGATGCACTTGCAGTAGTAGAAGCAGCTCTGGAGCGCAACCGCACGCGCGGCGATATTGCTGTGATCTGGCTCCAGCTGGGCATTCACAACGAGATCGCGCGGCAACTGGCTGAAGCCACTGGCGTGCAATTTGTGCAGAATCGTTGCATGTACGCGGATCATATCCGCTTGTATGCTTGAAACGCACTAAAAGTAAGAATTGTGTTATAATAGCGCGAGTTGCGGCGTGCTTGCCCCCGAATACGGCAATCCCATGCAGTACGGACAGCGATTGGTGCTATAATAGCTTTATGATGATGCCTTCACCATAATTAGCAGGAGGATATAGCCATGACGAAGCATTTGTACCTCTCGATGATGCCCGAAGCCCTTATCGCTTCTATGTTGACCCCGGAAGAGTTCGGCATCTACTACGCGGTGGGCAGCCAGAAGAAGGCGCGCGGGCAAGCGATTTTCTTCGAGCTCGACCCCGACTATCGCAACCCCGAACTCCCTATCGAAGAAGGTCTGGCGCGCTGTGTGCCCCACGAGGAGGGCGAGCCGAAGCGCTCGGTTTATATCTCCGTCTATCGGGCATTGGAGCAAGTGGACCTCGGCGCAATTCGTAAACTGCACCTGGTCACACAGGACGGGCGCGTGTTGGGACTCGATCCCAGCGATAAGTTCCCCGAAGACAACGCTGGGTTGCATCTCTACCAGGAAATCGCTCCTGTCCATCCGTTGATTGTCAGCAACTTGCCCCCTTACGAGTTCTATGACCTGATCGTTCGCAATCCCAATACGCTGCTCACCCTGCCCGCTATTTGTTTTGTGGAGTTGCGCTTGGGCGAGCTCGCCGAAAACCCCGAATACGGTGATGTGGGCGATCTTCCCTATGGCAATATTGATCACTTGCGCCAGTGTTTGGTAGACCTGCGTACCAAAACTGTTCATACCAAGATGGTGGATCGCGTTCACCCGGCCACCTTCCCCTACCGCACTATCAAGAGCGGCCTTTTCATCGGAAATCAAGAAAAACTACTCTATTTCCCCCTGCCCTCGCGGGAGGAATTGCGCGCTAAGTATTATCAGTGGTGGCGCTCGGCCAATATGTAGGTTAGTTATTGGAAGCTGGTTACTGGGAGCTAGTTGCTGCAAGCTGGTTGCTAATTATGGAAGCAACCAGCAACGAGTAACCAGCAACCAGTGACGAGAAACAAGCAACAAGGAAGGAGTTGAGGAAACATGACTGCTGAAACAATTTGGTTAATCATTGGGATTGTCTGTGGTTTGATTTCTATTGGCTTGGCGGGGGTGTACTATAGATGGGTCTTGAAGCAAGACGCCGGCACGCCAGAAGCGCAAAAGGTCGCTGCCTGGATTAAGCGCGGGGCGATTTCGTACCTGAAGATGCTTTACCGTGCCCTGCTGATGCTGGCTGTGGTGATGGCGCTGATTATCGCTGTTGTCTTCGGCATGACGCATCAGGACCCCGGCTATGGTATGACGATGGCCGTAACATTCGTCTTGGGGGCTGTACTTTCTTCCATCGCCGGTTATATGGGCATGGCAATTGCCGTTGAAGCCAATGTGCGCAGTGCGACCGCTGCTGAGAGGGGGCTATCGCCTGCGTTCAATGTGGCCTTCAGAGCCGGTGCGGTGCTGGGTCTGGCGATGGTGGGTGTGGGCGTCGTGGGCATGTGCGCTATCTACCTGTTCACTGGCGAACCACAATTCGTGCTGGGCTTCAGTTTCGGCGCTTCGATGCTGGCGCTGTTGGCGAAGGCTGGTGGCGGCATCTACACCAAAACCGCCGACATCGCTGCTGACCTGGTGGGCAAGGTAGAGGTAGGCATTCCGGAAGATGACCCCCGCAACCCCGCCGTCATCGCCGACAACGTGGGGGACAACGTAGGCGATGTGGCCGGTATGGGCGCGGACATCTTCGATAGCTATGTGGCCTCTGCGGTGGCAGTGATGCTGTTGGGTGCGGCCTTCACCGGCGAGATGCGGGCGCAGTACATCGTTTTCCCGCTGATCCTCTGCACCCTGGGCATTCTGGCTTCAGTGTTGGGCCTGCAATTGGTGCGGGTCAAGGACGATGGCAAGCCGGGGCAATCGCTTAATAACGGCACGATCTTCACTTGTATTATCTTCGCAGTGCTGGCGACCGCGCTGGTGCTATTGGGTGGGTACAATATCGGTGTGCTGTGGGCCACGCTGGCCGGTCTCGTGACCGGGATGGTCATCGGCTTCACGTCCGATTTCTTCACCGGCGATGATCGCCCGCCCGTTGTGGAGACGGCCAGAGTCTCCGGTTCCGGCGCTGCGATTACCATCATCACCGGCTATAGCTACGGCCTGATCAGCATTGTGCCTTCGATTATCGGCATCGTTGTTGCTACGCTCATTGCCTATTACGTTGCCGAAGCTACCGGACTAAGCGGCGTCTATGGCGTTGGCATTAGTGCCGTGGGGATGCTCTCGGTCACGGGCATGATCGTCTCCGCCGATGCCTACGGTCCAATTGTGGACAACGCACGCGGTATCGCAGAGATGGCGGGCATGTCCGAGAAGGTCGTGGAGACCGCCGACATCTTGGACGCTGCCGGCAATACCGCGAAAGCCATCACCAAAGGCTTCGCCATTGGCGCTGCGGCGCTCACCGTGTTGGCGCTCTTCGCCGCTTACGCTTCAGAAATGCGGGCCGAAGGGATCATTATTACCTTGAGTTTGCTTGACCCGCGCGTGATTGCGGGTGTGTTCCTGGGCGCGATGACGCCTCCCCTCTTCAGCGCGCTGACGATGCTCTCGGTAACGCACAACGCTTTCGACATGATCGAGGAAATCCGCGAGCAGTTCCGCAAGGAGCCGGGTATCCTCGCCGGTACCGTCGAGCCGGATTACGAAGCCTGTGTGTCGTTGGCGGCGCAGGGCGCGTTGACCTCGTTACTGTTGCCTGCGTTTCTGGCAATTGTGTTGCCGCTCATTGTCGGCTTCGTGATGGGGCCAGAGACTCTGGGTGCGTTCCTGGGTGGGGCGATCTTCACCGGCATTATCTTCGCGCTGCTGATGGCGAACGCCGGTGGCCTGTGGGACAACGCCAAGAAGTACATCGAATCGGGATACTTCGGCGGTAAGGGGTCAGAGGCGCACAAGGCCAGCGTGGTGGGCGATACGGTAGGCGATCCGTTTAAGGATACTGCCGGCCCATCGCTCAATACGTTGATCACGGTGATGAGCCTGGTGTCATCGCTCTTCGCGCCGGTAATCGCGGCGCTGAGCCTTTTCGGTCGCTAAGCATAAACAAGTACACAAACCGGGCCGGCATTTGCCGGCCCGGTTTGTTGTCTGTGAGGTGGGTTACAAGCTTGCCAGCCAGTGCCGCGCTTGCGCGGGGGAGCGCAGATGCGCCACCGCCAGATGCGCGTGTTCGGGGGCGACCAGGAGCTGGGGATACTGTCTCCGCCGTCGCTTGTAGCTCTGCAATGCCCACACCAGAATGGAATCGCGGCTGAAGAAAGAGCGGCACCAGCTTTCGCGATTCCCTCCCCAGAGTTCCTCACGGGTCAAAGCGCGCCGCACCGAGCGCCATAGTAGCTGCTCCATGATGATCGGCAGCGCATAATCCAGCCACACTACTGCTTGCGCGCGCCCCCACACAATGTCTCGTACCCGGCTGTAATTACCATCAATTACCCAACTGTCGCTCGCCAGGGCCGCCGCCACCCGCTCCCGAAACACCGGATCGGGCGAACCTTCCCAGTCGGCATTCCAGTACAGTGCATCCATTTCGACGTGGGGTAGTTGTAACCGTGTGGCAAGGTTTGCCGCCATTGTGGTCTTGCCGGAGCCGCTCGTGCCGACGACGTTGATGCGGCGGTGCGCAGCGGAAATCGGTGGGTGTCCGGGGAAATTAACCATCACTGCTACGTTGTCTTTGCTGTTCTAACAAATGTTCCAATTGTGCGATTTTGGGATCGTTAGGCAGCATCACGCGCGCTTCGGCCAGTGTGGATGCGGCCAGGTCGTACTCGTGCAGCTTGATGCAAGCCGCAGCCAATGCCAGGTGCGCGCTGGGTTCGTTACGCACCGTCGCTGCTGCGCGCCGATAGTGAATGGCCGCCAATGCCCATAGGCCCTGAGAGGCATACAATCGTCCGCGCATCAAGAGGCCGGTTGTGCCTTTGATGTCTTCATCGGGCCGTAACAGAATCCGGATGCGATCCTTTATAAAGTCATCTTCTACTTGTAGTATGATGAAAAACTGAAATACGGCTAATCCTACGCCAATCCCGCCTGGGATTAGGGCCGATTGCAAGAGCGCGATGAATGAAACCAGTACTTGTAACACCGCAGAGACTAACATGATGTAATACAGGGGCGTCCAACGCAAGTACAATCCTACCAGCGTTGCGGTAGAAAACAGCGTGGGGAGCCACATCAGGAAGAACAGCAGCGGGGGGAGCATCTGCAAAACGAGCCGGGTCGCTTCAGGAGCAGCCTCACTTTTGCCGCCAAAGTAAAGTGGTAACAGGCTGAAAGGATCACGCACGCCCAGCAACATTCCAACCCCTGAAAGGGCGATGATAGGGACCAGGGCCATGAAGAGTGTGTTAGCGGCTTGTAACGCCATCAGCACCAACAACAACGTGGAGTGTTTCTCGCGACGGGGAACTTTCAACCATAGGGAATGCTTGCAGGCAGCACAGCGCCGGTCGTCGAAATTTGTGGATGCCGCGCAATAAGGACAACGCCGCTCGTCATCGAACTTCGCCCAGAGCTGCACGGATGGCGGATCGGGAGGCACAAGCGGTTCCGGCTCTTCAGGGTTTTGCCGACGGGCGAATTCCTCCCCCAGCACTTCGGTAGCTACGGACGCATAGCGGGGCGGCGGCTCAGGTTCGGGGGCACTAGTCCAGGGATTGAAAATACCGCTATCGCGGGCCGCCATTTCCTCACGCAACGCGCCCAAACGGAATTGCGCTCCAGTGTGTTCTGGGTCAAGCGTGACGGCATTCTCCAGGCAGATTTCGATGTCTTCAAGCGTTTCCGCAACCTCGCTCAATCCCAACCAGGCAGCAACGTTTTCCTCATCGCGTTCCAGAACGTGCATCAGCGTTTCCCGTGCTGTCGTGGGCGGGCCAGTTTCAACTTGCGCCAGCCCTTCGCGGAGAAGGGCGGCTGTCACTTGCGCACGGACAGCGGGCAGCCCCTTGCGCGCAGCGGTGTTGTCCGGCTCTAGTGCGAGCACCCGTTCCAGGCATTTCTCGCGCTCCTGTGGCGTGGCGATGACGCCGCTCATCCACAACCAGGCGGTTGCGCTGCGCGGATTTTTCTGGAGCGCGTTACGTAGCGCAGCTCGCGCTTCGACTTTTTTGCCACTACGCGCCGCTGCGATTCCTGCTTGCAGGTGTTGCTCGAAAGTTTCGTCCGTCATGGCCCCTCAGCGATTATCAACGAGTTGTTTGTTTATAGTAGTTACGCGGTTTGTTCCATCGAACGCTCTTTAATCTCAAAAAGTGATTTTTTAAGCGGCTTTAGTCGCTAAGTTCGCTTTGAGCCAGTGGCGCAGACGGCAACCGCGTCACTGTTGTGTTTAGATGTACCTTATGGTATTACAAAACCAGAGCCTAGTCAAGCCATAGGCGTGGGGGGCTGCTTTTTTAAGAAGCGCAGCAAAAACGGGCGCAAAGATATAGCGCGGACCGACTGGCCCGCGCTATGTCAATTTCAAGTTCCGCTGGGCTATTGGCGATTCAGAGCAGGGCTTTGATAGTTGTAATTACTTGCGCGGTGGTTTCAAATTGGATTGCGTGGATGCCCAAGGCGCGCGCGGCAAGGACGTTTTCGAGCACATCATCTACAAAGATGGCTTCTTCAGGCGCGACGGCTAGCTGTTCTAGCGTGAGGGTGTAGATGCGAGGATCAGGCTTGGCCAGCCCGACTTCAGCAGAGATGATCATGAGCTCACTCACTATGTCAAAGTGAAAGCGCTCGATGAAGACCTGGCGTGCATTTGACCAGGCGTTGCTAAGGATAGCGATGCGATACTCGGCCTGCATTTGTCCTATGAAATCGAGCAATTCCTGACGAACCCGGTCGCCCCACCAGAAATCGGCTTGCAATTGTTGGAGGTCTTTTGGGGAGAGGTTCAGGATTTTACCCACATGGTCCCAAATCGCGGTGACTGGGACCTTGCCTACCGTGGCACGCACAGAGACTTCGGAGTGGAATACCAGCTCGTCGAGATGATGGGCTTCAAGCCCTAGGCGTGATTCCCAAGCGCGGCGTTTATGGTCATCAGCGTCATAGATCAGAACGCCGCCGAAATCGAAGATTAACGCACGGATAGCCATAGCAGTATTCAATGTCATTAAGTTTAGGCATAGACTTAACAGGTTTCAAGACCTTGAGTCTACAAAACGTCGTTATGCACCGGTAAAAACCTACTCAACTTAATTCTGACGAAACTGACCAGGTCTTAACTTAATGACTGTGTAGCATTAAGTTGTGGTTGAACGCACCTGTACCAGTAGTGGTGGTTCGTTTACGCGCCAGACAAACTCTACATTTACCGCCCCATCCCATGTTTCGGCTACTTTGCTAACTAGATCGGCCAATTGTAACGCCTCAGCGTCCGTGAGCGGGTGCCCTTGTGGGGGCCAAGCCATCTTCACATCTCCGTTGTGAGATGTGACAAAAATTTGCTCGGTCGGGACAGGTTGCAGTGAGACTTTGCCGTCATGGATACTGTAGAGATCACCGCCGCGCCCACCGACTACGGTTTGTCCTGTGCCGAAAGCTGTTTGGATGAGCACCCCGGGCATGGTCGGCACTGGCGAATGGCTAAAGATCACGCCGGAACGATCCTGCGGTCCAATCGCTGTCATCGGTTGCATAATAACCGCCATGCGCGGCAGGGGGGTGTCGCGTTGCGCGCAATAGGCCAATACCTGCCGGTTGAAGGCGGAGGCCCATACTTTGCGCACGGCATTCCACAGTTGCGGGCCGGTAGGTACAGCAAGCAAGGATAGGAATTGTCCGGCGAAGCTGTAGCGGGGATCATCTTCCACCGTGGCGGAGGAGCGTACCGCCCAATAGCGTGGTTCAATAGGTAGATCGGCCAGGGCGAGCGATACGCGCCCGAAAGAAGTGACGTTGGCGAGTAATTCCACCACCCGCAAGCGTTGGTATTCCAGGCGATCCAGCATCCGCTGCACAGCGGCCCAATCATTCTCTGTTTCCAGAATGTTGCGCCAGATTTCGGCAATCGTGGCTTCCAGCCCGGCGTTTTGCACTGCTAAATCAAAGAGGGTGGTGCTGAGGACCCAGGTTTGCGGGCATGGGAACCCATGGGCAGCTAACCAATACAATCCATACGCTTTCCCACCGATTTCCATGAGCGGGGGAATGTTGTCAGTGCCACATCCTGGTTCTAACGGATTGAAAGAGAATTTTCTGATCTGCCCAAGTCCCATATTACACTCCTCACTGTGCCCCGGGGCTGTGTTTCCTTACTTAAATCTAACTCTATTATACTGCAAATAGTTAGCTAGACAATAGCTGCACGATCAATGTCATTAAGTTTAGCGCATAGACCGGGCAGGTTTGAAGATTTTAACGCTGTGCCACCCTCTTGTTCACCAGTAAAATACTCCTAAACATACTTTGTGCGAAACCTGCCAGGTTTTGACTTAATGACATTGGCTGCGCGATACTTCACTACCGGGTATTTTTTATTTTTGTCTACCGTACATTTTCCAAGCGCATTCAGTTTTAGCCACGAATTAGCACGAATTTTACGAATTTCTTATTGTTTTCGTGTTAATTCGAGTGAATTCGTGGCAAAAATCTACAAGTGTACGGTAGTAAATTTTATTTTTATTACGAATTACACGAATGATGCGACTGAGAAAACCTTTTTACTACAGAACTGTTATCGAACCGGTGTTGCCGTCAACGCGCAACCGTTGACCGTTGCGGATCCAATGGGTAGCTTCGGGTACACCCACCACAGCGGGTAAGCCATTCTCCCGCGCTACGATGGTCGCATGGGAGATTAGCCCGCCCAATTCGGTGATGACTGCGGTCAGGCGTCCGAACAAGCTTGACCAGGCTGGATCCGTCAGGCGTGTGACCAGGATGACCGGGCCTTCTAGTTCTAATAGCCGCCGCCCAGCGCCGACAGGGTCGTTCGTGACCAGGGCGATACCCTCCACCGGGCCGCTGCCGCCACAGGCCGGGATGCCATGGAAGGTGGTGGGCGCAACTGCGGCGCGCTCCTGATCTTTTTCCAGCACAGGTCGCCAGTGTTGCGTTTCGGGATTATAGCGAATGAGTTCCGGCGGCGCGAGTTGTTGATCGCGCAGTTCGTATTCCGCACGCCGCCGCGCCAGGATCTCCTGCGCTACTTGCTTTTCGCCCTGGCTACGCCCAAAGGTCAGGAATTCCTCGAAGGTGTAAAACATCATTTCATCTTCGGGAGCGTTGGGATAGAATCGTCGCGAGAGATGCCGGGCCACCAGTCCATACAGTGCGTGGTGCAGCGAGGTGTAGCTCTTGGAGGCCTCGCGCCAGGCAATGAGCTGCTGTGCCCAGCGCAAGAGTGCGCGCCAGATAGGGCGTGCGACTGGATTTATGGCTTGCAAAGCCGCGCGTCCCCCCGCTTGGGCTGCTGTGGCGCGCTCTGTTGGCGGCTGGGTTTCCTGAAGCTGATTGGCGATGGCTATCCAGACTTGTTCGGGGTGATCCACAAAGCGTTCCGCGCCGAAGTCCAGCTCATAGCGAAAGCCACGATGCCCATAGTCGCGTAGAAAAGATTGGACACCCTCTATCAGCGGGGCGGCTTCTGGCAAGGCTTCATATGTGCTCAGCATCATCTCGCCGGAGCGTAAAAATTTCAGCACCGCATCGCCACAGGTCAACGCGACCCGGCTGAGCTCCCAAATACGCTGCCCGATGAGCGAGGTCGCCGTTTCCCGCCCGGCAAAGAGCGAGAGCAACGCTGGAGCCTGTTGGCGCAGAATGGTATCCAGTACCGCAACCGTGATGGATACTAAGCCATGAGCGCGGGCATCATCAATTAAGCGGGTCACAAAATCCGGTTCGAAGGTTTCCCAGAGCCGTTCCAGCGGGGGGCGGGATTGGTCGCGTAGATGCCAGTAGAGTTCGCGGGTGGCTTGTGTTTGTTCTGGTAGGATGTTGTGGTAAAAGTTTTTTGTCCATCGGTAGAGTTTGTGATAGCGGAAGGGTAACTTGAGCAGGCGACCAGGTACGACCTTCTCATATTGGGCCACCAGTTCCTGCGGTACCCCCACCGATTCAGCATCAAAAGGCAACACGCGCGCCATGTTCCGGGTCGCATAATCAATGTTGATGTAGACCCAGCCCTGCACCACTGTGGAGGCGTGAATTTGCGGATCAAAATCGGACGTGTCGCCCGCCAGGGTCTCGATGGGCCAGCTCACGGCGATATTGAGATTGGCCTCGACAGCCGTTGCTGTCAGAGGACGCGCTACAGCCAGAGATTCTTGTGTATTGTGTCCGCTTAATAGCCATTCTGTCATCGTGATAATATTCCCCCTTGTTCCCAGAATCCCATCCGGCGCTCGCCTTCCGGGGATGTATACATCGTCGGCCCAAATTCATCGCGCGCCCAATCATCCGGTTGCGGTTGGTCTCGCACTGCTTCGCGCCCCTCTGATCCCAAATACGTTACGAGTGGCGGCGCCAGCGGTTCGACTGTCCAGGTTGGGAAACCGGCGTCCGGGTCGTTAATCTGCCAGCCGGTTGTATCGCGGGTAATTTGCGGCGCAACTACCGGTACAGTGCTGCCATCGGGCCGCAGCACCCGGCCAAAACTGCGCTGCTGTGTCATTGTTTGGCCGAACGTAGCGTAGAGCCGTTCTGGGATGCTTGCCATTGTCCAGGCCACTGCGCGAAAATCGCCTGCGCGCCGCCCCCAGCTGTGATCCCGATAGCCCACACACCTGCCGCGCCATTGTGCCTCGCCCCAAGTGAGCGCGCCGGTGAAAATGCCATCCTGTTGCACCTGCGTATACGCTCCTACCTGATACCGCTCCGGTGCGTTGCTGTGGCGAAATTCCAGCGCCAATGTGACAGGAACTCCCGCTACATCTCCTGCAAACTGCAACCGCCAATGCTGCCAGGGTGTAATACACACCAAGCGCGACTGTGCGCCGGAGATTTTCGCTTGTCCAGCGTCGGGCGCTTCACACGGGCCTTGTGATTGTGCTACCCAATAGCGGCCATCGAGCCGTATAGCTACGGTTTCCAGAAGGCTGTCCGCGCCGAAAATCAACCGCACCAGACCAAATGGCTCACCCGTAGCCGTCGTGAAAGCAAAGAAGAAGGTTTCCGGAATGGTCTCACGTTGCAGATGTCGGACGTCCTCTTCAGGCAATATACTCATAGTATCCCCTATCGCTTAGAGGCTTTCCAGGACTTCAACGATGCCTGTTGCGCCATTTATCCGTAGGCGTTGGCCGTTGCGGATATGCCGGGTCGCTTCTGGAATGCCCACGACAGCCGGGAGCCCATTTTCGCGGGCCACAATCGCCGCGTGGGAGATGACGCCACCTAGCTCTGTCACTACGCCTGCAAGCCGTGCAAACAGGCTCGACCAGGCCGGATCGGTGAGCCGTGTGACCAGAATGACCGCGCCTTGCAGCTCTAGCAAGCGCCGTCCGGCTTCGAGGGGGTCGTTGGTGACGAGCGCCAGCCCTTCTACCGCGCCACTGCTCGCGCTGGCCGGGATGCCCTCAAAGCACGTGCGCGGGGTCACATCCTCAGCAATCTCGCCACTCTCGAAGACCGGGCGCCAGTGCTGTGTGGCCGGATCATACCAGATCAGCTCTGGTGGTGGGGGTTGATGCAGGTGTAACTGTAATTCGTCGCGCCGGAGGCGGAGTATATCCATGCTGACCCGCTCTGTGCCTCGGCTGTTGACAAACTCAAGAAATTCCGGGTAAGTGTAGAAGAACAGGATGTCATCTGGTTGATCGGGGTAGAACTCACGGGCCAGTTGCCGCGTCGCCAGCCCGAACAGCGCCTGGCTCAGGGCCAGCGTGCTCTTGAAACGCTCGCGCCGGGCGATCAGCCGTTGTCCCCAATCGAGAGCGCGTCGCCACAAGGGACGGGTGAATATGCTCATTCGGCTGAGCGCCTGGTTAGCCTCGGTGCGAGAAGCGCGCGCGCGTTCGGCTGGTGGGCGGCCCTCATTCAACTGCCCGGCGACGGCCATCAATACCATATCGGAACGCTCGCCCAGCCGTTCGGCCTCGAAATCCAACTCTCGGCCAAAGCCGCGATGTCCGTACTCTACCAGGAAAGCCTCCACGGCAGCCACGAGGGGGGCGGCGGCAGGTAGCGCGCGATAAACTTCCAGTGTCGTTTCGCCCGCACGCAGGCGTTGCGTCACCTCTGGGCCGCAGGCTTCAGCCTGAAGCCGCAGCTCCCAAATGCGTTGCCCAATCAGCGAGGTGGAGGTCTCCAGGCCGGTAAACAGGTTGAGCAGTTGCGGCGCTTGGGCGCGGAGGATGTTGTCCAACACCATTACCATCACCGCTGACATGATGCGCGCGCGATCCACGATGGTGCTGCGTTCCAGAGACTCCGGTGCAAAAAGCGCCCAGATTTCATCGAGGGGGATGATGGTAGTACGCAAGCGTTGATACAGTTCCCGCAGCTGGGCTTCAGTCGCCGGGAGATCCCGGTCATGGTAGTGTACCATCCATTTGTAGGTGCGATAGAAGCGGAATGGTAATCGCACCCAACGTCCTAAGGGGGGCTTTGCCATTTCGGGGAAGACTTCTTTGGGGACGCCGACCGATTCAGGATCGGTTGGCAGCACGCGATTCATGTTGCGGGCGTAAAAGGTCATGTTGCCGTAGCCCTGCCCCTGGACGATAGTGAGGGCATCGAGCGGTGGCTCGAAGTCTGAGAGGTTGCCGCCGAGCTGCTCAAGGAACCACAGTAATTGGGTGTTGACCGCACCGATTAACATGGTGATGGACATTGGCGTAGCGACGCCGCTGGATTCCTGGGTGTTGTGTGAACTGAGCAGCCATTCGGTGGTCATAGATTCACTCTCCAAAGTTGATCAAAAAATCCCGTATTCTCGCCAGTGTTGGCCGTAAACTGCGCCGCGCCGGTCTCTTCACGCAATAAATCGCCGGGTTGGGGTGTGTCTCGCACTGATTCTACACCTGCTTGCCCCAGATGCCAAATGAGCGGCGCAACCAGCCGATGAAAGTCCCAGATGCGCGCGTCCAACGCCGGATCGCTGAGCCGCCAGCCAGTCTTTATTGCCTTGATCTGGGGGGCAACCAGCGGGCGCGCTTGTGCCGGCGGCATCTATCGCCCGCCCGAAGAAGGCCGGGCCGCCGGGCGTCTGCACCAGCACCAGATGCAGGCGGCCCGGAATCGCTACGACCTGGCAGCTCTCCATCAGCGTCATGGGCCGCTGCCCCCAGGTGTGATCGCGGATGCACGGCCATTCGCCGTGCCAGGTCTGCGTGCTGAGGGTGAGTGCGCCGGTCAGCACGCCGCCTTGCTCAGCCTGATAGTAGGCTGGGCCGAACCGGTACCCCGCCGGGCGCATGGTTGCCTGGAACTCAAAGTCCAGCGTCAAGGGCAGCCCGGTGTCGCTATCGGTCGGGCTATCGTAGGCCAGTTGTCAGCGTGCCCAGGGTTCGATGCAAGGCAGGCGCAGCGTTGGGCCGGAGGTGTCCGGGTTGGGCTGCGCGCTGGCGGGCCAGGGCTGACGTTGCTGAAAAACCCAGGTGCGCTCGCCTGCGCGTATCGCCACCATCTCTAGCACCGCATCGTGGCTGAAGAGCGCACGCACCATGCCGAAGGCGTCGCCGGTGGGCGTGGTGAAGACGAAGTAGACCGCCTCGTGCTCGCCCGGTTGCAGTATGTGGTGATAGTCATTGTGTGGGGGCAGGCGGCTGTCCATGGCGTCATTCCAGAATTTCGACGTTGCCCGTCGCGCCATCCACGCGCAGACGTTGCCCATTGCGGATGTGCTGGGTAACATTGGTAACGCCCACGACGGCAGGCAAGCCGTTCTCGCGGGCTACAATCGCTGCATGTGAAATCACGCCGCCCAGCTCCGTCACCACTGCTGTCAGTCGCGCAAATAGGCTCGACCAGGCAGGATCGGTGAGGCGCGTGATTAAAATCACGTTACCTTGTAGTTCCAGCAAGCGCTTCCCGGCTTCGAGTGGGTCGCTGGTAACGAGCGCCATTCCTTCTACCGCGCCGCTGCCCGCGCTGGCCGGAATGCCCGCGAAGCGGGTTGGTGCAACCGCGTCTGGCATGGGTTCCGGCTGCGCATAAGCTGACCGCCAGTGATAGGTTTCCGGATTGTACCAAACCAGTTCCCCTGGCATAGGCTGTTTGCGGTGTAATTCATATTCGGCGCGTCGCCGTTCCAGTATCTCCGGCGCTACTAATGGCTCCCCGTGATTCTCTAAGAATTGGGAAAATTCCTCTCTGTGATAGAACAAGATGATATCATCCGGCTGGTTGGGGTAGTAGTACCGCCCAAAGCGGTGAATCAATAAGCCAAACAGGGCGGATTGCAATGAAAGGCAGTTTTTAGAATTCTCCCGATAGGCGATTAACCGCTGCGCAAAATTGAGTAAGCTGCGCCAAATGCGGCGGTTAAGAGGGTTCAGCGTTTGCAAGGCGTGCAAGCTCTCTTGGTAGGCCATTTCAGCGCGGTGCGCGGGCGCTTCAGTGGCGGCAAGCTGGCTGCCTATTGCCAGGAGCAAGTGCTGGGGGAATTTGACCAGGCGCTCGGCAGCGAAATCCAACTCATAGCGGAAACCGCGATGACCGTATTCATGTAGGAAGGCTTCTACGCCAGTGACAAAGGCGGCGGCTTCGGGCCGTGCGCGGTATGTTTCCAGATCGGTTACTCCGGCTTGCAATAAACGCGTCACTTCCGGGCCGGCCTGGGCCGCACGCTCGCGGAGTTCCCAGATGCGCTGTCCAATCAATGAAGTTGGCGTATTTTGTCCTACGAACAACCCTGCGAGTTGCGGTGCGCTCTTCTGTAGAATCCCCTGCAAAATAATCATGATGATGGAGACAGTTTCATGCGCTCGGCCTAGTAATTCGGTTTTTTCCCGGTGTTGATCGAGAAAACTCCACAACGGTTCTACGGGTATATTGGGATTAGCCAGCAGGTCCCAATATAACTTCCGCATGGGTTGTTCTACGGATGATAAGCGTTGTTTGTAAAACGTGCGGGCATCCTTGTAGAGACGCCGTAACCGTAGCAAGAGGCGCGGTACATGCAGCGGCGAGAGTTTAACGGTGTTGACAAACATTTCTGGGTGCGCGTCGAGGATCTCTTGCGGTACGCCTAGCGATCCGGGGTCTACCGGCGTGAGGGCTGTGGCGACGGTATAGTTGATGTTGAGATAAATCCACCCCTGGACAATTTGCGCGGGACGGAGTCGGGGATCGAGGTTGAGGATATCCCCGGCGAAATTATCCATGAACCATTGGATGGATTCTTCGAGGTTTTTCTCCATCGAAGTCAGTGTGAGCGGGTGCGCTACCGCGATGGATTCTTGGGTGTTGTGTCCGCTAAGTAGCCATTCGGTCATGTGTGTAGTCTCCTTGCTTGATCCCAAAATCCTACAATTTGCCGGTTATCTTCTGCCGTGAAGACCGCCGGGCCGATTTCATCTACAAAGCGGTCGCCTGGGCCGGGTTGGGATTTGACCGCTTCCTCTCCGGCGGCGCCCAAATAGGAGACGCCAGCCGGCGTCAGCCGTGTGAACGTCCATGTGGACATTCCGGCACGCGGATCGCTCACGCGCCAGCCCGCGCCTTGGGGCATCACTCGTGGCGCTACGAGCGGGCGCAGTGTGCCATCTGGCGCGATCCACCGCCCCAACCCCACCGGTTGAAAATCCATATCGCCTAGAATGAAAGCGTACAGGTGTTCGGGGATGTCAATAATCATCCAGCCGGGGATGTTTCCCGCGCCGCGCCGCCCCCAGCTGTGATCCCGATAGCACAAGAGTTCGCCCTCCCATGCCAGCCCGGGTGCGCATAATGTGCCTTGCAAGCGCCCATCTTGTTGTACCTGGGTGTATGCGCCCAGATGTAATGCCGCCGGGGGCGTGGTCGCCCGGTAATGCAGGGCGATGTCCAATGTCTCGCTATCGCCCGTCGGGGTCAGGGCCATGCCGTTGAAATGTGCCGCCCAGTGTTCCCAGGGCGTATGGCAGCGGAACCGGAGCTGCGGCCCGGCAATCTCATACGGATCAGTCCCCGCCTGGTACGGTGCGCGCCGCTGGTAGAGCCAGGCCCGGTCACCGGAGCGCAGTGCCGCCATCTCTAGCAGACTGTCTGGGCCAACCAGAGCGCGTAATCCTCCTGTGAGCGTGCCATCTTCTGAAGTGAAGAGGAAGTAAAAGGCCTCGTGCTCATCCAGACGTAGCGGGTGGCGCGCATCGGCTTGCGGGTCTACTGTGAACTCCGTGCGGGCGCGGCGGCCTATCAGCCGGCGCACCACCCACTCGCGTGCAGTGCGGATTATAGCGACCATCGGTTACTCCAGAATTTCTACCAGTCCGTTTGCGCCATCCACGCGCAGGCGTTGCCCGTCGCGGATGTGGCGGGTGGCGTCGGGGATGCCCACGACGGCGGGCAGGCCGTTCTCGCGGGCCACAATTGCCGCGTGGGAGATCACGCCGCCTAGCTCCGTCACCACCGCCGCCAACCGTGCGAACAGGCTTGACCAGGCCGGGTCGGTCATGTGTGTGACCAGAATCACGGCTCCTTCGAGTTCAAGCAAACGGCGGCCGGCATCGAGCGGGTTGTTCGTCACCAGGGCGACGCCTTCCACCGGCCCTTGCCCCCCGCTCGCGGCGATGCCCTGCAGCCGGGTGAGCGCAGCGGCTTCATGTGTTGCGGGCGTTTCAATCGCTGCGCGCCAGTGTTGCGTTTCTGGATTGTACCAGATCAGCTCCGGCGGTGCGGGTTGCTTCTCGTACAGCGCAAACTCTGCGCGCCGGTGCAGCAATACTTCCAGCGGCACTTGTTTTTGCCCCTCGCTGCGCGTGAATGTCAGCAACTCATCCTTTTGGTAGAAAAAGAACATATCATCGGGATAATCGGGGTAGAAGTGGGGCGCGAGTTTGCGCAGTGCCACGCCGTAGAGTGCCCAGTACATCGAGAGCGCGCTCTTGGAGTCCTCGCGCCAGGAGATGATCTGGCTGGCCCAGGTAAAGAAGCGTTTCCAGAATGTGCGGCTGAGCGGGTTACGCGCGTGCAAGGCCGCATCCGCCAGCGCGCGCGCTTCCTCAGCACGGAAGTGTGGGGCGCGGCCATTTTGCAGCTGCGTGGCAATAGCCAGCAGAATATGTTCGGGATGATCGGCCAGACGCTCGGCTTCGGCTTCGAACTCGCGCTGAAAGCCACGATGCCCGTATTGATGCAGGAAGGCGCGTACTTCAGCCACCAGTGGCGCGGCTTCCGGCAACGCTTCGTAATTGCTGAACTCTACATCTCCGGCGAGCAAGCATCGTGTGACACCCTCGCCACAGGCTTCCGCCGTCTCGCGCAACTGCCAGATCCGCTGTCCTAGCAGCGAGGTGGCTGTCTGATGGCCCGTAAACAGGCCGAGTAGCTCGGGCGCGCGGGCGCGTAAGACACCATCCAACGCCATCGCCGTGATGGTGAGGATGATGTGCGCTCGATCCAGCGCGTGGCACCGCTCGTAGAAGGTTGGCTCGAACGTTTGCCAGATCAGGGGCAGCGCCTCGGCGGTGGGCGTCTCGCGTAATTTCCAGTAGAGCGTGTGCATCTCATCAGCCAGACTGGCTAGATTGCGGCGATAGAAGCGCGCCACTTTGCGGTAGACGCGCCGGAAACGGAAGGGCAGGCGCAACAAGCGGTGCGTGGGGACTTTTTCCACATCCATTACCACTTCCGGCGGCACGCCGATAGAGGCGGGGTCGGTGGGCAGCACGCGCCCCATGTTGCGGGTGTAGTAGTTGAGATTGACATAGGAACGGCCCTGCACGGCTATCGTGGGCGTGAGCGTGGGGTCGAAGTCGGATGTATCTCCAGCCAGCTGCTCGACGAACCAGGTGCCGGGTTCTTCCATAACGGAGAGGAATAATGACCAGCTGAACGGGCGCACTAGCCCGGCGGATTCCTGTGTGTTGTGTCCACTCAAAAGCCATTCTGTCATGATGCGTCCTCCATGATTTCAACCGTGCCCCGCGCGCCATCAATCCGCAGGTGTTGACCATCATGAAGCCAGTGTGTCACATCTTGTACGCCTACCACAGCCGGTAATCCATTTTCGCGTGCCACAATGGAAGCATGGGAGATCAAGCCGCCAAGTTCTGTGACCACCCCGGTCAAACGCCCGAACAGGCTGGACCAGGCGGGATCGGTCAGGCGGGTCACCAGGATGACCGGCCCTTCCATATTCAACAGTCGCCTACCGGCTTCGATAGGATCATTGGTCACCAGCGCGCGCCCCTCTACAAAGCCGCGCCCCATGCTGGCCCCGATCCCCTGGAAGTGGCGCGGTGCCTCTGTCACCGGGGTCACGTCTGCTTCAGCCAACACGGGCCGCCAACCATAGGTGTCAGGATCATACCAGATCAATTCAGGGGGCGGGGACTGGTTCAGGTGCAGCTCGAACTCAGCGCGCCGGCGGTCGAGCAGGGCGCGGGGAACCTGGTGTTCCCCCCGGCTCTGAGCGAAGGCCAGGAACTCTTCCAACGTGTAAAACAACATCATATCATCAGGGGCGTCTGGATAAAAGTGTCGCGCAAGGCGGCGCGTTGCCAATCCATAGACCGCCTGTAACGCTGAAACGCAGCTTTTGGAATCCTCGCGCCAGGAAAGCAGCTGGCGTCCCCAATTTAGAATGCGCCGCCAGAGGAAGCGTTTGGGAAAGACCAGGCGCGCCAACGCTGCCTCAGCAGGAAGACGCGCCTCAGCCGCGCGAGCCTGGGGCGGCTGGTGTTCATTCAAATGATTACCCACTGCCAAGAGCACATGCTCTGGGTGATCGGCCAGGCGCTCAGCCTCGAAGTCCAGTTCGCGGCTGAAGCCCCGGTGGCCATAGGTTTGCAAGAAGTCGTGGATGCCAGCTACGAACAGCGCAGCTTCCGGCATGGCGGCATAGATGTCCAAATCGGCGATGCCAGCCTGGAGCTGTTGGCAGACGGCCACGCCGCAACGCGTCGCCAACTGGCTCAATTCCCATATTCTTTGTCCCATCAACGAGGTTGTGGTCGCATGTCCCGCAAAAAGTCCCAGGAGTTCCGGCACTTGTTGGCGTAATGTACTATCCAGGCCAGTCACGATCATCGAAATGACGATGTGTGCGCGTCCCGGCAGTCGGCATTCAGCATAGAACTCCGGTGAAAAGATCTGCCAGATCAATTCGAGCGAGTTGTCACGGCCTGCGCGTAAAGCCCCATACATCTCCCGCAGTTGGGCATCCAAAGCCGGCAACGTTTCCCGGTAGTAGCGGGCGGCCCAGCGATAGACGCGGTAGAAACGTAAGGGGAGTTGTAGCTGTCGGCCAAGCGGTACTGAGGGTTTTTCGGTGAGCAGGTCGGGCGGCGCGCCCAGCGAAGTCGGGTCGAAAGGCATCACTGAGCCGACGTTGCGCACAAAATAGCTAATGTTGAGATAGACCCAGTCTTGAACTACCGCCGTGGGGCGCATCCGCTGGTCGAAGTCCGCGGTGTCCCCTGCCAGCTGTTCCGTAAACCATGTGATCTCGTTATTCAATTGTGACTCAGCGGTGCTTACCGTCATGGGACGTGAGACCTGCATTGACTCTTGAGTATTCTGCCCACTCAGTAACCATTCCATCATCAGCACCTCCTGCTTCAATGAAACCTCAGTAGCTACAAATTTTTACATCCCTCTTGCGAAGGTTCGGCACAGTTGGCTCAACCAGGTGCATGGGGGAGCGTGTTCTGGCGACCGCCAGATTTTTTGTCTATCGAACATAGATTTTCAGGGAGTGAGAATGACCGCAGGGCATGCCCGTTCCCAAAATCCCAGGGACTCGGTGCCTTCCGCGTCAGTGAAAATCGCCGGGCCTAGCTCATCGCGTAGCCAATCGCCCGGCAGGGCCACATCGCGCACCGTCTCATGCCCGACAGGGTCAAGATAAACCCGCACCGGCGCGACGGGGCGGCGCACCGTTAGGGGGGGCAGCCCGGCCTCAGCATCTTCGAAGCGCCACACGTCGTCAACCTGTGCTAAGATGGGCCGGCCCGCAGGACGATATTCGCCCGCGCCTGTCAGCACCCGCCCCATGCTGAACAGTCCGGTTTGCGTCTGCACTGCCGCCAGATAGAAGCGCTCAGGATGCACCAGCGCATCCCAGCCGACAGCCGTGCCCACGGGGCGTAGGCCCCAACTGTGATCGCGATAGCAGATCAACGGGCCAGCCCAACGCCGTTCGCCGATGCGCAGCTGACCCTCCAGGCGACCTTCTTGTTCACTCTGCTGATAGCGCCCAAAGCGATACCGTGCTGGGGGATTGCTCGCGTGGAAAGTCAATGCAGCGTAGATTGTAGCGGGTGAGCCGCCCTCTACAGGTGTGATTTCTGCAGCGCTGTAATCAAGCTGCCATGTCTGCCACGGCGTGGTACATGCGAGGGAGAGAAATCGTCCCACGGAGCGCGCCGCTCCCCCTACCCGCGCCACACAATCAAAGTATTGTTGATGCACCCATGTCCGGTCGCCAACACGCAGCACCACCATCTCCAGCACACGCTCCACGCTAAAAAGTAAACGCATCCAACCAAACAGGCTAATATCCGGGGCGGTGAAGCAAAAATAGAGGGCTTCGTATTCGTCAGAACCTAAGGTATGACTGTAGTCTTCCTGCGGGTGCAAATCGTGTTCCATGGTCGTGCGCCTTTGGGGATAAAATCGCTGTTTATTCTTCCAATTATGCCACTAAATCGAGATGGAGTCAAACCAAAATTGCATCTCTCTTGAAAATGGCGAATGGCGAATCAGTGTAGCGCGAAGCGTCTGCTTCGCATGGTTGCGAACGGCGCATGATGAAAATTAAGAAAATGAACCGGAAATAAAACCATTTGCAAGAATCACTTCTTAAAAATTTACAAATTGAGAATTTTGCCCCACCCCCTTGCTCCCTCCCCACGCCGCTACGCGGCGTGGGGAGGGAGCGAAGAATAATGGGGTTTTTGGGCGGCGGCTTCGCCGCCGCCCAAAAACCCCACAAAAAAAATCCCCCCTTTCCTCCGCTTGCGGGGGAAAGGGGGGAGGGGGAAAGGGGGGTATCATTTTATTTTTAGAACGACCAACTTGACACAAAACCTTATTTACGGATTAATTTCTTAAAATTCATAATGCGCCGCCAGTTCGCGCTACATTTTCATCCAACCGCTGGTGAACCCCCGGTTAATGCAATGTCATTAAGTTAAGATCTGGCAGGTTTCGCTAAAATTAGATGGGTGTGTTTCATCTGAGTTAAGAGGGGCGCGGTCAGAGACCGGCCCTAGCCTGCTCTGGCCGGTCTCCGACCGTGCCAGTCTTCGTTCCATAACTGAAATGAAACACACCCAAATTAGATTGGGTAGGTTTTTACCGGTGAGTAACGACGTTTTGTAGATTCAAGGCCTTGAAACCTGTCAGGTCTATGTCCTAACCTTAGGGTCTGTAAAAGAATAACCTCCCGCGCCCACGTCCCCGGGACGGGGGCTTAGAGCAAAATGAGGGGAGTTATTCTTTTACGAACACTTAATGACATTGCCGGTTAATGAGGAATTCTACTGAAAAAGGAGGCGTGAAAACAATATGCGCCCCCCTAGCTTTCGTCAGGGAGGCGCATACGTTATCAATCACTGTGTTACAAAACTATGGTTTCATAACCAGCGGCAGATAAATGTAACGCAACGCCGGGCCGATGCTGAGTTCTGCGCTCTGCGGTGATTCGACCTCCGCATCGCTCACGGCGCTGACGGTGTAGGTGTAGGTGGTGCTGGATTCTACACTCGTATCGCGGAACCATGCGGCGGTGCTGTCTGCCAGCCAGAGCAGCTCGCCCTCCGCTGCGGCGCGGTAGATGCGGTAATGTCCCAGCGCTGCGCCCGCTTCAGGCCGCCACGTTAGCGTGATGCTGGCATCTGCCGTGTTGCGCGAACCGGTCAAACCGGTAGGTTGCGCCGGTGCGCCGACCAGGACGTGAACTTCATTGTTGCTGCCGTCCACATCATCTTCCAGCGGCGGGCTGACCCGCGCAATGATACGATGCAGCCCGGCGCGCGCCGGCCATGCGCCGGAGAGCGTGAAGGTCTCATTGAACATGAGCTCGCTGGGGATGGTATCGCTCACGATCAGCGTTTCCTTACCGGTAGCGACGTGCTGCGCGAGCAGCTGCACCGTGACCGGCTGATGGGTGCGCGCCAGACCCAGGTTGCGCGCGTTCACGCTGACGGGCACGAGCGTGCCGGAGAGCGGCAACGTCTCGGTCAGGCGCAGGTCTTCCGTTGAGATCGAGAGATCGGGTAACACAGGTAGATGGATCGCCATGACCTCATCGCCGGGCAGGCTGACGTTTTGGATGCTGACGCCCGGCAGTGCGGCGGATGCTCTTTGCCCGCCCAGGTTGAACGCGCCCATCGCCAACAACGTGGTCAGGCCGCTGCCCCGATTTCTGTACGCTACCGCGTCAAGCATCCAGGCTGAGCCGTACGTGAGATGACCGGGCAATGTGCAAGAGAAATTAGAGGTCAACCGCAGGTCAACCGTGATTGCGCTGAGCGCGCCATTGGTGTTTTGGGCATCGAAACCGCGATAGACCACCGTTGCTTGCTCTTCCGGCAAGATGATGACGCGCGGGCGCTCGATACCGCGCAGGTTGGGCGCGACGCGAGATTCCCAGGCGATGCTCTGCGCGTTTGCCAGCCGGTTCAGGCCGAGCGCCGAGCCGACGGCATAGCCCAGGTGGTTGTTGTTGCCCAACCCGGTGGGCGTCACCCCATCCCGGTCTTGCAGGTAGAGCGCGTAAGCGAGCACGGGTTGATCCTGGTCATCGAAGGCCACATCGGGCATGAGCGCGCCCAGAGGCAACCCCATTGGGCCGACGCTGACTGTCCAGACATCGGTGCTCGGCTCCCAGGTAGCCACCACCAGCCGGCGTTGGTCGTTGCGGTTGAACGCGCTGTACTCCTCTGGCTCGTTGTCATCGCTGGGCAGAATGCCGCTCTGCCGAATCCACGTCGCCATAGCCCGACCGGCGCTGTCGAAAGCCAGCGCTACCTCAGCATCAATGCTACCGGTGGGCGGCGGGCTTTGATTGGGCGCGGCGCTAACGATAGGCGCGCGCGCTGTCCACGCACCGGTGGCGGCATTGAAGACGCTGTATTCCACCCGCCATTTTTTCGTCGCCGTCGTGCTGACATCGTGGATCCACAGTGCCAGCGCGCGATTGTTGGCCGGGTCGCCGGCCAGGCTCACGCGGCCATGCGGCCCGCCGCCGGAAGCGACGAGCACGCGAGGCTGCCAGGCCGTCCCTTGCCATACGCTGGCATAGAGGGTTTGGTTGGCGAGCTGCGCCTGCGCCGCATCCCAATCGCCAGGATTGGTGGCATTGCGCGCGTTGACCGCGTAGATGGCGACGGCGACGCCATCCCCCGCAAAGTCAATGGCGGGATCGCTCACCAGCAGGGTCGGGTCGTCGCCTGGCCCTGCAACCGGCATGGCTTCGCTCCAGCTGGCCCCATCGAAGTAGACGGCGTACAGCACCCCTTCGGATTTGGCCGGGTCGTTACTGGCGTCGTGAACCCAGGTCGCCATGACATGCCCGTAACCATCCACTGCCAGCGCGGGCGCGGGCATCGTGGCAGGCGGCGGGGTGCTGTTGGCGTAGCAGAAGCCCGTGGCCTGCGCCATGGGGATGATGCCGCAGGCGCCATCGCTCGACTCCACCTCAAGAATCGTCGCCGGGCCGAACTCTTCCTTCCACCAGAGCGCTTTGAACCACACGCTACCGCGTAGCCGCAGACAGGCATCCGGCCCGGAGAGGGCGAACCCGGAAGGACTGAGCGTGATGGGGAAAGCCAGTCCCAGACTCGGCTCGGCGGTGACGCCTGCCGACGCGACGCCCATCAAGATATCAACCCACAGGGAAATGCTCCCCGTGAATTCTGCGCCGGGCGTGAAGGTGAGCGCCGGGGACAGATCAGCCTCCATCTCCGGTGTGAGATTGAGGAACGCCCGTGCGCCGAAACTGATGCTCAGGTTGACGTTGACCACCCCCCAGTAAGAGGCAACCATGCCGTTGTAGACCTCGAATGGGCCGAAGGTTTCGTTCATAATTGGGAAGATATTGCCCGTGTAGCGCGCCGGATACGAAGGTTGTCCCGCGACTTGCACCGCGCCCCCTGCAGGCACGGCCGTAAAGTGCATCGTGTAATTTCTGGCACACTTTTCGCGCAGGGATGCAGGCATGGCGGAGTAGCAGAGCACTTCCGCCCCGCCATGCACCTCTGCCGTGGCCGACCAGATGCCGGTGCGCGTGCTGAAGGTCTCATTGACAGAGACTGCTGCGCCGACGCTGTTCTCGATGCTGCCGAGGAAGCCCAGGGGGATGGGTGCATCCCGATCGGCAATTCCCAAAGTGCCAGCCATCACATACTCACCTGCGTTATATGTAATCGTCGCTCCATGGGCAAAGGAAGCACCCCAGCTGGGTGCTTTCAACCACGGTGGTGCTTCGGCCATCACAATCGGGACAATGAATTCTGGCCCATAAGCGGGGAGTTGCTCTCCGCACCCGCCTTTGTAATGCCCATACGCGATGAAGCGCATGTTGAGTTCGCCGGCCGGGAGCGTGTGCAGATTGGGCAAGGTCAAGTTCCAGTAGTTGGTGTCGGCAGGATCTTGCGTAGCCCACACCGTATCTTGTCCAGCCAGCTCTGCCTTGACACTTTCGATCGTCTCGAAGCTGGTATCGAAGCGAATGCGGAAGGTGATCGGTAGCGGGGGCAGCGAGTGCGGCACGCCCTGCAACGACAGGAACGGCCCGACCTTGCCGAAGTCATCGAGATACGATTCGATTTGCGCCTCCACACCCAGAATGGCCGGGCCAGATTTGTCGGTCGGCGCTAGATACAACGTTCCCATATCTATATTCGTCCCACGGCCCACCATACGCACCTTTTGCACCGGCTTATGATTACAGGCAAAAGCGGTGAAAGTATACGCGCCTTCGGGCAAGTCGAAACGGATGTTGGGATTGTCTACAGCAATAAAAGTCTGACTCACCGTCACCGGATGTTGGCCGCCAAGCGTACCGATGGTCTTGCCACTGACAATGATCTGCGGCAGATCGTCTGGTTGGATGGTGAAGGGATCGTTCAGGGTGAGCTGGCCGGTGAAGCGTGGCGCAGGATCAAGCCGGAACGGCGTGCAGGCCAACACCTCCCGGTGGAGCGTATTTACATGGTATTTCGTTGTCGTTGAGCAGTGCTGCTGGCCATAGGAATCCCAAGAACACTTAATTTCCTCATACGGTTCCGTCACCTGGAGCTTGCCTGTCAAACAGATTTCGTATTGACCGTAGGGCAATTCCTCGGCAACGGGCCACAAGGCAACGGGAGGATCGGAGTCAACAGAAGCGTCAATGTAATCATCCGGGACTGTGGCGGTGACGTTGATCGCGCCGGGATTGTCGAGCGTATACAACCAGGCGCCGTAATTGGCGCCGCCTGTTGCGCGGAGCGTCACCCCATAAGACGGCATACCGCACCAGTATTCGCCGCCGCTGCCGCTTGCACTCGGGACGAAAATGTGCTTGCCCGTGACATCGGTCTGCCCATGCCAGTATTCCGGGTCAATGACACAGCTCCCCAGATCGGCCCAGTTGTGATAGCCGGTCACGCCAATAGCGTCGCCGCGGATGCCATGCGTGATGGCGGTGGTAATCCAGGAAGGCGGTGGCGTGCCCAGTGCTGTCTGATACACAGCAAACGTGGCCGTTTTACGCATGACGACCGTGCCACCCACGCGCACCGTCGCCGTGAGTATATGCGTAGCAGAATAATTCTCTGCTGACGAGATATGAATCTGTTGCGTCTTGCTCGTCGCACCGTTGAGCGGGAACGCGCCCAGGGCATGTCCCAAATCTGTTTCGATATAGAGACTGCCGTTGGGATTCATTCCGCTGGCCTGCACGGTGAAATTCTGCCCAGGCCGCACGCGATTCGGCTGCAAAACAAGGGTCATATTATCAGTTACATCGAACTCGGCCTGGGCGGATTTGCCAATGCTCGCGGCGCGGAATTCTGATAGTACGGTCAGCGCATCCAGAGGCACGGTGGCCAGAACCTGGAAGGTCCCATCGGGTGAAGTGAGGAAGTCACCCAAGGGCGTAAAAGGCACCACAATGGGATCGGGTTGCCGCCGGAAGCTCAACGTGACCGTGATGTTCGGTTCGTAGCCCGCCCCGATGACGTAGACGTCGCTGCCGGGGCTGCCGCTGCCATGGTCGAGGAGAATCACCGCGGGCATCACGAAGTCAATGATGAACGGCCCGACATGCCGGGTGGCCGACCAGTTGCCGGCGCGATCTTGCGCTTTGACGTGGAAATACCATGTGCCATTGCTCAAAATGGGGCTGGTATTGCCGGTATCGAGTGTATCGTCGGGGATGTCGGTTGCGCTCTGCGTCCAGCTGCGCGAGTAGCCCGCGATGCCACTAGGCCCTACATCCAGGCTGTTGTAGACCACCGTGATGGTGTTATCGCTGCTCACCGTGCCGGTGGGCGGATCCACGCTGGTGATCGTGGGGAGTTGTGGCGCGTTCGTATCCAGCCAGTAAGGGCCTTTGTGCGTGGCGCTTTCGGCCCAGTGTCCCACATTATCCACCGTGCGCACATGGAAATACCAGGCATTGCCGTTGCTGGGGATGGTAGTATTGGCGCTTGTCCCGACCGTGTCTGTAAGCGCATCGGGAAGTGTCGTGCTTGACATGGACCACTGGTACGAATAGCCGTACACTCCGCTGGAGGCGTCGCTCGCGTAGCTCCAACTCATGGTAGCCGTGTCATCGTTGCTCCAGGCGCTCGTGGCCCGATCCCCCGTGATGGTTGTAGGATTGAGCGGCGGCGTGGTGTCAATGTCTACATTGTACACGGGGCTGTAGCTATAGTTTCCGGCCATATCCGCGATACGGAAGCGAACGCGGTTGAGGTGCATATAGGTCGAGTCCTGGCCGAAGTCGTGGGTATGGTTGATTTTTTGCAGGGTGAGCGTCCCATCGCCGCCGGGGCAGTAGACATCCTCGTAGGCCGTCCAGCTGCTACCGCCATTGGTCGTGAACATCGCCTGCGCCGTGGAAACATCCAGGCCGCTGCCCACATCCTGCACGCGCACGCTCATGGTGACGTATTCCTCGGCGGTGATGGCGTGCAGCTGCGGGCCGGTGGTTTGCGTCACCCAGCCGGTCGGCTGGAAATCGTTCCAGACAGGCAACTGCGTATCCACGACATGGATGGTTTGTGTAGTGCTGAAGACGCCCCAAATGCCGCTACAGTTGCTCACGGTGAGCGTGATGGTTCGGCTTCCCAACGTGTGCCAGGTGTAGTGCGCGTGGCTTGTATTCTGCCCGGTATCAGGCTCCGGCGACCAGGTGTAGGTGATGGGTTGATAGGGAGCGATGGGGGTAAGGCGCGCCTCAAGCCGTACCAGGGAGTGAATCTCCGCTGTGCTTACCTCGGTTATGGAGACATCTGTAATCGCTGCAGGGCAGGTAACGGTCAGGACGTGCGTCGCAGCCAGCGTCCCGCCACAATTGGCGGCGCGGAATGTAATCTCGTGGACGCCGGGATCGGGCCAGGTATATTGGGTTGCGGTTGTCCCCTGCCCGCGATGCGGCGACGGCTCCCAGATGTAGTCCAGCGGTATGGTAGAGGTGAGCGGGTCAATCAAGCCGGTAAGCACGGCGGTCGCGCCCGGATCAACCTCCCAATCGCCGATCATGCCCACGCGATACAGTGGCACGGGGCAAGTTGGGGCTATGGTCGCAGCGAAGATATCCCAGGTGCTCCGCCGCAGGTCTTCCCACCCAATCAGCACATCGCCGTTGGCATTGGCTGTGATGTCCGGGGCACGTTGCGGCCAACGTTCGGCAAAGCTATCATCGTTGACACGCCCGGCAGCGCCCCAGGTCACGCCTTGATTGGTGGAACGCGCGTAGAAAATATCATCATGGCCGGTATCGCGTGTATCTTGCCACACGATGTAGACCACCCGGGAGCTATCCAGCGGATTGCGACCCACAACCAGGCGCGGCGCTTGCGCCGGGCCGAGGGTGTCATTGACGCGGGCGGGTGTGCTCCAGGTCACGCCATTATCGCTGGAATAAGCATGGTAGATAGCCGCCACGCCGTCGCGTGCATCCTGCCATGTGGCATGGACACGCCCGCTGATGGGGTCTACGGCAATATCCGGTTGGGTTTGGGCTGTGCCATAGGGTGCGCTAAAGCAGCGGATGTCCGTCCAGGTGACACCCCGGTCGGTAGACCGTCCGTGACACACATCCTGATCGGTATCCTCCTCTGCCCAGGCCAAATGCAACGACCCGGCATTCCCTACCGCCAACGCGGGATCAACCAACGGGAAAGCCTGGCTGATGATGCGTACCGCAGCCCCCCAGGTTGTTCCGCTATCCAGTGAGCGGGCCATAAAGATACCGGGCCAGACGACGTAAACGCCATTGCTGGCATCCGCAGCGATGGCTATGTTGCCCGTGCCGCCGCCGAGGTTGACGTCGGTGCCCCAAGTCGCGCCGCTGGTGGTAGAGCGGTCGTAATAGATGGTGCTGGCGCTGCCCCGCCAGGCAGCGTGAACCGTCACCGCGCCGGTCGCCGCCAGCGCGGGCGGCGCCACGGCGGTGTGCCCGGCATCATTTACCAGGATGTTACTGCTCCAGGTCGCGCCGCCATCGGTCGAACGTGCTACACGCACGCCCGGCACGCTCAGGTCGCTGCGATAATCCAGCCAGGCGGCGTAGTAATTGACCGTTCCGGCCGCCAGCGCCGGGGCTTGCTGCCGCGCCTCGCCCTCATCGCTCACGGCCACTTGCGCCGACCAGGTCGTGGTGCGATAAGCGGAAACAATCGCTGCGCCGGTTGACCAGGCCAGATTTACGCGGCTGCTACCGGCAGCCAGCGCCAGATGCTGCTTCGTGCTGGTGGTGTCCACCACCAGCTCATCTGTACCCCAGGTCGTCAATACGCGCCGATCGGCGTAGAGCAGCGTCTGGGTGCCGGAAACAACGCGCCACGCCGCCACTGGCGTGCCACTGCTGTCCAGCGTCAACGCGGGCCGATCCGACACCCCGCCCATATCGCTTACTTCCTGATCCACTGCCAACCAGGTATCGCCCGCATCGGTTGAAATATTCCCATTGATTGCGCTGCCAAGCCGCGCGCTATCGCGCCAAACAACATACAGCGCCCGATTATAGGCCGCCAATGCGGGGAATTCCTGCGCGTCCCCAAGGCTCCCGTGACTGATGCGTACATTGGCGCTCCAGTTCGCGCCGCTGCGGTAAGCATAGTAAATATCGGCATTGCCAGCGCGATAATCTTCCCATACCACATGCACGCGGCTATCAGCAAAAGCAATATCAGGATTGCGATGGTGCGCCGTCCCTGGTATATCTGAACTGATGCGCACATCCTTTCCCCAGGTCATGCCCGTATTTGTTGAACAATCCACATAAATTTCGAAGAATTCATTGGTGCGATCGTCGCTCCAGGCGACGCAGACGGTGCTGCCGTCCACGGCGATAGCCGGTTCAACGGCGAGGCTGTCCGCGACATCGTTGAGATGCTCCGCAATGCTCCAGGTCATGCCGTCGTTATCGGAATAGGCATAGAAGATCGCGCCAGCGATGGGTTCATCGGCCCATTTCTCGACCCACACGCCATGGAGCCGCCCGGCAGCGGACAACACGGCGTCCGGCGCGCTTTGTGCGCGACCCGGCGCGCTGCGGCCTACCATCAGCGGGTCGCCCCAAGTGCTGCCGCCATCGGCGGAACGGCGCAATAAAAGATCGGTGTCCGCCCGGGCCGTCCCGTCGCCATTGCGCCCATCCACCCATACCGCGAACAGTTCCGTGCTACTGAGTGACCCGGCCAACACCGGTTCATCGCGCGGCGTGGTGATTGGAGATCGCGCCGTATCATTGACCCGGATGTTCGCATTCCAGGGTTGGTTCAGCAGCTCGCCATGCTGTGGCAAATTTGCTGCTGCTAAATCCTCCGGCGGCAACTCTGCTATCGGCAATTCTGCCGCTGCGACCTGCGCGCGCCATTGCACAAAGAACACTGCGCCCAGTATCAGGGCGCACACCCCCAAACATACCCACAAGCGATGTTGCATCCGTTGCATGATTCACCCCTCCTTTGCAAATCTAAAATCAACAAATCGCAAATCAAGACTGGCGTGGTGCGCGCACGGCGCATTTACGCACGGCGCATTATGAATTTTAAAAAATTAATCCGGAAATAAAGCAAGGGTTTGCGCTTTCAGTCACCCCCTATCCCCCTGCCCCCTTTCCCCCGCTTGCGGGGGAAAGGGGGGATATTTTTGAGAAGTTTTTCTCCCCCTCCTCACGCCGCGCAGCGGCGCGGGGAGAGGGCAAGGGGGAGAGGTAAAATTATCGCATTTGAAAGAGCGGTTATTGCAAACGCTTTTATTTCCAGGTTATTTTCTTAATTTCCCAGGACTTACGCACTTTGTAGGCAGAACAGAGATTTCACCGCAGAGAACGCTAAGATCGCAGAGGTTTTTTAAGGTTTTCTTGGCGTTCTTGGCGGTTAAAAATTTCGCACTGCGTAAGTCCTATTTCCATCATGCGCTGCAAGTTCGCGCTACATTTTCATCCTCGTGGTGTGGCATAGCCATATAGAAACTCTTCCGAAAACGAATTTTGCCTGTTTTCTCCCCATGCGTTCATGCAAAGTATTCGTTGTCGGTTTGCATCCCGTGTGGAAGTGAGACTGTGTCGGCGGGCTACAGCCCCGCCGACACAGTCCTTTCTACCGTGTCAGACTATAATCCACGCAAGACCAGCGGTAAATAAACGCGATGCTCGCCGCCCAAACGGAAACCACTACTGAGGGCATAGCTACTGGCGCTCAACGCACCGGCCTCGGCCTGCCCTACGGTATTTTCCAGCGTATAGCCGCCGCCGGAAAGAGCATAACTGCCACTGTCTGCCGTGTTCCAGGTTAAATCATAATCCCCGCCACTTTGAGCCAAAGCGCCCCCCACAAGGGTTGCCAACAACCATAGCGCAATGCTGGTGCTTAACAGCATTCGTCGTAATTTCATCTCGATGCCTCCTGCTCCCAAATATAGAATCTAGCAACCTCAGTTGGTGGAATGCTCAGTCAAGGTGACTTCTACTGTGTAGATGTAGACTTCACGCGGGCCGCCAGACAAAGTCCGTAAGTTGAGCTGCACCCAACTGGAGTTATCAACAGGTAGTCGCGGCGTATCAGCAATAAATGTCTCACACAGGTAGGTGCCGGAAGAACGATCCGTATCATTGAAAATGTAATATGCCGCACCGCCCTCTGTGCCAGTATTTTTACTGATCGTCAGCGCATCAATTGTTGTGCCGGCGGTCTTATAACATATTCTAAGGGATTTGACATATACCTGAGAACCGAACAGCGTGCCAAAGGTAGACATAGGAATTGAAACATAAGACGTAGTGCTGGCCGGTAAAACAATCTTCACCCCCCCCCCATCCAACGCCGTCACTTCCACGTTAGGGCTGTTACGCACCACCAGTGTGTGCGGGCTGAGATAGAGTTTGGAATCCGCCGTACTGTAGATTCGACCCGTGCCGCCGACAGAAAGCGCAGTGCCACTCGTACTGCGCACATCCGCGCCGATACCGGCCCCAGCGTTAGCCCATAACGCTGTACCAGCGTGAGATATAATCGTCAACCCGCCACCGGTCCCGGTATTGTCAATTCTTAACATCTCACCGCCAGTAGCGATACTGCCAACTATTTTGCTACCGGGCCGCAGCGTCTGAGCAAACGGCGCAGCCCATAAAGGTTGCCGGCTGATGGAAGTGAGATTCGTATAAGAGCCACTGCCCGCCGGGCAACGCACTTGGATTCCCAATGCCCGCCCCTGTCCATTGAACGCATCCGCGCCGAACTGATTGCTGAAGTTCAAGATCACGGTAAACAGACCATTGTTCACAGCGACGCCAGTTTGAGTTTCAGTGGTCCCTAACTGCACCGGCGTCGTGGTACTGGAACGGTCGTACAAACTGAACTGAAAATCACAGGTACCATTGACGGGCGTACCGTTTTTCTTGAGTTGTCCTTGATAGGTAAATCCGGTGCTCAGATTACCCAGTACATCGCCGCCAGCTGACTGTACAGTGAATACCGCATTACCTTCCGGATCAACTGGCCCCTGAGCCTGACTGGGGCCAACCCCACCCAACAACAGCATCAACGCCAAAACACTTGCAAGAATCAAACGCTTTTTCATGGAAGTCCTCCTGAGTTTTAGAGATAGATTGAGTGAATTAACCACCAAAAAAACAAGGTCTATTGCTGTATAAGTACCCTCCTGATACTGACTAACTGGTGTTACTGAGTATGGAGATCATTCAACACCGTCTGACCAACAGCACCCAATTGCAACGCGATGAAATCAGTTAAGTCACGCATGGACACAAAGTAGAGCTTTTGCCCGGTGGGAATGTGCTCTACTGAACCACGCCATTGGGGTTGCGGGGCAGCTTCAGCCCAGAAACGCACGACAAAGAGTTGGTTTAGAGATGCAGGTAGTTCATACATGACTTTTAGTATAATCAGGGGGCGTCCAAAAAGCGTCCAAAAGGCGAAACAATTTCACGGTACTTTCATGAAAATTAAGAAAATAATCCGGAGATAAAAACGTTTGCAAGAACCGTTCTCTCAAATGTGAGAATTTTACCCCTCCCCCTTGCCCCCTCCCCACGCCGCGTAGCGGCGCGGGGAGGG
>Ga0334882_1001188_pt1 | contig 32588 bp, 17 predicted proteins | sample GraSluR1_MG_5_FD_207226 | JGI IMG/M metagenome (GOLD analysis project Ga0334882, IMG submission 207226) | Sludge microbial communities from methane-producing bioreactor in Wageningen University, Netherlands - Granular Sludge_15_04-R1 | ecosystem: Engineered > Bioreactor > Anaerobic >... | reverse complement strand
TAACACCTATCTGAAACACCAGAAAATCAGCGTTTGATTTATAATAAAACTGCACTACATATGCAGTACTTGGTTGTGGACCATTTGCTGCAACTGCATCTTGAGGAGTTTGCAACAATCTTGTACTAGCATTTACATTAGCTGTAACATATTTTGGACCGCTTCGTCCACCTATAGCATTTATAATACTACCAGTACCTGACTGCCTTGACCAAGCTGTTGTGGAGAGAGAATTTCCAAGTGTGCCACTTTGATATTCATATCCCCCATCCATTTGTGGAAAAGATCCTATTACCTGCTGCCCCCACCCCACGCTGCTCCACAGGAGCATGGTAGCGGTGATAAGGGTTGTTGTGAGTAAGTTTTTTAGTTTCATAATTTAAAAGATTTAGTTAGTATTTTATTTGTGAGTTATTTAGTTATTATTGATTGATTGATTGATTGATTGATTGATTGCCCTTCGACAGGCTCAGGGTGACAATTGGGTTATTGAGTTCATAAAGTTCATAGAGTTCATAAAGTGACTAAAGTTCATAAAGTTCATAGAGTGACTAGAGTGACTAGAGTGACTAGAGTTGGAAGACGGGAGACCGAAGACCGAAGTCTTAATACTACTTACCTCTCATCTTCTCATCTTCTCTCCTTTTTCTTGTCAACAGTTTGTAAATTAATTATTTCAAAGAAATAACCTTCCTGTTAAAAAATTGTGAAAGGGTTGTCAAATTACAGCTATTTTTTTAGTGTAGCAAGGAATTATTTGGAAAATAATTAACATAAATGTTAGTATGCTGAAAGAGGGGTTTTTAGGGTTCACAGTCTTCGGTTCACAGTTCATAGTTCATAGTTCATAGTTCACAGTCTACAGTTCCCAGTTCTCATCCCGAAACTTCGGGACTCAGTTCACATATTAATCGTCATCGCGAGAAAGCGTACTTTGCTGACGAAGCGATCTGTTTTGAAAGATTGCGTCGCTCGTGCCTCGCTCGCAATGACGGGTTTCTTTTTCTGTCATCGTACTCTCGTCATCGCGATCCCGACTTGTCGGGAGAAGCGATCTGTTTGCAGGGAAACAGGCTAGAGCCTCATCCGAACGGGGGTATTTATATTTTGATTTGTTGATTGCCCTTCGACAGGCTCAGGGTGACAATTGATTGGTTGATTGCCCTTCGACCCTTCGGCAGGCTCAGGGCATCGCAGCTCAGGGTGACAATTGATTGGTTGATTGCCCTTTGCCCTCAGCCCATACCAGCCCTTTAACCACCCTAAAAACAATGTCATTCCGAGCCCCGTTCTTTGGGGCGAGGAATCTTTTTTTTTTAAAAAAATAGATTTTACTCAACTATCACATCTCAGAGTTCACCCTCTCTGTGCGTTAAAAAAAACGCCCGACAGGGTTTCCCCCATCGGGCGCTTCGGTTGTGAAATGATTCAGCGATCTACTGCTTGATCATCTTGCGGATTACCTGCTTGCCATTCTCCAAATGGAAGGTAACCAGGTAAACACCCTTATGTAGTATGGCTGTATTAAGCGACTGCTCGCTTCCGGTGATATGAGCATTTATTACTACCTGTCCGATAAGATTGGTAACCACCACCCTGCTAACCCTTTCGGAAGAGTTAAAGTGGATGTACCCATCGAACGGGTTGGGGTAAGCGTTGAAGTGGGTTAAAGTTTCGGTACCAATTCCAACAGGGGTCATGGTAACCACAACATCAATATCCTCGCCTGAAACCGTGAAGGTTCCCGCATAGTTATGGTATCCATCGTGCGAAACCACAAAGTTGTAGGTTCCATCGAGGAAGGTGTGCGAAGCATGGCCATCCCCATCGGTTATTAGATCATCTTCAACACCATCCACTGCAATGGCAGCACCCTCAATGGCACCCTGACTATCGCTTACGATGAATGTAACTGTGTATAATGAAACAGACTCAAAGTTTGCAACCAGCGATACGTTGGAAGCCGGCATGGTAAAGGTATAGGTTGAATTGGTGCTCACCTCAGCACCTGCAGCTGTGGTCCAATTCACAAATACGAAACCATCGTTGGGAGTAGCAGTAACGGTTACGCTCTCGCCTGCGGCGAAGGATCCGGCACCCGTAACAACACCAGCACCAGCAGGGTTAACTGCCAATGTTACCGTATAGGTTGTAGAACCACTTTCGATAAAGTGAGCTGATATGTACACATCGTGGTTGGGCATAATGAATACGTAAGGATTGCTGGAGCTAACCACTGCACCATCAATACGCCAGTTCTGGAAATCGTACCCATAAAAAGCCTCTGCATAGAGCGAAACCTCTTCGCCGGGCATATAGTCCCAATCGCCTTCAACCCAACCCGATCCCTCGGGTACTATGGTTACAATAACATCATAGTATTCCTCAATAACGGTAATAAGGAAGTTAGCGGGACTGCCTGCATCGAATGAAATTTCAACGGTAACATAGAATATAAACTCTTCCTTTGATGATGATTTAGCGGATAATAGCTTATCCCCCTCATCGAAATACATCCTAAGCAAAGCAGTACCATCGCCATTGTCGGTTACATCGTAGTATGGCCATTCGAACTGATCTACCTGCCAGCCAAAGTTAACGGTAACAAACATCTGAGTAACCTCCGATGCATCGTTCCATGTAATGATTATATCCTGATAATCTGGCATCTCATTGTAGTATGTTACAGCCGTTGGGTCGATGGTGGCATTTACAACACCGCTCTCAATGGCAGTAATGGTAAGAGTTACCTCATCATCAGTATCAAACACAATGGTAAGCTCTAGCTCATCGTCTACCTCAACAAGATTCTCGCTCAGGTAACTATCGTGAATAAATAGCCAGGTACCATCGATATGGTAGTCAACATCCTCAACCAAAGGACTACCAGATTCGGATATGGACACAACCTCGGTTGCGGTCATAAAGATTATTGTGGTCATCAAATCACCAGGATTGGTAAAATCGTAGCTTAGCAGATCCGGAATGAGAATCGGAGATGTTGATTCGAGCACCATGATGGCAAACCACTCGTAGTAGCCAGATCCAAACTCAGCACTGAATTGCATTGCTTGGAAGGGTTCAGGTTCTTGCGATAGTATAAAATCGCTGGTAATGGTAAGCACATCACCGCTTATGTAGTAATCAGTTCCCTGCTGAAGTATAACCTGGTAATAGTCATCGTCATCCTCATAGTAGTAGTAAATATTAAGTATCTCTGTTTCGCTACCCCAGTTTATATAGAAATCAACATCTTCGGGATTTGTCAGAGAAAAGAGTTGATATTCGGGGATGATTTCGGGATACTCCCACTCAATAAACTCAACAGTAACATTAATATCGCTTTGAAGATTTTGGTAAATGAAAGTAGTGCCCGTAAAACCGGAAACAACAGCACCGTTAACCCTCCACTCCTTCACTCCATAGCCCCAGTTGGCATAGGCGTTGAACTCGATATTCCATCCCTCGGTTACCTGATCTCCGCTGTTTATATAGTATCCATTGGCAAATGCATTAAGGCTTCCGTTTTCTCCAATCACACCGTAATTTACAGTATAGGTGGTACCCGATTCTTCGAAAACAGCCACTAAATCAACATCGTAATCAGGCATTATGAAGACGTATGGATTTTCAGTGCTTAACACTTCACCCTCCATGTCTTCCCAATGAACAAAAATGTATCCCCAGCTTGGGTAAGCCTCCAGGTAAACCATTTCGCCCGGTGAGTATTCCCAGTCACCGTATACCCAACCAGCATATTCGGGCACAATGGTAACATTAACCTCGAAATACTCCCAAACAAGAGTCATAAAGAAGGTTGCAGGGGCTCCAACATCGAATGAAATATCAATGGTAACAAAAGAATACTCTTCTGCCTTTGAATTACCTTTAGATAGCTTATTAAACTTATCATCTTCATCGAAGAATATTCTCAGCAGAGCTGTTCCATCACCGTTATCGGTAACGCTGTAATATGGCCATTCGAACTGCTCGATATACCATTCATCAATTAACGTTACAAAAAGTTGGGTTACCTCAGAGGCATCGTTCCATGTGATTGTAATATCCTGATAATATGGCATATCGTTGACATATGTTACCGATTGAGGATCGATGGTAGCATTTACAATACCACTCTCTATGGTGGTGATGGTAAGAATTGACTCATCTTCGGTATCGAATACAACGGTAAGTTCAACTTCATCATCAACAGCTAAAAGATTTTCGCTCAAGTAGGCATCATGGATGAAAAGCCATGCTCCCTCAATGGTATAATCTTCGCCTTCGGTAAGGGGGATTTCTCCTTCGGAAACCGAAACAACCTCATTGGCATTAAGGTATACAATCGTAGTGAATAGATCGCCGGGGTTGGTCAAATCGTAAGAGAGGTTTGCAGGTAAAAGGTAAGGTGTTGTGGTTTCAACCACCACTATTCCAAACCAAGCATACCCCCACATTCCAAATTGAGCACTAAAGTCCAGCCACTCGTAAACCTCGGGATCAAGCGATAGGATAAAGTTGCTTGAGATGGTGAGAATATCACCATTAACAAAGTAATCGGTTCCCTCCTGTAGTGGTACCTCGTAATTATCCCAGTCATCCCAGTTATAGTAGTATACTTGAGTAATCTCAGTTTCGCTACCCCATAAAATGGTGAAGTTCACATCATCGGGATCCTGCAGACCGAAATACTGTACTTCGGGTACTATTTCAGGATTTTGATACTCCTGATAGACCCAAACCATATAGGAGTTGGTTGTTACTCCATCCTCAGCAGTAACAGTAAAGTAAACACTTTGGCTGAAATCCATTGTAGTGGGAAATTCGTAATCAATGGTTGCACCCTCAGATATGGTCATTGTGGGTGTGAGAGATGTGATGTCGGTATCCCAGGCAACAGTAACACTGATATAATTCTCATAAATATCAACCTGGGCCGTTGGATCCTCAATAAAGCCAAAAGTAAGAATAAAGGCTTCGTTGGATTGGGTTTTTTGGTTTGTTACCTCGGAATAAGAGGTCTCTGTAGAACCGGGAATGCCACTTGCTTCCCTTTCAAAACCCTTTACGCTGTATAAACCCATTGCAAGCATAAGGGTTATTAAAATGAGTACAGTTTTTCTCATAAACAATTGATTTAGTTTAATTTATTTGATGAAAAGTATTAATTCAATAAAAGAGTTGAATATTATTGTTAAACAAACGTTTTTAATATCAAATTCTATTCCACTTGTTTATACTTTTTAATTTTTTAACGTTAATAAATTGTAATTAATTGTTTATAAACATTTTTCATGAAGAGCATTTAAAAAAAGGAATGTACAAGGTTTACTATGAATGAAAATTTATTTAAAAAAGTATACTTCCATCGTTTGCATACTTCTTAAATATGCTTAATGACATTTAGTATAATAATATGGTTATTATGATTAACTTTGGGGTGATATAAAGCATGTAACCATTAAACATTATAACACTTTAATATTAAACGCTATGGCTAAGATTAAGATTGGAATAAATGGCTTTGGCCGAATTGGGCGCTTAGTTTTTCGCGCTGCTCAAAATTTTGATAACGTAGAGGTTGTGGGCATCAACGACCTGATTGACGTTGACTATATGGCATATATGTTGAAGTACGACTCAACCCATGGTCGATTCAACGGTACCGTTGAGGTAAAGGACGGTAAGTTGATTGTAAATGGAAAGTCTATCCGTGTTACCGCCGAGAAAAACCCAGCCGATCTGAAATGGGGAGAAATTGGTGCCGATTACATCGTTGAATCCACCGGTTTATTCCTCGACAAGGTAAAGTGCCAGGGACATATCGATGCCGGTGCAAAAAAGATCATCATGTCGGCTCCCTCAAAGGACGATACCCCAATGTTTGTTTGCGGTGTAAACCTTGAAAAGTACACCAAAGATATGCAGTTTGTTTCCAACGCATCGTGTACCACCAACTGCCTTGCACCCATTGCAAAGGTGCTAAACGATAAGTTTGGCATTATCGAAGGATTAATGACTACCGTTCATGCAGTTACTGCTACCCAAAAAACTGTTGATGGCCCATCGATGAAGGATTGGAGGGGTGGCCGTGGTGCAGGACAAAACATTATACCCTCATCAACCGGTGCTGCAAAAGCAGTGGGAAAGGTAATCCCCTCGCTTAATGGCAAACTCACTGGAATGTCGTTCCGCGTTCCAACCCCCAACGTTTCAGTGGTTGACCTAACATGTCGATTGGAAAAACCTGCCAAATATTCCGACATCTGCGATGCCATGAAGGCTGCCTCCGAGGGAGAACTGAAGGGAATTCTTGGTTATACTGAGGATTCAGTGGTTTCAACCGATTTTATTGGCGAGAAGTGCACATCTGTTTTCGATGCCAAAGCTGGTATTTCGCTCAACGATAACTTCGTTAAGGTTGTTAGCTGGTACGATAACGAGATGGGCTACTCCATAAAGGTTGTTGAACTAATTCAGCATATGTTTAAGGTTGACAATGCTTAGCATTTTAAAAATTGATATAAAACAAGCCCGTTGCAATCAGTAACGGGCTTGTTTTTTAGACTTAATCATGTTACTGATTAACTTGTTTCTTTGTACGATATCGATACCCAAAGTTTAATTACTAAAAATCAATGAATTGATGTTTTTATCAGATTTTTGGGTGTCCCGTTGCATGTCTGACTATGTTTGGACCAACGAATAATCTACTATTGAGGCAATTACATATTCTGATCTGAAATATTATTCATCAAGCTCAAACCCTCTACTTTCTTTTGCTACCACCAAAAGAAAGTAGCAAAGAAAACTCACCGCTGCCAGAGGATGCTCTTGAACTCTACGGCTGAGCGGATTCTTCCTGCGAAGCGCAATTGCTTCGAATCGATTTTCCTTTTAACCAAGAACTTAAGGTTGAAAAAGCAACCCTTCAACCCATTGGCATTACAGCGCAGCGCTTCTCGAGTACTCTCTCACTATCCACTCACCTCTTGAGTTCTACGCCCCCCCTCTGAATGCGGAAGGGACAGGAATGGGTTGGTGCTAACATAACCGAAGAATCGTTAATGAGGAGAGATAAACTTGTAGATAAATTACTTTTTAATTCAGGTATCACATTACACAAAACATGTAAAATATTGTAATACATTGATTAAAAAAAAGAAGCCCAATGCGATCTGCATCGGGCTTCTTTTTTAGGTACAAGAATGCTACTGCTTAACAAAACGTTTAACAATTGTTCCCCTGTCTGTATGCAATTTAAGCATGTAAACTCCTGGTTTTAAACTGGATGTGTTTATGGTTTTTTCAACTCCAACAATAGTCTCTACTTCTACACCAATATCCGAAATAATTGTAGCTCTATCGATTCTATGCTCACCGGATAAGTGTAGGATATTCCCTACCGGATTGGGGTATATACCAATATCAACAAAATTCTCAGCAGGAACAGACGAGCCGTTTTGAGTTTTAAACCACCATACATCTGACCACTCGCTATTCAACCATTCATTTGCCGATTTTACCCTCCAGTAATACTTTGTGTTCTCTTCCAGATCATACAGGAAATATTCTGTAGAGCCGTAATTACTCTCGTCAATTTGCAGATTTTCAAAACCTTCGTCTGTTGCAACCTGAACATAGAAACTTGTAGCAAGATTAGCCCAACTCCATATCAATGAAACATCGGTAGGCATATCTTCAGATTCATTTTCGGGGCTAATGAGCTCCGGAACATCAGGTGTTACATCCATTGTTGTGAAACTCCACTCCTGCGACCATGAACTCGATCCATGCTCATTCCACGAGCTAACCCTCCAGAAGTAGGTGGTGTATGAAGACAAATTGGTTATATAGAAGTAATGCGGATCGTTCCACGAGGTTAAGCTATAGGTAGAATCAATCACCAGCGTGCTAAAATCGGAAACAGTGGAAACCTGAATATTAAAGCCATCGGTATTGTCAGGCAAACTCCATACAAGGCTGGTGTTCAGGGGTATTTCTGTTTCACCATTTTCAGGAGAAAGAAGGGTTGGAATGGCTGGGGGACCCTCCATAGTAGTGAATGACCACGTGTTAGACCATGGACCTGTTCCATGCTCATTGGTTGCATTCACCCTCCAGTACATGGTTGTTCCGTATAAAAGGTTATCAACCTGTATCTCGTTTTCAGCAATATCCGATTCCTCGTAAACCATGGTATAATCATAAAATCCGGGAGATGTTGCAACCTGAATGCTATATGTATTAGCGTTGCTGAGTTGGTCCCAACTGAAAAGGATTGAGTTGGGATGACCTGTTGACTCATTCTCGGGAGAAACTAGCGTAGGTGCAACAGGAGGTCCATTGGGAGTGGTTACGCTGGCCTCAGGTCCAAACTCAGTTTCAATTAAATCGGTGTTTCGTGCTTTTACCTTGAAAGTGTAATCGGTGTCTGGCATTAGGTACTCAATCACAAATTCTGCGCTGAACTCAATGCTATACCATACCGGATCATCACTAAACTGGCTGTTGTAATCCAGGTATTTCTCCATATTAGATTCGTATATGGCGTAACGTACTGAGGTTGGATTGCCATTGGGATTTATGGTTAAAGTAATGGATGTTGACGAGGTAGCCTCAACCGTAGGTGCACTAGGGATATTTGCCAACGTGTAGGTATAGGCAACCTGATCGCTGCTGACAACCATATCTTCATTGCTTCTGGAATACACTTTAATACCTACAAAGTCATCGGGTTGGAATCCTATTATGGTGATAACATCCCATTCGTTAAGGGTTTGCCAGAAAGGAGCATCATCAAGGGAACCATCGGCCTGTGCAAAAAGGTAATTACCAGTATTCTGAATGGCATACTCAACATGCTCAGGGTTGTCGTTGGGGTCAATCTCAACATCCACCGAACTGGACGTAACATTACTTAACGTTGGCATACCCGCAGGGTATGGATATGTAGAAACTTTAGATGTAAAGCTATACGCTGTTTCAATGCCATCAAGGTTATGCGCTTTTGCCCTTATGGCATAATTGGTTGCAGCATTAGCCTCTACGACCACCCCTGACCAGGTATTCTTTAACTGCCACGCGGCATCAAGTCCAAAGGAACCATCGGGTTGCACAAACTGTCCCGATAAGGAATCCTGAAAAGCAAGTTCAGTGTAATTTGGATTACTACCAAGGTACGCCTCCCACAGTGTAAAATGATCGGATGATCCTGCAGATACATACAGGTAAGGAGGTGGAGGAGTAACAGCAGTTGTTAAAAATATACTCTCCTCGGAACTTGCTGTTTCGACATTGTTACCATTACGTGCCCTGGTGGTAATGCTATATTCAGTGTTTGGATTAAATGCAGAAATAAGGGTTTCATCCCAAAGGGCTTTGGTTTGCCAACCCGGGCCGTAACTAAAAGTGCCATCCGTATTAACATAGTGGTTATTTGAGATGGGACCAATGATAATACAGTACTCAACGTAATCGGGGTTTTCACCCGGATCAATGGTAACTTCCACCACCGATTCATCCAGATTGGTTACCAATGGTTCTCCCGGCACAGCAGCATGGGTATAAAGGTTGCTGGGAGCACTTGGCTCGGTTTCAATACCATCATCGTTTCGGGCAATGGAACTGAATGAGTACTCTGTGGCTATGGATAAACCCGAAAGGGTAAGATACAATTGATCCCTTGTCCCCCACTCTTTGTCTGCTCCCAGGGTTCCATCGAGTTGAACATACTCCTGAAGATTATTCTCCACAATGGCATAATTAGTTCCTGGGGTATTATAGGAATAATCTCCTGAAGATGAAAATACTGAAATTTGCATTGTGGTTTCTGTTGGAGCCCACAAATAGGTTGGATTAGGTACATGTGCCAGCGTGAGAATGCTTTCGGTTTCCCCTATTCCTGTTTGTACCGATGATCCATTTCGGGCAATTGCCCCAAAGGTATACTGCCTGTTACCGGTTAATCCCAGATTTGCATAAAGCGAAACTGTTCTTACACCCCACTCCTCCATAGTTTTCCAAACAGGAGAAGTATTCATGGAGCCATCATCCTGAATGTATCTGCTTGTTGTTGTTTCGTAAATGGCATACTCCGTATAGTTGGGGTTATCATCTTCAGTTAATTCAATCTGAACCGTCGATTCTGTAATCTCATCAACCAGTGGCGCATTGGGAAGATCGGCGTGGCTCCAGAAATCGAGTGTCTCGCCGTATGTTGTACCCTGGGGATTTGTGGCATAGGATCGGAAGTTATAGCGTGTATTGATTGCTAAACCCGTAATCTCAATGTCAAAACTACCTGCGTTAAAATCACCTTCCTCGCTGAAGTTAACCACATTCTCTCCGTCGATTTCAAGGTCAGTTCCAGTGTATGGCCAAGCAATTACGCCCCGGATTGTTGCGTTGTCGCCTCCGGTATGAATGATGGTGCCATTCCCAATTGCTGTTGAAGTTGTTATGGATGTTGCAGCGGTTGATGATACCAATGGCTTAACACCCTGTGCAGTACCTACAACATTAACATGCTTACTTGTGGCACCTGAACTGGAATTGGTAATTGTTGTCAGGTGAAATCCCGACTGCTGAGGTGCAAACCTCACATAAACTGTACCCTCAACATTAGTATTTATAGGGGAAAAGGAAAGTGTAGAGCCAAAATCCCCATCGTCGGTATATGAAATCTCAAAGTTGAACGGTGCAGTAACACCAATATTACCACCAACATCGATACCGGTAACAATATAACTCTGCGGATCGGTTACCTCAAGAACATTAACCAACCCAAAATTCGTTAAGGAACTGGGTTCCACCCTAATGGTAGGAAGTGTAAACTCATCTGCCCCCATATCTGGGAATAGCGGGTTACGGGTATTGCCATCGAAATCGGTTGTGATGCTGGGTATAGGTGTTGCTGATGCATTTAGAGCAGCTGTGCTGGTATGCAAATCAGCAGTAGCAATATTGGTAAAGGTTATCTCTGAACTAATCGAATTTTCATCTTTACCAGCTAGTATGGGCAACTCTGTTACATTATCGTTTCCATTGTAGGCAAGTACCGTTCCTGTGCCATCTGCCCAGTAAGCATTGTGATCAAGAGTCATATCATCAGCATTGTCAGAATGGCTGAGGGAGAATGTATAGTTATTGCTATAGCTGCTATTCGTACGGGTATTGACAAAAATATTGTTCATTACTACTGCTTCGGATGAAGCCCAATCGAGCCTAAAGGCATAACTCCCTCCAGTAAGAGTACCTGTTGCATTCCCAGTTATAGCAACGCTGTTATAGTAAAAGTTACCCCTTGTCCAGCTTAATATCCCATATAAATTATGTCCACCACTAACAGCACTGCCAAGGCTTACCATATTATTGTAAAAATCTGTAGCTCTACCATCCTCTGAAAAAATTCCTTTTATATCCGATGCTGTGGCAGCACTGGATCCGGAAGAGGTAATGCCATATATTCGGTTACCTGCAACCCGATTGGTTCCACTTTCAGGGCTTTTATAACGAATACCTGAAAGCTTTGTATAAACATCGGTGGCAATAGTATTAAGACCAAATATTAAGTTGCCGGTAATCTCCTGCCCCGGCTTATCCGATCGAGCATAAATTCCGATTACCTGATCAACCCGAGTGTCTACCGAGGTAGTGGCAAGATTGGTAATTGTGTTTCCCTCTATCAAATTTGCTCCATCGGTGGCAGCAATGCCAATTGCCATATGCCCATGTGGCGATCCACCAGAACTTGACCAATTGCCTAGCGTTGAGTTATGAAGATTTTTTATAGTATTACCATGGATATAACATGTGGCTGTGTTAGCATTGTTTACAATCCCGACAACATGCTGTCCCGTTGTGGTATGCGTGCATTCGGTTGAGGCATTTATGCTTTTGGCTGTACTTTCGCTTCCGATAAGGTTTCCGCTTATAGCAATCTCTGTTGCCCCATTATTCTGAATACCCGTAAAGCAATGCGAATAATTCTCACTGCTCGTGGAAACATCAATACTTCCAATGGTATTATCAGAAATGGTAATGTTTGCTCCTTCAAATCCGCCTGCTATTCCGTAGCTGGCAACATGGAAACCCTCAGTAGTAATAATAAGGATACAGTTAGTTCCGGAGCTAGCACCAACGGTATTGTCCGAAATGGTTAAGGTTCCCCCTCCATAGCCTATGCCTGTCCATACTCCTACCCCCTCATACATATGCTCACCGGGTGTCGATTCCCAGTGGAAGTTGCTGATGGTGTTGTTGCTGATGGATGACTCTTCATCATTCATACCATTAATATATATACCGGTAAAAGTATTCTGGAAGAAACCCCATACCGTCCATGGGCTTCCGCCACATTCTTCCTCTCCGCCACCAATGAAATTATCGGATATGTCGATATTACTGGCTGACAATGAGTATATCCCATACTGATTGCTTGCTCCTGTACTGCTTATGGTTTCGGTTTGGAACAAATGGTTACCGTTTATGCTCCAGTCCGAGTTATTGGCATCGAGGTATATACCTGCCGATATTCCATCGTTACTCCAAAAATTGAATATTTTCGAATTCAAAATGGTATTATCACTATTCCCAAAATCAGCAGTACCCATTGATACAATCCCATACCGATACTCCGATGAGCCTGGACTGAAGGTGCAACTCTCAATAATGTTATCGTTATTCCCTTCCCCATCGCCAGCCTCACCAAAGGTGATAAGACCCTTGTTGGGAAGTTGAGTGGCACCGAGAAGGGTACATCCTGCAATGCGGTTATTACTTGCAGAGTTAGTTAGCAGTATGCAGTAACCATCGGTATTCTCGTTTTTGATAGTAAGATTTACCATATTTACATTGTGCGTCCCATCGAAGGAAACAATTGGCGCTGCAATATTTCCAAAAACAACTATATTTTCAATAGATGTTCCCACAGAAACGGATGTATAGTCCGATGTTCCGTTGTACCCGCTTTCGTATAGCGTTGCGGTGGCGGTTTCGGTAGTGCTCGATTGAATGTTGATTGAAATATTTCCGGTTATTTCACCCGCATTTATGGCATCAAAGGCTGCTTTCAGGGTTTCGTACTCTTCTCCACTTCCAATCAGGATCGAGCCGGTGTAAAACTCATCGCAACCTATATCAGGTAGCTGATCGCGGATATCGTCATCAATATCAACCACCAGGGGGTAAACCGATGTTCCCATGTTAATCATGGGCGATGAGGCTATGATATGCAGGTTGGGTATTGCATCATCAGCCCCAACAAAAAGCGGGTCAACGCTTAGGCTGTTGGCATCACCACCAGTAGCAGTCTGCCATTGTTCCAACGAACTAGAACCCATTGGGAGGTAGTTGTCATTAACGTTTGTACCAGCAACAGCGTTTGGATTTAAACTATACAGGTTATTAAAGTCGCTTTCGATCCCTGAACCGGTTGATTTACCCATGGCGTAATTCTCAGAATACCCAGATTCAGATGCCCTGGCATTGTAAAAGATGTTGTTATAAACCTTATCGATTCCAGAGTATGCTTTACGGTATGCATAGGTTGCCAAGTAGTCATTCGTTGCCGTTCCGCCAATGTAAACCGAATTACCCAGAATGGAATTGCTGCCGTACGATTGTATACCAACGAACGAGTTATTGAGGGATTCGCCTACTCCCAATCGAATGGCATTGTTCATAACAATTGCATTGTTGGGGTCTAAAAGCCAAATACCATTTCCGATACCATGAAAATCAGTAGCAAAGCTGATATCGTATATTACATTTTGACTTATTACCCCCGAACCCTGACTGAATAGAATCCCACTAATAATTGTTTGGCTACCACCACTGTAAGAGTTTGATAAATTTTGAATCGTGTTGCTGTTTACCAGCTGCTCATCAAGGTTTGATGCTAGCGATATACCAGCCGTTACGTTGTATATGTTGTACTGATTGTAGCCAGAAGCATTTGCTAACATGCTTATGGAGTTGCCTACTATTTTGTTTACTCCCTGGTCGCAATAAATGCCCACCACATGGCCTCTACCAATGCAGCTATTGCTAAGGTTGACAATGTTGTTGTTGCTAATGCTTGTGTTTGTATTGGCACTGTTCACAATACCTCTTACATTCTGCTCATTATCTGTAGATTCATTAGGATTAGTGCTGATAATGAAATTGGTGATTGTTTGATGCCCAACGGTATTATTCCTAATGGTAACATCGCTGGCTGCGCCAACCTGAAAGCCGGTAAAGCTATGCCCGTGAGTGGTTGATAACGAGTTCAAAGTAAATGAGCCAATGTAGTTGCTGTTAACATCGGCAGTTGAAACAGGGGAGTTAATTCCAATTCCATAAGTTGTAACATTCGAGGTGCTGGTTGAGTTAACGATAATTGAATTGGCTTCCATGCTCGAACCAATATAGTTACCGCTAAAATCGGCATCACCCCCGCTCAGGTATATCCCACACCAGATACCGGGTAGTGAAGTTGCATTGGTTGTGCTATGGTAGGAGTGAGTGAAATTGCAGATAAGATTATTCTGAACGTTTGCTGGGTAGGTTGTACCAACATTTAGGTAAATACCCACAAATCTATTGGCATACTCGCCTTCAATGGTCCATGCTGTTCCGGCACAAAGGGCTGCAGAACCACCTATATGATTATTTGAGATTATATGACTTTCTCCTCCATTAATATTAATACCATAATGTGTATTGGCAGCAGTAGCTGTTCGGGGAGAGGTTTGGTAGAAACTGTTAGAGCTAATAGCCCATGCTAAACTATTTCCCTGAATATAAATCCCTTTCGATGACAAATTCGGGCTCCATGCATCAACTATTCTACAATTGGTAATCATATTAAACTTGTAAGTACCCGTTTCGTTCGTAGTATATATAGCATTTACCGTAGATAAACCTCCTCCAATTGTACAGTTATCAATAAAATTATTGCTAATTTCATTTCCTGAAGTTGCATTGAAAACAACCAAACCCTGGTTTGCGGCAGTATTGTTGCCCTTCAAATGGCAAAACCTGATAATATTACTTTGCGCATCCCATAGGTAATGAACAACATTCCCGACAGTATTTTCAAGGGTTAACTGTACATCGCTTCCGGTTTGATTAATACGTCCATCTATGGTAACATTATGGCAGCCATAAAAGAAAAACATGTAATCAGTTGAAGAATTGTTGGTTATCGTTCGGTTACTGCCAGTAGGGTAAATGGTTATTGATGAGTAATCCCAATTAACGTAACCTGATGCATAGATCACTGTTGCAGTAGTTTCTGTAATATCCGAAATGATTTCAAAAACTATATCGCCAGTTAATGTTCCATTGCCAACATCGGCAAATGCTGCATTAAGTGTGGTGTAATCGCCATCGGAGCCTACCGTTTTGGTGGTTTGGGCATTCGATTCATGGTTAAAAAAACTAAGGGTAAGAATAATGAATAACGGCACAATAATTATTTTCATGGCTAATGGAAGATTTTAGGGTGGTATTGTAGTTAGTTATATAATTTCAGACTTTAAAGATTAATTGAATAACTAGTATCAATCAATTGTTCAAGATCATCCTCGGAATACATACATATTAAATGAATAATCCAAATGAACAAATAAAAAGAACCTTTTCAAGAAATTAAAACTAAAGTATAAAGTTAATTAATTGCGTAATACAATACTATAAAAAAAAGTAATTTATAAAAAACAACAAAAATCATCCCATAAAATCAGGCACTTAACTTTTTAAGGGCATTTATTAAAGAATAAAACTATTTAAAGGAATACAGGTTTGAGAAATGGCAATGGAAATTTTCAATTATTTTAGAATGGATTGATGAATAATTTAGAAATATTCTAAAATAAAAATGCCCGATAAAATAACATCGGGCTTGTCTTGAGAAACTGTTTCATAATTATTAGGATATTTAGAAACCTCTTCCCCTCAAAAATTCTTCTATGGTTGGTTCCTGAATTTTCCCAATATTCTTGATCATTTCATCTAATATTCGGGTTTCTTCTTCTATCAGTTCGTCCTGATTTTCGGCAATACCATTATTATAGTTGATTACCTTAATGGCTTTACCATTTTGTTCCAAAACCCTCCATGTTCCATGCTTACGACCATTTAAATATGCTCCTTCCAGTCGAATATCTCCTGTGGTATAGTAGGTAAAAACAGGGCCATTCTCCAAACCGTTCTTGAATAAAACTGAGGTTTTAAACATACCATTAATATAATACTGAATTGTTGGACCATCCTTTTTATCGTTTTTCCAGTTCACCAACTCAAAAACTTCACCTGTTGGATAGTAGGTTTTGAATTCTCCATGCTTTGCTCCATACTTGAAGTTTTCTACCAAGACCAACATTCCTGCTTGAGTGTAGTATTTCCACTCCCCATCTTTTTGGTTCTTATAAAATAGCCCTTTGGCTATTACTTTTCCAAGAGGATAGAAAAGGGTTGTGAAAGCCGAATCGCCACATTGGCTATAGATCATACGAGCACGTAATTTGCCATTCTCGTGATAGCGAAGGAATTCACCTCGGGGTTTATCATCCCTAAAGTATCCCTGATATGCTATTTTGCCATCCTTATAGTACTTCTTCCAGTATCCCTGCTTTAGGTTATTATTATCAACCTGATTGAATACCGTATCGGCAGTAACATCATTCTGTGCCACCAATCCATGGGCAATGAGCATGAAAAAAAGGATAAATGCAACGGTTCTCATAAAACTCACCAATTTGATAATGATTTTTGTCATAATTAACGGTAAATATAATAATTCATTGCAAAAAAAAGGCCCTGGTGTAAACCAAAGGCCTTTGATTAGTATATGGAGTTATAAATGGTTACTTAACCTCCTCGAAGTCCACATCGGTAACCTCTTGCTCGGTCTTGGCTGATGAATCTCCCGAAGGTTGCTCTGCTTGCTGTTGACCCTGCTGTGCCTGCGAAGCTTTGTACATCTCCTCCGAAGCAGCCTGCCAAACGGTATTCAACTCACTAGTTGCAGCATCAATGGCTGATACATCCTGCTTCTGATGAGCATCTTTAAGCTTTGCAAGGGCTTTTTCGATGGGTTCCTTTTTATCGGCAGGGATTTTATCGCCAAACTCTTTCAGCTGCTTCTCGGTTTGGAAAATCAGGCTATCGGAAGCATTGAGCTTATCAACACGTTCACGAGCCTGACGGTCGGCTTCCTCGTTCGACTTGGCTTCCTCGCGCATACGCTTGATCTCATCATCGGTTAGCCCAGATGAAGCCTCAATGCGTATACGTTGCTCCTTACCAGTACCCTTATCCTTTGCCGAAACATTCAGTATTCCATTGGCATCGATATCGAAAGTAACCTCAATTTGTGGTATTCCACGCGGTGCTGGTGGTATTCCATCGAGGTGGAAACGTCCGATGGTTTTGTTACCACTGGCCATGGGGCGTTCACCCTGAAGTACATGTATCTCAACCGAAGGTTGATTATCGGACGCAGTGGTAAAAGTTTCGCTCTTTCGGGTTGGTATGGTAGTGTTGGCATCGATCAGCTTTGTGAAAACGCCTCCCATTGTTTCAATTCCTAATGATAATGGAGTTACATCGAGAAGGAGGACATCCTTTACCTCGCCAGTAAGAACTCCACCCTGAATGGCAGCGCCAATAGCAACCACCTCATCGGGGTTTACCCCTTTGCTTGGAGTTTTGCCAAAAAACTTCTCAACTACCTGCTGAATGGCAGGAATACGGGTAGAGCCACCAACAAGGATAACCTCATTAACATCTGATGGTTGCAAACCTGCATCTTTTAAAGCTTTTCTACATGGCTCAATGGTAGCCTGAATAAGATGGTCGGTAAGCTTCTCGAACTGAGAACGGGTTAAGGTGCGAACCAAATGTTTTGGAATTCCATCAACGGGCATGATATAGGGAAGGTTTATCTCGGTTTGTGTTGAGCTGGAAAGCTCAATTTTGGCTTTTTCTGCAGCTTCCTTCAAGCGCTGAAGTGCCATTGGGTCTTTACGTAGATCAATGCCTTCGTCCTTTTTAAACTCTTCAGCCAACCAGTCGATAATAACATAGTCAAAGTCGTCACCACCAAGATGGGTATCACCGTTGGTTGACTTCACCTCGAATACACCGTCGCCAAGCTCAAGAATTGAGATATCAAAAGTTCCGCCACCAAGGTCAAACACAGCAATCTTAAGGTCTGAACTCTTCTTATCAAGGCCATAAGCCAAAGCAGCGGCCGTAGGCTCGTTAATGATTCTGCGTACCTTCAACCCTGCAATTTCTCCAGCCTCTTTTGTTGCCTGACGCTGCGAATCGCTGAAGTATGCGGGTACCGTAATAACTGCTTCGTGAACCTCTTGCCCAAGATAATCCTCTGCTGTCTTCTTCATCTTCTGAAGAACCATGGCTGATATCTCCTGAGGTGTGAACTTCCTGTCGTCGATCACCACGCGAGGAGTATTATTGTCTCCCTTCACTACTTTAAATGAAACACGGTCAATTTCTTTTGAAACCTTATCGTAGGTTTCACCCATAAACCTTTTAATGGAGAATATGGTTTTTTGAGAGTTAGTAATGGCCTGGCGTTTAGCAGGATCTCCAACTTTCCTCTCACCATTTTCAACAAATGCCACAATGGATGGGGTTGTACGTTTGCCCTCACTGTTGGGTATAACCACCGGTTCATTCCCCTCCATAACAGATACACAAGAGTTTGTTGTTCCTAAGTCTATTCCAATAATTTTGCTCATTGCTTATGTTTTTTTTAGTCGATTAATTTTTCTTTTTGACTGTCATGTGCAGAATCTTTCAATGATTGTGCCATTCGTATAAAGCCTTAACATTGGTGATATATTGGCACATTTCAGAAATGAACATGTGATGTTTTGTCAGAAAAAGAACTCTAAATCAATAGAAGATTTTTTAAAGTATTTATAAACACTGCCAAAAACAAACAATAATTATCCTCCAATATGTTTTATGTTCTGAAAATCAGAAAAAAAAACTAATCATGCCAAAAAGTCATAATTTTAAGAAACTCTTTTTCAATTTGATGATGAATAAAAAAACAAGTGGTACTATACATGGCTGTTTGTATTATTATAGCTTATCTTTGTGATGAAAAATGACTAACGAAAATTCTAATACCATGTCAACAGAAAGCAAGGCTAAAGTTGTAACCACCCATGTTCTCCACGAAATGAAACTTCGTGGAGAAAAGATCAGCATGCTCACTGGGTATGACTTCTCTATGGCGCGAATATTAGATGCTGCTGGAATTGATATAATCCTGGTTGGCGATTCAGCATCGAACGTAATGGCAGGACATGAATCGACTCTTCCCATTACACTCGATCAGATGATCTACCATGGACGATCGGTAGTTAAAGGCGTTAAGCGTGCCCTTGTGGTTGTTGATATGCCATTTGGTACCTACCAAGGAAACTCAAAATTAGCCCTTAACTCGGCTATAAGAATAATGAAGGAAACTGGTGCCGATGCCGTAAAACTTGAAGGAGGAAGGGAAATAATCGACTCCATAAACAGAATCCTTTCGGCAGGTATCCCTGTAATGGGTCATCTGGGATTAACCCCACAATCCATTCATAAATTTGGCACCTATGTGGTAAGGGCACGCGATGAAGAAGAAGCTGACAAACTGGTTGAGGATGCCCATATTCTTGAAGATGCGGGATGCTTTTCCATAGTGCTAGAAAAAATCCCTGCCAAATTGGGCACACAGGTTTCCAAGGAATTAAAAATTCCAATAATTGGCATTGGAGCTGGTCCGGGAGTGGACGGACAGGTGCTGGTAACCCACGACATGCTCGGAATAACCCAGGAGTTCTCCCCTCGATTCCTTAGAAGGTATCACAACTTGTACGCAGAAATGCTGGGAGCATTCCAATCCTACATAAAAGATGTTAAAAATTTGGACTTCCCTAACGAAAGAGAACAGTATTAGGGTTGCGGGTTGCGGGTTGCGGGTTGCGGGTTGCGGGTTGCGGATTAGTGGATTTATCCCACTCAGTAGTTTGTTTCACTAAATAATAATCTTCATATATTACTCCAAATACTATTTACCAGCTATGACATTTGATCCACAACGTATTCTTTATGAGGATAATCACCTCATTGCGCTGAATAAGTATTGTGGCGATATCGTTCAGGGCGACAAAACCGGCGACACTCCATTGCTTGAAAAGCTTAGGGAATTTATTAAGTTGCGTGATTCGAAACCCGGAAATGTTTTTTTGGAAGCAGTGCACCGAATCGATCGCCCAGTGAGTGGATTAGTTTTATTCGCAAAAACCAGCAAGGGGCTTAGTCGGATGAATCAACTTTTCCACGATGGAAAAGTTGTAAAGATATACTGGGCTGTGGTGGGCAAGAAACCCCCAAAAGTCTCCGACACCATAACACATTACATTGTTCGAAACCCTCAGAAAAATAAATCCTTTGCCTACTCAATGCCAAGAAATAACGCTAAAGAAGCTCGTTTGACATATAAAACCATTGGCTCTACGGAACGATACTTTTTTTTAGAAATTGAACTACACACAGGTCGTCATCACCAAATAAGAGCCCAACTTGCAAGGTTGGATCTTTCCATAAGAGGAGATCTTAAATATGGAGCTCCACGGTCCAACCCAAATGGAGGCATTCACTTACATGCATTATCGCTTAAATTTGTTCATCCTGTGTCTGAAGTAGATGTTAATATTATTGCCCCTACCCCAAATGATTCTCTATGGGAAGCTTTTAATAGCATTGTAGATACCCAAAAATGAATTTCAAACTAAAAAATTTCAACAAAAAACCTTCTTCTTAATCACCATAAAACCAATTTACAATTAATTATTGATTGAATATTTTTAGTTGAAAAGAAGTATTTCAGGTACTTTTTTTTAATTTTATCACTTCGAGAAAATCTCACCTATGAGTTATTCAATTCTAACAATTTGTCAATCAGAGGAATTGCTTGAAAGTATTAAAACAAGTCTTTCATTCGATTCGAATAATTTTTCATTGCAAGGTTTTCTTAAGGTTGATAGCATTGAAGATATTTGTCAGCAATCTAAGTTTGACCTGGTATTATTTGATTATAATCTTACACCGTTTGTTATTAAGGGTTACCTTGGAGCAATGCAATTGTGCCCTCATTTCAGAAGAATAGCTGTTGTTGTAACTGCTGATCAATTCAATGATCAAATTAAAGATATTCTGGACAGTGGCATTGATGATTTTATTGAATTACCCATAAATCCAAGAACTTTGATAACCCGATTGTTAATCAATATAAAACGAAGCAAAACCATTGAAAATCTGGAAATACAATCGGAACAATTCAGGGATATATCTCTCGCTGCCAGCCAGGCAGGTACATCCTTAATAATTATAAATAGTAAAGGTGAGATATCATGGGTTAACGAAGGTTTTGAGCTGTTATACGAATGTAGTATCGATGAATTCCGCGAACAGTTTGGAGGAAATGTCTTCGAGGGACATTCCAACTCAAAAACCATTGAGGCCATGAGGAGGTGCAGAGAAAATGGGGATTACGTGGTTTATGAGTCGCTTTGGTATACAAAGTCTAATCAACGAAAATATATTCAAACCTCCCTTACTCCCATATACGATCACACTGGAAGGTTCAGCAAGATCATTGCCATCGAGATGGATATCACTGACCTAAAATTGGCAGAATCAGCGCTTAGCGATAAGCACGATAACCTTCTCTCGACCATGGAGCATCTTGAATTGGCTAATGAAATGCTCGACAAACAGCGTATTGAAATTGAGAAACAGAAAGAATCGCTTGAGAATGAAAAGCAAAAGACAGATTCTCTTTTACTAAATATACTTCCTGAGGTCGCCGCCCATCAGCTCAAGAAGAAGGGGTTTGTTAAACCCAAGAACTATAGTCAGGTATCTGTACTTTTTGCTGATTTTGTTAACTTTTCCAACATATCCATTTCGTACGAAAGTATAGAAGATTTTCTTACAGCCCTTAGTTTTTACTTCGAAGCATTCGATGAAATCACAACCCGTCGGTTCATTGAGAAAATCAAAACCATTGGTGACTGTTACATGTGTGTTGGGGGAGTTCCTCAGATGAATAAAAGTCACGCATTCGATACTGTACTTGCAGGATTAGAGATACAAAAGTTTGTGGAGGAGATTGCCAAAAAGGATCAAGAACAGGGGAAGCCTGTTTGGCGTTTGCGAATTGGCATTCATACCGGAAGCGTTATGGCAGGAGTGATTGGGAAGAAAAAGTTTGCCTACGATATTTGGGGTGAGACAGTGAATGTTGCAAGCCGAATGGAAACTAATGGGGAAGCAGGAAAGGTTAATGTTTCAGAAACTACATATCAATACATTAAAGACTACTTCAAATGCACCTTCAGGGGTAAGGTTCCAGCAAAAAGTATAGGAGAGATAAACATGTACTTTGTTGAACGAATCCTTCCTGAATTCTCTGAAGATGAATATGGCTACATTCCAAATGCCAATTTCAGGAAAGAACTTGCCAAGTATTAAGCCTCTTTCTCAGCGATTACGAGCATTTCAAAATCTTCGGGGGTTAATTTATCTTCTCTTGAAAAAGCACCGAGTTTTGCTCCAAATATCCCAATCTTCGAAAAGCCTAATGTCTTTAGCATCCAACTAATTTCGCTGGGCATGTAATATCTTTCGTTACACTCAAGTTCCTTTTCCACTCCGCTATCATCAACCACTTTAGTAATGTTGTAATCCCTAAAAGTCATTAAATCAAAACTGTAACTGTGGTACGTTGCATTTCCCTCGATCGTATTTTGAGCATGAAATTCATTTACTGAACGAAACAAGGGAAATAATCCGTTTAAAGTGGTGAAAATTAATTTGCCCCTAGGGGCAAGAGATTCATAGGCATTCTTTAGTATCTGAAAATTCATCTCATCGGTTTCCATAAGTGGAAATGCTCCTTCGCAAATCATGATCGCCAGATTATACTTGTTGGGAAAAGAAAAATTCCTTGCATCATGTAGCTCAAAACAAACATCAACTCCAATCTCCTTTGCTTTACTTTTTGCCCTTGAAAGTTGATCTTCGGATAGGTCTATTCCAGTAACCCTGTAGCCTCTTTGTGCCAACTCAATGGAATGTCTTCCGGTTCCACAGCCAATATCCAAAATTAATGTCGATTTAGTGAAGCCTATCTCTTGCTCAATAAAATCTACTTCCCCCATAGTGCCCTGGGTAAAGATTTCGTTATCGTACTTTTTGGAATAGTTTTTAAATAGCTCTTGATACCACTGCATAAAATTATTTTTCGAATAATAGTATTGCTATCCTGCTCTCTTTGTTTAAACTCCTTTTACTGCATCGTCGATATTTAAGAAGTTGAATGGTAGGAGATATGTAACATCTTCGACTAACACAATTTTACTTTCACCTAACATTATCAACTTTATGGGTTCCTTACCCATATGGCGTGTTTCTATCATTACTTGCCGACATCCACCACAGGGAGATATTGGTTCATTTGTTGGCTTTCCCCTAAAGCTAGCAGCTATGGCAATAGCTTTAACAGCAACATTTGGGAATGCAGATCCTGCATAAAAAAGGGCAACCCGCTCGGCGCATAAACCCGAAGGGTATGCACCATTCTCCTGATTGCTACCTAATATCACCTCACCATTTTCCAAAAGTACCGCAGCACCTACAGCAAAATGAGAATAGGGAGAATGGCTGGATTTAGTGGCTTCCTTTGCCTTTTGTGCCAGTTTAACTAGCGAATCGGGTAATTCATCAAGCCTCGAAAATTCCGAGAATTGAAAACCATACTCAACTTTTTTCTCCATTCGAAATAGTTTTTCGTTCCGTTATCAGGCTTTTATAGCATTCAAAGATACAAAATTACCAATACAGCTAAGTTTTAGGGAAGAAAAATAAAGATTTGAAAGCAAACCAACACAAATTCCAACGACAAACAATTAATTATTAATACTTATGCGCTTCCTTGATTCTTTACCCTTTGCTTTTTTGTAATCTGTCAATAACAGCTATATTTGGGCAAAATTTTTAAAATAATGCGGAAAACAATTTACATAATCACACTTATTATCTCAATATCCTTTTCCCATAAATCCCAGGGTCAAAAGGTAATGACTCGTGAGCAATACATAAATACTTACCAAGGAATTGCCAGATCTCAAATGGAAAAGTACGGAGTACCGGCCAGTATTATTCTTGCGCAGGGAATGCTGGAAAGCGGAAACGGGAATAGCACACTTGCCGTTAAGGCTAATAATCACTTTGGTATTAAATGTCATAGCTCATGGACAGGTCCCAAGATATACCACGATGATGATAAAAAGGGAGAATGCTTTAGGAAGTACCGCTCACCGGAACAATCGTACCGCGATCATTCTGAGTTTCTTAGAGGAGGTAGAAGGTATGCTCCCCTATTTGATCTTGCTCCCACCGATTTTAGAGGCTGGGCAATGGGGTTAAAAAATGCTGGCTATGCCACCGATCCCCAGTATGCCATTAAGCTGATAAGGATAATTGAAGAGAATAAACTATACCTACTTGACAGGGGTGTTGAGATAAAAATTGAATCGCCTACCAAAGGGACGGGTGAGCTTATTGACCCGGAGAGTTTTACCATCGATATATTTAAACAACGAGAGGTTTACATGCGTAATCGCATAAAGTATATCAAGGTTAAGGAAGGCGACACCTACCAAAGCCTAACCCGCGAACTGGAACTTATGCCATGGCAACTTGCCAAGTATAATGATATGGAACGAGATGAGAAGTTGACAATAGGTCAGGAAATTTATATTCAACCCAAGCGTCGCAAAGCAGAACCAAATCATCCGTTGCATGTTGCTGAAGAGGGTGAAACCATGTATTCCATTTCGCAGATGTATGGTATCAGGCTAAATTCGCTATACCAAAGAAACCGAATGGAAGCGGGTACAGAACCTGAGGAAGGTGACAAAATTTTCCTAAGGGGAAGGAGTCCAAAGAATAGGTAGGAATAGGTAGGAATAGGTAGGATTTGGGTGATTGCCCCGTCCCGAAGTTTCGGGGCTTCGGGGGATTGGTTGATTGTTCTCAGTTCTCAGTTCATATTTCAAAGTCCTCAATCTAAAGTCCTCAGAGGAAATCGTCATCGCGAGTCTCTTCATCTTTTTTGACGAGACGAAACGATTTTATCAATACTTACCTTAATCGAGATTGGCTACGCCGAGCTACGTTTCGCTTCGGTTGCTTCTTCAAACTTTATAATGGGAAGTGTCGGGGGATTGGGTTATTCAAATCTATACCTTTCTATCCCTCTAAATCCCATGAGCAATTCCTTAATGGGTAGGTTACGTTTTCCGGGAAGTTGCATCTCGTCAATGGAAATCAAACCCAAACTACAATGGACATGCATAAACGATTTACCGTTGGTAACTATGGTACCTGGCTCAGAATTACTACTATCTCTATTTACAACGGTGCTGCGCATCAGTTTTACAGGAATAATATCGCCATGTCCATCATTAAGAATTGCCCACACCCCTGGATATGGACTTAACCCGCGTATAAGATTGTGAACCTGTATGGCAGGTTTATTCCAGTTAACTCTGCAAGTCTCTTTAAATAGTTTAGGTGCTGATTTTAGTTCATCCTTGTTGGCAAAAAAAGAATCTTGAGGAACAGCCTTATAGCTCTTCGATGCCATAAGCTCAATGGTGCTCAACACCAAATCAGCACCCACCATCAACATTCTATCGTGCAGTTCACCTGCTGTTTCGTTTGGGTCGATGTCAACTTCTTTTCTCAAAAGAATATTACCAGTATCAATGCTATGGTCAATTAGAAAGGTGGTTAATCCCGTTTTGGTTTCGCCATTGATAATAGCCCAATTAATGGGTGCTGCACCTCTATATTGTGGAAGCAATGATGCATGTAGATTGAATGTACCTAAACGTGGTATTCTCCAAACTGCCTCTGGCAACATTCTAAAAGCTACGACAACAAAAATATCCGGTTCAATTTTGGTTAACTCATCAATAAATTGCTGATCCTTGAGTTTTTCGGGTTGAAGAACATTAATCCCCTGGGAATTGGCAAAGGATTTAACAGCCGATTGGGTTACCCTTTGTCCTCGCCCAGCAGGTTTATCGGGTACAGTAACCACAGCGGGGACAAAATAACCAGCATTAATAATAGCTTTCAAAGGCTCCACTGCAAATTCGGGAGTTCCCATGAAAACTATTTTCAATTGGCTTTTATTAGGCATTTGTGTTGATGAGAAATGGTTAAACCAATTTTTAAATTAACTACTTATCATGATCACCAGTGGAAGGTGGTATTATTTTAAGTATATGCCCCATTTTATCCCTTTTGGTACGCATGTAAAACTCGTTGTAAGGGGTTGTTGTTACCTCAATAGGAATATTATCAACCACTTCCAATCCATAACCCTCAAGTCCTTTACGCTTAACCGGGTTGTTGGTAATAAGTTTCATTTTTGTAACCCCCAATTCGCGGAGGATACTGGCACCCACACCGTAATCCCTCTCGTCAGGCTGAAATCCTAACTCAACATTTGCCTCAACGGTATCGAACCCTTCTTCCTGAAGTTTATAAGCATGAATCTTGTTAAAAAGCCCAATCCCCCTACCCTCCTGATTCATATAAACGATAACACCTTTCCCTGCTTCTTCTATCATCTCCATTGCCCGTTGTAGCTGTAAGCCACAATCGCAACGCTGCGAATGGAAAATATCGCCTGTAACGCACGATGAGTGGACTCTAACCAGAATGGGTTCTTCGGGTTCCCATGTGCCCTTAATCAATGCAATATGTTCAACACTTTGTGATTTCTGACGGAAAACGATCAAATCGAAGTTACCATACGCAGTTGGAAGGTGAACTTTTACGCCCTTTTCAATAAGGGTTTCGAATTTAAGACGATAAGCTATAAGATCTTGAATGGATATGATTTTCAGGTTAAACTTATCGGCAATGGTAAAAAGATCGGGTAAGCGAGCCATTGATCCATCGTCATTCATTATCTCCACCAATGCCCCCCCCGGTTTAAGACCAGCCAAACGGGTAAGATCTACAACTGCTTCGGTGTGTCCGGCTCTGCGAAGAACTCCCTTCTCTTTGGCTTTAAGTGGAAATATATGCCCGGGACGGGCAAGGTCTTCGGGTTTTATTTTGGGGTCAACCAAAGCTTTTATGGTTTTCGCTCTGTCCGATGCTGATATCCCTGTGGTACATCCATGTCCAAGCAGATCGACTGAAACAGTAAATGCGGTTTGGTGTAGCGCAGTGTTGGTGCCAACCATCATTTTTAGATCCAGATCGTTACAACGATTTTCGGGTATGGGTGCACAAATAAGCCCTCTACCATGTTTAGCCATGAAATTTACAATTTCAGGGGTAATGAGCTCTGCGGCGGCTATAAAGTCTCCCTCATTCTCCCGATCCTCATCATCCACAACAATTATTACCTTGCCATTCTTGATATCCTGAATAGCTTCCTCAATGGTATTGAGCCTACTGGTTTCTTTGGGTTGGTTGCCAAACATTACTGCTAACTCCTTTTAAAAATTTTATTAGCCCAAGTAAAAGGGCAAAGTTCATGCTAAAAAAATGCGTTGCAAACCGCAAAACTAATAAATGGACGTTAATTAATCCCAGTAAAATATCAAATAATGGGAATAAGTATAAAAATAGCTGTACAGCAAGAATTACCTGAAAAAATTGACTTTGAAACGATAGTATTATGCTCGTAATCAAAGAGAGCAACAGGAAAAAAGGGCCAATCCATCGTAATACCTTATGAGAAAGAAAAGCAAATGCAATACCCTTGTATGGCGGCCATAGCAATCTGTAAAACTCTACCAGATTCTGGAAATTACCTATGGATATCCTAACCTTTCGCCTGAATTCCTCAGTTAATTTATTGGAAACATCCTCATAAACAATGGCTTCTAACGAATTTATGGTTTTTTTACCCTTCTCAATCACCTTCATGTTGATGTAGAAATCGTCCATGAAGAAATTTTTTGGCACCTTGCAATAGCAACTTTTGCGTATGGCAAAACATCCGCCAAAGGGTCCCATCATTGAACCCCAGATTAAACCCTCAAGATATTTAATTTTGACTTCACGGGAAATGTAAGTACTTTCCTGAATCGATATCCCCTGCTTTTTCAAACCAGTATTCATCATTCTGCTATCCACAAGACCAATCTCTTCATCCTTAAAATACTTAACCATGTCATATATTGTGGTAGGAGTAAGCAGTACATTGGCATCGGTTGAAATGATTATCTCACCCTTGGTAAGATCAAGGAGTTGGTTCATAATATTGGCCTTACCCTGCCTTTGAGTAAACTCAAGAAAAGTTATCGTACCATACTTATCCTTCATGTGATTCACAATTGAGTTGGTTGCATCGGTTGAGCAATCCGATCCAACCAGCAGCTCAATCCTATCGGCTGGGTAATTGGTTTGAAATATGCTTTCGATCTTTTGTCCTATAACCGATTCTTCGTTGTATGCTGCCATGATTATCGAAACGAAAGGTAATTCTTCATCCCTTGAAAATTTCTTTTGGCGTGGTTCTCGTTTAACTGATAACAACCAAAGGATGAAGGGGTAAAGTATGTATGAGTGGAATAATAAAAAAACGGCTATCCAAAATATTACGATCACGGTAACACTATTTAGTTGGTTTTGCAAAAGTAGCAAAAAAGAATTGCCTTTCGTTTAACCTAGGTCAACAATGTCGATTTCAACGATGAAATGGTAAAAGTGCAAAACAGATGTTGCTATAATTTGTTGATTAGTAAAGGATACTACTTTTACCCCAGCCTTATTCCCCGATCACTTGCTTGTAGAAATCGAAAAGGTTTTGGGTTAACCTGTTGTTATCGAGTTTTACTTTGGCGAACAGCTGAGCGTTCTTGCCAATTTCGATAAGTTTATCTCTATCGCTTAGCAGGTTGATTACCTGAAAAGTAAAATTGACAGGATCATCGGCAATTACTATCTGTGTATCATGGTCGGCTTCAATGCCTTCGGCACCTATACTTGTGCTTAATACTGCTTTACCCAGAGCCATTCCCTCAACGATTTTTATTCTCATTCCACTGCCCGATAGCAGAGGGACTATCATTAGAGCTTTTGACCTCATAAATCTGCGAGCATTATCCACCTCTCCACAGTAAACAACCCCTGGGTATGTGCTTAACCTTTTCATAAAATCATCGGGAGCACCCCGTCCGGCAACGTAAAATTTAACATTACGTATTGTGGAATGAATATCAGTCCAGCAATTTTCGAGAAACCAGATAATACCTTCACGGTTGGGATTCCAGTCGAGCCCACCAAGATGAAAAACCGATGGAAACTCAAGGGGTTCATCACCTTCATTGTCAGTCCCTCCAATATCATAACCAGTGGGAACAACTTGATTCAAGCCCGAAAAACCCATTTCCATTAGGATTTTACCATCACGTTCGGAAATAGGAATAAGAATATCTATCATTCCCAATGTTTTTCTCTCCATCTTTAGAACTCTACGAGCAAGATGTTTGTAATAAAACCTTTTCAAGCCGCTTGACTCATTTGAAGAAGTCCTTTCCCATATTTCATGCTCAACATTATGGGCACGTAAAGCAATTGGACTGTTGGTTCTGGCTCTAATAATTCCTATGTATGGCGCTACATAAAGGCCCTCTAGCTGTACTAGATCATAGCTGTTTGATTCAAGTAATGTTTTCAGCCGTTTCGTAAAATCCTTGCTTTCAAATCGAACAGCATTATAGGGTTTTGACGAAAACAGGAAATTTATAAGGGCTTTTATCGCTGAAATGGTGGTATCGACAAAAATGGTTTCAACATTAATTTTCTCAGTAATATCATTTGGTATCTCCTCTACACGTGTTGGGTGCTTAGGGGTGGTCATAGCCAATAGGGTTACCCTTGCTCCAGCATTGCTTAAACCCATGCACATATTAAGGGTTGCGAAAGCACCCCCATCGTTGGGAGGGTATGGAATTTTATTGGCTAAAACAAGGATATTCATTCAAAAAAAATCAAATTAATTGTTCTAGTTTGATTTTGCCTTTCGCACAAAAACTTTTGCCATTCGTTGGAATCGCAATATTTTCTTTGCAGCAGCTATGTAAAAATCGGCGTTCATTATAACCGAATCGGTTGTAGCTTTATAGGAAAGAAAAACACCAAGTGGTAGCAGTATAAACGATGATATCCACATCCCAAAGCCGGGTGTCCATATAAGTTCACGGACAAACTTTTCGCCAGTAAGAGATATTATGTAGTACACCAAGAAAAAAAGAACCGATACAACCACCGGCATACCAAGTCCTCCTTTTCGAATAATTGCGCCCAGTGGAGCACCTATAAAGAAGAAAACAAGACAGGCAAATGAAAGCGAAAATTTTCGATGACTCTCAATAAGATGTCTTGCCAGGAATTTTCCCCTGCTTCGCAGTTCGTTAGTGGTTGTAGAAACCTGATTCTTTGCGCTACGCGCATTGGAAAGTGCTCTGCTTGCTATGGAATGCTGTATATTGAGTGATAGCGTATTAAAAATAGAATCGGAATTAAGAGTGTAGGTTACTTTTGCCATACTATCACGTGTATCACCAAAAGGATTGTTCAGTATTGCAGAGGTTTTGAGTACATTTTGAAATCTCTCTTTTCTTTGGGCAATCTCATTGCCTATTGAATCGCTAACCTGATTTAGCTGCTGAAGGTTAAGCACGCGATAACTGCTTTTAAAAAGATCTTCATTGGTACGCTGTAACTCAAAACCTTTCAATTCAAGTAGAATAATCTGCTCCTCAAATCTATTTTTCCGTGCAGGAAATTTTTGCGTCTTTGCTCGTTTGGTCTGCCTATTCTCCATCATTTCCTCATAGGTGTAGCCATTATAAAGGTTAACTACCATAAACTTATCATCGCTGGTTACATGCATATAACCCGAGTCGGCAACGGTAACCACAAGGTTACCCTCCTTCGATCTATGATCGTAGATCAGAATGTTGCGCATAAGGTTAGTTCGTGGATCCTTGCCTCCTATTTTAATAACATATCCTTCAATATCATAGTTAAATACTCCAACCTTAATCTGTAACTCTGGTCTTTGCTGTCTAACATCCCATAGCAACGATGTAATCTTTAGATTTGTGTAGGGCAAAACGTTGTTGGAAAAGAAGAATGCAGCAATGGATATAGCCATTGTAATGAAAATGAGAGGTTGCATAATTCTGGGAAGCGAAATACCTGCTGATTTCATGGCGAGTAGCTCATTATTTTCTCCCATATTACCCATTGTCATTAATGACGCTAGAAGGGTTGAAAGGGGCAATGCCATAGGAATCAAACTTGCAGAAGCATAAAGCAAAAACTCTGCAATAATGTCAACACTTAATCCTTTTCCTACCAAATCGTCAATGTATTTCCACAGGAATTGCATTAGCAGAATAAACATGACAATGAAAAAGGTCAAAATCAAAGGACCTAAATAGGATTTAAGCACAAACCAATGCAAACGCTTCACCAGTAATTGTATTTAGTTCAACAAAAATAATGAAATTTACGGGTGAAAGTCGAATTCACATTTATCATATCGAAAATATAAGGATTCACGATTCAGTTAGTCATCAATTTTCCCTATACTAACGACAAAACTACAGCAATAATTGCCAGAGAATTTTCTAATGAAAAAATATTTGGAAAGAAGTAGAACGCTAAACCCCAAGGTTCCTTTTTAGCTCTGATATTTGGTGCTCCCAAAGAGAAGTTGTATCCTCAACTTCATCCTCATCAGTATCATAATCCAAAACTTCCGTAACAAAAAGGGAAAGCCCAGCAGTTAACTCATCTAAATTAATGCGAAATTCGAAGTACGTGTCTTTATTAGGTGGTAGACCATTATTGAGCCATCGAAAACGTATAAATTTGTTCTCCTTTTTGCTAATGACTTCAGCTTTATGCTCAACCTTATCCCATATAAAAGAAAAAACATTGCCATTCAGATTCACATCATCAGCAAACCACTCTGCTAAACCCGAAGGGGTGCTTAACCGGTTAAAAAGTATACTTGGGGAAGTATTAAGAGTAAATTCGAGTTCAATTGTAGTGTTAGTCTTCACAGTTTCCATCTCATAAGTATTTATATCCATCAATTATGTAATTCATTTTTATTGCTCTTTGCTAATATAAGAAATCTTTTTAGACTCGTGCCATTGTTTAAATGTTTTTTATTAACACAGTACATGTTTAAATGTTAATAATTGTTATTTGAACCACCGAGACTCTAAAACATTAAACGGATTTATTTTGTTAATCGTTTGTGTGTAAAAAAATATTTTATACTTTTGCCCCGCAAAATTCAATTGTATCTGCGATACAAAAACAAAGGTGTTTTGAAATAATGGCGAGGTAGCTCAGCTGGTGCCGAAAAACCGAAATCTCCGATTTCCTGGTTTTTCGTGCATCCTCGAAAATCTGGCAAAAGCGAAGCTTTTGGGATTTTCGGGATTAGAGCGCAT
>Ga0334882_1001182_pt1 | contig 32748 bp, 29 predicted proteins | sample GraSluR1_MG_5_FD_207226 | JGI IMG/M metagenome (GOLD analysis project Ga0334882, IMG submission 207226) | Sludge microbial communities from methane-producing bioreactor in Wageningen University, Netherlands - Granular Sludge_15_04-R1 | ecosystem: Engineered > Bioreactor > Anaerobic >... | reverse complement strand
GACTCCATCTGCTTGATAACTACGCCATCGGGACCATCTCTATTCAGGAGAAATATCTCCGGGTGGCTTACTCCAGTGTGGATATTGAAAACCTGGAGGACCTTTTTTCTTTGATAGCCAAAGCGGCGGTGGAGCTCTAAGGTCGCTCCCGTCCGAGGCGCCGGAGGGATTCTTTCCTCCGGCGCCCGGCCCTCCCGTCGCGCCGCTGCCGTGATGGCTGTTTTTAGCAGCGGGGGGGACCTGCTCCCCTTTCTCTCCTCGGGGCCGGCCACCCCGTCCTTGACAAACTCCCGTCTGTGGGTAATATGGAAGAACTGCTATGAAAATATTATACCGAACCATTAGACTGTCCTGTTTATTCTTTTTTCTTTCTCTTGTTCCTGTGGCCGCCCAGGAAATTATTCCCGCCGCCCGCTTCTTCAGCACCGTTTCCGACCGGTACGGGGCCCTGGAGGATTACCAGGCGGATATGCAGATACTTTTCGGTGATCAGAAGATGACCGGCACGGTGTACTACAAAACGCCTCATCTGCTGCGGATCAATTTCATCGAACCCAGGGATCAGGTGATCGTGGTGGATGGTGAAAAACTTCAGATTTACCTGCCCGCCCAGAGTGTTACCATGATTCAAAATGTGAAGCGTCATAATGAAGCCACCCTGACCAGTATGGCAGCGGGGCAGGGGCTCTATCTGCTAAGCAGGGGTTACAGTATTGGATATCTTGACAGTCCCGGCTATGTGGCGTTGGACGAGGGATCCCGGGAACGGGTTGTCAAATTGCGGCTTGAGTGGCGGAGCACCGAAGAAGCTTTCCGGCAGATCATCATTTCTGTGGATGAAAACGGCTATATCCGCAGGATGGAAGCGGTCACCAAGGATTATCAGCAGATACGGTATGACCTAACCAATATTCTGGTCAACCAGGGCATTCCCGATACCCGGTTCAAGTTTGATTCGCCCCCTTCATCCTATAAGATCAATAATTTTCTCTTCGAACCGGAAGAGTAGGCAGGTAAAAACTTTATGGAATCCATAGGCGTATTACTGAAAGAGGCCAGGGAGGCCAAGGGATACTCGATAGAGCAGGTGGCTCGGGATACCAACATAGCCAAACGATACCTTGTGGCCATGGAGGGAGAAGATCCTTCGGTTTTCCCCGGCGAAACCTATTTTATCGGTTTTTTACGAAACTACGCCGATTTTCTGGGCCTTGATCCTGCCAGGCTTATCGGTATTTTCCGTAATATGCAAATTCAGGAACAGCCCGTCCCCATGGAAGAGCTGCTTGTCCCTAAAAAGAAACCGCTGATTCCGATCATTCTGATAATTATCCTGATTCTGGCAGGGACCGGGGCGGGATTGTTTTTTTTGCTGGGTGACAGAATCCTTCCGCGGGGATCTGAGGCCCCTGTTGCCATCGTCGCCGCGGAAAGCTCTTCTCCTTCTGTTGCTGCCACCGGCACGGTTTACTCTTTCCAGGATGAAATCATGGAAAGAAGCTTTGTGGCGGGGGACACCATCAGGGTTGTTTTGGACAACCGGGATTATCCGCTGCTCCTGGAAGAGTTAGGGCCTCCGGTGGTGTTGATGCTGGAGGGGCAGAAATACTCCCTGGAAATGGGAAAAGGCACCGTTCTTGATCTCTCCAGAGACGGGGAAGGGGACATTAAGGTTTTTCCCCGTCAGTTCCTGGAAGATGAAGGAGCCGTGGTTCTTTATCTAGATAAATATATCGAGTCCTCCGATCCGGTGGTTCGAGCCCTGGATGCCCCGGAAGCTCCGGTGGCCGCCGCGGAAGAACCGGTGTCCCAGGTGGCCGGCATCTTCGGGACTTCCTCGGAACCGGACCGCCGGGGCAGTGAGGTTGTTCTGATGGAAGCGGACCAGCCGGAACCTTTCGATCTCGATGTGGTGTTCCGGGGGCTGGCGCTCTTCCGGTGGGTTGTGGATAACGAGGTCCGGGAAGAGCGGTACTTTCATAAGAGCGAGGTTCTAAAGGTGGAAGCCAGAAGAGAACTCAGGCTCTGGATCTCCAATGCCGGCTCATTCAAGGGACGGATAGGTTCTGTCGATATTCCCCTCGGAAACCCCGGGGAGGTGGCCACCAGAGCCATAAGGTGGGAACGGGAAGGAAGTGGAAAATATCAACTGAAACTGATCCCCATGTATTGAGGTCTTTCAGGCCGGAAACGTAAAAGGGGGCGTCTTCCTTGGGAGGCGTCCCTTCTTCTATTTTTTTAAGTGAGGTGAAGGGTGGAGATCCAGGGGAACCGGCGTTTTATCATAGAAAATCTGGGATGCGCCAAGAATCAGGTCGATGCGGAGGTGATGATTTCCCATATGGAAGCCCTGGGATGGACCTATGTTGAGGATCCGGAACAGGCCGAGCTGATCATCGTCAACAGCTGCGGGTTTATTCAGTCCGCCAAGGAAGAATCCATCCAGGTTTCTCTGGATCTCAAACAGCGGTACCCCGGGAAAAAGTTGATGATGGCGGGCTGTTTTGCCCAGCGGAACGGGGCCGATTTAATGGCGTCTCTTCCCGAGGTGGACGGCTTTTTCGGTAATCAGGCCCTTTCACGGGTCGGCTTCGCCGCCGATGAAGTTTTGAAGGGACAACGGTCTCTTTTCCTGCCCGGGGCGGAAGAAGAATCTTCCGTTGAGGGTGAACCGACCCGGAACCGGATGTTTTCCTTTCCCGGAACGGCTTTCATCAAAATTTCCGAAGGCTGTGACAACAACTGCTCCTACTGCGCCATTCCCCTCATCCGGGGGGGGCTCAGGAGCCGTTCCATCGCCGAAATAACCGGAGAAATCAGGGAGTTGTTGACCCGGGGCTGCCGGGAGTTTAATTTTGTCGGGCAGGACCTTGGCTCTTTCGGGGCCGACCGCGGCGTGGTTGAGTTTCCCGAACTGCTGAAACAGATATCCCGGCTTTCCGGAGATTTCTGGGTACGCCTGCTCTACATGCATCCCGATCACTTCCCCCTGGAAATCCTGGACATTATTAAGCACGATCCCCGGATCCTTCCCTATTTTGACATTCCCTTTCAGCACGGCTCTACGCGGATTTTGAGGAAGATGGGCCGCCGGGGAAACGCCGGGAAGTACCTGGAATTGCTGGATATCATTCGGACCGCTTTACCCGACGCTGTGATACGGTCCACCTTCCTGGTGGGATTTCCCGGAGAAACCCGGAAGGACAGGGAAATCCTGAAAGATTTTCAGGACAAGGCCCGGCTGGACTGGCTGGGGGTTTTCAGTTACTCCCGGGAAGAGGGGACCGCTGCGGCGGAACTCCAGGGGGAATTAACCTATCGATTCCAGGCCAGGCGGAGGGACCGACAAAGGGACTTCCTGATGAAACGGCAGCAGCCGATCACCGAGGACCGGATGGACCGGTTTGTGGGCCGGGACATGACGGTTCTCATCGAAGAGTCTGTGGAGGGGGAGGATCTGTTTATCGGCCGCACCTTCCTTCAAGCCCCCGATGTGGACGGCCTCACCGTGGTGAATGGTGAAAATCTGTCTCCCGGATCTATGGTTCCGGTCCGGATCATCAGAAGAAACGGCCTCGACCTTGAGGCTGTTCCCGCAAAAGAAGTATAATACCCCGCCGGATCGTTTGCCGGTTTTTATAAAAGGAAGAGGGAATATCAAAAATCACTGATTTTTGATATTCCAACTTTAATGTAAGTGAAGAAAAATTGGCAACCCTATACGGTATATAGAAATAATACTGAGTTACCAATTTTTCTGGAGAATAAAAGCAGAGCCTTTATTCTTCTTATTCTCGGCCATCGGGGCAGCTAAGCTGCCCGGGCTCGCGGCTGACGCCGTGTTTTTACAGGAGAAATGCCCCATGTCGGACACCCCTAAAGTCAGTAACTTCATCCGGGACCGGATTGACCGGGATCTTTCGGAGGGAAAAAACAACGGTAAGGTGATTACCCGGTTTCCCCCCGAACCCAACGGATATCTTCATATTGGACATGCCAAGTCTATCTGTCTGAACTTCGGCCTGGCCCGGGATTACGGCGGCCAGTGCAACCTCCGGTTCGATGATACCAACCCCGCCAAGGAAGAGCAGGAGTACATCGATTCCATCCAGGAGGATGTGCGATGGCTGGGCTTTGACTGGGGCACAGAGGCCCTCTATGCTTCGGACTACTTTGAAAAAATGATGGCCCTGGCGGTGCGGCTCGTTGAGATGGGCAAGGCCTACGTGGATGATCTGACCGCCGAAGAAATCCGGGAACACCGGGGAACCCTGACCGAACCGGGCCGTCCCAGCCCGTATCGGGACCGGTCGGTGGAAGAAAACCTGGAGCTTTTCCGCCGGATGAGGGCGGGAGAATTTAAAGACGGCAGTAAGACCCTGCGGGCGAAAATCGACATGACTTCGGGTAACCTGAATATGCGGGACCCGGTGATGTACCGGATTGTCCGGGCCTCCCATCCCCGCCAGGGAGACCAGTGGTGCCTCTACCCCATGTACGACTGGGCCCACGGGCTGGAAGATTCCTTCGAAGGAATAACCCATTCGATCTGTACCCTGGAATTTGAAGATCACCGGCCCCTGTACGACTGGTTTTTGAACCAGTTTCCCGAACTTCACCATCCCCAGCAGATCGAGTTTGCCCGGTTGAATTTGAACTATACGGTGATGAGCAAGCGAAAGCTTCTGCAGTTGGTGAAAGAGCACCATGTGTCCGGGTGGGATGATCCCCGGATGCCCACCATCAGCGGTCTCCGGCGCCGGGGATTCACCCCCGCCGCCATAAGAACCTTCTGCGACCGTATCGGGGTGGCCAAGGTAAACTCCACCGTCGATTATGCCCTGCTGGAGCACTGTCTTCGGGAAGACCTGAACAGCGGCTCCCAAAGGGTCATGGTGGTACTGGATCCCCTGAAGGTGACCCTTACCAACTATCCCGAAGGGCAGGAAGAGTGGTTCGATGCGGAAAATAACCCCGAAGATGAATCGGCGGGAACCCGGAAAATGCCTTTTACACGGACCCTCTACATCGAGAGGGATGACTTTCGTGAGGAGGCTCCCAACAAGAAGTACTTCCGCCTCGCTCCGGGCCGGGAAATCCGTCTGAAGCATGCCTATTATATTACCTGTCACGATTACACCAAAGATCCCGATACCGGGGAAATCACCGAGGTCTTCTGCACCTACGATCCCGATTCCCGGGGGGGGTGGACCGAAGACGGCCGGAAGGTGAAGGGCACCAGCCACTGGGTCTCCGCCGCCCATGGCGTGGAGGCTGAGGTGAGACTCTACGATCGGCTTTTTCAGTCGGAGAATCCCGGAGCCAAAGGTGATTTCCTGGAAGACCTCAACCCCCGGTCTCTGGTGGTGAAAACGGGCTGTCAGGCCGAACCTTCCCTGGCCGATGTGATTCCCGAAAGCCGGTACCAGTTCCTGCGGCAGGGCTATTACTGTGCCGACAAGGATTCTGCTTCGGGCCGGCCGGTGTTCAACCTCACGGTAACCCTGAAGGACAGCTGGGCCAGAGAAGAGAAGAAGGGCTGATCAGAAATTCCAATTTTGATGAAGGTATAACCCATGTAAAACGAAGATTCTCGAGGATAGGCGCCTGTGCTCAGGGAAAATCGTACAGGCACCCCTCCTCTACATCTTCGTTTTACCGAAAAAGTTAAAGCCCTTCATCAAAATTGGATTCAATGAACAGTGTTGACGTTTTTTTAAGGAAATTTTTTATCCAACAGTGGTTGTTGGATGAAAAAAAATCATGATTGTAGTTCCCTTTGAAGATGTTTACTCATTTATTCTACGTCACCCGCCATATCTCAAATGGCTGAGGGCTGAAATAAGCCCTTTCAAAAACCCCCGATCCCTGTTATCCTGTGGCCATGTCTGAGCCGTCTTACCTGGAAACCCTGAACGCCGCCCAGAAAGAGGCGGTTCTTCACTCCGGTTCGCCCCTGCTGATTTTAGCGGGGGCGGGGTCGGGGAAGACCCGGGTGATTACCACCAAGATCGCCTACCTGGTCGATCATATGGGGGTGCCTCCCTGGTCGATTCTGGCGGTGACCTTTACCAACAAGGCGGCGGCGGAGATGCGATCCCGGGTCAGCCGCCTCGCTCCGGGGGCGGAAGAGGCCATGGTGAAGACCTTTCACTCCTTCGGGGCCTGGCTTCTTCGGAGGAACAGCCATCTCCTGGGTCTGAACAGCCGTTTTTCCATCTATGATGACGACGATGCCCAGGCCCTGGTGGCCTCGATTACCGAAGATCTCAACCGCCGGGAGACGGGGTTCTACGCCCGCTGGATCAGCCGGGCCAAGGATTACGCCCTCTATCCCGGGGATAATCTGGACTCCATCACCGCCGATCCCGATTTTCCCGGGGTTTATGCCAGATACGAAGAAAAATTGCGAACCATGGGAAACGTCGACTTCGGCGACCTGATCCTGCGGTCTCTGGAACTGCTGAGGGATAACCCCGAGGTGAGGCAGAGGATGCACCAAAGATTCCGGGTGGTGCTGGTGGATGAGTACCAGGACAGCAACGTGGCCCAGTACGAACTCCTCAAGCAGCTTGCCGGCCCCGATACCTACCTCTGTGTGGTGGGGGATGACGATCAGTCCATCTACAAGTTCCGGGGGGCGGAGGTGAAAAACATCCTCACCTTTCCCGATATTTTTCCCGGCACCCAGGTGATCAAACTGGAGCAGAACTATCGGTCCACGGAGAAAATCCTCAAGGTGGCCTCCCGGGTGGTGGCCTTCAATCAGGAACGGCTGGGCAAGACCCTCTGGACCGAGAGAGCCGGCGGCCCCACCCCGGTGGTGGCCTTCCTGTCCAGCCACGAAGAAGAGGCGGAGTACTGTGCCTCCCTGCTTGCCCGGGGGAGCCTGGAGGATACGGCCATCCTCTACCGGACCAATGCCCAGTCTCTGGCCTTCGAAACCTGCTTTGCCCGCCGGGGCATCCCCTACCGGATCGTGGGATCCTACCGGTTCTACGAGCGGGAGGAGATAAAAGATATCCTGGCCTATCTGGCCCTCTACAATAATCCTCTGGACGAAGTAGCCTTCCGGCGGATCATCAACAAGCCCAAAAGGGGTTTGGGGGCCACGGCGGTGGAAAAGATTCTTGCTGCCCTGGATTCTGCTAACCCCGATCTGTGGTCTGCCGCGGAAGGGGCGGCGCCGGGGCTTTCAAAGAAAGCCGCCGCGGGAGCCCGGGCCTTCGGCGGAGTGAAAAAGATGATGGAAGTGGCCATGGGAGAGGGGGCCGGGGAGGGGAAGCCCCCGCTTCCCCTGTCCAGGTTCATGGAGACGGTGATTCGGGGGTCGGGTCTTCTGGAGTACTACACCGAAAAGGATGAAGTTTCTTCGTCCAGCAAGGTTTCGAACCTGGAAGAGCTGGTTCACGCCGCGGGAAACTACGCCCCCGGCCCCGAGGGGCTCACCCAGTTTCTGGAGGATCTGGAACTGGACCGCTCCCTCACCGAGGGGGAGGGGCAGGATGAACACGGGGTGACCCTGATTACCATGCATAACACCAAGGGGCTCGAATTCGACCGGGTTATCATCACCGGCCTCGAAGAAGGACTTTTCCCCAGCGCCCGGAGCGAGTCGGAGGAGGAACTGGAGGAAGAACGCCGGATTTTCTACGTCAGCCTCACCCGGGCCCGCCGGGAGTTGTATCTCACATCCTGCCGGCGCCGGCAGCTCTACGGCCGGTGGCAGACCCTGGAGCCCTCCCTCTTTCTCTCCGAGATTCCCCGGGATGTGGTGGAGGTCCAGGGCCGGATACCCCCGGGCTTCGGCGGCCCCGCCCTGCCTTCGGGGAGCCGGGACGGCGGATATAAGCCCGGCACCGGGGTTTACCACGATGACTACGGTACCGGGGTGGTGGTGAAACAGTGGCACAACGGTTCGGAGCTTTTAGTACTGGTCCGGTTCGAGTCGGGCAAGACCGCCCAGTTTATTCCCAAGTATACCCCCCTGGAGAAAATTGCCTATGACTGATCCCGCCCTGCTATCCCTGCTCCCGGAGATCCGGCGCTGCCGGGATTACCGGCTCTACGACGGCAGGGGCCGCCGCTACCTGGATATGTATCAGCTGGGGGGGCGTGCCCTGGGGGGGCATCGGCCCGAGGGGCTGAGCCACAGCTTCAAGAATCACCTTTCCCGGGGTGTCTGGGGAGAGCTCCCCAACCCCTACGCATCGAGGCTTAAAACCCTTCTGGCCCCCTTTTTCCCCGACCACCCGAACATTCTGCTTTTCCCTACCACCGGGGAAGCGGAGCGGTTTCTCCACCAGCAATACGGCGGAGCGGGAGAGCCTTCGGGGGCCCCGAAGGGGGGATCGGAGAGGCAGGAAGGGGGGGGCGGGCTGGTTCAGGATCCCGCCCTGGGATCCCTGGCCCCGGGCAGGCCCGCCCTCTGGCGCCCCCTCTGTCCGGCGGAGTACCGGGAAGTGCCCGCCCTGATTCCGGTTCTGCCCTTTCCCGGCGGGTTTGCCCCCCGGGTGGTCTGTCTCGGGCCCGGTGAGGCCCTGCCCCCGAAAGAGACAAGCCTTGGCTGGGAGCTGGAATGCTCCTCCCTGATGCTGGCCGCTCTGGTGAAGGCTGTCACGGTACTGCCCAAACTGACCGATAATGATAACCGGAAGGGCTGGGAAGAGTTTGACCATTTCGGTGAGGGGCTGTGGCATCGCCGGGGTCCCTACCTGGCTTACCGGGGGGATGGGGAAAGATACCCGGTGTTGTTCAGGGCTGCCCTGGAAGCGGGGGTGGTACTGCACCCCGGGTCATCGGGCCCCTCAATCCTGCCCCTTGACTACACCGAAGGGGAGATGGCGCCGCTGCTGCGGCTGATGGAGAACTATGGGAACTGAAGCGATTGTCATGGCCGCCACCCGGCTTTCCCTGGGGGCGGTCGCCACCTTTTTGTCGATTGTCCTCTGGTCCATGACCCGGGATACCGCCTGGATGCTTATTATCATGGGGACCATCCTCAAATACGGGGAGATCATCTACTCCACCTTCGGTATCTTCGGGCTGGTTCCCGGGGATGTCATGGTTGTTCCGGGAATCCTGTCGGTGGAGACGGTACTGGTAAACCTCCCTCTGGTTTTCTATCTGGCGGCTTTCCTGGTGATGATCCGCCGTAACCGGATGGACTGAAGGTCCCTTGACACAACCTCCTAAATATGGGAAGATTCGCCACACCCCAATTGAGTCCGTTACCTCAGGGGTGATTTGATATATAGCAACGAAACCATTGGAATACATAGAGAAAGGCAAGTACTATGGAAACTATTTTTGTGAAGCCCCATGAGGCCCCCCGAAAGTGGTACGTGATTGACGCCGAAGGGAAGCGTCTGGGCCATGTGGCTGTGAAAGCGGTAAAACTGCTTCGCGGTAAGCACAAACCCTTCTACACGCCCCACCAGGAGATTGGTGATTACGTTATCATTGTGAACGCAGATAAGATCGAACTCAGCGGCAACAAGAGTCAGCAGAAGATCTACTACCGCCACTCCGGATACCCCGGCGGGCTTACGGCGGAAAATTTCCTGGACATGATCAAGAGGAAACCTACCTTCCCCATGGAAGCGGCGGTGAAAGGGATGCTCCCCAAGGGCCCCCTCGGACGACAGCTGTTCCGCAACTGCAAAGTTTATGCGGGACCCACCCATCCCCATGGGGCCCAGCAGCCCGAATCCATTGATTAAGTCAGGAGTAGATTGTGGATAAAAACAACCTTGCATTAGGAACTGGACGTCGAAAGACCTCTGTTGCCCGGGTCTACCTGCGCAGCGGAAATGGTAAAATTATGGTAAACAACCGGGAAGTGGATGAGTATTTTGCCAATCCCAACCTGGTTTATGTTGTCAAACAGCCCCTTGAGGTGACCGACAACCTGGCCAAATTCGATATCCTCATCAACGTTATCGGCGGAGGACTTTCCGGTCAGGCCGGAGCCTGCCGGCACGGTATCTCCCGGGCTCTCCGGTCCTACGATGAGAGCAATGCCTCCAGCCTCAAGGCCAACGGCTTCCTCACCAGAGATCCCCGGATGGTCGAAAGAAAGAAGTATGGACAGAGAAAAGCACGGAGAAAATTCCAGTTCTCCAAACGTTAATCTCACCGTTACTTCGATTCAGGGAGGAACTGCCAGGGAAGGTTCCCAGCCGGCTTGCCGGGTGGAACTGTCCAGCGGTTCCTCTTTTTTTATCTCCCTGGACGATCTTATTGCTCTGGGGATCCAGAAAGGAACCGAAGTAGGGGAGGGACTCAAAGCCGATCTCCGCACCGCCCACCGCCGCCGCCGGGTCCGGGCCAGGGCTTTGGATTATCTGAACCGCCGGGATCACAGCCGGCGGGAACTTCTTACCAAGCTGGAGAAGCGGTTTCTCTACCCCAGACAAAAACCGCATTCCCCTCCCCCCCGGCCCCTTGATCCCGAAGACCGGGAGGAATTCCGGCTAATCTGCCAGGAAGTGGCGGATGATATGGTGAGGCTCGGTTTTGTCGATGATCTTCGTTACGCTCAAAACTGGGTGGTTCTGCGGTTAAAAAGACACCCCGAGGGACTTTCAGCCCTGTCGGCGGGGCTGGCCCGGCACGGAGTTGACCGGGAGGTTATTGATCAGGTTCTTCTGCCCTATCGGGAAGGTGATATGACCAGCGACGCCCTGGAGCGGGCGGGGGCAAAGCTTATTAAACGGTCAAAAAGAACCGGAGCGGGGGTAATGAGGTCACTTCTGCAGAAAGGATTTTCCTACCCTGAAATCAGGAGATGGATGGAAGAAAAGGGAATTGACCCCCGGGGGCTGGAACCGGAGGATGGGGAATGACCGGGTCTTCTATAGCTCCAGCTTCATGATTTTTTCGTTGCCGTGCCACTCGCCGGTATAGAAAAAATTGAGGCGGCTGAAAAAAGTGGCGGCGGCGCCATTTTCCGGTACGATGCTGCAGAAGAGTTCCTGGGCGTAGGGAAGGGATCTGACAAATTCAATGACCGCCTCCATGGCGGCGGTTCCATACCCTTTACGCTGGTATTTCTTATCGATCATGAACCGCCAGATTTCATAGGTCGGCTTATCCGGATCAAGATAGAGCATCACAAAACCCACCGGGGTATCATCCACCTGAATCGCCCTGAACCAGGAAAAGCTGGAAAAGTGAGCCTGGGAAATGGACTTGGCATTGGAGGCAATGAACCGTTTCTGCTCGTCCGCCACCTCAAGGTTCAGAATCTCCGAGAGGGTGTCTTCGGTTATTTCACCCAGGGAAACCCTGGATTTACTGGATTTCAAAGGCATGGATAAACTCCTGTAAACATACGGCCTGAACCGTAAGCCATGGATGGTAAGACTGGGGAGAAGAAAAGCTACGCTTTCCCTAACAAAGATATAGCAATTTTACCCGGTTCACAACCAAAATCTCTGCCGTCCCCGGCAATTCACCGGCAATTCAAACTCTCCCGTTTCCATTATCAGGCAAAACCGGGTTGTCAAAAACCGGTGTCTGTTCCATATTAACCATATGACCGTTTCTCTCTCCATGGATCAAATTCTGCTGTTTCAGGTTTCTCTCATCGCCATGCTCAGCCCCCTGGGTATCATCGGTCCCTTCGCGGCCCTTACTGTTATTTATCCTCGGAAGATCCAGCGCCGCATGGCCCTTCTGGTGGCCCTTTACTGTCTTGGCCTCTTGGTCATGCTGTTCTGGCTGGGTGAGTGGCTCCTGAGAATTCTGGGGATTTCCCTGGAAGCCCTGAATGCCTCGGGGGGGCTGATCCTCATGCTCACTTCTCTCCCCCTGGTTTTGAAGGGCTCCACCGCCCGGAAGAAAGTGGATCCCGATGCTCTTCACCCTGATGAGGATGGCTGGAGGGATCTCCTGGTAAGCCCCCTGGTGTTTCCCCTGACCACCGGTGCGGGAACCATGTCCCTGGTTATTACCTATGCGGGCCAGATGAAGACCTTTGGCGACCGGCTGGTTTTTAACGGCATGATACTCGTCCTCTGTTTTATCATCTGGCTGGTTTATTATTTTTCCGGCCCCCTGTCCCGACGGATCGGCCCGCAGGGGAACCTGGTGATGAACCGGGTGGCCGGTATCATCCTTCTGAGTCTGGCCTTCACCCTCATGAGCCGGGGTCTTCGGGGGCTCCTCCCCGGACTGGCGGGCTGACATGATCCATTACGACCAGCCCCTCTACAGGCCCCCCTCGGAAGCGGACAGTCTGATCATCCAGGTTACCCTGGGGTGCAGCCACAACCGCTGTATCTTCTGTGACATGTACAAGGGCAAGGATTTTCTTATCCGGCCCCTGGAGGCGGTTCTTGAGGATCTGGATACCGCCATCCCCTATGCGGGCCGGATCAGTAAGGTGTTCCTCGCCGACGGGGATGCCCTGGGGATCCCCACCGATTACCTCCTGGCCATCCTGGAAAATGTAAACCGCCGTTTCCCCCTGGTGCGCCGTATCAGCGCCTATGCCAATACCGGTAATCTGCTGAAAAAGAGTGGGAGGGAACTGGAGCTTCTTCGTGAGGCGGGGCTGGGTCTTCTCTATCTGGGGGCCGAATCGGGATCAGACAACCTGCTTCGGCGGATCCGCAAGGGAGCCTTGAAAGACCACCATCGGGAGGCGATCCTGAGAGCCCGGGCAGCGGGAATGCAGATCTCCGTGATGATCATCACCGGCCTGGGGGGGGAGGAGTTTTCCCGGGAGCATCAGGAGCAGTCGGCGGATCTGATCAATCAGGCGCCTCCCACCTACCTGGCCACCCTTTCTCTGATGATTTCCGATCAGGCCCGGCCCCTTTTTACCGAAGCCTTCCCCGAGGGGTTTACCGAACTGGACGATTTTCAGGGACTGGAAGAAAACCGGGGTCTCCTTTCTCTTATCGAAACAGAAACTCCCGTCATTTTTCGCTCCAATCACGCTTCCAACGCCCTCTCCCTGAAGGGCACTCTCCCGGCGGACAGAGACCGCCTTATAGCCCAGATTGACGGCGCCCTGGAAGGGCATACCTCGGTTCGTCCGCTCTGGATGCGGGGATTATAAAAGCATTCGGGGGAGGATCAGGTTTTTGAAACAGGCGGAAAAAACAGAGGAGCCAAGACCCACCGGGAGGCTCCGGGGTTTCTTGCGGGCAGGGGCGGTCCTGCTGGCGGGGGTTTTAACGGCAGGCTGCGTTTCCGTGGCGCCGCCGGAGCCCGTGGCTGTCCCCGAAGCCGACCGGGATCAATCGTTCGTTCAAACCTTCCTCAGCCACTATCAGGCTCTTCGCGATTCCGAAGAACCCGGCCTTTTCTGTCTCACGGTTTTCGGGGGAGGAGAGGTTTTATCCCTTCCCGGCTGTTCTTGGCCGCTTTGGCCGGACGGTTTCGAAGGAGAAGCTCATCTGCCCGGCGGTTCCTCTCTGGCGGTTCGGGAAGTGCGGGGGCCCCTCCTCTATCTGTCCGGCGGAACCCTGGAAGATTACGAAGGACGGGACACGGCGGGGGGAATTATTCTCGTGGAACCGGTGGAGGAGGAGCTGGCTTTAGCCGTGCACCAGGCCCGGCTTTTCGGCGCTGCCGCCGTGGCAGCCGCTCCCCGGGCGGACGGATCGTCGGGGAAATCTTCCCGTGATTTTACCACGCCCGCTCCGGCCGGTTTTCGGGACCCGGGAATCCCGGTGTTCCTTCTTTTTCCCTCCGGAGCGGCCCTGCTCCGATCCCGGGAGGGGGCGGAGGTGGCTCTTGTGTTTCCTGAGGAGGCGCAGAGACCGGCAGACCGGAGAACCCGCCGCTTCGGGGATACCGGATACCTTTCGGTGAGCCCCGAAGAAAGGGGAGAGGAAAGGCCTGGAGGCTTTCTTCTTATGCCGGAGCGGCGCGTTGAGGAGGAAAGAAGAGTTCGGGCTCTCCAGGCTGCCCTGGCGCAGCATAACCGGATCTTAAGCAGGTCCTGGGAGGGATTCCCCGGCCGCTGTCCCGATTCTTCCCCCGAAGAATGGGTCAGGGATATTCTCCAGCGGGACCGGCAGGCTCTGCCCCTCCTGCCCTGGGAACCCCGCCTGAAGGAGGCCTGGACCCGGCGCGCCGGAGAAAACGAGGATCCTGAATTTTATCATGCTGTCCTGGATCGGGTGGAAAACTGGAATCTCCAGGCCTCCGGGACGGCCAGGGTGACTCCAGAAGACCCCCGCAGGAGCGTGGATGGAAATCCGGAACCTCAGCGGTGGGAGGCTGAAATGACCCCGATCATTCGGGATCTGCGGAAATTCTGGAGGGTTTTAGAGCTGAACCTGCTTAACCGGGCTCTCCGGGAGGGAGTGAACCTCCTGGAAACGGGAAGAGAAGAGGCTCTTTCCCGGCTTTTCACCCCCTTTCTCGTATCCGCCTGGGCGATCCCCCGGTTTCATCCCGAAGCGGCGACGGCGGCGGAACCGGGCCGCAGCACCGCCTCTCTCGAGAGAGGCGGGAGGTGGCTTCCGGAGCTGGGAGATCTGTTTCTCTCCCTCCACCTGGGACTTCATCACCACAGAGAAACCCGGGCGGGGATGATAAAAGAATTGAAATACTGGGAGTCCCGGAGCCGTATCGTATTAAAGAAAGCGGAGGACGAATTCCGGGCCGTTTTTTGCGGACTGCTTGAGAGTATGGATCGTTTGACAGAAGCCGTGGCGGGGACACCGGAACCGGTGGTCAGCGCTCTTCCCATTCCCTGAGGATCTTCTCCCAGGGCTGTTCCAGACTGAAATGAAAAAAACGGCTCAGGTCTTCCGGTGAAGTTCCCTCATCGAGGGCCTTTTTAAGAATCCGGAAAAACCGTCCTTCCCACTCCAGTTCCCGACGAAGAGGACCAAGATAATCTCCCAGGGTTTGTTCTTCAGGAGATTCAAACCCGGGGCAGCCCTGGACCGGAGGAGTCAAGGTGAAAATTTCGGTACCTGTTTCCAGGTCCGCCGTCCGTGTTATCGGGGCAAGACGGCAGATCAGGGGTTTGGCCTTGTCCTGAAGACGACAAAGAGCCTTGATACCTCCGGATTCACTCCAGTGGTTCTCGACAAAAGGGCAGAATCGGGGAGGCCGGCCCCTGAACCAGAGCCGGGGCCAGGGAATGCGGTACTGACCCGGGGACTCCCTGATCAGCCCCTCCCGGAATAACTGATCGGTATGATTCCTCTTTAGAAAGGTTCCCAGAGCATGAAGATCCCCGGGGCCGAGAAAAACCTCCATGGTGCCGCTGCAGCATTGCCCGCAGAGACGGCACCGGTACTGGAAGGTTCCTTGTTCCGACAACACTTTCAAAGGAGAATGCTACTTTATTATCTGTGAAATGGTACGGAAGGCGGGATGTTCCGGGGTGGCCATCAGTTCAAAGAGAACCGACTCAACCGAGCTGATATGGCCGCCAAGATCCCGGACGGCCTCAATACCGATCCTTTTATTCTCTTCGGTGCGGCTGGAAACCGCATCCGCCGCCAGGGTAACCTGGTATCCCCGGGAGAGAAGATCCCGGGCGGTTTGATACACGCAGATGTGGGTTTCGATGCCGCAGAGAATCACCCTCTCCCGGCGCGATTCGGTCAGGTCACGGCGAAAATCAGAACAGCCCCAGGCCGAAAAAGGTGTTTTTTCCAGGGGCCGGGTGGTTTTGCCGAGAATTTCCTGCAGTTCCGGGACCGTGGGACCCAGTTTTCCCGGCAGCTGCTCCATCCAGAGGACGGGCATCTCCAGGGCCTGAATTCCCCGGATGAGCCGGCTGGTTTTGTCGATGAACTCACTGGTATTATACATGACCTGGGCCAGTTTCCCCTGAATATCGATTACCGCCAGGATGGTTTTCTTTTCATTCATGAAGCTGCTCCTATAAAAACACGGCGTTAGCCGCGAGCCCGGGCAGCTAAGCTGCCCCGATGGCCGAGAATAAGGCCTTGGGAGCATCTTAACGCCGATTTTTCTTCGTTTCAAGGGGATCGATTACCGGGGTGAGGCGGTTCTCTTCTCCTTACCGGCCAGGATAAGCCGGTTGTGGATGCTTTTCTCCGCCGCCTCGGCAGCCAGAACCTCCGGCAGGATCAGCCCTTTATCCAGGAAAAATCTACCGAAGGGAAAGAGGCTCTTTTGAAGAATCAGGAGCCGCTTTAACTCTGAATGGTCCAGAAGGCCCTCTCTTACGGCGGCGGTGCCGAAAGGTGTCTTTCCGTCGTCCCGGCAGATTCCCAGGATCCAGTCCCTCTCTTCGGGGGTGAGAAGCTCCTTTTTTACCGACAGGGTTCCCAGTTTGGGGCGGTACCGGCGCTGCCATACGATGGCTTCGATGAGATCTGCCCAGGTGATCAGCCCCCGGTAGTAGAGGAATTCCCCCAGCTTTAACTCTCTCCGGGGTACCGGGCCAGAGTAGTAGGTGAAGGGAAATCCCGGTTCTTCCCCCCGGGGCTGGGAGGAAGAGCCGGCCTTATCGTGGAATGTTTCAAAATTCCCGTTCCGGGGAAGGGTCAGGGATGATCTGTTTTGTACCACCCTCAGCAGAAAATCGTAGGCTTCCTTGATTTCAAAGAAATCACCCTCTGCCGGCTCGGTGTAACCGGGGGTACTGGCCAGATCGGGATGGCAGGTTTTAGCCCGGGTGCGGAAAGCTTTTTTTACCCCTGATTCCTGCAGATAGCCGAGTGACTCAATTTTGAAGGTAAAACTGCTGCCGAAGAGGATGCTGCAGGCTTCGGCGATCTTTTGCTGCTCAATGTCGGTCATACTTCATTTTCGACACCGGTTTATCTCTCTTGATAAGAGAGCGAGGAAAACCGGCAACTTTTGTACCTCCCCCATCGATATCAAGAACGCACCGCCATTATACCATGTTTCTCCCTGTCGGGGGAATTGTTTCAAGCCATCCCCAGCAATTCCCCTCCACAGCAAATCAAACCCTTTACCCCGTCCCGGTTCAACGGCTTTGGGGCAGGGGAAGGTCCGGGTAGATCTCTTTCAGCAGGTGGCGGGAAAGAATATCCGCCCCCGCAGGGGAGTAGTGAATGTTGTCGGTGAGCCGGAGTTTTATCTGGCGGCCCTTCAGGGTTTTGTAGTCGGTATATTTCCCATCCTGGTCGCCCATGATCGTGTCAATGGGAAGGAAATGAACTCCCTGGTCGGCACAGATTTCCCGGATTATCTGGTTTTGCCTTTCCATCCGTTCCCTGTAACCCCGGTTGAGCATGGGGGGGATTCCCACCCAGAACACCCTCTCGGTCTGGGTTTTCAGTTTGGCGATCAGTCTGGCCGCCCTCTCCCGGTAGATTCGGTTCCATTCGGGGGTATCCCAGGGAACCTCGCGGTTTTCAAAGGAGATGGACTGGGCGGCGTTGGCACCCAGCATCAGCAGGACGGTGTGGAACTGATGGGTCTCCAGAATAGTGTCTACTTCGGCGAACCAGTCTGTGAAAACAGGATTAGCCAGGTTTGATGAAACTTTGCCGTGATTCACCAGGATGATTTCAGGCATTTCGTCCGCCAGGGGGACCAGGGCTGTGGCGGTGGAGTTGGCCAGGGAGTCACCCATAAGGAGGATTTTTTGCGGAAAGGTTTGGGCCTCCCCGCTTCCCCGGGAGACGGGGTTGCGGGGAAGCGGTATTTCTCCTTCTTCTGCCGGGGGCACCCTGGTCTCTTCCGCGTTGTATACGGTCTGCTCACCGCCGTCCATGGTTTCTTCAACGAGGCGGTCCTGAGGAGATACCCCGGATGCCGGCACCGGAGCGGGTTCATGAAGTCTGTCCGCATCTTCTGAGGCGGGTTCGCTCTTTTCATTTTCGGGGAAACGATCTGTGTTTACTGCTTCTCCTGATGCCAGAGGCCCAAAGGCTGTTTCCGCGCCCCTTCCGGGGGTTTCAGACGGAGTTCGATCCGGCGGGGCGGCACGGAGGATCGCCGAGAAATCAAAGGGTTCGTCTTTAAGGGTGTGGAATCGCTCCCTGGCGGCGGCAAGGGGCGCAGAGATTCCCGCCCTTTCGGCCAGTTCTTTCACCGGCCCGGTGGCGGCGGTAAAGAATGCTCTTCCCCCGGCCTTCTCCTGACCCTGGGCCCAGAGATGGAGGCCGTGGCTCCCCAGAAAAAAGTAGAGGCCGCCCCCCAGCATGAGAAGGGCGAAGAGTTGGGGAAAGGTCAGATATCTCCGGTCTTTCAACGGCGGTCTCCCTTGTTAAAATTGAAAATAGATAAACGGTGCCATCCCCTGGGGGGATAAAAGCTGGAGTCCCAGAAACAATCCCCCCAGTAACGCGCCCTGGACGGGCCAGGGGAGGACTCCGGTCATCCTGGCGGTCCTTTCTGCAAGCCCCGGGGGCAAAAAATGGAGGGATAATCCCAGCAGAAGCAGAATTCCCGTAAACGGGGTCAGAATCCCCTGAAAAGCCACTTCCCCCCCCAGGGCTCGGAGATAATTTATCGCACCTGTAAGGTCGGGGGAGCGGAAAAAAATCCAGCAAAAAGTGACAAAGTGAAATACCAGAAACTTCCTGAAAAAGCGACCAGCCCCGGTCGGCTGTTTTCGTCTCTTAAACGCCCGTTCCAGCCCCAGGGCGGCTCCGTGGAGGGCTCCCCAGATGATAAAGTTCCAGGCCGCCCCGTGCCACAGTCCCCCCAGAAGCATGGTGATCAGCAGGTTTCGGCCGGTTTTGGCGGCGCCTCCCCGGCTGCCACCCAGGGGTATGTAAAGGTAATCCCGAAGCCAGGTGGAGAGGGAGATATGCCAGCGCCGCCAGAAATCCTGGAAGCTGTCGGCCCGGTAGGGTTGATCAAAATTTTCCGGGAAATGGTATCCCAGCAGGGCGGCCACCCCGATGGCGATATCGCTGTAGGCGGAAAAATCACAGAAGATCTGGAAGGCATAGCCGTAGGCAGCGAAAAGCACCTCCAGGGGGCTGAAGCTTCGGGGAGTAAGAAAGACGGGATCCACCAGCAGCACCGCCAGATAGTTGGCCATCACCACCTTTTTGAAGAGGCCGATCACGATTCGGGTTAATCCCCAGGAGGCGGGAATTTTCTGCGGGTCCGGAGGATAATGCAGCTGGGGAATGAAAACCGAGGCCCGCACGATGGGGCCCGCCACGAGCTGGGGGAAAAAAGCGATATACAGAAGAACGTCCCCCAGGGAGCCTGCGGCTTCGATCTCCCGGCGGTAGACGTCCACCACGTAGCTCAGGGCCTGGAAGGTGAAGAAGGATATGCCCACCGGCAGGATGACGTTCATGATCGGCAGGGGATCGGTTTGCCCCAGGAGAAAAAACAGGTTGTTCACACCGTTCATAAAGAAACCGTAGTATTTGAAGAAAAAGAGAATCCCCAAATCTATGGTGACCGCCAGGATCAGCCAGAGGCGCCGGAACCCCCGGTGATCGGTGGAATCAATGGCCAAGGCGATAAGGTAATTCATGAAAGAACTGCCGAAGAGGAGAAGGGTGAAGCGCCAGTCCCAGAATCCGTAGAAGAAATAGCTTCCCAGAAGCAGTATCTTTTTTCTCGCCCCGGGGAAGGCGGCGAAACCCCAGGAGAGGGTGAAAATAACCGCGAAAAACAGGGCAAATTCGGGGGTGGGGAAGAGCATCTACACCGAAACCTCGGTTTTTTTCATCATCAGCAGGCCCATGGCCAGGAGCCCGGCCGCCTGAACCAGAAGAAGAAAGAGCCAAACCAGGTTGATTCCCCCCCATTGGTAGAGAAACCCCCCGCCCAGGGAACCTGATGCGACCCCCATGGTAAGGACCGCTTCATGGATGGCCATGCGCCGCCCCCGGTTCACCGCTCCGGAACTGCCGTGGAAAATACTGTTGTTATAGGACGCGGCGTAAAGCAGTCCGAAAAGCAGAATGACGGCTCCCAGAATTTCCAGCCGGGAGTCAAGAATCAGGACCGTCAGGATCAGAACCGTGGTGACCCCCTGGACCGTGAGGATCCAGAAACGGCTGAAGTGCCAGCCCGTGTGGCGGGCCAGAAGGGTAAACCCCGTCAACGTGACAATCCCCCGGAGCAGAAGGAGGTTGCCCGCCGCCTGTTCACCGTAGCCGAGGTGGTCCCTGATTTCCAGGGGCAGGATGTTCACCACCACGCCGTAAACGGCGTAGGATGAAAAAATTCCCACCCAGGAGGGAAACCTCAGGGGGGTGCTCCTGTCCAGACCGGCGGGGGTTTCCTTTCTTGCCTTCAGGGTGCAGGCGGGATTCATATCCGGCAGGAGCCGGCTTCCCAGGAAAAACAGCAGGGAGATGAAAACCAGACTCACCGCTGAAACAGCAAAAGGAAGGGCCGGGTTAACCGGATAGAGCCAGCCCGCAGCGAAGGGGCCCAGCAGGGCTCCGGTACTCCAGGACTGGTTGAACTGCCCCAGGTTGCGGCCCAGCTCTTTTCCTTCCAGCCCTGCGCTGACCCAGCCCATCAGGGGAGGCCAGAAAAAGCCCAGGCTTCCCTGCAGGATCAGCAGGGCGCCCAGGGCCAGGCTGAAACGGGGGGCGAAGTAGAGCCCCAGGGAAAGGAGAGCGATGAGAGAGGCCGCAGAAATGAGAGACCCGGCGGGGCGGATACTTTCATCCCAGCGGTGATAAAGGGTGCACCCGAAAAAATAGGTGCCGTATCCCAGAGCAAAAAAAAGGCCGATCATCCCCGCTTCCTGGCCAAACTTATCCGCCAGGAAATAGACCAGGGCCAGGCCAAGCATGGTCAGGTTCAGGTTCATGATGAAGGCGCCGGTAAAAAGCAGGTGGTTTCTCCGCATGGTCTTTTTATAGTCCTTTCAGGAAGTTTTGTACAGGCGAGGGAAATTCAAAATACTCTGCTTTTTAAAATTCCTCCGGGCTGACCGGTAAAACCAAGCCGGGTCCAGAGGTCAAGGTCGGGAAGGGGCGCACAAACCGTCATGATCTTCCCTGTTTCGGGGTGGGGAAAGGAGAGCGCCGCGGCATGGAGGTAGAGACGTCCCGTCCCGGCATAATCCCGGATCATTCTGTTATGGCGGAGATCACCGTGGGAGCTGTCCCCCAGAAGGGGGTACCCCGCGGCGGCAAAATGGCGGCGGATTTGATGATACCGGCCCGTCAAAGGGCGTACTTCCACCAGACTGTACCGGGAGGTGGCGTAAGCGCTGTTGGGCAGGGGCAGCTCGATTTTCTGGAGGATCCGGTAATCGGTCCGGGCCTCCCGGGCAGGTCCCTCCGGTTTTTTCAGGGGGCAGGAAAAGGAGCCTGTCTCTGCAGGCCATCCTCTTACTACCGCCCAGTAGGTTTTTTTTACCTCCCCGGCGGTGAAGGCATTCCCTAAACTCCGGGCGGCATCGGGTGTGAAGGCGCAGAGAAGAAGCCCCGAGGCAGGACGGTCCAGCCGGTGCACCGGAGAAGGCGGGGAGGGGTATCGCTCTTTTAAAAGGTCCACCACGGTTACCGGATCCCGGCGGTCCCGGGAACGGTGCACCAGCAGACGAGGCGGTTTTGATACCAGGCAGATCAGACGGTCCTGGTAGAGAATATCCAGGGTCAAGGTGTCACCGGGATCAGAGTATCTCAATGGCCAGGACGGTTACATCGTCCTCACGATATCGGCCCGAGGTGTCGCATTGTTCTTCCATCTCTTTTGTCAGGTGTTGAACCATCTCTTTCAGGGAGCTTTGCGCATGCCCGGCGAACCGTTCCGCCAGAAAGCCGATCCCCGCCAGAGGCTCGTCACCGATCCCTTCGATGAGACCGTCGCTGTACATAAGAATCCGGTCTCCCGGTTCAAGATTCACCGTTCCCGTGGGATAGGGGATTTCCGCCTTGATGGTTCCCAGGGGAAGCCCTCCCTGGGAGAGTTTTTCCACATGGCCGTCCCGAGCATGATAGATAAGGGTGGTGGGATTCCCGGCATTGGAAAAGGAGAACCGCCGGTTTTCATGGCTCAGGAGGCCGTAAAATCCAGAGATGTAAAGTTCACCCAGTTTTTCGTGAATCGCATTATTCAGGGTCTGCAGAAGGGGGCCGGGAGATTCCGATACTTTGTGGTGTTCCCGGAACAGTTCCCTGAGAAGAATTCCGGTCATCACGGCGGAGGTGCCGGTGATGCCTGTATCGCCTATGAAAAAGCCCACGTCTTTTTCTCTCCGTTCCACAAAGTCGTAGATATCCCCCCCCACGGCATGCCGGGGCTGGTAAAATACATGAGCCTGAAAGAGGGATGACGCCGGCGGGGTTGGGATGAGAAAATGAGTCTGAATGGCCCGGGCCAGGTTCTGTTCCGCCTCCGGAGCAGAGAGCACCGGTTTTCGCTGAACCGGCGTCTTCTGGTTTAGCCTGATTGTTTCTGCCAGTTTCTGGTTCTGTTCGAGGAGCTGGAGCTGGGTTTTTATCCGAAGCAGAAGGATGGGAATGCTGATGGGTTTGGTGATGTAGTCCACCGCTCCCAGGGCGAGTCCCCGGGTTTCTTCCATCTCTTCGGTGAGGGCGGTGAGGAAAATGATGGGGATGGCCCTGGTTCTTTCATCCGCCTTAAGCCGCCGGCACACTTCGTAGCCGTCCATTCCGGGCATCAGTACGTCCAGGAGAATTAAATCGGGCTTTAAGCTTCCTACCACCTCCAAAGCCTCTTCACCGCTGCGGAAGAGGGTCACCTCGTACTCGTCTTTGAGGGATTCGGAAAGAATTTTAAGATTCAAGGCCGCATCGTCAATTATCATCAGGGAACGTTTCCGGGATTTCTGATCCACCTCTTTCTCCTCTACCTCTAAAGATATCCCCTTTTTCGCCGGTACGCAAATGAAGTTGTTCTCCTGGTAATATAAAACCGGCTTTCAGGAGGGGCGCCTGCCGGCCCCCTTCCGCAGGGCCTCAGATTGCAGGAGGTTCTTCCCCCGGATTTCCGTCTTGCCGGGCCGATATGAGATAGATCCGGGATCCGAAGTCTCCGATGAACCGGATATTCTCGTTGAAGTCTGATCCGGTGAACTGGGGATTCAGTTTGAACCCGGCATGGGCCAGCTCATCCCCCGGGGCAACGGTGCGCTGTACCTCGTTGGGGAAAAGATAGTTGTCGCAGATGGTTTTGTGAACCAGGCCCCCCACACCGGTGGTTTTTACCTCGAAGGGGACGTAGTCGTTGATCAATGCCCCGAACCGCTCAATGTTCATGTACTGTTGGCGGGTTGCAATTTCATAGAGTCTGTTTTTGTCCAGCCCTTTCAGGGGAATCGATTCAAAACCGCCGCTGCTTTTCTGAATCTTCTGAAAGTAGCCCAGGGCGGCTTTTCCCCGGTCCTCCGATGTGACCAGCCAGATCGCGTGGTTGGTGGTAAAGGGAGATTGGATACGCCTCATCTCCCCAAACTGGAGGAGCCGGCGGTGCTCTTTATAGAAGGCCACCTGATTTCTGATCACCTTTTCGTCAAAATGAGACAGTTTTGTCAGATCCAGCTCATATCCCAGGACGCCGAAGGCGGCGATGTTGAACCGGGATTCAATACCGTTGCTCCTGAGGACCTGGTGGGATGGATTGGAGCCTACGTGGGCTCCCAGGGTGGAAGGGGGATAAAGAAGGGACGATCCGTACTGTATATGGGCCCTTTCCCCGGGATCGGTGTTATCGCTGGCCCAGGTCTGAGGCATGTAGTACAGCATGCCCAGGTCGTACCGGTTCCCCCCGCTGGCGCAGCTTTCGAAGAGCACCTCGGGATGGGCCGTGGTGAGCCGCTCCAGCAGCCCGTAGAGCCCCAGGTAGTGGCGATGGCTCTGCTCTTTCTGCCTCTCCGGGGCCAGGCTGGCGGAATGGAGGTCCGAAACACTGCGGTTCATGTCCCACTTGACGTAGGCGGCCCCGCTTTCCCTGATAACCCGGTCGATTTCGTCAAAGAGGTAATCGGTGACCTCGGGGTTGGACAGGTCCAGGATGAGCTGGTTCCGGCCCAGGGAAGGGGTCCTTCGGGGCAGCCGGATGGCCCATTCGGGATGAGCCCGGTAGAGGTCGCTGTCGGGGGAAACCATCTCCGGCTCCACCCAGATGCCGAAATCGAGCCCCAGGGCCCGGATTTTTTTCGCCAGGCCCCCCAGACCGCCGGGGAGTTTCTTCGTGTCCGCCCGCCAGTCCCCCAAGGAGGTGGTGTCGTCGTTTCGCCCTTTGAACCAGCCGTCGTCCAGAACAAAGAGCTCCATCCCCAGGGATTTTCCCGCCCTGGCCAGTTTAAGGAGTTTTGCCTGGTCGAATTTAAAGTACATGGCTTCCCAGCTGTTAAAAAGCAGGGGTCTCTCCCGGTACTGCCAGTACGGCGGTATCAGGTTTTCGTTAATACCTTTGTGAAAGTTTCGGCTCATACCGTTCAGACCCCGGTGAGAGAAGGTCATCACCGCTTCGGGGGTCTGAAATATCTCGCCGGAGCCCAGGGTCCAGGCGAAATCGAAGGGATTGATGCCCATCTGTACCCGGCAGAGGTCGAAGGCGTTCACCTCAACCTGACCCAGGTGGTTCCCCGAGTAGACCAGGGAGAATCCGTAGCAGTTTCCCTGGTCCTCATCGGTTCCGGGTTCCGCCAGGGCCAGGAAGGGGTTGTGATCCGCCCCGGAGGCCAGCCGGCTGGAACCAAGGGAGAATTTGCCTTTTCCCAGGGGAAGCCGCTGGATCTGTTTTTCCCTGATCCAGTGGCCTTCCAGGGTGATGACATCGAACCGGGAGGTGGTGAAATCCAGGTTAAAGCTCATGATCTTATGGAGAATCACGCTTTCTCCTCCCCGGTTCTCCACCCGGAGGCTCCGGGTGATGAGGTTGGATTCTTCAAACACCGAGTAGTCCAGGTGGAGCCGGAGCCGGGCTTCCGGATCTTCCAGGACCACCGTCACGGTCTGGCATCCCCTGCTGCCGGGGAAGAAGTGGGGAAGCCCCTCCGGAACCTGCTTGCCTTCTGTCAGGGTGTGGGAATGGTAGATAAAGTCGGTCACCCGGGTTTTGTCTGCCAGCTCCACGTGGAGGGAGGGATCACGGTAGTCCCCTTTACCGGAGGTGGACGCCTCCAGGGGAACCGTGAAGAGGCTCAAAGGGCCCGTTTCGGTGCTGTACCGGGTTTCCAGTCCCACATTGCCCAGGAACCGCTGCTCCAGACTGGGGTATTCCTCCCGCTGCCGGATTCCGCGTCCGTAGTAAAGCAGGGAGAGGTGCCCCGACGGGAGGACCTTCATGATGTAGCTGGTCTGGCTGGTCTGGAGATGGAAAGTGAGATCTTCGGTAATCTGGATCATGGGAACCTCCCGGGTCAGATGTCAGGAATTATAGTAGAGACAACCCGGGGTTGTGTCAAATCAGATTATTTTCCCCGGCGCTTCCTGATATCTTCCTGGAGCTGGTTCATCAGATGACGATACCGCTCTTCGATATACTGCCGTTTGGTCTTCAAGGTCTGGGTCAGTTCCTTTCCCACGGAGAAGTCGTTCCTGACCGCCAGAATCTTGGTGACGAATTCGAAAGGTTTAAAACCGTGCTCCTTGGAGACGTAGCTGTTCACCTCTTTCATAAGCACTTCCAGGATTCCTTCGTGGGTGATGGCGTTATCGCCTTCCAGTTGCACATCCCCGGGGCTCAGTTTCAGTTCCGCCGCCAGCCTCATCAGTTCCTCTTCGTTCACCGCCACGATGGCAGAGAGGGTTTTACGGTCCTGACCTACCACCACGGCGTGGTCGATATAGATACTTTCTTTCATCTTTTCTTCGATCAATTCGGGTTCCACATTCTCCCCGCCCATGAGGACGATGGTGTCCTTGATCCGGCCCACCACGATGATCTCACCGTTCTCGGAACGGACCGCCAGGTCTCCGGTATTCAGCCATCCCTCGGGGGAAAGGACTTTTTCGGTGGCTTCCGGGTTCTTGTAGTAACCCTGCATCACCTGGGGGCCCCGGACGAAAATGATGCCCTTCTCTCCCACGGCGGTTTCGGAGCCGTCTTCCCGGCGTACCTGTACCTCGGTGTTATCGAAGGGGATACCCGTGGTGCCGAAGGTGTTGCAGCCCACGGTCCGGCTCAAAATTCCCGGGGCGCATTCGGTCATGCCGTAGGCGTTTACCACGGTGATCCCCAGGGTATTGAACAGCTCATCCAGGTACTTGGGCAGGGCGCCCGCCCCCGAGGTTGCCACCCTGAGACGGCCCCCCACTTTTTCCTTGAAGGGTTTGAACAGTTTTACCGCCATTTTATGGCCGGGGTAGAGAAAGCCGCGCCGCAGGGAATGGAAGACCCGGGTCAGTCCTTTTCTGAAGGGCGACCGCACCTTAAGGGAGATGTACCCTCCCTTGACATAGAGGTCTGAGTTCAAAAAAGCGGTGTTAATGCGGATGAAGAAAAACAGGATCGCCCTCTTGCCGGCGGGAAGCTGGCCGAGGGCTTTGATAAGCTTCTGGTAAATCGATTCCCAGATCCGGGGGACCGTTATGAGCACTTCCGGTTTTTCCGTTGCCAGATCGGCGGCGAAACGCTTGGCCGAGGAGTAGACTATGGTCATGGCGGTGGAGGCGGCGCAGTATTCGAAGGCCCTTTCGTAGACGTGCCAGGAGGGAAGCATCACCACTGAGGTTTCCGCCGCCTCGGGGTCAATTTCCAGCCGCGGCGTGTTGGCGTGTACGTTCTGGAGGAAGTTGGCGTGGTTGAGCATGACGCCCTTGGGGTTTCCGGTGGTTCCCGAGGTATAGACGATGGTGAGCAGGTCTTCGGGGCCAATTTGCCGGGAAAGACGGGATAAGAGATCGGGATCGGCCGAGGCTGCGGCGCTGCCTGTCTCGATAAGTTCCTGATAGAAGTGCAGTTTTCCCTCGAGCACCGGAGGCGTGATAAAAGCCGGATCGTCATCCATAAGGAAAAGCTTCTCGCACCGGTCCCAGTCTGCGTTGTCAAACTTTTCCAAAAGTTCGGTCAGCTGCCCGGTGTTTTCCAGAATCATGAACCGGGAGTCGGAGTGACGGAAGATAAACTGGACCTCCCCCGGGGTGGTATCGGATCCCCGGGGGACCGATACGGCGCCCAGGGCCATGAGGGCAAAGTCGGTGGCGATCCATTCAAACCGGTTGTTCACGAAAAATCCGACGTGGTCTTTTCGGGAGACTCCGTGGCGGGCCAGTCCTGCCGCCAGGGCCTCGATGGTTTGCAGAAGCTGCCGGTAGGTTTTTGTCTCCGAATCCTTGGCTCTGAGAATCTTGTGGGATACCCTGTCGGGGTAGGCGCCGGCGGTCTGAAGGACTATATCCAGAATATTGGCGTACATCATCGCTCCTTGCATTTCCTGTTGGGATTACACTTTCGGGAGGGCTAATGGATAAATTTACCAGTTTTATAGGAATAACACAACGATTAACCGGAGGGCTGGAGCCCATAATCGGCCGTTAGGCCGACATTTCATCGGTCCCTCAGGGCGGTATGTAAATGGCTGTAAAAAGGCTTCAAAAATTCAGTTCCAGCCCCAGGGTAAGGGTTTGGTGTCCCCGCCACGCCAGGGTGGTCTGGGTTTTCCCCGCCCTGAATCTAAGTCCTCCCTGGACGAGCCATCCGTCACGGTATTCGGGATGTCGGAGTTCGTCGGGAATGATGTAATTTACTTCGCCTATCAGGCCGAAGGCATCTCCCAGGAGGAAGAAGAGGGGGTGCGTGATGATCCCTGCGGCGACCCTGTCGGCTCCCGCATAGAGGGATATATGGGAGGAAAGAACCATGGGGAGGGATACCACGGCGGAACCGAAGAAGGTGGAGATCTGCTGGCCGTCGGGGTCGTCGTTGAGCCGGGAGAGGGGATCGAGAAGTATGATTTTTCCCCCTCCCCCCAGAGACACACGGATGATGTCTCCGGCATTGTCAAGGACCCGGATCTTGAGACCGAATTCCTGGGCGGTCCATTCCAGGGTGGTGCCTTCCCCCAGGAAGTGGGAATCGGCACTCAGTTCAGCAAACTGAAAGAAGGTATAGCCCAGGGAAATCTGCTGGAGCAGATCCTTGCCGGAAAAGGGTGACAGACCCGGAGAAACCCCCATGACCACCCTGTACCGCTGGAAATGGGGCGACAGCTGTCCGTTGCGGAATCCGATGAGCTGGGCCTGGGGGGTTGTTTCCAGAAATCGTCGATACCGGCTTCGGTTTGTGGCGGCTTTTTGCTCCTTCAGATCCAGGAGGCGTTTTTGTTCCGCCAGCCGCAGGGCTTCCTGGTCCTGCTGATTCTGTTTCTCCAGCGCCGCCAGCTGCTGCCGCTCCGCCTGGGCTTCCAGGTCTGCCCGTTCTTTGGCGAGCCTGGTTTTCTGCAGGGCCAGTTCTTCCTGGATATTCCGTTCCAGCAGGGCAGCGTACTCCCCCCGGGACATCACGATCAGGGAATAGAAAGTACCGGTTTGCCCATCCCTCCAGACCCGGGTGATCCTGACCCCTTTAAGGCTTAAATCGGTCAGGACCTTGGTGGAAATCTCCAAAGAGTATTCCTCCTTGTTATCAGCCACCCTGACGGCTTCGCGGTACTGGCTCTCCACCCGGGTTTCCACGTTCCGGGCGAATTCCAGACGGGCTTCGGTATCGGCGCCGGCCTGGCTTTCCGGTGACGAGCCGACACCGAAGTAGCTGTCGTGGCCCGGGGCGATCCGGCCGATTTCCCCCTGCTGGTATAAGGAAACCCAATCGGGTTTCCCCGGACCGGTGGGGGCGGCAGGATAGGAGGTTGGAGGTGCCGGAGCCAGGGAGGCTCCGGAAGGAGGAGGCGGACCGGATGGCAAAGGGGTATCGGAACCGGGGAGAGGTTCGGAGGGTTGAGGCGGGGGCTCTTCAAGGTTACCGGCAGAGTCCCCGGCGTCCTGGGGGGACTCCCCGGTCATCTGATCTGAAACCTCATCGGTGGTATTAAAGGCCTCTTCCAATCTCTGGTCCACCAGGGCCTTTACATCCTGAGGACCAATTTCATTTTCCCCGGACTGCGCCGAACCGGGCCAGGCCAGTAATAAGAATACCAGGATCAGTTTCCCCGTCATTTTCATGGATACCCCCGCTAAAGCACTGAGGTTATCTTAATCCACCCGCCGGTGCGGTGCAACGGTTTTGATTAATTGACCCGGTTAACGGGGTTCCCGTCCAGGAAGGCCCTGAGATTCTCCACGGCGATATCCATCAGGCGGCTCCGGGATTCCCGGGGAGCCCAGGCAATGTGGGGGGTGATGAAACAATTAGGAGCCTTGAGCAGGGGATTGTCCTCTCTGATCGGTTCGGTGGCCACCACGTCCAGTCCCGCCGCCCGGATTTTGCCGGTTTTCAGGGCTTCGGCCAGATCTTCCTCCACCACCAGGGGGCCCCGGGAGGTGTTGATCAGTATCACGCCGTCCTTCATCAAAGCAAGGCTTTCTCTGTTGATCATACCCCGGGTGGAGTCGAAGAGGGGGCAGTGAAGGGAAATCACATCGCTTTCGGCGTAGAGAGATTCCAGGCTGGTATAGTGAAGGTCATCTGCTTCCAGGGATGTATCGGGGTATTCATCGTAGGCCAGCACCTTCATGCCCAGAGCCCGGGCGATCCCGGCGGTCTGCCGGCCGATCCGGCCGAAGCCGATAATCCCCATGGTCTTGTCCGCCAGTTCCGTGAGGGGGTGGTTCCAGTAACAGAAATCGGCGGCACCGGACCACTGTCCCTCAAATACGGATTTACTGTGGTCCTCCACCCGGTGGCAGATGGCAAGAAGCAGGGCGAAGACAAACTGGGAAACCGCCCGGGTTCCATAGGTGGGAATGTTGCACACGGGGATGGCCTTCTCCCGGGCGGCTTCGATATCCACCACGTTGTAACCCGTGGCCAGGATGCCGATATATTTGATCCGGGGACACTTCTCAAGGGTTTCCCTGGTGAGAGGTGTTTTGTTGGTTATGACAATTTCCGCCTCACCGATACGGGAAAGGATCTGGTTTTCTTCGGTGCGGTCATGGCAGGTGAACTCTCCCAGGGCTTCAAAGCCTTCCCAGGAAAGATCCCCGGGGTTCAGGGTATATCCGTCCAGTACAACGATCTTCATCTTGCCTCCTGCTTCAACATCATGATTGCGGTCTGGGCTATATTATCAACGGATACGCCGTTCTTTTCAAGGAGATACTCGTAGGGGGCGGATTCCCCGAATTGATCCTGGATGCCCAGTCTTTTCACCAGCCCTCTCCCCAGCTCCGCCGCCACCTCACAGACCGCCGACCCCAGACCGTTGAGGATGTTGTGATCTTCGATGGTGATGACACGGCCGATTTCTGCCAGGGCCCGGGTCACCGCTTCGGTGTCCAGGGGTTTTATGGTATGCATGTCCAGGAGGCGGACGGATATACCCTCTCCGGCCAGTTTTTCCGCGGCCTGAACCGCCAGGGACATGACATCACCGTTGGCGATGAGGCAGACATCCTTTCCCTCCCTGAGTTTATGGGCCTTTCCTATGGTCAGTTTGATGTTCTCGTCATAGATGAAGGGAATGGGATCCCGGGTGAACCGCAGATAGACCGGACCGTAATGGGAGGCGGCCTCTTTGACCAGAACCTTGGCAGAATGGTAGTCCGCCGGCATGATCACCGTCATGTTGGGCAGGGTCCGGTAGATCCCCATGTCCTCGATGGCCTGATGGCTGGCCCCGTCGTTGGCGGGGGTGAATCCTCCATGGGAGCAGGCAATCTTGACGTTCAGCCGGGGATAGCAGACCTCCTGGCGGATCTGTTCGCACATCCGCATGCTGCCGAAAACCGCATAGGTGGTGACAAAGGGAATCTTCCCGCAGGTGGCCAGCCCCGCCGCAACCCCGGCGGCATTTTGTTCGGCGATGCCCACATTGACGTGCTGGTTCGGCAGCTCCTGAAAGAAGGGTACGGTTTTACACGATTTCCCGATGTCCGCATCCACCACATAGATCTTGCTGTCTTTCTTGCCCAGTTCCAGTATGGCTTCGCCGTAGGCGTCTCTTGTTGCTTTTCCTTTCATGGCTAAACTGCCTCCTCTATTTCTCTCATGGCCTGGCTGTACTCATCATCGCTGGGGGCCTGACCATGCCAGGCCACCACGTTTTCCATGAAGGAGACACCCTTTCCTTTGACGGTTGTTCCCACTACCACCTTGGGGCGGCCGGTCTTGGATTCTCTGATTTTGTCGAGAACATCGACTATTTCGTCCATGTTGTGGCCGTCGATCCGGTAACTTTCGCATCCGAAGGCTTCAAATTTCAGCCGCAGATCTCCCGTGGGCATCACCACATCGCAAATGTTATCGTTTTGAAGATTGTTGTTGTCCACAATAATAATCAGATTATCCAGGTTGTATTTTACCGCCGTCATGACCGCTTCCCAGATCTGGCCTTCCTGGCACTCGCCGTCGCCGATCAGGCAGAAGACCCGGTAGGATTTACCGTCCCGTTTCCCCGCCAGGGCCATGCCCGCCGCCGTGGAGAGCCCCTGTCCCAGGGATCCGGTACTGATGTCGATGCCGGGGCATACCTTCATGTCCGGATGTCCCTGCAGGATCGACCCCTGTTTTCTTAGGGTGTAGATGGTCTCCCGGGGAAAATAATTCCGCAGCGCCAGGGCCGAGTAGAGGATGGGACAGACGTGGCCCTTGGACAGGACAAATCTGTCTCTGTCGGGCCATCGGGGCTCTTCGGGTTTTATATTCAGCTCATCGAAATAGAGGGCTGCCATAAAATCCGCCGCCGACAGACTGCCTCCGGGGTGACCCGATTGTGCCGCATGGATCATGGTTAAGGCGGTCTTCCGCAGCTCCCCGGCTTTTTCCCGAAGCCCCTCAGCCCTGTTTGTATTGCTCATGCCTTATCTCCTTAATGCTTCTTATTGTGCAAAAAATATTGTATGCAAAATAACAAAAGAAACTTTAAGGGGATTTGAGAGGCTTGTCAAGAAAAACCTGCGGTTGCCGGGGGTTGCCGGCAAATCCCCGTCGGGTGAAGGGGTTATCCGGGTAAAACGAAGATTCACGGGGATGAGCCCCGGCTCTCAGGTTATTTCAGGTGCTTGTGACTGATGTAGTCCCTGGTTTTCAGGTGGTGGGCCATGAGGAGATTCTGAGCCCCTTCGGCGTCGCCCTCCCGGATGGCCCGGATGATGTCCTTATGTTCCTGCAGGGTTTCCTCGGGAGAACGGATCAGCCCCTTCTGATAACATTTGAGGATGAAGTCGAAGTTTTTTACGAAATCAACGATGATGGAGTTGCGGGAAGAAAGGAGGATCTGCTCGTGGAAGGTTCGGTCCGCCTGCTGATACCGGCTGTAATCGTCGTCTGAAAGGGGGAGGCTGAAGCCGTCAAACAGGTGGGTGATGGAGGACAGGCAGTCAGAAGATCCTCCTTCCACGCAGAGCCGCAGGGCCACTCCCTCCAGGCCCGCCCGAACGGCAAAAAGCTCTTTCATGTCATGATCGGTAAATGTTTTCAGGAAAAACCCCTGCCGCTCCACCTGCTCAATGACGCCTTCATTGACGAACCTGATAATAGCTTCATTGACCGGGGTCTGGCTGACCCCCAGGCGCTCCGCCAGTTCCTTGCGGTTGATTTTTTCCCCGGGAAGAAGGTCTCTGTTCAGCATCATGGCGGCGATCTGCTGGTAGACCAGCTCTCCCAGGCTGTCTTTTTTAAGTTTCTCCATAGGGGGCTCCCGAAAGCCGGTGATCAATCAAATCTCTGGTTTCTTTGATATGCCGGAACATCACGTTCTCCGCTCCCCCGCTGTCGCCTTCCAGGATGCTTCGCAGAATCGCCTTGTGTTCCGAGAGGCTGTCG
>Ga0334882_1001181_pt1 | contig 32801 bp, 28 predicted proteins | sample GraSluR1_MG_5_FD_207226 | JGI IMG/M metagenome (GOLD analysis project Ga0334882, IMG submission 207226) | Sludge microbial communities from methane-producing bioreactor in Wageningen University, Netherlands - Granular Sludge_15_04-R1 | ecosystem: Engineered > Bioreactor > Anaerobic >... | reverse complement strand
CCCACGGAGCTGGTGGCGCGCGCGGCTGACTTTGAGATGGCTGCGCTGGCCCTCACCGACCACGACGCACTCTATGGCGCCGTGAGTTTCATCCGCGCTGCAGAAGCCACCGGGATTAAGCCGATTCTGGGTGCAGAGATCACCCTGAGCGATGGTGCCCACCTCACGCTCCTCGCCGAAAACACTACAGGCTATGCCAACCTCGCACAATTGATCACTTTAGCACGCCACGGCCAACCCAAAGGCACCGCCCGGCTCGATCCGCAGCACCTTGTTGAACACCACGAAGGCTTGATCGCGCTCTCCGGCTGTCGTCACGGCCCCATAGCGCGGGCCATCCTCGCGGGCGATGCACCGGGCGCCCTGGCAGCCGCCCGATGGGCCGGCAGGATCTTCGGGCATGACCACTTCTTCATCGAGCTGCAACGTCATTATCGCCCGGGCGAGGCCCATCTGGTGCGGGATCTTTGTGCGCTGGCTGCCGAGCTCAAGCTGGAGACCGTCGTGACCGGCAACGCCCACTACCTCGAACCGGAACAACGCGAGATCCACGATCTGCTCACCTGTACGCGACTGCACACGACCCTCGACCAGGCAGGAGATCGTCTACGCTCCAACGATGATGATTGCTTTCACCCCCCGCAGACCATGGTCAAACGCTTTGCCGACCACCCGCAGGCGCTTGCCAACACAAGCCGTATTGCCGAACGCTGTGTCTCGGCAGCGACCTTCCTAAGGGAGGGCCACCAGATCCTACCGATCTTCGAGACACCGGATGGGAGCCCTCCGGACACCTATCTTCGGCGTCTCTGTGAACAATCCCTGCGGCTGCGCTATGCCACCCATCCCCCCATTGCGCTCCTGGATAAGGAATTGCGCGTGATCCGGCAGCTTGAGCTGGCGAACTACTTCCTGATCGTTGCGGATATCGTCCACTTCGCCCGCACACAGGGCATACGCTGTCAGGGACGGGGCAGCGCCGCTAACTCCCTCGTCGCCTACCTCCTCGATATCTCGCCGATTGACCCTGTTGCGATCGATCTCGTCTTCGAGCGCTTTCTGTCTCTCGAGCGTCCCCAGCCGCCCGATATCGACATCGACTTCGCTGCCGACCGACGAGAGGAGGTGATTCAGTACGTCTATGAGCGCTACGGGCGCGATCATGCCGCCATGGCCTGCACGCTGGTCACCTTCAGGGCCAAATCAGCCGTACGGGATACCGCGAGGGCATTGGGATTTCCCCCCACGCTCGTTGAACGCCTTACGGAGATCCTGGACCCCCACGACGATCCCAGCGTGCGTGAGGCCGCAGGGCTGGTGAACCACTTCGGCGCCGATCTCAACGCACCACTCTTTCAGCATCTCCTGCGCCTGGCGCCGCGACTGGAGGGGCTCCCTCGTCACTTGGGCATCCACAACGGCGGTATGATCCTCTCCGGACCGCCACTCGCCACGTTGATCCCTCTCGAGCCCGCCACCATGCCCGAACGCACCGTGGTGCAATGGGACAAGGACGCCCTGGAAGAGGCCGGGGTCATCAAGATCGATATCCTGGGCCTGCGCATGCTTTCCGCCATTGAGGATGCGGTGACCATCGTGGAGACACTGACCGGCACACGTCCTGATCTGGCTGCGCTGACACCGGACGACCCCGATGTCTACGCCATGCTCTGTCGGGGTGAAACCGTAGGCGTCTTCCAGGTGGAGAGCCGTGCCCAGGCCAGTCTGATCCCAAACTTCAAGCCGACCTCCTTCACCGACCTGACGATTCAGATCGCCTTGATCCGCCCCGGACCGCTACAGGGTCAGATGGTACGCCCCTACCTGCAGCGCCGGCAAGGCTTGGAACCGGTGCGCTATGCTCATCCACGGCTTGAGGCTGCCCTGGCGGAGACGCTGGGTGTGATCGTCTTTCAAGAACAGGTGCTGAAGGTCGCACGGGATCTGGCGGGGTTCACGCCGGGCGAGGGCGATCAACTCCGCCGTGCATTGAGTCACAAGCGAGGGGAGGCCGAAATTCTGGGCCTCAAAGAACGCTTCTTTGGAGGGGCGCGCAATCTGCAGGTCCCCGAACCGGTCATCGAGAAGGTCTTCGCGCAGTTGCTGGCGTTCGGCGGCTATTCCTTCCCCAAAAGCCACGCCGCGGCCTTCGCCGTGCTCACCTATCAGTCGGCGTGGCTGCGACGCTACCATCCCGCCGCCTTCTTCGCCGCGTTGCTGCGTCACCAACCGATGGGGTTTTACGCCGCACACGTCATCGTTGCCGAGGCCCATCGCCATGGTGTCGAGATCCGCAAGGTAGATCTCGAGATATCCGAGGGAAAGGCCACCGTCGAGGCCGAAGCACCCTCAGATCATCGCTCCCACGAACACAAAAGCGCGATTCGATTGGGACTGGAGATGGTGCGAGGGTTGAGTGCCGAAGCGGGCGCTGCGATCGTCGCAGCGCGGCAGCAACGTCCCTTTCAATCCCTGGAGGATCTCTGTCATCGCACCGCCTTGGGCCGCCGGGCGCTGGAGGCGTTGATTATGGCAGGAGCACTCGATCGCTGGCAGCGTCCGCGCCGGCAGTTGCTCTGGGAGCTTCAGGAAGCCTTGAAGGCCGCTAAAGCAGCCCCCGCGCTGGGGCTGCACCCCACTCAGGAGCCCTCCTTCACCGCACTGCCGCGTCACGAACGCCTCCAATTCGAGCAAGCCTACACCGGCGCCACCTCGAGCGCGCACATCACCACGTTGGTCGCCCGCCAACTACGCGAGATGGGCGCGACCTCCACAGAGGAGCTCGCCCGCTGGCCCGACGGCACCCGCATCCGCATCGGCGGTGTCGTAGTCGCCCGTCAGCGACCTCCTACGGCCAACGGGATTGCCTTTCTCGCCGTGGAGGACGAAAGCGGTATCGTGAACGTGATGCTCTATCCTGAGGTAATCCAGATCTACCGCCACGCCGTCATGTCGCGCTTCCTCATCGTCGAGGGCGAGATCCGCCGCGATGGCGCCGCCATGAGCGTACTCGGTCGTCGCGTGCTCCCGCTAGCGGTGTGAGCCCATCTGATAGGGGATGGGTGTATACTGGACCCGAACGACACCACCCACGCAACGAGGAGCTACCTATGAAGATCGACTACTATCCCGACGGCATGTCGATGTGGGACACCTGGGGGCTGACGCACAATGGCCTGGCCCACATGTTCTATCTGCAGTTCTACGGACAGGACTCAACCCGCGATCCTGCGGATGCCGACTGGCTGGGTCACGCCACCTCTCCCGACCTCCTCCACTGGACCGAGAGGCCTCTGGCGATCGGTCCTGGGCCGGCAGGTGGGCCGGAGGACATGCAACCTTGGACCGGCAGCCTGGTCGAACACGCCGGCACCTTCTACTTCTACTATACGATGCGCTCAAGTGTCGACGGAGGCTATGGTCAGAAGATCGGCCTGGCTACCAGCCAGGACCTAGAGCACTGGGAGCGCTACCCGGGCAACCCGGTCCTCGTGCCGGACGATCGCTGGTACGTTAGTTACGAGCGCCCCTTAGCCGAGCACACCGTTGACTGCCGCGATATGGTCGTGATTCCCGACCCCAACGGCGAGGGATGGCTCGGTTATTTCGCCGCCCGTGTCCATCCGGGGACGGCCCCCGAGACCGCGGCGATCGGACTGGCCCGCTCTACCGACCTCATCCACTGGGAACAGTCCCCTCCGGTCTTCGTTCCGGGAAACATCTCAGCCATCGAAGTGCCCGATGTCTATCAGATCGACGGCACCTGGTATCTCACCTGTCTGACCGGCAACCGTTACGGCAATCGCGGCTTCTTCTCCGATCCCACCGTGATCTTGGGGACGATCTACGCCGTCGCCGAGCGTGCCGAGGGTCCCTATTATATGCACCCCGATGACAATGTCCTCCTGGGTGGGCAGACCTACTCAGCCTACACGTGTCGGACGATGGAGTTCCATGGAGAGCGCGTGATGTTCTACACCCAGTCCGTCCCCAAAGGCCCGGCGACCGTCTCTCCCCCGATGGCCTTGCGGACGCTCCCAGGTAAGAGGCTACGGCTAGGCTTCTCCGAGCACGCGAAAGGGCGACGCCAACGGATGTTGATCGCGCCCGGGCAGACGCCAAGCATCACCCAACTACCCTTTACCCAGTTCTTCTGGGCTCTCAACGGAGGCACCTGGCAACTGCAGGACGGCATCTACCATGGGGAAGCTCAAACCGGCTGGCAGACCGCGGATCTGGGTATCGGTGCCGAGGCCATCGAGTTCTCCGCCTCGGTCACGTTGCACGAGGGCGCGGCAGTCGGCTTCCTCTTCCGGCCCGATACACACGCGAAGCACTCGGGCAGCGATCAGAAAGGCGACTTCATCTTCTACCTCGATGCCGAACAACAGCAGGTCGCCGCAGCACGGTTGCCGGCGTTCATCGAGCCGCACGTGCGTCGGCTCGCCATTGAGCACGGGCGAACCTACGCCCTGCGGCTCTGCATCCGCCCACCGCGCTTCGAGCTCTTTGTCGACGACATCCTCGTTCTGCAGGGCGCACTGGCCTGGCTTCCGACCCCCGCGCCAAGTGTGGGGCTCTTTGTCGACCGTGGTATCGCCGATGTCAGCAACCTGGAGCTGTACGAGTTAGGCTAGTCCATCAACCCGACAGGAGTGCGTCATGATACACCCCGATATGACACCGATCACGACCCCGGAGGATATGGAGCGGAGCAGGGCTTGGACGACGGCGAGCTTTGGTAGCCCCGCAGACCTCCCGCTCTCCTTCGAGCTCGATGGAGAGACCCTTCACGGCATCCCGGCAGCGTGGCAGCCAACCATCCAGCGGCGTCGCGTCGACGCCAACCTGATTGAGACCGTCTTTGAGGGCACAGATGCCGACACAGGACTCACCATCCGGGTGGAACTCACTGAATACCGGGACTTCCCGGTAGTGGAATGGGTCGCATGGTTCTCCAACGCCGGATCCACACCCACGCCGATCATCCGTGATATCCTGGCGCTGGACGGTCTGTTTGAGGGTGCCGCGCCTGTAGTGCACCACAGCAACGGTGACTTCTACAGTGCTGAGGGCTATCGAGCTGAACAGACCCCCCTTCAGGCAGAGAAGATGCTGCGCTTCGCACCGACCCTGGGACGTCCCTGCGACGGCGCTTTCCCTTACTATCGGGTCGCTTTCACCGACGGAGGTCTCTCGATGGCCATCGGTTGGCCCGCGCAGTGGGCGGTCGACTTCACCGGCCTGGCCGACGGCGTTCGCATCCGCGCAGGGCAGGAGACCACAGCACTACGCCTGATGCCGGGGGAGCGCATCCGCACGCCCCGCATAACGCTTTTGTCGTGGACGGGGGACACAACACGGGCCATCAATCTCTGGCGCCGCTGGTATCTGGCCCATGTCCTGCCACGGCCCGACGGACGCCCTATGCGCCCGCTCCTGGCCTGTGCCGGCTCGGATGAGGGCGAGGAGTTCACCGCAGCGACCGAGGAGAACCAGATCCGCTACATCAACCGGTTCGAGCAGCGGGGTCTGCACCCCGACGTCTGGTGGATCGATGCCGGATGGTACCCGTGTCTCAATGAGGAGGGCGAACGACGTTGGTGGATCACCGGGACGTGGGAGCCCGATGCTGAACGCTTCCCTAACAACCTCAAACCGATCGCCCAGCATGCGGCCCGTCGCGGCACCGATCTGCTCCTGTGGTTCGAGCCGGAGCGCGTGCGCCCGGGCACGCGCCTCGATCTGGAGCACCCCGAGTGGCTGCTCCGGACCAAGGACGACGACAATCGGCTGCTGAATCTGGGCGATCCCGCGTGCCGCCAATGGCTGACGGACCATGTCAATACGCTGATTGCTGAAAATGGGATCAAGATCTACCGACAGGACTTCAACTTCGCCCCGCAGGCCCACTGGCGCGAGAATGAGGCAGAGGACCGCCAGGGCATCAACGAGAACCGGCACGTGCAGGGCTACCTGCAGTATTGGGACGACCTGCTGGCGCGCAATCCGGGCCTGTGGATCGATTCATGCTCCAGCGGAGGGCGCCGCAACGACCTCGAGACGATGCGGCGCGCCGTCCCACTTCACACCACGGATTACGGTTACGGTGACCACCCCATCAAACTAGCGTTCCACCGCACGCTATACCAGTGGATCCCCTACTTCAAAGAGGCCACTCTCTCCTGGGATCTCCAAGGCCCGGCGCGCTTCGATCATCGCATCGACAGCTTCAGCTTCCACTGCGCCCTCGCGCCGATGCTCTTCCTCTCATTGGATATCCGACGCGACGACTACGATTTCCCACTCGCCGCGAAAATGGTTGACATCTGGCGTCGAGCATCTGAGCTCCTGCTCCGCGGCGACTACTATCCCCATACGCCGGATCACCGCGATGCGGATCGTTGGGTCGCCTGGCAGTTCGACCGACCGGAGGCGAGCTGCGGTTTGATCCAGGGTATCCGGCTACCGGCATGCCCGGATGCATCGTTGACCCTCTATCCAGAGGCCCTCCAGCCGCATGCAACCTATGCGTTTGAGAATCCCGAGACCGGTGAGACCTTATCCCTCACGGGAAGCGATGTGCTGCGCGATGGCTTCACGTTGTCCTTGCCGGCTCGTAGCGGTGCCCTGTGGTTCTATCGGCTTGCTACGCCATCGGGTGTATAATCCGGCTAGTGCACCTGGACAAGCGGAGAGAAGGAGGATCGCGATGCGCATCTTGCGCCGTTTGCTGGGCCTGTTTGTGATGATTGCGGGGATCATCGGTCTGCTACTCAGTTTGGCCGGACTGGTGGGACTCTGGATGGTGAGACCAACGTTGACCGCATCGGTGGATGCCACCATCGCGACCCTCACCTCCAGCGTGGACGTCAGTCAGGAGACGCTGGTGACCACCCAGGGAGCCCTCGGGGCCACGGTTACGAGCCTCGAGGCCCTGTCGCAGATGCTGGGCACGACAGGGGACACCGTCGAGGACACGCAGCCCGTCATCACCCAACTCAATGATCTGATGGGCGAGACGTTGCCCACTACGCTGGAAGCAGCGCGTGATTCCCTGGATGCAGCCGGAGCGGCGGCACAGTCGCTGGAGAGCGCTATCCAATCCTTCGATACCTTCCGCACCGTGATGGGAACCGCTCCCCTCCTCAGCGCCTTTGTCTCCCCACCCGAACAGACATATAACCCGGAGAAGCCACTTGCCGACTCTTTGCTGGAACTTGCGGAAAGCCTAGAGGAGATGCCCGCGACCTTTGAGGATATCTCGGTCAACGTCGCATCGGCAAGCGAGAACCTGGATCTCATCCAGAATAATCTGGACACGATGTCAGAGAGCGTCTCCCTGATCTCCACTGGCCTGAGCCGCTACGAAGCGACGATCGACAACTCTCGCTCATCGATGGACAATCTCAGTTCGATGCTCAGTGGCCTGCAGAGTAATCTGGGGGCGATCCTGAATACGGCGACGCTGGTCATTGGGCTATTCCTGTTGTGGCTACTCGCAACGCAAGTGGTGATCTTCAGCCAAGGCTGGGAGCTCTACCACGGCACAGCACGCGCCATGGCCGGGCCAGGCCCCGACTTGGTGCCACCGGAGGAAGGGACAGCACCTGCGGACTAGGACGCGCTGAGGTCAGGCGTGGTCCCAAGTCCGATAAACCCTAATCATCCACTAACCCTAAGGAGGTTGTCATGGAGTTCACGCTAGACACAACGCTGGGTACACTGCTGGATCACCCGGAGGCGAAGGCGATCATCGAGAAGTACATGCCGGGGATCTCCAACAACCCGATGATCGGTATGGCGCGCGGCATGACGCTCAACACGATTCTGGCAATGCCGCAAGCAGCGCAGTTTGGCCTGACCAAGGAGAAGGTCGAGACTGTTCTGGTCGAGATCAACAAAAAGATCAAGTAGATCTCCCAAGTCGACCCTGAAGATGGAGGACAACAAGAAGCGCTCTCTTGCCGGCGAGCGCTTCTTGTCTTACATAGAAGACAATCATCGCGCGAGGAAAGGCTCATGACCCAACAGCTCCCCCACAATGACCCGTCCTGCGAGGCGGAAGGCTCTGCAGGCACCCAGAGCGGGCGTTCTTATCTGCGGCCCCTACTCGGCGCCCTGCTCCTGATCGGACTGGTGACCTTCTACTATGTTCTCACCTGGGACAGCGTCGATGAGTTCGTGATCGCCATTGACCATTGTGAGAAGCTCTTCTGCGATTTCACGAACCACTACTACCCCATGGGGAGGAGCCTCTTCTGGGACAAGACCCCGGTACCAGGCTATTTCTACACACCCTTCTTCGCCCTCACCCTGGTACCGTTTGGCAGGCTGCCCTTGGACACGTCACTCTGGTTATGGGGGGCACTCCAGGCCTTGCTGCTCATCGTTCTGATCGCCGCACCGGCTCGCCTCTTCCTCAGACGGTCACCGATCAGCTTCTACCTCTATGTCTTCCTGGTTGCTACCTCCCTCCCTGTCCTGCACAACCTCAAGTGGGGACAGGTCAGCATCTTAATGACGGCAGGGGCGTTGCTCAGCCTCACCCTACACCGGAAGGGGCACCCTGTCGCTGCAGCTGTGATGCTGGCTCTCGCGACGTGGATCAAGTACTACACCGGCCTTCTCCTCGTCGTTTTCGTCATCAAGCGGCAATACAAGTTCCTGATCGCCTTCCTGGCCGCCGGCCTCCTGTTGGGCCTCATTCTGCCGTTAGGGGCCCTTGGCGTTCGCGATGGCGTCAGATTCTACCTGGACGTCAACCACGCGATGGCCGAAGCCGACGCCTGGGTGCCGCTGGACATCAACTCGCAGTATTTCCCTCATGTGGTCTGGCGCCTGGCGGGCGGGGAGTCGGCAGAGATCAACGTGCGACCCATCACCCTACTGGGCTACCTGATCGCTGCGGTCAACCTCTTCCTGGTCTATGCGCTGATGCGTGCGAACCTGCCGGAGTGGGAGTCTTGGGCCTATCTGCTGCTCTTCGCCTCGCTGCCCTTCCTGCTGAGCACCTCGTGGCCCCACTATTTCGTCTATCTGCCCTTCTGCTATGCCCTGCTCGCCGGGCAGCTGCTCACCAAGACGCCGCGAACCTGGTGGCGTACCGCCATTGAGGCTGCTCTTCTCGTCGGATCCGTCGTGCTCTCCAGCGCCTTTCTCTTCAATGCGCTGGGGGACCGTTTCACCTACAGTGGCCTCGGCTTGCTCTTTTTCTCGAACCTTCTGGTTCTTGCGTCGGCCTACCTGGCATTAGGCCCCCAGCTGCTCGATAACCTACCACCCAAGCGGCAGCCAAGCGCCTGACACCCAAGACACACCGGCATGGAGGGCCGACACACCTCGCTCAGCGAGATCTGCTCGAGCGACAGCGTGCTGCGTCAGCAGCCACGTGGCTAGTCTACGTCCGCTATCGCGGCAGCGACCGCGACCGTCAGCGCCGTGACGATGTTGTCCAGCGACATGCTGGGCTGGTTGGGTTTGGTGACCACCTGCGCAGGCAGGAAGGGAACGTGGATGAAGCCGCCACGCATCCCTGAGTACTTCTTGTCAGCGGCGTAGAGCAGACCGTACATCAGGTGGTTGCAGACGAAGGTGCCCGCACTATTCGAGACCGAGGCGGGCAGTCCAGCCTCGCGGATCGCGGCGACCATGGCCTTGATCGGTAACGTGGCAAAGTACGCGTTCGGGCCATCGGGGTAGATCGGCTCATCGACCGGCTGATTCCCCGCATTGTCGGCGATGCGCGCATCGTCGACGTTGATGGCCACGCGCTCCGGGGTGACGTCGAAACGCCCGCCGGCCTGCCCCACAGCGATGGCAATGTCAGGTCGCTCGCGCTCCAACGCCTCGCCCAGGACGTCGAGCGCCTCGCGGAAGATGGTGGGCACTTCCAGCTTGACGATTGTGGCCCCCCCAATGGTATCGGGTAGCAACCTGACAGCCTCGAAAGCCGGATTGATGCTTTCACCGCCGAACGGATCAAACGCAGTCAACAATACTTTCATCATTCGACTCCTTTCGGATAAGTGGAGGGACAGCGGCGCCATCTGCAACGCCACTATCCCTCCCGATAGACCAACCTCTGGCCGTCGCTTACCTAGAACGCCCAGAAGTACATGAGAATGATATGGACGATGAGCATCGCAATGGCGACGGGGACCTGGCTGATGATCACGCGGTTTCGGTTCTTGGTCTCCAGAATCGCCGCGGGCACGATGTTGAAGTTCGCCGCCATCGGCGTCATCAGCGTACCGCAGTATCCCGCCGTCAGGGCAAGGGCGCCGGCGATCCAGGGATTAGCACCCTGCGAGTAGACGAACGGGATGCCGATACCCGCCGTGATGACGGCAAAGGCAGCGAAGGCATTGCCCATGATCATCGTGAAGAGCGCCATACCCACGCAGTAGGCGATCACACCGGCGAGGATGTTGCCCTGCGGCAGAATGCCCGAGATGCCCTCAGCGATCACCTGACCGACACCGGCAGCTGCGAAGAGCGCGCCGAGCGCTGCCAGGAGCTGCGGCAGAATGGCGACGGCTCCTACCTGCTGCAGCAGCCGGCTCCCGTCGTACGGAATGTACTTGACGGAGGCCTTGGTCATCACCATCGCGATGATCGTCGCGATGATGGCGCCAAAGCCCAGCCCGACGAGTCCCCCCAAGTCGGTGAACTGCCCGACGATGAAGGCAACGACAGCGATGGTCAAGGCAGGAATGAAGAGTTGGTTGCCGAGCTTCAGCGAATGCTCCTCACGAAACGCATCCGTCGAGTTCATCAGTGAGGCGATGTTGACCTGCTTGGTCGCGGTCAGGACACCCATCAGCACAACCACGGCGCCGATGATCGCGGGCGGGACGTGAGGGCCGGCGACGAAGGTGAAGGCCAGCAGCACCCAGAAGGCAACCGTACCGTACCTGGTCTTGAGTTCTGTATCCACATATGAATAGTAGGCCGTAGCCAGACAGACAAGGCCGCAAAGAACGTACATGATCTCCAGGATTGTGTTAACCATGGCTATAGCCTCCTCTTAGTTCTCGGCCTGGGCCTGCTTGGCGGCCAGCCGCTTCGCCAACTTGCGGTCGAAGAGCATATTCTGGATGAGGGTCGCGACGAAGGCGATGACGGCGATGGGAATCGAAGCTAAGGAGACCTGCTCCGCCGTGACCTCGACGCCGAGCTCTGCGAGCGTGCCCACAATCAGGAGAACCCCTCCCGCAGCGATGAAAACGTTCTGACCGAAGAAGTTGCCGTAGTTCTCAGCGGCGGCTGAGTGACCCTTGATCAGTTCCTTGGTCTCCTCATCCACCTCCTCGAAGTTCACCTCTGCGGCGCCAAGGGCCATGGGATAGACAAGCGGGCGGATGAACTGCACGTGACCGCCCAGGCGCAACGAGAAGGCAGCCGCCAGCTCACGCACGATCATATAGATGGTCATAACGCGTCCGGCCGTAGCCGCCTTGATGCTGCGTATGGCGCGCGCGGCCACTTCGCGCAGGCCGTACCGCTCCAGGATGCCGATCACGGGCAACGTGATGAGGAAGAGGGTCATATAGCGGTTGGTCGTGAAAGCAGTGCCCAACGTCGTGAGGATCTCGCCGACGCTCAAGCCGCCGACGAGGCCCGTCACAATCCCGGCTACAAGGACAACCCCGATGGTGTCCAGGCGCAGTGCGAAGCCTGCGATGACAATAAGAACACCGATAAGCCTGATCATACGTGACCTCCTCAGAATAGGGGAACGATGAGTGTGGCGCACGACGGTGTCATCGGCACCTTGACTATTCTACACCCGTATGAATGGCATGTGAAAGCTATGAAGGGAGCTGGTGCACCATCACTTCCAACGGGTCAGGATCATCTCGCGCTGGAAGAGACGCACGGCGAGCCAGAGCACACCCACATTGATCAACACCATGGCCGCGGTGGCCCACAGCATGATATCAAGGCTGAGGTAGAGACGTCCCATGATGACGGCCATGCTCGCCGCAATGACAGGCACGATGAAGAGAGCCGATACCTGCTGAGCAGCGCGGGGATCGTTCATGCGCGACGAGGCAATCACGCCGCTTGAGGTCGAGAGAAGCGCAAAGAGCGGAGCGTGCACCGCCATACTCAACGTCCACACCGGACGTACCAGGTAAGCAAAAACAACCGGACTGGCAAGCACGTACATGCCGGCTGCCGTGACCAGGAAACTCAACCAAGCAAGGATAACCGCCGGCACCACAGCAGCGGTGACTTTGCCGACCAGGAGTTCTGCGGTGCTGATCGGGGTTGCCAGGAGCGGTTCGAGACTCCGCGTCTCCTTCTCACCAATGATGCTATAGGCTGCGATGTAGATCGGCAGGGCCATCGGGATCATCAACAGGTAGAACATGTACTGGTCGTTCAACAAGACGATCGTCCCGGTCTTGTAGTCAAGGTGCGACATGGCCTCCGGCAATGCGATCCCGCTGCTCCCCGTGCCCGGCTCAAAATCGGCCTCGGGTGCCCGTTCCATAAAGTAGACGGTGCCGAGGATCATGCCCACCAGCAGGATCGGCAGCAGCGCCATCATCATGAGCACCAGCTTGTTCTCGCCCATGTCCATCCACTCTTTGCTGATCACCGCCTTGATACGTTCTCCGTTCATGCTGCCACCTCCGATTCCCGCATCAGATCAAAGTAGACCTGCTCCAAAGAGTGGGACTCCCGCTCCACAAACCGGATGCCTGCGCCGGCCCCCACCAGCACACGAACCAACGCCGGATTGTTCGTCTCGGGATCGTCCAGCGCGACGCGCAGGCCCTCAGGCGTCTCGGTGACAGTTCGCACGAAGGGTAGATCCTCGACCAACGTCCCAAGGGAGGGAGACGCCTCCTCTAGATGGATCATCACCGACTGCCCGTACAGGCCCCGACGCAGCTCTTCAGGTGTATCAACGCGAATCAACCGCTGCCGGATCACCGCCACGCGGTCGCAGAGCCGGTCGGCCTCATTGAGATTGTGCGTGCAGATGAAAATCGTCCGTCCCTCACCCCGCAACGTCTCAATGAAGTCACGCACCACGCGCGCAGCCTCCGGATCGAGGGCCGAGGTAGGTTCGTCAAGGAAGAGCACCGGCGGCTCATGCAGCAGCGCCCGCGCGATGGCCAACTTCTGCTGCATCCCCTTCGAGAAGCCACCCACGGGCTCGTGACGCCGCTCCCAGAGCCCCAGTAGGGTCAGATAGATATGTACCTGCCGGGGAATATCCTCGACGCCGTGGAGTCTGGCATAGAAACCCAGGTTCTGCTCGGCATTCAGGCGTGGATAGAGGCCCGGCGTCTCGGTCAACAAACCGATGTCGGCACGGATCGCCGCATCATCGACCCCTACCTGATGCCCGTTGACCCATGCAGCACCGGAAGTAGGAGAGATCAACGCGGACAGCATCCGCATCGTCGTCGTCTTGCCCGCGCCGTTGGGCCCCAGGAAGCCGAAGACCTCGCCCTGGGCAACCTCAAGCGTCAGGTCGTCCACAGCCAGGTTGTCACCAAAACGTTTGGTCAGATTCTCGGTACGAATCACCCTCTCACCTCCTCGAGTCCCAAGTCAACTCACATCGCGCAGCCGCACGACGCACTGATGGATAAGAGAACTATACTATGGAGCATGCTTGCCAACAACACTTTGTCAGCGGAGACTGCGGGCCATTGCTGATGGACGCCAAATATCACATCACACTGACCCGCATGGCCCTACAAGGCGAGTTCGATGTCGCAGCTCTCGCTGAGGTCGTCAAAGCCAACCTGGGACAGGATGCGCTCCGCTACCAGCTCGGCAATAAGCCGCACTTTCACTGCGACAACAACCGGATCGCGGAGTCGCTAGCCTATGTCGAGGCTCAGCACGAGGTCATCTTGGTCGCTGCCGCGACCGGAGATGATGCACAGCGGATGCGCGCCGCGCTGGGGCGGCTCTTCCATACCGTGCAGGACTTCTACGCCCACGCCAACTATGTCGATCTCTGGCTGGCGACCCAGAGGGACCCGCGTCCTCCCGCCGAAGCCATCGACGGGCTCGACCCGGCCCTGCTGAGTCATCCCGAACTGCGCACCGGCGTAACGATCCTGCTGCGCGACTTCATTTACTACCTGCCCGTGCTTGGGTCCATCGCCCACAAGATCTTCATCCCGCCGGGCTCCCACCAGGAGATGAACCTCGACTCGCCGGCGCGCGGCTGGAGGTTCCGCTATGCTTTTGTGGCAGCCTATCAGCGTACGCGCGCTGAGTATGCTCGCGCCAGGGAAACGGTTCAGGAGGTTGGCGGTGAGGCAGCGGTGGAGCGTCTACGACAGGCCTAGTCCCGGCCCTCTGGGGTAGCTACCCCAGAGGGCATACGGGGGGAGGAAGCAGACCGCGGACGCCCCATGTGATCAACACTGAGGCATCCGCGATCTACGTCCGTACCGCTCGATCCGGCGGTACCTGTCGGCTATTTGGCGTACTCGACGGAACGCGTCTCCCGAATCACGGTCACCTTAATTTGACCGGGATACTCCATCGTCTCCTCGATCTTCCGCGCGACCTCGCGTGAGAGCTTGAGCGACTCCAGATCGTCAACCTCGCCCGGTCGGACGATGATGCGGATCTCGCGGCCCGCCTGAATCGCGTAGGACTCCTCAACGCCGTCGAAGGAGCGTGCTATCTCCTCCAGGCCGCGGATGCGCTTGATGTAGTGCTCAAGGCTCTCCCGGCGCGCCCCAGGGCGCGCGCCCGAGATGGCATCCGCCGACTCGACCAGGATAGCCTCGAGGCTCTGTTGTTCAGCCTCATGGTGATGCGACTCGATACAGTTAATCACGGCCTTGGGGACGCCGTAGCGGCGCGCCAACTCCGCGCCAATCGTGGCGTGGGTGCCCTCGATCTCGAAATCGACCGCCTTGCCGATATCGTGCAGCAAGCCACCCATACGGGCAATCTCGGGGTTGCCTCCCACCTCAGCCGCCAGCAAGCTGGAGAGCTTGGCGACCTCCACAGCGTGCGAGAGCTGATTCTGACCGTAGCTTGTGCGGAAGTAGAGACGTCCCAGGAGCTTCATGATCTCAGGGTGCAAGTTCGGCACCTCGGCGTCGTAGACGGCGCGCTCCGCCTGCTCGCGCATCACCTGATCAACTTCCGCAGCGGCCTTCTCCAACACCTTCTCGATACGTGCAGGATGGATACGCCCGTCAGCGACTAGATAATGCATCGCCCGGGCCGCGACCTCACGACGAATGGGATTGAACGACGAGATGGTGATCAGCTCCGGTGTATCATCGACGATGACATCCACCGCCGCCTTCTGCTCGAAGACACGGATGTTGCGCCCACCGCGACCGATGATACGGCCCTTGAGCTCGTCGTTGGGGATCTCCAGCGTCTTCGTCGTCAGCTCAGCCACCTGCTCAGAGGCCAGTCGCTGTATCGCCGTCGTGACGATATCACGTGCCCGCTCATCGGCCTCCTGACGCGCACGCACCTCCTCCTCACGGATCACCCTTGCCATATCCTGACGCGTCTCCTGAGCCACCTGCTCGAGGAGCAAGTTCCGCGCGTCTTCAACCGTCAGATTCGCGATGCGCTGTAGCTCTTCAAGGCGCTGCTCCTCCACCTTCTCCAGCTCATTGGTACGCTTGTCCAGCGCACTTTGACGCTTGTTAAGCTGTTGTTCGCGTTGATCCACGCGCTCCTGCCGCTCATCCAACTGCTCGCGACGCTTCTGCAGCCGATCCTCTTCCCGCCGCAGCTGCTGATTGCGACTGTCGAGTTCGGCCTCCATCTCCTGGCGCGTCTTGAGCGTCTCATCTCTCGCATTAAGAACGATGTCTCGAGCCTGCTTTTCAGCCTCCTCAAGCAGGCGGGTCCGCATCGCCTCAAGATTCCCCAGCTCCTGCTGAAAGCGCTGCTGGCGGATAAAGTAGCCCACCGCGCCTCCGGCAGCCAATCCAATGATCAGAGCAATGACACCAACCAGCCACTCCATTCAATCCTCCTCGTCGTCATCATAAAGTTGAGGGAAGTCTTGGATAGTGAGCGTCTCCTGAATCAGATCATAGGAGAACCCACGACGAGCGAGTCGCTCGAACAGGCGCCGGCGAGCCAAATCCGGCGGATGGTTCCGTAACCGCCGCGCCTGTTCCTGGGCCACCTTGCGCAACGCAGCCATCTCATCATAGTCCTCGAGAGCTGCGTCGATCACGTCGGAAGCAACGCCTTTCTGGCCCAGCTCGTATCTCAACATCCGTCTTCCTCGAGGGCGAAAACGTGCTCGATTGTCGCGCCAGTATTGGGCGAAGCCTTCATCATCGATCAGCCCAACACGCGCCAGGCGCGCCATCACATCCTCCACAACGCCCTCGGCATAACCTTTCTCCGCCAGGTACAACCGTAGCTCGGCTTCACTCCGCGGTCGATAGGTTAGGTAGTCCAGAGCCCTACTGTGGGCCTGTTCCAAGCCATCTGCAGTCTTGAGTTCGGCGACCTTCTCATCGGACAGCCACATACCGATGCTCAGGTTCGCTGCGACCAGCAACGCTAACCCAAACGCAAACTCTCCATCCAGGTAGACGTTAACCCGATCTTTGGAGCGCTTCTGGGGCTCCAAAGCGGTGATTCTGCGGGCCATACCCAGCCACTCCATCCTCTAGGAAACACAAAACGGCTATGGCAGTCGTGCCATAGCCGTTCATCACAAGGGTAAACTCAGCTAAGACATGCCCTAGCGTGCAGGCCGCAGAATCCAACTCTGTCGACCATGCGCCTCATCGGGTACGCGCTATAACGATGGCGCCGGCCCTACATCAGAGACGTCTACTCAGCATCACCAAGGCGCAAAGTCAAAGCCATCCACACTCAATTGCCGGAACCATGGGCATGCCCACAGCTTGTGATATTTACAGCCACAGCCGACTGTCCTGCAGACCGCCTTCTCGACGCTGACGATCAGTTGCGGACTCTCCTATCTCAGCCCACCCACGGGGCCGGCAGCAACCAGATCATCGAACGCTCGCACCGCGTCTAGAAGTGCTCAACGTTAAGTCTACATTGTGTTATTTTACACTAGTCTGCTGCAAAAGGAAGACCCCGATAAGAACAGGGCTATCGCATTTCGCGCTTCGGTCAGCTCGGCCACCTTCACGTCTGCGATCCGTCGGTCCCGCGGCTAGACCAGCGCGCCCCGAGAACGCTGCCCTCGCAGACGAGGGGGCCCTCGCAGACGAGGGTAAGAAGTCGACAACTGAAAGCTTGCAGCCCCGTCTCGGGGCGTCGGACGCGGAATTAACTCCGCTGGACGCTGTCGAGACCTGCCGCGGGCCAAATGCGATAGCCCCGGCCAGGCGCGCCCTTGTCAAGATCGGGCTTCACGGTATAATGCGTACGCAAAGCGCCACCCTAGCTCAATCGGCAGAGCAGACGCTTCGTAAGCGCCAGGTTCTGGGTTCAATTCCCAGGGGTGGCTCAAAGCCCCGACTTTACTCGGGGCTTTTTTCACATAGGGGACCGAACACGCGATGCGCATCAGGCAACTCATCAACCAAGGTTGGGAGGGGTTAAGTAGCCCGAGGCTCGCCCTCGCCGCCCTGCTCCTCCTGATCACGACCCAGGTCCTGGCCTTCGCCCTACCCCAACTCCCCGTTGCCGCTGACCAGAGTGCCCTCTTCAGTCGCTGGCTGGCAGAGTATCGCCCGCAACTCGGACAGATGACGCAACCGCTGGCAACGCTCGGGCTCTTGACCATCCGCACCTCTCTCGCGCTGCGCCTGACCCTCGCCCTGATCGCCTTGATCGTTGCCGCGCAGCTTGACCGCTTGCTCAGCATCCGGCAGGATAGGGCATGGACCCCGCGAAGAACCGTCCAGCTGCTGCTGAGTTTCGGCGGCTTGCTCATCATCGGCGGGTGGGCCGGGCAGATGCTCGCCGGATGGCGCGACCCCGAGATCATCGTCTGGCCCGATGAGGACATCGTCGTCGCAGCGCGCACCTCGTCCGGGGCGTCCCGGCTCACGCTTCCGCAGCCCACCGGCCCGCTCGGCCTATGGTATGGTGGTTACGGGCACTACGTCATCCGGCGTGGTCAGCGCACCGGGCTCGAGGTTGAGGCCGTCGACGACAACGGGCAGGCGGTCCCGCTCCTCCGTGCCGTGGACGAGGAATCCGAGACCTTGGTACGGCTGACCTTCACGACCTCAGAACCGGAGGCCTTCTTCGCCATTCAGGCGGCGGAGCTGATCTTCCGCCTGAACCAGATCCAGGACTCGGTCCAAGTGCAGGCCTACCGCAGTGCCAGCGGCGAACTGCTCACCGAGATCCTGCTCCACGAGACCGACACCGTCGCACACCTGCAGCTCAACGGCATCCGTGTCGACCTCACGCAGGCATTTCTTCCGCGCTATGAAGTGATCTATAATCCGGGGGCAGCTCCCGAGGCACTGGGCATGATCCTCTTCGGGGTGGGCTCGATGATGAGTATCGCGTCCACCTCGCACCGGGATAGGGAGCCGACCGAGTCACCAGACTAAGGAAGGCCAACGCAGATGCAGTGTGTGACCATTGGCGTAGCCGGCGGCACCGGCTCGGGCAAGACGACCGTTGCCCTTCGTATCCTTGAACGAGTCGGCACCGAGCATATCGCTTATATCCCACACGATGCCTATTACCGTGATCTGAGCACCCTCTCGATAGAGGAGCGGGCCCGGATCAACTTCGACCATCCGGACTCACTGGAGACCTCGCTGCTGATCGAACACCTGCAGCAATTGCGTCGTGGGGAGCCGGCGGAGATCCCGGTCTACGACTTCACCCACCATGCCCGCACCGCACAGACAGAGCATGTGGCGCCCGCACGCATCATCCTGGTGGAGGGCATCCTGATCTTCGTCGAGCCTGACCTACGGGCACAACTTGACGTCAAGCTCTTTGTCGACACGGACGCCGACCTGCGCTTCATCCGCCGGCTGAGGCGCGACATCGAGGAGCGCGGACGGACCCTCGACTCGGTGATTCAGCAGTACATGAAGACCGTGCGCCCGATGCATCTGGAGTTCGTCGAGCCGAGCAAACGCTATGCCGACGTCATCATCCCCGAGGGCGGCTTCAACGAGGTCGCGATCGAGATGGTGGCGGCGCGCATCCGCGGGCTGCTGGAAGGATAGGTCGGAATGGGCGAGCGTGTGCGTATTCACCCCACCGCGGATGTCTCGGAGGACGCAATCATTGGAGAGGGCACCCAAATCTGGCATCACTGTCAGATCCGTGAGAGCGCACACATCGGCCATCACTGCATTCTTGGAAAGGGCGTCTATGTCGACACCGGCGTACGCATCGGGAACAACGTTAAGATCCAAAACTATGTCTCCATCTACCACGGCGTCGAGATCGAGGACGGCGTCTTTGTCGGCCCTCACGTCTGCTTTACCAACGACAATTTGCCCCGCGCGATCAACCCCAATGGCTCTCCAAAGTTACCTGATGATTGGACCCTCGGGCACATTCGGGTAAGATATGGGGCAGCGCTGGGTGCCAATGCCACCATTCTCCCCAAAGTCGTCATCGGCGCCTGGGCCCTGGTCGGTGCAGGGAGCGTCGTCACCAGAGACGTGCCGGACCACGGCCTGGTCGTCGGGAATCCGGCACGACTGGTCGGTTTCGTCTGCGCCTGCGGCGCACGGCTAGCGGCAGGATCACAGGAGGGGTCTGATATGCAGGCCCACTGCACCAGTTGCGGTAACCGAGTTATCATTCCGCTCACGCTCTGGAGGTCAGCTCAGTGATTCCAATCGCGCAACCCCTGATGGGAGAGGAAGAGAAGCAAGCGGTTCTCGAGGTGCTCGAATCGGGGATGCTCGCACAAGGACCTCGTGTGCAAGCTTTTGAGGAGGCCTTCGCTGAGATGTGCGGCGTCGCCCACGCTGTTGCAACCAGCAGTGGCACCACGGCGCTGCACCTCGCGCTGTTAGCGCACGAGATCGGGCCCGGAGACGAAGTGATTGTCACCCCCTTTACCTTTATCTCAACAGCAAATACCGTCCTCTTCACAGGGGCCCAACCGGTCTTCGCCGACATTGACCCCGCTACCTTCTGCCTAGACCCTAACATGCTTGAGGCAGCCATCACGGAGCGGACCCGAGCAATCATACCGGTCCACCTATTCGGCCTGATGGCGGATATGGACCCGATTATGGCAATCGCCGCTGACCATGGTCTGGCGGTCATTGAGGACGCCTGCCAGGCGCACGGCGCGACTTATCGAGGCAGGGCCTCAGGCTCGTTCGGAACAGGCACCTTCTCCTTCTACCCCACCAAGAACATCACCTCTGCCGAGGGCGGCATGCTGACCACCGATGATCCGGAGATCGCAGAGTCCTGCCGGATGCGGCGCCAACATGGCATGGTCATCCGCTATTATCAGGAGGGCCTGGGCTACAACTACCGGATGACCGACGTGCACGCCGCCATCGGGCTCGCACAACTGGCAAAATTACCCACCTTCAATGCCGCCCGCATCGCCCACGCGCGCTACTATAGTGAGCGTCTCGAGGGGGTGATCACGCCGACCGTGCCCGAGGAACGCCGCCACGTCTTCCACCAGTACACCGTGCGCGTGCCCGATGGAAGGCGCGACGCCCTGGCCCAACACCTGAAGGCCCACGGTATCGGCTTCGGCATCTACTACCCGGTCCCCATCCATCAGCAGGCCTACTACACAGAGGTGCTGGGCTACGCAGTTTCGCTGCCGGAGGCAGAGCGTGCAAGCGAAGAGGTCCTCTCGCTTCCGGTGCACCCCGCACTCTCCGAAGAAGACCTGGCGACGATCGTGGCGGCGGTAAATACCTTCATGGCCTCCGCATGAGCGCCGTGCTGAAAGCTGCCGTCATCGGGGTCGGCTCGATGGGCCGGCATCATGCAAGAGTCTACGCCGAACTCGGCGAGACGGCGTTGGTCGCCGTCGCCGATGTCTCAGCCGAGAGCGGCACGCGTGTCGGCGCCCAGCACGGCTGCAGACGCTACACAAACTACCGCGAGATGCTGAACGCGGAGCGTCCGGACCTGGTGACGGTCGCGGTGCCGACAAGCGACCACCGAGAGGTTGCCGAGGCAGCCCTGGCTGCCGGGGCCCACGTCCTGGTCGAGAAGCCCATCGCCGCCACGGTGGCGGAGGCCCGTACACTGATCGACGCCGCACATGACGCAGACCGTAAGTTGATGGTGGGTCACATCGTGCGCTTCGATCCCACGGTCCAGGCGCTCAAGCAGCATCTCGATGCGGGCGAGCTGGGCCGCATCTTCCAGATCGTCTGCCGCCGCATCGGCCCCTTCCCCAGCCGCATCCGCGACGTGGGCGTGGTGGTCGACCTGGCGCCGCACGACCTCGACGTGATGCGCTACGTGACCGGTGAGGACCCCACTCGGATCTATGCCGAGACCGAGCAGCAGATCCACACCGACCACGAGGACCTGGTAACGGCGCTGCTGCGTTTCCCCAGCGGCGTCACCGGGATGCTGGAGATCAACTGGCTCACCCCCACGAAGGTCCGCGACATCCTCGTCACGGGCGAGCAGGGCATGTTCCGCGCCGACTGCCTGCTCCAGGACCTCTATTTCTACGAGAACGCCGCAGCCAACGGTGAGATGTGGAGCGCGCTGCGCAACCTCAAGGGCGTCAGCGAGGGGCGGATGACGCGCTTCCCGCTACAGCGCTATGAGCCGCTCAAGGCCGAGCTCAGCGCCTTTGTCGCGGCGGTGGTCAAGGACACCGTCGCGCCCGTGACGGGCGAGGATGGCCTGGCAGCCCTCAAGCTGGCCCTGGCCCTGGTGCAGTCCGGCGCTGAGCACCGCCCCATCGAGGTCGGCTGATGGACCTGACGACGCTCCGGCAGCGGATCGAGTCGCGACACGCCCGGCTGGGCGTCATCGGGCTCGGCTATGTGGGCTTGCCGGTCGCCTGTCTCTTCGCCGAGGCCGGGTTTGCCGTCGTCGGCGTCGATATCCAACAGGCGCGCATCGACACCATCAACGCCGGACGCTCACCCATCGAGGGCGAGGAGCCCGGGCTGGCAGAGGTGCTGTTCCAGGTTACCACGTCAGGCAAGCTCCACGCCACCACCGACTATGCTGCGCTGGCGGACTGCGATGTCATCACGATCAATGTCGAGACACCGGTGGACGAGAATCACGTCCCGCGGTATGCAGCGCTCAAGTGCGTACTGCGATCGCTCGGGCCGGTGCTGAAGGAGGGCGCCCTGGTCATCGTTGAGTCGACGATCGCGCCGGGAACGATGACGGACTTGGTGAAGCCGCTGCTCGAGACGGCGTCCGGGAGACAGGCCAACGAGGGCTTTTTCCTAGGCCACTGTCCTGAGCGCGTAATGCCGGGCAAGCTGCTGGCGAACCTGCGCGGCGTGAGCCGCGTCTGTGGTGGGGAAACGCCGGAGACGGCGGAAGCAATGGTTGCTCTCTACACGCATATCGTCCAAGCAGAACTCGACCCTGCTGACTGTGTGACGGCGGAACTAGTGAAGACGGCGGAGAACGCCTATCGCGACGTGAACATCGCCTTCGCCAACGAGGTGGCACTCATCTGCGAGGCGGTGGGTGGCGACGTGTGGAAGGTACGCGAACTGGTCAACAAGTCGCCGGGGCGCAACATGCTCCTGCCGGGCGCCGGCGTGGGTGGGCACTGCATCCCCAAGGATCCCTGGCTGCTGGCGTATCAGGCGCAGCAGCAGGGCGTGCCCGTGCGTCTGATCCCGGCTGCCCGGGCCGTGAACAATGCGATGCCGCTGCATATGGTCAAGTTGCTAGAAGAAGCTCTGGCTGAAGTAGGCAAGGCAATCTCAGGCGCGCGCATTTTGGTGCTGGGCTACGCGTATCTGGAGGACTCCGACGACACACGCCACAGCCCCAGCGCTGTGCTGGTGGACCGATTGCGTGAACGAGGCGCCGAGGTCGTGATCCACGACCCGTACGTGGCAGCGTATCAAGGCGATGTGGTCGCACTGGCGGAGGGCTGCGATGCGGTGGTGATCATGGTACGACATAGCGTGTATGCTTCGCTAGACTTGGAAGCTCTTGGCACGGCTCTGCGCGAGCCCATTTTGGTAGATGGACGACAGCTATTCAGCGGCAAGGGTGTTCACACCGTTGCCTTGCGGTACTATAGTATAGGAACAGCATCACGAAGTCTCAATGGATCAGAGGAGAAGCATGGCCATGGTAGAGCGTGTCGACACGGAAGCCGTGCATGAGATTGTGCGTAGGATCGTAGATGTGGCGCAGCCGGAGCGCATTATCCTCTTCGGTTCGGCGGCGCGTGGTGAGATGACGCCTGGAAGTGATCTGGATCTGTTGGTCATCAAATCCGATGTCCATCGCCGACATCTGGCGCAACAGATCTATCTCAGCCTTATCGGTGTCGGCCGCGCAGTCGATGTTGTCGTGGTGACACCGGAGGACATCGAGCGCTACCGTGACACACCCGGCCTCGTCATTGCGCCTGCCTTACGAGATGGAAAGGTGATCTATGAACGCACCTCGGTTCCCACCAGATGATCCTAGGGAATGGCTCAACCGCGCGCAGAGCAGCCTGCTCAAAGCCCAAGTCTCGGCTATGACGCCCGGCATCTACTTGGAAGATGCGTGTTTCGATGCCCAGCAGGCGGCTGAGAAGGCACTCAAGGCTGTCCTACTCTCTCGACAAGCACGGTTTCCTTATACTCACGATCTGGTTCAGCTGTTGGCGCACCTTGAGGAGAGTGGATTAGCCCTATCATCAGAGATCCGGCGTGCGGCAATCCTGTCGGACTACGCTGTGGCGACGCGCTATCCAAGCCTTTCAGAACCAGTAACCACTGACGAATACGAGGAAGCGCTTCGGATAGCGGAACACGTGTTGGCGTGGGCCCGGACAGTCGTTCAGAAGGATGAGACAACGTGAAGGTTGTCACGATTGTCGGCGCGCGTCCGCAATTCATCAAGGCGGCGCCTGTGAGTCGGGAGTTGCGCAAGCGGCACACTGAGGTGCTGGTCCATGGTGACATATCAACTCAACCGTACGGAGTGATCTGCAATAGGCTGCACACAAGAGATCTGTGGTTCTGCCACGAGCGGCCCTGAAGTGTTACCCAAGGCACGACCTGTGATCGCGGAGGATATTCCCAGCTTTGCTGGGAATGTCCTCAAGCTGGTATCGGGCACAACAATCGCGCAGGCAGTAGGCATCCTTATCACTCCGCTGTTGACTCGCTTGTATGCACCCGAAGCTTTTGGCATCTTGGCTTTGTTCACCTCAATTACCAGCATCCTGGGCGTGATTGCCTGTATGCGGTATGAACTGGCAATTATGCTCCCCAAGAGCGACGAGGAGGCCGCCAATCTACTGGCGGTGAGTCTAGGCTTCGCCTTGGCGCTATCTCTTCTCACTGTGCCTGTTGTCTGGTTTGCTCAGGACCCGTTGCTGCGACTATTACGTACGCTAGACCTGGCACCGTACCTCTGGCTAGTTCCGCCAATGGTGTTGGTCTCGGGTGTGTTTCTTGCGCTAAGCTACTGGAGTTCGCGGACAAAACGCTTCGGGCTACTTTCAATTGCTAGAGTTGCCGGCACCGTAGGCACTCATTCACTCAAGCTAGGTGCCGGTTACACAGGCTATGCAACTGGGGGATCGCTAATCGGTGCAACAGTAGTTGGGCAAGCCGCAGCGACAACGATGCTGGCCGGGCGGATCTGGTGGGAAAACAGGCATACATTCCGGCAGTCCATCAACATACCGAGACTGCTGAGGGGAATCAAGCTGTACCATCGTTTTCCGCTTTACAGCAGCTGGTCTGCGTTGATCAACACGGTATCTTGGCAGTTGCCCACAATTCTGCTAGCTACGTACTTCTCCCCCACTGTAGTAGGTTACTACTCCTTAGGGTTTCGCGTACTGCAGATGCCAATGAGCCTGATTGGCAGTGCCATCGGCCAGGTTTTCTTTCAACGCGCAGCTCAGGCAAAGCTTGAGGGCACGTTAACCGAGTCAGTAGAGAAAGTGTCCCAGTCTCTGATTCGAATCTGTGTAATTCCTATCCTTCTGCTAACAGTCTTGGGCAAGGAGCTATTCATTGTCGTTCTCGGAACAGAGTGGGCAGAGGCTGGCGTCTACGCACAGATACTCAGTATTTGGATCATATTCTGGTTCGTTTCGTCTCCATTGAGTATAGTGATTATCGTTCTAGAGAAACAGGATCTCGAATTCAGGTTGAGCATAATGTCTGTCTTGATGCGCTTGAGCGCATTAACTATTGGTGGTCTCACGTCTAGCGCTAGGCTATCGATTTCCTTGTTTGCCTTCTCGGGTGTGCTTGTGTATGGATACCTGTGCTTTCTGGTTACTACCTTGGCTGGCATAGCATGGAAGCATACAGCTAGGGCCTTCGTTCGAGAGTTCCGATTATTCATCCCTTTTGGCGTCATTCTTGTGACTCTGCAACTTACGATTGGCACACCTTGGATCAGGTTAATCGCCGGTGCACTCGTGCTTGCCTGGCACCTAGTGAAACTGGCGACTGATATGGAAATACGAGCTAGCCTACGGTCTGTCCAGCAGCTATCTGCGAGTAGTGTCGATGTGTGATAAGAGACAGGGCTTAGCGCCTTGGACCACGTGGAGCACAGGATACCGACATGAGACACCCACATCAAACAGGCAGTCTGCACATTGACGTGCGCAGTCCCACTCATGATCGGAGTGATACACCATATGCATTCCCGGAAAATGACTGAGTCAAGTAGGTCTTCAGCATTCTCCAGTGATGGCCGACAACCTCTTGTCAGCGTTGGAATGCTTGCATTCAATGATCAGAGATATGTAGCTCTTGCCATTGCAGATATACTATCTCAAAGTTTTTCCGATCTCGAGCTTATCATCTCCGATGACTGCTCGGAAGATCAAACATACAGCATATGTCGACGATTCGCCGACGAAGACAGGCGAGTTCGCCTCTTTCGTCAACAGACTCGTCTGGGAATGCAGAAGAACTACGAGTTCGTGCTTAATCAAGCAAGCGGCAAGTACTTCATGTGGGCTTCGTCAGATGATCGCTGGGACCAAAACTTCGTCTCTCTTCTGGTCTCTGCTATGGAAGAGGACAGCAACCTGATAAGTGTGTTTTCCCCCTTTCGCTTCATCGACGAAACCGGAGCTCCTTGTGCCGGCAGGCTCGGTGGAGTTCATACCAATCGTTATTCAAGCAAGAGCGCCTTCCTCAGGCTTGTCCATTTCTGTCTGTTCTACAGCGACGCGTTCTTCTATGGTCTACACCGCAAGGCCCTTGTCCGCGACCTCCAAATACCGGTGTGGCGGGGCATCAACGCCGATATCCCAGCGAACAACAACTATCCGGTGTTGGCATACCTGCTAGCAAGAGGGGAATATCGTAGCGTTGGGGAGGCTCCTCTCTTTCTCAAGAGGGTGCATCTGCACAGTGAGCCGCGTCACAGTAATCAGTTTGCCGGTCGACCCATCCTAGCACACTTTGCATTCCTAGTGCGCAAAGTAAATGTGTTCTATGAGTCTATCCTGGCCGTACGAAGGGGGTCTCAATCCCTACTCTTTTCTATGGCGTGCGTACCTCTATTACTAGCTCGATGCATCTATGACTGCACTGTGCAAACATGCTATGCTGTTGGCCAAAGACTTCATTCGTTTGTTAAGAACTGACACATCAACTTGTCTGGCATTTGAGCTCAAGCTTTGCGTCTGGCGGCGCTCAACAACCTTCGCGTTCGAAGCCTAGCAGGTGACTGAAAGCATGCCAACGAGTAACTGCATAAAACACCCTAAGCTCTGTATTCTCTCGCTATCTATCATCCATCAAGACGGACGAGTGCTACGCCAGATCGACTACGCATCAAGGCACTACGATGTAACGGTCATCGGGTGGGGAGGACTAGATAAAGAACGACCAGGTGTTCGAATGTTACCGGTCCGAAAGAGGATTCTGCCACCTACTCAGCGCCTGATCCAAGCCACCTTAATGTTGGCGGGTCGATCTTCACCAACGTTCTGGGAACGATGGTATTGGCGCAAACCAGATCATCAAAGGGCTCTTGATTGCCTGTTGCAGAGCTCCCCCGATCTGATTCACGTGAATGAAGCGATTGCACTGCCGATTGCCATAGAAGCTGCGGCGACCTTAGGCACCAAAGTACTATTCGATGCGCACGAGTATAGTCCCGGCAACCGATCTGATCTTCTATGGCGGATATTCGCTGGACCGTTGCATAGTCATCTGATTCGCGCTTATGCTCCAAAGACAGACAGGATGATCACAGTAGCTTACGGGATAGCACAACGATACGCACAGGAATTGGGTATAGACGTTGATGTGATCATGAACACCCCTGCCTATAGACAACACCCGTTTCGACAGACAGATCCTGATCGGATAGGCCTAGTTCACCACGGCGCAGCTATTCCTGAGAGAAAACTGGAGACGATGATCGATGTCATTGCCCTAACTGATGCCAGGTACACTCTCGATTTCATGCTAGTTAACAGCTCCGACGGCTATATCGAGAGACTGATCACCCTATCACGAAAACTCGCTCCGGGACGCGTGAGCTTCCGCCCCCCTGTGCCACCAGAGCACATCACTGAAGCCATCAGTAACTACGACATCGGTCTATTCTTACTCCCTCCAGCCAACTTCAGCTATGCCAATGCGTTACCGAACAAGTTCTTTGAGTTCATGATGGCTGGGCTTGCTGTCGCTATTGGGCCTTCCCCAGAGATGGCGAGGATATGCACCGAATCCAAGATCGGTCTAGTCTCTGAAGACTTTGCCCCAGTTAGATTAGCCGAGAAACTGAACAAGCTCACGAACAGTCAAATCGATACAATGAAGCGTAACTCCTTGAGCGCAGCGAAAGTCTACAACGCCGATCGCGAGATGCGGAAACTATTGGGGATATATGACGACGTTTTACATAATCGCTAATCCTCTTCTACCTGCTAACGCGATCGTTGTTCTTCTTTGCTCTCAGATTGTGTCATTGATCTCGACCCTGCAAGAACGCCGCCAATGACAGCGAGATCGGTTCTCTTCATTGATCATGCTCCTGCCCTAGGCGGCGCCGAGCACAGCCTTCTGATGCTCCTATCGCATCTGGATCGTGATCAGTGGCAGCCTCATCTGGCATGCGCTGACGGGCCTGTGGCGGAGTGTGCTGCTGCGTTGGGCATTCCTGTACACCTTGCGCCTCTGGAGCGCCTCCGCCGCTCTGTATCCGCACCGTTGTCTCTGGCTGCAGGGATACGAACTCTGATGCACCTATCGCGGGACCTCCACGCAGAACTGCTCGTCGCCAACACCGTGCGCGCGGCTTTCTACGGCGCCCCTGCAGCCTGCCTGCTCAGGATCCCCTTTGTATGGCATCGCCGCGACTTCTGGCTGGGCGCCGCTCCGCCCTATGTCCCGTGGCTGGATACTGCTGTCAAGCGTTGCCTGTGTGCGGCAGCAACTCGCCTCATCAGCAACTCCGAGGCTACGGCACGGCGACACCCCTGTCAGCACAAGGTAGCGGTGATCCCCAACGGGATCGAAATTCAGAGGTTTGATCCTCTTCTCGATGGCGCACCCTTTCGCCAGGCGCACGGCATCGCGAGCGATCTACCCGTTGTGGGCACCGTAGGTCGGCTCAGTCCAGGCAAGAGGCAGGATCTCTTTGTCCGCATCCTTGCCGACGTTCAGAAAGCCGTGCCTGACGTGTGGGCTGTTGTTACCGGCGGTGCGATCTTCGGGGAGGATGCTTACGCCACGAAGCTGCGCCACCTGGCTGAGGCATCGGGCATTGCGCGGCGCCTGGTGCTCACCGGTCAACTGCCTGATCCTGTTCACGCCTTGGCGGCTATGGACATCTTCGTCCAGCCTGGCGAACCGGAGGCCTTTGGCCTGGTCAACATCGAAGCTATGGCAATGGCCAAACCTGTAGTGGCCTTCCGACACGGCGCGCTGCCGGAGATCGTCGTGGATGGGGAGACAGGTATCTTGGTGGCACCTGGCGATGAAGCGGCGATGGCAGAGGCGATACTCCGGTTGCTGCACGATCCCGAGTTGCGAACTCGGATGGGAAAGGCTGGTCGAGCCCGAGTAGAGAAGCACTTCACCATCGAGCGAGTCGCCGAGCAGGTATCAGAAGTGTTCAGCAGGACACTGGAGCGACCCAGTTCGAGAAACCGTTGAGCGCCACCGAGCTGCAAGATCATGCGTATCTACAATCTGCCAGATGATGCACTGTCCTATCTAGCCTCGCCCGTCTGCCAAAGCTATCGCTTTGTCGCTCAGCGACCCCCTCCGTAGATCCCGCCAGGCGCGCATCACATTGGACTTGCTCACACCCCAGAATCTGTTATCGTTCACGGGGTCAGGATGAGGGTAGATCGAACAGCCCGCGCAAGTCTTGGCGTCAGCCAACAACAACCGGACAACGAATGGTAGCCCATGAGATCAGAGACGTGACCGCGACCCGTATCATCGTACCTACCTATAACGAGAAAGAAAACCTCCCGCCGCTCGTGGAGCGGCTGCTCGCCCTACCCGTGGACGTCGGCGTGATCGTCGTGGACGACGCCTCGCCCGACGGCACCGGCGCGATCGCCGACGACCTGGCAGCGCAGCATGAGGGTCGCGTACAGGTGATCCACCGCGCGGGCAAACTGGGCCTGGGCACCGCCTACATCGCCGGTTTCCGCCACGCTATGGACGAAGGCGCCGACTTCATTGTCACGATGGACGCCGACTTCTCCCATCCGCCTGAGAAGATCCCCGAACTCCTGGCCAAAGCAGAGCAGGGCTACGATCTGGTGATCGGCAGCCGCTACGTGCCGGGCGGACAGGCGGTGGAGTGCACGCTGCCCCGCAAGATGCTCAGTTGGGGAGCCAATGCCTTCGCACGTGTGCTGCTCGGACTCAAGGCCCACGACACCACCGCAGGCTTCCGCTGCTACCGCCACGACGTCCTGGCCTCGATTGCGCTCGACCAGATCTTCTCCGATGGGTACTCGTTCCTGATGGAGATGCTCTACAAAGTGCAGCGCGCCGGCTGGCGGGTCGGCGAGGTCCCCATCGTCTTCCACAACCGTCAGCAGGGCGTCTCCAAGATCTCGCGGAATGAGATCTATAAGGCACTCTACACGGTCCTGCGCCTCTTCAAACACCGCCTCCTCGCCGGATCGGTTCAGCCGGTCCGACCCACGCACCCCACGGGATGAAGACGACGCAACATCAACGGGAAGGCCAACCGGCAGCATCTGAGCCCGCGCCCACTCTCTGCAATCTGTGCGGCGCCGACGACGCTGTTGAGATCATCCCCTCGACCCTCGACGAGGTCGAGAAGGGCGCCTGGTCGGCCTACGCCTGCACCAGTAGCGGCTACGGACGCCACGGGCCCATCGTCCGCTGCCGGCACTGCGGCTTGGTCTACCTGACCCCGCGCCCCGACCACGACGACGTACTCGAGATCTATTCGGCGGTCAAGGACCCGCTGTACGTCGCCGAACGCGCCGGGCGCGTCCTGACCTTCGAGCACCACCTCAAGCCGATGGAGCGCTTCACCGGACCGGCGCTGCGCACCGAGGGGGAAGAGACCCAACGTCGCAGGCTCTTGGATGTGGGCGCCTACACCGGCGTCTTTGTGGAGATCGCAGCCCAGCACGGCTGGGATGCCTGGGGCGTTGAGCCCAGCGAGTGGGCCGTGGCCGAGGCCCAACAACAGGGGCTACAGATGGTGCGTGGCACGCTGGAAGAGGCCCTTGGGGCGGGCACCTTTGCACCGAGCGGCTTCAGCGTCATCACGATGTGGGACGTCATCGAACACGTCGACGACCCCCTGGGGACGCTGCAAGCGGCGTGGCGCGCCCTCGAGCCGGGGGGGTACCTGGTGGTGCATACGATGGACCTGGACAGCCTCTTCGCGCGTCTGATGGGCAAGCGGTGGCCCTGGTTCATGGAGATGCATCTCTTCTACTTCACCCGTGGTACACTGCGGAGTATGCTGGAGGCCGCAGGGTTCACGGTCTCCTGGATGGGTGCCCAGGGACGCTATCTGCAGGCGGGCTACCTTGCCAGCCGCGTGACGGCGCTCTTCCCCAGGATGGGACGCTTGGTGGAGCGGCTGGTTGAGGCGACGCGGCTCGACGGACGCCCCTTGCGCATCAACCTCGGGGACCTCTTCACCACCTACGCCCGCAAGCCCGCAGAGTAAGTTGGAGGCTAGAGGCTAGAAGCGCACCGCAAGAAGCGCGCGCTCGACGACTTAGTTATGCTTCATGGTCAATCTGTAGTTTGGGATTTGTTGATTCGTCCATTTACCGGAGGAGAGAATAACGATGATTTACCGTACACTAGGCAGGACCGGACTCAAAGTATCCCAGCTGGGCTTCGGCGCGATGCGCCTACCGATGATTGAGGTCGATGGCACCCAGTTCATCGACCGTGAGTTAGCCATTCCGATGATCCATCGCGCCTTCGAGGGCGGGCTGAACTACATCGACACCGCGGTCGGCTACTGCAACGAAGACAGCCAGCGCGTCGTGGGCGCGGCACTCAAGGGCTGGCGTGACAAGATTGTCGTCTCCACCAAGAACCACTACTATGGTGACGATGAAGCGACGTGGTGGGGTCATCTGGAGAACAGCCTGGAGCGTCTGGATGTCGACTACATCGATATCTACAACCACCACGGCATCAACTGGGAGCGCTACGTCAACGACGTCGAGCCGCGCATCAGCAAGTGGATGCTCAAAGCCAAGGATCAGGGGCTGATCAAGCACATCTGCACCTCGTTCCACGATGACAACGCCGCTCTGATGCGCCTGATCGATACCGGCTACGTGGAGTCGATCACGCTGCAATACAATCTGCTTGACCGCGCCCTTGAGGAGGGCATCGCCCACGCCAAGGAGCAGAACGTCGGCGTCGTGGTGATGGGACCTGTGGCGGGCGGCAGGCTTGCCGGTCCGTCCGACGTGCTCACGGGCCTGGTCCCCGGCATCGAGCGTGTGCCGGAGCTGGCGCTTCGCTTTGTCTTGTCGAACCCCAACGTCACCGTCGCCCTCTCAGGCATGGGCACGCAGCAGATGGTCGAGGAGAACCTCTCCGTTGCAGCGGACGAGATCAGCCTGACCACGGACGACCTCGCCAACATCGAGACCCACGTCCGGCGCCTCGTGGAAATGGAGAAGCTCTACTGCACAGGCTGCAAATACTGCCAGCCGTGCCCCGAGGATGTCAACATCCCCTACATCTTCGAGATGTACAACCTGGGCAAGGTCTACGGCCTTTGGAGCGTGGCAAGGGAGAACTACGCCAACTTCCCGGACCAGAAGTGGATCGGCGGCAAACAGGCTGACGCATGCATCGAGTGCGGCATCTGTGAGGAGAAGTGCCCTCAACACATCGCGATCCGCGAGCAACTCAAGGCGGCTCATGCCGCGTTGACGTCAGCCTAGAGAACACAAACTAGAGTATCAGGAGGACACGATGGAGAAGCTAACGGCTGTGCGGGTCTATGCCAACGCAAAGAAGTTCGTCGTGATCCCCCTGATCGGGGAGGCCGAAGTCACGCCCGCTCAGCAGGTTCATCTGACGATAGGGCGACCTATCGCCTATACCCTGGCACGAGCGCTGGAGAGCGCCCGTAATCGCTCGACATCCACAGGCGACATCGTGGCTTGGGATGGCGAGAACGGTACATGGTGGGCGCATCATCTGCTTCACGCCACGATCACCTGGTCTGAGCATCATATCCGTGTCGTG
>Ga0334882_1001180_pt1 | contig 32801 bp, 32 predicted proteins | sample GraSluR1_MG_5_FD_207226 | JGI IMG/M metagenome (GOLD analysis project Ga0334882, IMG submission 207226) | Sludge microbial communities from methane-producing bioreactor in Wageningen University, Netherlands - Granular Sludge_15_04-R1 | ecosystem: Engineered > Bioreactor > Anaerobic >... | reverse complement strand
GATATTGGTTATGACCCATTCATCACCAAAATCTAACAGCAAATTGAAGAAATCTTTAGTAAAGTCCATTTCCCAAAATTAAACCTTTCCACAAAATTTGCAGTAGAACCATTTTTTTAATATTCTTAATCTTATAAAAACAAGGAAAGATGAGCTATATCCATTCATAGCTGTAGATCCCAGAAGGCCAGGAATGATAGATTCGATATTGTATGGAAGTTTTTTTAAACCGCCACATTGTTTTTATGGTATAGTGCTATCTCCTGATATCGGATATCATCCACAGTGCAGTTCTTTACAGCTCCTATATCAGTATTGCGACGATAACAAAATTCCAATTGTCTTTCAAAAAGGAATAAACATTTATCCTTCCAGTGAAAGTAGCAATAGGTCTGACTTTGATAATCCTCAACACATTGAATCTATTATTAAAAAGTATTCCAATCTGAAAATAAATATTGCTAGTATAAGCATTTCAAAATCAAATGAAAAAAGGTTTGATCAAATTTTAGAATTACTAAGGGAGAATGATAATGTTTACATCGATCTTTCGTGCTTCAGAAAAAGATCAGAGTTGCTTTATTTTCATAATTATTGGTCAAAAAATCCTAAATTGCACAGCAGAACATTATTTGCTACAGGTTACAACTTATTTTGCACCGGTGATAATGTGTTTAATCTGCAAAAACTTTTTGTAAATTTAAAATCCATCTTTTCAACCCAAGAGTTGCATTTGTTAATGCATAAAAATCCCATCCAATTTCTAGGATTACTAAAAGATCATAGATCCATGTTCCATAAGAAATCAATATCATATGCATAGAAATTCTTGTCTCTTTGATTTTATTTAGATCATTTCAGATATTTCAATTTATCAAAACTGCACTGTGTTACAAGCTAAACATAATCAACACATAAAGTTCGGCTTGAATAAAAAAACTTGCAAAAAATATCCTTGTTAAGGGTATTTATTAATACCTTTGGACTTTTCTGGGACAAAAAAAAGACATCATGCTAACCTATACAATAAGTAAAAAGGATAGAAAACTATCCGGCGAAATTTCTTTGCCACCCTCTGTAAGTATTAGCAAAAGAAATCTTCTTATTAAGGCGTTGAAGAATGCCAAGTTCGACATGAAGACCATTTCCGAGAAGGATGCTGCTAGAGTTATTGATAAATCTTTGCGAAAGGGGAGAGTAGCCCTCGACGAAGGAGAACCTGCAAAGGCAATTAGATTTTTAAGAGCATTTTTGGCTTATTTTAAGGGAGAATGGATTGTTACAGGCACCGAAGAGATGCACAAACGGCCCATAGGTGATGTGATAGACATGTTAAGTAATCAGGGTTTTAATATAAAGTATTTGATAAGAGAAGGATTTCCACCCCTTAAGATTATTGGCAAAGGGTTTAAGGGCAGCATTACTCGGGTCGATTCAACCATATGCAGCCAATTTATCTCAACCACCCTATTGATGTCACATTCCCTTCCAGCTGACGAAGTGGTTGAATTAAAGAATAGAATTGTTAACTCGCCATTTATTGATCAAACCATAAGACTGCTTAGATACCTAGGTGTAAACAGCAACTGGGAGAAGGAGGAAATACTTGTTGAGTACGAACTTAACGATGGAACAGAAATGTCTGTTGAGTCGGATTGGAAATCAGCAAGCTACTGGTACGAAATGGCTGCCATCGCAAGTAAAACCGATATCAAAATAAAAGGGCTTAACCCCACAAGTGTTCAGGGAGACGCCATCGTCAAAGAAATTTTTGAACCGCTTGGCGTAAAAACCGAGGAAGTTAAGGATGGTATTGTGCTTAAAAAGGTGAAAAGAAAGATCAAATCATTTGAATACGATTTTTTGAATAACCCCGACCTCGTTCCCACCTTGGTTGTAACCTGTGTAGCACTTCATGTACCATTCAGGTTTGCAGGCGTAGAGCAGTTAAGGTTAAAAGAAACTGATAGAATTATGATACTGCAATCCCAAATGCTTAAATTGGGAGCAAAGCTCACCGTTGAGAAAAAGGGCGACATGGAAACCCTTTGTTTTAATGGTAAATCAAAAATAGCTAAGTTGAAAGATGTTGCCATTGAAACTTTCAACGACCACAGAATGGTCATGTCTTTTGCACCTTTGGCTATGCTGGGAATAAATGTTACCGTTGATAATCCTAAGGTGGTCACCAAGGCTTACCCCTGCTACTGGGAAGATTATAAAAAGATGAGCATTTCGGTTGAACAATCATAGAGAACTATTAATAACTAGTTCCTTAAAATAGGTTTACATTTTAGTATTTTTTGCATCTTTGAGTTGTTTTTCAGAGGATATTCACAACAACCCTAATTTGATGCTTTCATTTAGTGATACCCAAATAGCCTTTGCTTACAGAAGTAACCAAGAACTGAGGAAGGCAAAATTCCTTTTTGCAGTCCTATCTTGGCCTATCCTTGTCAAAATTGGGCAAATTCTTATTACCATTGCTATTAAATTGAGGTTACCCATCGCTTGGATTGTTAAGCCCACAATTTTCAAGCAGTTCATTGGTGGTGAAACTTTGGTTGAGAGTATTCCAGTAGTCCGAAACCTAAAAAAATATAATGTTAACTCAATCCTTGACTATTCCGTTGAGGGACAGGAAAACGAAGAGTCGCATCGGAATGCCTACAGCGAAATTCTTCGATCCATCGAAAATGCCAAGGGAGCCCCAGCCATTACATTTGTGGTTTTTAAACCCACAGGATTGATTAATGTTTGCATCCTTGAAAAGGTGAGCAATGGTAAGCCCCTTTCAGACGAGGAACAACAAAAATATAGCATATTCAAAGAACGTATAGAGAATCTTTGTCAAGCAGCTTCTGATGTAGATAAACCATTGTTAATCGATGCAGAAGACTCTTGGTATCAAAAAGCGTTAGATGACATCTGCCATGAGATGATGAAAAAGTTTAATTCGAATAAGGCGTTGGTATATAATACTCTTCAAATGTATCGTAAGGATAGGCTGGATTTTTTGAATTACTCTCATGGGTTAGCCATCGAGTATGGATACATTCTCGGAATTAAGTTTGTTAGGGGAGCATACATGGAAAAGGAAAGGGAGCGCGCATTGAAACTTGGTTACCCATCACCCATTCAGAATAGTAAGGTTGATACCGACAATGCCTTTAACGCTGCCCTGGAGTTTTCAATTAATAACCTAAATAGAATATCCATTTTTTGCGGAACGCATAATGAAGAAAGCGTGAAATTGCTTGTTTCGCTTATGGAGAAGAGTGGAATAAAACCCAATGATCTAAGGATTACATTCTCTCAGCTCTATGGAATGAGCGATAATATTTCTTTCAATCTTGCAAACGCAGGATACAACGTTGCAAAGTATATCCCCTACGGCCCTGTTAAGTTTGTTATGCCATATCTTTTCCGAAGAACTCAGGAGAACACTTCGGTTAAAGGGCAAACAAATAGGGAATTAATACTAATTAAACAGGAGCTAAAGCGGAGAAGACACCAACTCAATTCACAAAATCATTAAGCGATGAAATTTGATAACAAACCTACAGAGATAAAAATCCAGATGAAAAAACGCCTGTTGGCAGTCATCATTGCCACTGTTGTAGCCCTGATCTTTACAACTAAATTCTGGGATCATGTTCATGATTTTATTGGATTGAGTCGTGGAGGATTTACCATCATCCTTGTGGGAATATACCTTTCGTATTACATTTACCATATCCTATCAGCATCTTCCTTCATCTCGTATAGCGATGATGAGTCCAAAATTATTATTAGGTTCTATCAGCTCAACTTCTTCAATTCTTCAAAGAATTCATACGAAATTCCCAAAACCGAATTCGTAGGTTACAAGATAGAGCGTATCTCTTTATTTAAACTTCGGGAGAATGTGGTTGTTTTTCGTAAGTCGCATGGCAATATCGTTCGTTATCCACCATTCAGTATATCAGCACTATCCATTGAGGAAAAGAATAAGCTATTAATGTCACTAAATAGCTTCTCAAAGCAACAATAAATGTTTGTATTCATCTTTTCCATCATTATCATCTAATAATCTCCAAAATAACCGATGAATCCCGAAATTTTAAAGTATCAGATTGGGATAGATATGATTCCCAAGATTGGGAGCATCAATGCCAAAAGGTTAATAGCCTACTGCGGTGGCGTAGAAGCTGTTTTTAAAGAAAAGGCCAAAACTCTCACAAAAGTTCCTGGAATTGGAAGTATCATTGCTAAAGAGATTGCAAATCAGAATGTGCTCGATAGAGCACAAAAAGAGGTTGAGTTTATCGTAAAGCATAGCATACGACCTTTTTTTTATCTCGATAAGGATTACCCCCAAAGGCTTCGTCAATGCGACGATGGGCCAATTGTCCTTTTTATGAAGGGGAATGATAAGATTAATCTTAATCAAAGTTGTATTATCAGTGTCGTTGGAACCCGAAGTATTACAGATTATGGGAAAGCGGTTTGCGAGGGATTAATTCATGGATTAGCCAAGAGAGGACACAATCCCATAGTAGTAAGCGGTTTGGCTTATGGAGTAGATGTTTGTGCCCACAAGGCTGCTTTAAAGGAGGGATTCCCAACGGTAGCTGTTTTGGGTCATGGGCTGGATAGGATATACCCTATGGTGCATAGAAGTATTGCCAAAGAGATTGTTGCCACGGGGGCATTGGTTACTGATTTCCCCTCCGAAACAACCTTCGACCGCAACAATTTTATCAAACGGAACAGGATTATTGCCGGGCTTTCCGATGCAACCATAGTAGTGGAAAGCGCACACAAAGGAGGATCGCTAATAACTGCTGATATTGCCACTTCGTACAACCGTGAGGTATTAGCGGTTCCTGGAAATATTGGGCAGAAGTACTCTCAGGGTTGTAATATGCTCATAAAATCAAACAAGGCAGCGCTAATAGAAACCGCAGAAGATATCGAATTTCAATTGGGATGGGAGTCCCCCAAAAAAGTTAGAACCCCCAAGCAAGCCACTTTTTTCCCTGAACTATCTGCTGACGAACAGGTTGTTTTTGATGCTTTAAAGGAAAATGGTCAGGAAACCATCGACATGATCTGCCTGAAAACAAAAATGCCAGTGGCAAAGGTCTCATCCTTACTGTTGAATCTGGAATTTGCAGGGCTTATAAACAGCAAACCGGGGAAGGTATATTCTATTAAACATGGAAATTAGTCATTCATTTATTATAATCCATTTTGAATTAATCTACAGTAAAACTATCATATCATTATTGCTGCAAATAAAAAACACACAAAAATTACTATTTTTGCATCACTTTCTATATTAATCACTTCGTAATAATTTAATACTTTTCCAGTGCACTTCGTTGATACACATTCGCATATTTACACCAAAGATTTTGACCAAGATCGTTCAAATGTTATTGAAAGATCAAAAAAAGCGGGTGTTACACATATTTTTCTTCCCAATATCGATGGAAATTCAATCGAATCATTACTGGCTGTTTCCAATCAGTTTAAGGGATACTGTTTCCCCTTAATGGGTTTACACCCAACATCAGTTAAGGAGAATTACCAAGAGGAGTTGGCTCTAATTGAAAGGGCTCTTATCGAGAAGCAATTCTGGGGAGTAGGAGAAATTGGCATTGATCTGTATTGGGACAATACATATATTCAGCAGCAGAAAGAGGCTTTTCGTTATCAGGTAAATCTTGCAAAAAGGTTAAACCTTCCCATTGTTATTCATACACGCAACGCTTTTGATGAGATTTTTGAGATACTCGACAGAGAAAATGACGAATCACTTAGGGGAATCTTCCACAGTTTTTCAGGCAACTTAAACCATTACCAAAAAATTATGGAATATAAAGGATTTCTAATAGGTATAGGTGGAGTTGTAACATATAAAAACGGGGGGCTCGACAAGATCGTTCAACAGATGAAAATTGAGCATATTGTGCTTGAAACGGATTCTCCCTATTTGCCCCCAGTACCCCATAGGGGAAAGCGCAACGAGAGTTCCTACATTGTTCAAATTGCCCAAAAGGTTGCCGAAATACTCAAGTTGCCCATTCAGCAGGTTGCTGATATTACCACAAAAAATGCACTTTCGCTTTTCAATTTGGAGGAATAGCCATGCAAGAATCAACCACTTCAATACTAATTATCTATACTGGAGGCACCATCGGGATGAAGGAGAATCCTGAAACGGGTGCTTTGGCACCCTTCAACTTCGATCAGATTCTCGATGAGGTTCCCGAACTGCGCAAGTTTGGATTTATTCTCGATACCATTTCATTCGATCCATTGGTCGATTCATCCGATATTACCCCTAAATTTTGGATAGAACTTTCGCTAATCATTAAGGAGAACTATGAAAAATACAATGGATTTGTGATCCTGCATGGAACAGATACCATGTCCTATTCCGCTTCGGCATTGAGTTTTATGCTGGAGAACCTCCAGAAACCAGTTGTTTTTACCGGGTCGCAATTACCACTCGGAATGCTACGTACCGATGGCAAGGAAAACCTGATCAGTTCAATTGAAATTGCTGCAGCAAGCAACAATGGACAGCCCATGGTTCCTGAGGTTACAATCTTTTTCGAGAATCAGCTATTCCGGGGTAACCGTACTTCGAAGCATAACGCTGAGCATTTCAATGCTTTTCGATCCGATAATTACCCACCCCTTGCCATTGCCGGAATAAGCATAAAGTATAATTATCCCTATATTCATTACCCAACACATTCAATGAATCTGAATGTACATACAGATTTAGACTGTAATGTTGGTGTTTTAAAGCTATTTCCTGGTATTTCACCCACCTCCATTGATGCTGTCCTAAATCAAAAAGGATTAAAAGGATTAGTGCTCGAAACCTACGGATCGGGCAATGCCATAAGCGATTACTGGTTTCTGAAAAGAATCAAGGCAGCCTTTGATCAACGGATCATAATCTTAAATGTTACTCAATGCAAGGCAGGAAGTGTGGATATGAATAAGTACGACAACGGACTACTACTTAAAAAAGCAGGGGTATTAAATGGAAAAGATATCTCTTTTGAGGCGGCTATAGTCAAATTAATGTTTCTGTTAGGAAAAAATTTGCCCATTGAGGAGTTAAGAGAGTTGGTCGAAAAATCAATAAGTGGGGAAATTACTGTTTAGTTATTTTGATAGAATTAAATATTTTTTTGTAATTTTCGCCCTTAATTCAAAAAAGGCGTTGGGTCAACGTAATTTTTGGAGAGATGGCCGAGTGGTCGAAGGCGCACGCCTGGAAAGTGTGTATACCTCAAAAGGGTATCGTGGGTTCGAATCCCACTCTCTCCGCGTTTTGTTTTTTTATAATGAATGATTATTTTTGTTGAACATAATAAGTAGTAATAATTTAACTAGATTAAACCATGAAAAAACTATTTGCGTTAATTGCAATTACTGGATTACTGATGCTTGGTGCATCTACTTCAATTTTAGCACAAGAGGAAGTTGCAGAATCCATCGATACCACTGCAATGGTTGATGCCGATTCAGTTGAAATGGAGGAGGTTGCAACAGCTCCTGCTGCTGCTGTTGAAGAGGAAGCCTCGATTCATAAGCAGATTAAGATTAAGTTTATCGAAGGAGGTCCTGAGTTTATGGGGATTGTGCTTCTTGCCTTAATCCTTGGCTTAGCACTTGCTATCGAAAGGATTATCTACCTTAACCTTGCGACAACAAATACTGAGAAGCTCCTTATAAAAATTGAGGATGCACTTAAACAGGGTGGTATCGAAGCAGCAAAAGAGGTTTGCCGTAATACCCGAGGTCCTGTGGCAAGTATATTCTATCAAGGACTCGACCGTGCCGACGAAGGCATCGATGTGGTTGAAAAGTCAGTTGTTACCTATGGCTCTGTTCAAATGGGACAACTCGAAAGCGGACTTACCTGGATCGCCCTTTTCATTGCCATTGCTCCTATGCTTGGGTTTATGGGTACTGTAATCGGTATGATCAGCGCTTTTGACGCCATTGAAGCAGCCGGCGATATATCTCCATCGCTTGTAGCAGGTGGTATTAAGATTGCTCTTATTACAACCGTTTTCGGTCTTATCGTTGCCATTATCCTTCAGGTATTCTACAACTACTTGGTTTCAAAAATCGATAAGCTTGTTAACACAATGGAAGATGCTTCCATTTCTCTGATAGATATTTTACTGAAGTATAACCTAAAAAAATAGAAGATCATGTCCAATAGCCTAGTTAATAAATTGATAAAAATATTTTCTTGGGGCGTAATGGGAGTATCCGTTATCTTGGCTTTGGTTTTCTTTTTTAGAATATCCAACGCAGAGCCAGATAATCAGATATTTGTGGCAGAGTCATATATTTTATGGGCTTTTATTCTTTTAGGGATAGCAGCTCTGCTTTCTGTCCTTTTTCCATTGGTATACTTTATTAAAAATCCAAGGAATACTCTAAAGGTTGTAGTAAGCCTTGCATTTATGGGCTTGATATTTCTGGTTGCATTTCTTATGTCCGATGCAACACCATTGGTGACCGCAACATCGGCAACCGAACCAAATTTTTCTACTCCATCAGTTCTTAGGTTTGCTGATACTGGAATATTTGCTACCTATTTACTTTTTGGCATAGCAGTTCTTGCGCTCCTGTTAACAGGAGTTAGGGGAATTATTAAACGATAAGCTAATATTGGTGTGATTATGTTTATAATACACCATTTAAAAATATAATTAATATGGCTAAACCAACACCAGAAATAAACGGAAGTTCAATGGCCGACATTGCTTTCTTGCTGCTAATCTTCTTTCTGGTTACAACAACCATGAATGTGGATACTGGCTTAGCAAGAATGCTTCCCCCTATGCCCGAAAGCCAGGATAAAACGGAGCAAGATGTTAAGCAACGCAATATCTTTACTGTGCTTATTAATAAAAGCGACCGCTTATTGGTTGAAGGGAGACCTATGGATGTTAATATGCTCAGAGAAAAAACAAAAGAGTTCATAGCAAACCCTAATAACGATCCAGATTTGCCGGAAAAGGATATTATAGATGTTGAATTCTTTGGAACCGTAGAAGTTGCCAAAGGGGTTATATCACTACAAAACGACCGTGGCACTTCATATTCTATGTATATGCAGGTTCAAAACGAATTGGTTGCTGCTTACAATGAGTTGCGTAATGAGTTGGCTCGGAATAAGTTCGGAAAGTATTACAACGATCTAACCGAGGATCAGCAGAAAGCAATTCAGAGGATATATCCTTTACGTATTTCTGAAGCTGAACCTAAAAGTGTAGGAGGGAAAAAATAATGGCAAAATTCGCAAGGAAAGGCAAGAATAAAATGCCTGCTATATCAACAGCGTCACTTCCCGACATTGTTTTCATGCTGTTGTTCTTTTTCATGGTTAGTACAACGCTAAGAGAAACCGAGTTGTTTGTTAGAACTAAACTCCCCGAAGCATCGGAGGTTTCCAAACTTGAGAAAAAATCGTTGGTTTCATATATTTATATTGGTCCACCTGCACGGCAATATCAAGGATTATTTGGTACCGATTCTCGAATACAGCTTAACGATTCATTTAAAACACTAGTCGATATTCGCGACTTTATCTCATCTGAAAGAGAAGCGATGAGCGAGCAGGATAGGGCTTACCTTCAAACATCACTTAAGGTTGACGAGGAAACTCGCATGGGAATAGTAACCGATGTTAAGCAGGAGTTAAGAAAGGCAAGCGCACTGAAAATAAGCTATGCTGCTAAAAGGCCAGTTCACGAGCATTAGATAGCTTGCATCTCTAACCTTTTATTAAAAGCTGAGTATAAACTCAGCTTTTTTTTGATATTTCATGCAATATTATTGTTTTGGTATTTGAACTTTAAAAAAGTTTTTGCAAGTTTGAATTAACAATTTTATACGTTTCTTGTTTTCAATAAAAATTAAATAAACTCCTAAAATGCTGAAAAGATATAAGTTTTATTCATTAGTAATTATTCTGCTAGTTGGAATTCTTTTATTTGCATGTGAATATGAAAATCCTAGTAAAAACAAGGCAAAATATGTGTTCTATTTCATAGGCGACGGTATGGGTATCCAGCAAATTAATGCAACTCAAGTTTATTTGGCATCCATTAATGGGGCTTCAGAAAATGAACACTTAAGCTTTACAACTTTTCCGATTACGGGTTTTTCTACCACATTCTCTGCAACTCGTTATATTACAGGATCCGCTGCAGCAGGAACTGCTTTAGCTACAGGAAAAAAAACCTCCATCAATACCTTAGGTCTAAGTGCAGATCATTCCGATACAATATATAGTATTGCATACTATGCAAATAAAGCAGGTTTTCAAGTTGGTGTTACTACAAGCGTTAGCATCGATCACGCAACGCCAGCAGCCTTTTATGCCCATCAACCCAAAAGAAACATGTACCATGAGGTAGCTTATGATCTAATTAAATCGGGTTACAAATTTTTTGCAGGAGGTGGTTTCATTGATCCTATGGGATTAAAAAGTAAAAATCCCCTTGGCGATGTTTTTGAAAAAGGACTTGAAAAAGGTTTTTATTTCTCTCAGAGTTTAATCATCCCCGATACAATATTAAATCAAAATAAATCAATAGTTTATACAACTCCTAGCCCTGACGAAGGTTCCTCGTTAAAATATCGAATTGACAGGGACAAAACCGATGTAACCCTTGCTAATATTACTTCTTTAGCCATAGATGTTCTCATGAACCCCAAAGGTTTTTTTCTTATGGTTGAGGGAGGGAAAATAGATTGGGCTTGTCACCATAATGATGCTGCAGCCACCATAGGTGAAATGATCTGTTTCTCTGATGCAGTTGCAGTTGCTCTTGAATTTTATAAAAAATACCCAAACGAAACCTTGATTGTTGTTACATCCGATCATGAAACAGGTGGAATGAGCTTAGGAAATAAACAGATGCAGTATGAAATGAACATTTCGCTTTTGTCCAATCAGAAGGTATCTCTCGAAAAATTTAATCAAAAAGCAATAAACTTTAAAGATAAACATAACCAAAAACCTTCATTTCAGGATTATTTGCAATTCATAGCTGGCGAACTTGGGCTTGATGTCAAATCTCTTAATGGGCTTCAAATTTCAAATTTGCAGAAGGCACACTCAGCCTCCTTATTGCAAAACGATCCATTACTAAATGGCATAAATACTGAAGAGTACGGATCCTTCGATCCCTTAGCTGTTGCAGCAATTCAAACGTTGAATCAAATGGCAGGTATAGGTTGGACATCTTTTTCCCACACAGGATCTCAGGTTCCTGTTTATGCAATTGGCATTGGCCAGGATTTATTTTCGGGTCAGATGGATAATACTGATATTCCTATCCGAATAGCAAATGCCATGGGAATAAACATGGATTAGAAAGCCAAACAAAAGCATACCCTTTATCAAGAGAAAATAACCGTTAATGAGGGAAAAGCATAAACCCGTCAAATGCATTCAATATATTATGTTGATTTGCTTATAGCAGATTTTTTTTTATACCTTTATCTATTCTATAAGTCAAGTTGTGATTACAACTTATTGCTCTAAAATTTAGTGTTTTATGAATATTTATAATCCAAATCTTATGAAAACAAATTTTTTTACTTTAATCTTTTTAATGCTTTCGATGAGCATTTTTGCTCAGGATATTTCTGAGGCGAAAAAAATTCCAACTACTTACGACCGTAGTTCATTTGCAGTTTTTTTCTTAGATAACTCTTCCAATGGCCATTGGGGAAAAGTTAAGGCTAAGATCGATTCAATCGTATACTCTGATAAGTACGACAACAATAACTTTAAGAATATCATATTAAAGTCTTCTGTTTCTGGACAAGCCGGGACAAAGAGTTCTCAAGAAGAGTTGCTGAAAGAGTTGAATAAGATGAATGTAGGCCGTGAACTTATTTCAAAGTGGTATAGTAGGCAACCCGATGGAACCATGGACATGGAATTGATTCACCAAAGAGGACGCTTTACTGCCACCGATGCCGATTTTCTCAGAGCCCAAACCAGCAAAAGGGGTAATGCTGCCCTCGAAGATTTTGGGAATCGACTGGTTAACCTTAGCCATGTACTTGTTATTGATCTTCAAAATGTTCAAACCATGGAAGAGGCTAAGGTTACCAACATGAAGGGATGGAAGGCAAATTCTGTGGGCTACATTTATCGATTAGATTTTAATGAGGAAACTCGCAATGCTTTATACGATACATGGATTTATGATGATGATTCCGAGGCTGATAAAGCTCAAAAACGTAAGGCTTTCGAGCAAATAGAATTTCCACTTGTTCCGGTTCTTCAGAAAACTGTTTCCGTTACTGCATCTCAAATGGAAAGTAGCTCTGGATTAAGGTTAGCCTTGAAATCAAAAAGTATGGATCAACTCTTGCAAGAAATGGTTCAAAAATCATACGATGAAATTATATATCAAATGGAGATGGGTGTTGAAGAGTTTAAGGTGACAACACCACTTTATTCTACACGACCTCTTAGAGCAAAAATTGGATTGAAGGAAGGACTAAAAACCGACTACCGTTTCTTTGTATATGAACATGTTTACAATCCAAAGACAAATCAGGCAGAACCCAAACAAAGAGGTGTAATAAGGGCTGGAACAAAATCACAAATAGTTGATAACCGTAGAGAAGCTACTGGCGACATGGGTACATCAAAATTCTACCAGGTTGCAGGCAGAAAACTTGAAGCTGGATTTACCCTTCAGCAACAAAACGACTTTGGAATGGAACTGCTGGTAGGTGGAGAAGTGGGAAATACAGCTGGTCTATACCTCCGTGGTGATATACGACTTAGCCGTTTTGTCGGAATAAAAGCACTTTTCGTATACGTTGAAGGAGGTGGAATTGATTCCAAAACATATGAAGGAGAAGAGTCAACTTTTTTCAGGTATGGAGGAGGGTTGGCAAAAGGGTTTCAACTTATGCGGAATATCGAATTACGCCCATTTGCTGGTGCTGGACTGGATAATACAACAAACTCGAAAATCCTTTCTGGTGAAAGCATTAGTTCTTTGTATGTAAGGGGTGGGGCAAACTTGGCACTAAATTTGAAACATAGTATCCAGCTTGTTGGAGGTGCAGGGTACTATGGATTTATAGGATACGCAACCGATAGCGATGGGAACCACGATAATAAAACTTGGGATTATTACTTTAAAAAGAGTGGAACAACAGCAATAGTTGGCGTTAAGTTTATGTTCTAGAAATAATTATACTAACCATAAATTTTTTAGATTATGAAAGCAATTCGTTTATTATCATTGTTAATTATTGCCGTTATGGTTTCCTCAACCATCAATGCGCAGGAGCGTTACAAGAAGAAGGAGCGTAGGGCTCATTACAGCAGCAACTACAACTATGAGGTGCAAATCATGGGAGTTGGTCAGGATGGAACCAAGGTTATGAAGGTTTGGGGTTACGGAAAAAGGGTAGAGGATGCCATTATTGAAGCCAAAATGAATGCTGTTGCATCGGCAATCTTTAAGGGTATTCCTGGTGGTCATGGTGCAGCTGCCACACCGGCTATTCTCACCGATCCAAACGCCAGCGAAAAACATGCTGATTATTTCGACAACTTTTTCTCACCAGGAGGAAAATATCTTCAGTTCATTACCATGACAACCGATGGCATGCCCAGCGGACAGGATCGCCTTAAAATGAAGGATGGCTACAAGGTAGCTATCTATACCCAGGTGATGTACGATGCTTTACGTAAACAGCTTGAGGCCGATGGTATTGCACGCAGACTTGACGCTGGTTTTTAATAGTTCAAAACCTTAATAGTTAAATAAATTGAAAATATTTTAGTTATGAAAAAATTATTTGGCATTTTAGTTCTATCAGCTATTAGTGTTACCCTTTTAGGCCAGGCACGCAAACCTACAATTATGGTTGTACCAAGCGATCAATACTGCATCAGCAAAGGCTATAAAATGGAGTTCGAGAGTATGGGTGCAAAGCAAACGCTTCCCGATTACAAAGCGGCCATGCAGAATGATGCAAATCTCAGGCTGGTTATTACCAAGATGGGAGAGATTATGGCAAACAGAGGCTTCCCCTTAAAGGACCTTGAAATGGAATTGAAAAACCTGGAGCGTGAAGCAGCAGAATCGGCAATGCTCACTTCTTCAAGTTCGGGCTCCGAAATGGCTGAGAGCCCAATTGACATGTTAAAGAGAACAGCAAAGGCTGATATTATTATGGACCTTAGCTACGAGATCAAGCGTCAAGGACCAAACAGCTATATAACATTTAACCTTAGAGGCTTGGATGCATACACATCCAAACAGGTTTCTGGCGCAGCTGGTACTGGCGCACCTTCATCGTCTGCTGCACCCGAATTGCTTCTTGAGGAAGCTGTTTTAAGCCATATGGATGGCTTTAATGCTGGCCTTCAAAGGCACTTCGATGACATGTTTGCCAACGGTCGTGAAATTAAAGTTATGGTAAGACGTTGGGCCAGCTGGTATGACAATCTTGAATCATACTATACCTATGATGGAGAGGAACTGGAACTTCTTGAGCATATTGAGAATTGGTTTTTCGATAATACTGTTCAAAAACGCTTTAGCCTTTCCGATGCCTCTGAAAACATGATGAGATTGGAACAGGTACGCATACCTATGATGACTGTTGATAACCGAGGACGTGAACGTGCTGTTGATGCTCGCAGCTTCCTTAGCGGACTTAGTAGGCATTTACGTGATAATTTCCAGATTGATTCCAAGATTTATCTTCGTGGTTTAGGCGAAGCTTGGTTGATTGTTGGAGAAAAGTAGAATATACTTAACCCCTAAATCATTAACCATGAAGAGAATATTAGTAATTATACTAAGCGCTTTGCTTCCCATGTTTAGCATGGGGCAAAGTAGCTTAGGAAAAACTGATGACCTTGGCAGAATTGCCATTGCAGCAGTGGTCCCCGACGAAGCGGGTATCCCTGCCGGAGCACAGAGAATGTTACAGAGTAGGCTCACACAGGTAGCTACTCTTAATGGATTGGGAGCAGCTGAAGGATCACAATTTGCCATGCTGCCCATGGTTTCCATAATCAGCAAGGATGTTACCCCAACGGCACCTCCCATGATATCTCTTAACATGGAGATTACCCTTTACATTGTGGATGCTAAGAGTCAGGCTATTTTTAGCCAAACCAGCATTCCGCTGAAAGGAGTAGGCAATACAGAGGATAGGGCATATACTCAGGCAATCAACAACATTAATCCTAGGCATGGACAGTTCCGTGGTTTTGTTGAAAAAGGAAAGGAAAAAATAGTAGAGTATTATAATTCTCAGTGCGATGTTATTATTAGTTCTGCCAAAGCCCTTGCTGGTCAGAAGAAGTACGATGAAGCACTGGCAACTCTGTTCAATGTTCCTGATGTTAGTCGTGAGTGCTACGACAAGTGTATGAACATTTCAGTGGATATTTACCAAGAATACTCCAACCAGCAGTGTAATGTTTACCTCTCAGCCGCTAAAGCAGCTTGGGCAGGTAAGGAACTGAGCAAGGTTGAGGAAAATCTCGGTAAGATTACACCCGATATGAGTTGTTATGATGAGGCTCAGCAACTCGTTGCAACTGTTTCTACAGCAGTTGAGGCTGAAGGTGGAAGTGCTTGGAACTTTAAAATGAAGAAGTACGATGATAGTGTTGACATCCAAAAGATGAAGATACAAGCAGGGAAAGAAGTTGCACAGAGTTGGGCATACCATGGTGCTGCTGCCCACTTCGATTGGAGTTGGATGTATCCTGGCTCTGAAAAGAAAGTGGTTGAACAGCCAAAAACAGAACCCCAGTCTGAACCCCAAAAGGTTACAGAGCAAGCGACAACAACACCATCATCAGAGAAGAAACCTCCAATAGGTGAGAGGCCAAAAGCATCTGACTTGGTGGTTCCAATTTTTAAAGATGGAAAGCCTACTTTTAATGATAAAATTGGATTTGAAGAATACCCCATCATTACCAGCAATACTTCAATTAAAACCATTGCTGGAGTTATTCAAAGACAATTTTGCATCGCACCAGAAGGATTTTCACCATTAGAAATAGTAAGGTTTTATCAAAGTTTTATCGAGAGTAAAGGTGGAAAGATGATTTATCAGGCTAGAGAGGCAAATACCTTTAAAATTGATGGGAAACATCCAAGCGCATACTTGAATACACATGCCATTAGTCGTACGAGTAACTATGAATATATGAGAGCCAGTTGTAACGAATATTTTGTTGGTGTTATTTATACTGATAAAACTGATCTTTATTTAGTAGTTGGAGCAGGTAGAGCCGATGGAAAACCGGTTTACCATTTAGTAACAGTTGAAGTTGCCCAATAATAAATACTGAACATTTTTTTGTTCTTTAGTGTTTTCAAAAAATTCGGCACAAGGTTTGTAATAATTGTCATACTTATTTTAAAATATCTTAATAAACACAATGAAAAAGTTTTCAATCATTTTTTTAGGCCTAATGGTTTTTTCCATTGGTGTATTTTCGCAGAGCAGTTTAGGAAAAACCGATGATCTTGGCCGAATTGCTATTGCGGCAGTTGTTCCCGATGAGGCAGGTATACCAGGCGGAGCACAGAATATGCTGAAGAATAAGCTGATGCAGGTTGCCACGCTAAATGGCTTGGGCGCTGCAGAGAGTGGTTCACAGTTTGCCATAGTACCCATGGTTTCTATCATTAGTAAGGATATTACTCCTACAGCACCTCCCCAAATATCGCTGAAGGCAGAAGTAACTCTTTACATTGTGGATGTGCTAAGCAGAAATATCTTTAGCCAAACCAGCATAGAAATTAGAGGTGTCGGTAATACAGAAGACAGGGCATACTCTCAGGCACTTAACAACCTTAACCCAAGGCACGGACAGTTTCGTGGTTTTGTTGAAAAGGGGAAAGAGAAAATTATTGAATACTACAACTCGCAGTGCGATGTTATCATTTCATCGGCTAAAGCATTGGCTGGACAGAAGAAGTATGAAGAAGCCTTGGCAACCCTATACAATGTGCCCGATGTTAGCCGTGAGTGTTTTGATAAGTGCATGAACATTTCCATTGACATTTATCAGGAGTATGCCAACCAGCAGTGTAATGAATATCTTTCAGCGGCTAGGGCTGCTTGGGCTGGAAAAGAGTTGAGCAAGGTAGAGGAGAACCTTGGCAAGATAACTCCTGATATGGCATGTTATCCACAGGCTGAACAGCTACTAACACAAATTACTGTTGCTGTTGAAGCCGAAGGAGCTGGTTCATGGAGTTTTAAAATGAAGAAGTATGACGATAGTATAGATTTGCAAAAAATGAAGATTGAGGCGGGCCGTGATGTTGCTAAATCATGGGCATACTGGGGTGCTGCTCCTCACTTCGATTGGAGTTGGCTTTATAAGAATTAACCATATTATTTACTTTTTTTAATTATTACATTTATTAACCTAAATTTTTAAAAGTTATGAAAAAGCTTGAACTGACTAAATTGATTATTGCAGCAGTTGTAATTGCTGGTGCTTTTACACTTGTAAGTTGCGGTGGTAAAAAGAAAGCCACTCAAAGTGCATTGGGAACTGAAATGGAAGTCCCCTGTAGTGATACCGAGTATCGCTCCACTAAAACTCACTTCCGTGGAACAGGACAAGGTGAGAGCACAAATCTTTCCACTGCAAGGCGTAAAGCTAACCTGGATGCTAACGCAATGCTTGCTGCAGGTATTAACCGTACCATTAAATCTGTTACCGATCGTTACACTCAGGACATTACCGTAGGTGATGCCAACGAATTTGCTGAAAAATTCGAAATGATGACCCGTGACGTTGTTAACCAAGAGTTGAACAACGTTTCAGTTGTTTGCAACAAGACTTTCCAGAAGGAGGGTAAGTACTCAGTTTATGTTGCCGTTGAGGTGGCAAAAGACGAACTGCTAAACAACATTTCTACAAAAATTAGCAAGGACGATAGACTTCGTCTTGACTATGACAAGATGAAATTTGAAAACATCTTCAATCAGGAGATGGATAAATTAGCTTCTGAACGTCCATAGTATATTTAAGGGATAATTGCCAGCAACCCTTCGGGGTTGCTGGTTTATTTTACAATGGAATGATTCAATTTGATTTTTATATAATTTCATTCATTCCGTATTTATTCGGGTACCCTTTTACCCTAACCATTTTCAACAATTAAGACACAAAAAATGAAAAGAATACTAATATTATTTCTTTTGCTACCAATTACATGTTTAGCTCAAAAGCCTTCAGAAACGAGTAGCAAAAAGCAGCCAAGTTGGGTTAATGGACTCGAAAAAGATTTTATAATCGTTGTTGGTTCGGCTTCAAATATTCAGGATGCTCAACAAAACGCGCTCAATATGGTTAAAGAGCGAATTGTAAGCGCAGTGGCTGAAAATGTTAAAACCTCTTCGGAAATGAGAATCGAGGAGAATACCATAAATAACATATCTTCATACCTCGAAAATTTTGCCACAACCACAACAACTACTTCTGGTCCTGTACCTTTTTTACAGGGAATTTCACTTTCAAATGTAGAAGAATTTTACTGGGAGAAGTTTGAGAATAAAGCCGACAAATCGGTTCGCTATAATTATCATATTAAATACCCTTTCTCACAGGTTAAACTCTGGGATTTAGTTAACGAGTTCAAAAAAAGGGATATAGAAATGACAAAGCAGCTAGATGAGCTGTTGGATATGGCCGAAAAGGTTAATAGTGTTGAGGAAATTGAAAAGAATATAAGCGAGTTGGGTATTCTTGCCAATTATTTCATGGATGGTAGAAAAGACAAGGCAAACTTGGGTATTGCACGTTACCGAAACCTATATAAAGGCATCGAACTGGTTGAACTTGAATGTGGTTTAGGTGAACTTAAATATGCATTACGACTGGGCAATAGGTATATTGAAACCAGTCGCAGACCACAGGTTAAATCTGATTGCGCTAGAATTACAAGCACCGTTAACAATAAAGATCATACTATTATTAAGTATGATTACTTTAACTGTTACGAAGACCCTGAGAATCATATTTTGGTTTCATACCGATTTGGCAATGAAAATGTACAAAAACCCTTTTACTTCGATATTACAGCCGACAAAGCAGCCATATTTGTTAATGAACCTTTCCATTTTGTGGCCATCTCAAAAGGTGATGGAACTGTTGAAAGTTTCACAGTTAACCTAACTATTATTTCAAAGTACCAAGCGCCCTTTACCATTAATAAAGTAATTCTGGAGTGGCCAGGACTGCCACCAGTTATTGTGGATAATATTGGACAGAGTTTTTCGGGAAAGGGGAACCATTCATTGGTGCTTAACATAGATCAACCTGTTAAAGTGGATGCAACATCTACCACTGGAAAAAGGATATCAATGCTCTCGGGGTATATTCATTTTACATCCGATGCTAAAGGAGAGAAGAAAACCTATCGAATTTATAACCACAACTATACAACTAATTGGTAGAAAAAAACTGGCTTAATAGCCAGTTTTTTTATTCTTTAAAAGGTTCCAATTGAAATGGAATCTTTATGCTTTCTGATAAATCTACCCCCGCATCGCGCATATCGGAATCTTCCTCTGGATATCTCCAAATAATCTTTATAGCACTTTTTCTTAAGTGTATTGATTCAAATTTCTTTAGAATTTGAAAAAGGAATTTTGAGCTTGGTGTATTATAATATGTCATTTGGAACGATATGGATGTTTCCAAACGGGGGGATTGAATATAGTTGTCAATCCAATCTAAGATAGGTTCAAAAAAACCTTTTGCATCTTCTGGGAGAGAGTTGCCAGAAAATTTAAATATGCCCGTATTCATATCAAGAAGTACCTCGGGGTACTGACTTGTTCCTTTTATTGAGAGTACATCCATGTCTATGTTTTTTTAGTTAATCTAGCAGAATATAAAAGTATAAAAAAAACATTATAAAGGTGAAATTTTTATTAATAATTTTCTTACATAGCTTATTTTTTAATTCTCGTTAATTTCATTGAAATAGCTACATCCTTTTTGTAAAATATTAATCTTAAATATGTTAATGCAAAAAGTTCTTCACTTTTTTTGATAGATTTCTAACATTTTAAGCAAGAAAAGCTTTTAATAATATTTCATATTAATATTAAGAAAGTAAAATTCGATGATTTGGTTAAGCAACATAGTTTTTCTGAAAATATTTAAAAAATTAATCTCCTAATCCGACCCTTCTTTAAGTATAAATACTCTTATTGAATAAGTAATTATTCTTTTCAATAGCGATCATTGCTACTCATTTTCAGTATTTACTGTTAGAAATATCATTCATATTCTAAATAATTTTGTATTACAAATTCATTAAAAAAACTTAAAGTGTCAAATTATTTAGAATTGATATCAAAAGATATTAGGTACGTGGATGGACTAAAGGCGTGTATGAATTGTGGTGTTTGTACAGCTATTTGCCCCGCTGCCGAATTCTACGATTATGACCCACGTGATATCTGTAATGTGCTGATGTCTAAAGATGAAGAGAAGATCGAAGATCTTCTAAAGGGTGATAAAATATGGCACTGTGGACAGTGTCTTTCCTGTAAAACCAGATGCCCCAGAGGGAATGTGCCAGGATTATTGGTATCTCTTCTGCGGGAAGTTTCAATACGGGTGGGATTATTTACTGAGAGCGAAGAGGGACGCAGACAATATGCCATTAAGAAAACTTTAGGCGAAAATATTATTAATTCTGGATACTGCGTACATGTTATGCATGTTAAACCCCACCTGCATCCGGAACAAGGTCCTGTATGGAAATGGTATTTCGATAATGCAGAGGAAGTGGCTGACCGGCAGGGAGGAAATTATAATAAAGAAGGATCAGGAGCCTTACGAAAGATTAATGACGTAAACTTAAAGGATTTGAGAAAGATTTTTGAAGTTACTGGGGGGAAGGATTTTTACGATCATATTGATAAACTATCAAAAGTTAAGGCGGTTCAGCTTAAGAAAAACATTACCGATAATATCGATGATAATGAATACTTCTACCATGTTTATAGGGATAAAAGCCAAAAACAATAACAATGAGTAAACAGTATTGGAAAGACTATCAAAGTGCAGTTGCTGACGATAACTACTACTACGAACGTAGCTGTATTCGACAGTCATTTTTTACAGGATCTGAAGAGATTTTTCTTAAAATAGTAAAGGATATCCTTAAAAAGGATATCGTTGACGATATGAATCTACATACTTGTTCTGGTATTGGATATTATTCTGGGGTAGTTCCTTTGGATACAACCATGACCGTAGTAGCACGCCTTTTCGCTTTGATGACTGAGGCTGGATATAAAAACTTTGTGCCATCATGCATTACTTCATTCGGCCTTGTTAATGAGATGGTGGATATGTGGCATCATTTCCCTGAAAAACTTGAGGAGATAAAGGGTTACCTTAAAGAAGCTACGGGTAAAGATTTTAAAATGCCAGAAAACATAGCTCACCCCTGTGATATTATTTACAAAAATCGCAAAGCCTTAAAGGACAAAATGAAGTATAGCTTGACCAATGTGAGAACAGGAAAACCTCTTAAAGTTGTTGAGCATATAGGGTGTCACTATGCAAAAATTTTTCCGCGCCATGTGAAGGGAGGAGCCGAATTTCCTCAAGTTCTTGTTGGTATGATAGAGGAATGGGGAGGTGAAGTTGTTGACTACCCCGAAAGGAGGCATTGCTGTGGATTTGGATTTAGCCAATACTTAGTTCTGGCCAACAGGGGTTATTCTGCTGCTAACTCAAAAAAGAAATTTGAGTCGATGCAACCCTTCAAGCCAGACTTTATCCTCACCAATTGTCCTGGGTGTAACATGTTCATGGACAGATGGCAATATACCATTGCTGAAACTGAAGGCATTACATACGACGATGAAAAGAGGGGAATCCCTGTATTAACTTATGAAGAGCTAACAGGACTATTGCTCGGATATAATCCTTGGGATTTGGGATTGCAAGTTCATCAGGTTCAGGTAGAGCCTTTGCTTGAAAAGATGGGAATAGAATACAATCCCAAAGATAAGTATGTAGGAAAAACGGGAAAACAACTCACAGAACCAGAAAAACCAATGAATTTGAAAGTTTAGAAAAAACATGAAGAAAACAGATGTAATTATAATTGGTGGAGGGCCTGCTGGCATTGAAGCAGCGTACGACCTTGCCCGAAACGATGTTCAGGTTTTCCTTTTCGAGAAAGAAGATGAACTATTCGGGCACATGAATATAGCTGCAACTCTATTCCCAAATTTTCAGGATGCCTCAGAGATAAGAAGTTTATTGTTACAGAAAACAAAGCATAACAATATTAAAATTTTCAAAAATACTGGGGTTGCAAAAGTTCATAAAGATGATAAGGATTGGCATGTACAAACCGAAAAGGGTGAAGAGTATACAGCAAAAGCTGTTTTACTTGCCAGCGGTTTCAAAACTTTCGATGCCAAATACAAGGAAGAATTAGGCTATGGTATTTACAAGGGTGTTATTACTTCGGTGGAATTCGAGGAAATGTATAAAGAAGGTAAAATCCTGACTCCATACGAAAAAAAGCCACAGAGAATAGCCTTTTTGAATTGTGTTGGATCGCGTGATGAAAAAGTGGGCAACCACTATTGTTCGAGAGTATGCTGCATAAATGCAGTTAAGTTATCCATTGAAGCCAAAAAGTTACTTCCAGATGTTGAAGCATATTGTTTTTACATGGATATTCGCATGTCGGGGCAATTCTACGAAGAGCTTTACCGAAAATCGCAAGAGGATTACAATGTGAATTACATTAGGGGTCGAATTTCTGAGGTTTCGCCAACCATTGACAACCGTTTGCAGATTAAATGCGAAGATACCCTAAGCCAAACTCCCCTGAAAATGTCTGTAGACCTGTTAGTTCTAATGATAGGTATTGAGGCTTCTGAGGGAACATCGATGATTGCCAAACAGGTTGGAATAAATGGTGAGTATAGTTTTGCCAAAAGTTTGAGTTTACACAGCGCTGATAACAAGACAAAGAACGAGGGCTTTTTTTTAGCGGGTACTTGTAAAAGACCTTTAACAATGCCTGAAACCATGGCAGATGCACGTGCCGCAGCCCTTGAAATTGGCTATTACTTAAAAGGTGTGCCCGAATGAAAGATTTAGGATTTTCAATATCGAAATCGAGAACAATCGATCTGGATAAAGCGGATTTATCGGTTTATCAGAAAATAATTGATAAAGTTCCATCAGCAAAGCTTTGCCTTATGTGTGGAGCTTGTACGGCAACCTGCTCCGCAAGAAATCATACTGATTTTAACTTCCGTAAAATTCATTTGCTGTTTCGGCGTGGACAGTTTGATGGTTTAGCAGATGAACTGGACAAATGTATGCTTTGTGGAAAGTGTAGACTGGTTTGCAACAGGGGAGTAAACACCAGAGCAATAGTATACAATATGAGGATAATACTGGATAACCTTAACTATAAAAGGATAAAATAATGAGCTTTCATCCGTTTGTAATTCCATTTACTGCTGGAGCTGCAATTCTTTTTGCGGTTATAGTCTATAAAGTTTATAAATGGACTACCAGCTTAGACAGAAAGCAGAAATTCATTGTTAAGCAAAACATCTTTACCATAAAAACGATTCGTGCCATAAGCGAGGTTTTTAGGGAAGCCCTTATCCATCGTAACATCTATCGGAAGAATCCGGTGCTTGGTTACATGCACATGAGCTTGGCTTTTGGTTGGTTCTTGCTTATTGTTTTTGGAAAAGTAAAGGCTTCATTATATGCAGGTACTTTTTTTGAACCCCCTTGGTTAGCCATTTTCTTCAACTTCTTTGCAGTTGAAAAACATACATTTTTGTTCAGCACACAGCTAACCTTTATCATGGATTTCTTGCTTCTAATTGTCCTTTCAGGACTTGCTCTAGCCTTTATTAAACGCATGAAATCCTCCCTGCTTGGCATGAAAAAAACTACTCGACATAGTAGTTTCGATAGAATTGCACTAACCTCTTTATGGTTGATATTTCCATTAAGACTTTTAGCCGAGTCAACAACCGATGCACTTCATAGCAATGGAGGTTTTTTAACAGGATCTATCGGTCAGCTAATACCTACATCTGCAGCATCTTTTATGGAGTTACCACTATGGTGGGCATATTCCCTTTCGTTGTTCTTCTTCTTTGTGGCATTACCTTATTCAAGATATATGCACATTCCCATAGAGGTAGTATTAATATTCCTGAGAAATTGGGGAGCCACTGCTGGCGAACATCATTCGGGATACACAGATATTCAGATCAACTCCTGCTCTCGATGCGGAATTTGTATTGATTCATGCCAATTAAATTTTGCAGCTCAATTGGGTAATGTTCAATCGGTTTACTTTATCAGAGATACTCGTTACAATACATTAAGCGATGAGGTTGTAAACAATTGCCTGATGTGTGGCAGATGTTCCAATGAATGCCCAGTTGGATTGGAATTGACTTTAGTAAGGCAACAATATAGGAATAAGGAAGAGATCCCCGGAAAATTTTACTACGAATACACAAAAAGTATTGAAAATCAAGAAAATATTGATGTGATTTACTATGCTGGCTGTATGACCCATTTGACTCCCAGCATAATTCACTCAATGAAAAAAATATTTGCAAGTGCTCAGGTCAGCTACTGGTTTATGGACGAAGATAAAGGCGTTTGCTGTGGTAGGCCCATGAGACAACAAGGCTTTGTTCAGCAAGCGAAAAATTTGGTCATTAAAAATTCAAGAATGATCAACTCATCAAAAGCGAAGTTGCTCGTTACTTCTTGTCCGATCTGCTATAAATCGTTCAAGGAAGAGTATAATTTGAATATTCCTGTAATGCACCATACCGAGTACATTGAAAAGTTGATTAACAGTAAAAAAATCAAGTTAAAGCCAACAAATATCACTGCCGTTTATCACGATCCTTGCGAATTGGGGAGGGGTACAGGCATATATGAACAGCCACGAAATATTCTGAAAAACTTTTCTCTTCTTGTATCAGACAATGAGAGAGAGAACAGCCTTTGCTGCGGAGGAAGCTTATCTAATGCAATTCTCGACCTTAGACTTCAGCTCAAAATTCGTGATCATGCACTTGATGAACTTACAAAAGAAAGACCTGACGTTCTTGTTACTGCATGTCCCTTATGTAAGAAATCATTTGTTCATGGTAATAAGGCGGCAGTAATGGATATTGCTGAAATTGTTGCAAAAAATATTGTGACAAACAAAAAAGTCTCCGAGAAAGTATATTCAAATGAACTTTACGGGGTTCTTATAAATGAATAATTATTTTTGTTCCTTGATAATGCGAAGTGAATTTATCTGAAGTCCATATTTCAACAATAATAATTTCGATTCATGCAACAAAACAAGTATTTTTTGGAGTGTAAAAACTGCAAACACATAACGCCCAGCTTTAAGCATTGGTTTGAGCAAAATCAGCTATGCCCAAAATGTGGAAGCAAGCACTCAGAGGTTTGGTATCATAGCGATTACAACAAGTTAACATCAAACTTTAATGGAGCCCCGGAGAGTTTTTGGCAATATTTCGATTATTTACCCTTAATCCATAAACAAAACATTGTTTCATGCAATGAGGGAGCAATACCTCTTGAAAGATGGAATTTTCTGGAAGACTATGCTCAAAAAGAGCATGGAATAAAATGTGAGGTGTGGGTTTATAGAAACGATCTAAATGGTGGAACCGGTACTTTCAAAGATGTTGCGGCATCGCTTGCGGCAAGTTTATTTAAAGAGCATAACATACAGCATTATATTGTTGCTTCTACGGGAAATACTGCCACATCCTATAGTAAATACCTAGCACTAGGCGATATATTATGCTCTGTTTTTATTCCCGATAATGCCTTAAAAGCATCCGAAGCGGTTATAAGTGCATTTTGCCAAAAAGTGTATAGGGTAACAGGCGACTATGCCAAAGCAAAGGTTATTGCTGCACAATTTGCGCAGCAGAACAATGTACTCATATCATCCGGAAATATTGATCCCATTCGAGTTGAGGCAAAAAAAACTATGGTGTTTGAATGGCTGAGACAGCTGAAAAAATTTCCTGATGTATACATTCAGGCAATCAGTGGAGGCACTGGCCCCATTGCCATTGATAAGGGGGTTAGGGAAATAGCAAATGTATTTCCACATATCAAAAATCCAAGGCTACTAATGGTACAACCCGATAAGTGTGATCCTATGGTACAGGCATGGGAGAATGCAGAAAAGAATAATTTTCCTTCAGGTTTTGAGAAAGAGTACCCAGTTCTTGAAGCGCCCCAAACAGCCGTTCCCACTTTGGCAACAGGCAACCCTGCTACTTATCCCCTTATTGCCAAGTTGGTTGAAAAGACCAATGGAACATTTATCCGAATTAAGGAAGAAAAGCTTGTTGACATTGCGAGATTAGTTGCATTTGAGAAGAAAGTATTACTAGGACCCGCTTCGGCTGTTTGTATGGCAGGTTTTTTCAAAGCCCTGAAAGAGAACAGAATAAAGAATAGCGAAACGGTTTTAGTTAATACAGGGGAAGGTACAAACCGTGCTCCCGATTTTCTGGAGCAAATGATATACACTACCGATTACGTTAACCAGCTTCAGGATTGTAAAATTCATAACAAGGAGTACCATCGAGAAAAACTTTGGAATTCCATAAATGAGCTATAATTTTTGACTCGTTATTATCTGGGGTGAAAGGTAAAAAAATTGTATCCTAGTAGAGATTTACGATCAGATATTTACAAGGCCATTTTTAATGGCATAAACTACCAATGCGGCTGTATTTTTCGAATTAGTTTTAAAAAGAATATTTGACCGATGCTTTTCCACAGTTCTTTTGCTTAGCAAAAGTTTTTCCGCAATTTCATTGTTGCAGAGCCCTTGGCAAATTAGAGAAATTATATCGATTTCACGATCTGATAGATCGTCAACCTTTTCAGGCTTTTCAGAAGTGTTTTTGATAAGAGTGATCAAATTTTGTAGCAGCATTTGAGAGAAATAGCTTTTACCCTCAATAACATTGAACAATGCTGTAAATACCTCATCAATTTCCGACTCCTTTAAGAGAAAACCACAGGCTCCCGCTTCAAGCATTTTGTAGTAATAGTCCTCATCACCAAACATTGAAAGTGCAATTATTTTCAGTTCCGGGTGGTTTTTTAGGGCAATTTTAGTTGCCTCAACACCATCCATCTCAGGCATTGAAATGTCCATTAAAACTATATCGACAGGCACAATTTCAAGGGCATTTAGAAATTCAAAACCATTCGATGCTTCGGCAACTACATTGAATGATTCGTGTGCATTCAACAAAATTTTAAGACCATTGCGAAACAAAGCATGATCATCAACAATAATTATGTTGTAGGTTTTATCGCTTTTCATAGTTAAATGGAATCGAAATTTTAATAATAGTTCCTTTCTCGTCCGAAGAATTTGTTACGATTTGCCCGTTGATAGAGCTAATTCTTGAGAACATGCTGTAGTAGCCCAATCCCTTTACGTAAGGTTTAAATAGCGAATCTACCTCAAAGCCTAAGCCATCATCCTGATAATCTACGTACAGGTTTTTAGCATCGTGATCAATCGAAATGTAAATGTTTTTAGCCTCAGCGTGCTTAACTGTATTTGTAATCAATTCGCAGATCACTCGGTAAAGTACAATTTCAATATCATTGTTGGGGCGAGTGTTGTTTAGATGATTAGAAAAATTGATTTTGATTTTTTTTGTGGCGTTTATTTTTTGGATGAAGTTTGACAATGCTTTAACCAAGCCAAAATTTTCAATCACATGAGGGCTTAAATTATCCGAGATATCCTTAATGGACTTTATAGCCTCATTGATGATCGTGTCAAGATTATTCAGAATTACAACCTTATTGGGTTTGTCATCACCCTTTTTTAAAGCCGAAACTGACATTTTTATTGTGGATAGCAATGGGCCTAAACCATCGTGAATATCCTTTGAAACTCTAGCCCGTTCTCTTTCTTCGGCTTGGATTGTAACGGCTAAAAATTTCTTTTCTGTTTCACGCTTTTCCTTTTCCATCTTTTCCATATACTTGAATATTCTCCCAACAAGAATCAACCCTGCCGTTAGGCAAAGAGAAGCAATAATGCCGAACCATATGTAAAGCATTCGATATTCCTGAGGATCAAAGTCAATGAAAAACGGTAAGGCTTCAATAACGCGTCGTGTCAAGAGGAAAGCAAATCCTATGGTTATTAAGACCCATGACACATTGTACTTTGTTCGTCGGGTTAAACGTAATGATACTACTGTTGCAGCAATATGCAGCGCCAATGTTAGAAAAACCATTATCTTAAAAACCATCTCGCCCTATTTTATAGTTTTGATTATTTGAAGGTGTTCGTGCAAATATAGACTACAATTTAATCCTTTCAAAAGACATGGTCAACAGAATGTATTGGAACAATATCTTTTTTTCATGAGAGAGACTAACTCCATGCTTTCATTTGTTGCCAACCTCAAGTTCGGCGTCGTCAATTAACATTCAGATTTACAATTAGATAATGCCACAAAACAAGTGCTGATCATTTGTAAGAGTAAGCCAGTTAAATAGTTCGGAAATTTTTTTAGAAAAAAAGTTATTAACAAAGTGGGAAAAAGTGGGAAAAAGTGGTTGAAAATGGAAATTTTTAATATAATTTTACTTTTTGAAATAAAAAAGTATGATCACTTCATTCATTGGCGATTACGTATGCAGGGTAGACGAGAAAGGGCGGATGCTTTTCCCTGCTGCCTTTAGGAAGCAGAATAAGTCTGCGTCCCCCGATCGCTATGTGTTGAAGAAGGACATTTTCGAAGGTTGCTTGGTACTCTTCACCATCGAAGAGTGGAATAGACAGAATGAGCTGATCAGGCGAAACACTAATCCCTACAATAGAGAGCATAACCAGTTTCTGAGAGAATTCTATCGAGGGACAGCGGAGCTTATCCTTGATTCAAACGGACGGCTATTATTCCCAAAACGTTTGCTGGAAATGGTAGATGCAGGGAAGGATTTGGTTCTCACTGGGCAGGATAGCCGAATAGAGATTTGGGCAAAAGAGAGATATGATGAACACAAAACCGACGAACAACAATTTGCCCAGCTTGCAGAAAAAATTTTGGGTTCATCTCCTTTAAGCGGTGAGTAATGGCTTATCATGTGCCTGTATTGCTGGCAGAGAGTATAGAAGGGTTGAACATCAAACCCGACGGAACTTACGTCGATTTAACCTTCGGTGGGGGTGGGCATTCGCGTGAGATCATCAAAAACTTATCTCCTAAAGGTACGCTAATCGGATTTGATCAGGATAAAGAGGCAATGGTCAATGGCATTCAGGATCCAAGATTTCGTTTTGTCCATGCAAACTTCAGATACCTGTCAAATTATTTAAGGTACTTCAACATTGTTACAATTGACGGAATTCTGGCAGATCTGGGTGTGTCTTCGCACCATTTTGATTCCCCGGGGCGTGGATTTTCGTTTCGTTTTGATGGTCCGTTGGACATGCGAATGAATTTGGATGCAGAATTAACAGCTAGGGAAGTCATAAATTCATACGACCCTGAAAGGCTAAATGGTATCATTAAAAATTATGGGGAGTTACCCAATTCAAAAAGAATTGTAAACCTAATCTGTAAAGAGAGAGAAAAGGTTGCTATCGAATCAATGCAGCAGTTGAGTGGGTTAATTAGCCCACTTTTTCCTAAGAACTCACTCAATAAGGAGCTATCGAAGTTTTTTCAGGCATTAAGGATAGAGGTAAACAGAGAGATCGATTCGTTGCAGCAGATGTTAAATCAAGCGGGGAATGCCCTTAAGAGCGGGGGTCGATTTGTTGTAATATCCTATCATTCGCTTGAGGATAGGTTAGTGAAAAACTTTATGAAAACAGGAAATTTTCAGGGTAAGGTTGGGAAGGATTTTTTTGGAAATGTAACATCTCCTTTCAGACAAATAAATCGAAAGGTAATTATGCCCTCGGCAGAAGAAGTGGATAGAAATCCCAGAGCTAGAAGTGCCAAATTAAGAATAGGAGAGAGAGTATGATAAATGAGGAAGGGAAAACCGTTGAGTTTATCGATGCAAAGGCCAGCCCGAAGGAAGCAAAAAGATTGGGGGGATTGAGGAGTATCCTTAACGGTAATGTGCTGAATAGGGAATCCGTAACCAGTCAAATCCCATACATCTTTTTCCTTGCCTTTTTGGCTATTGTCTACATCGCAAATCGGTATAGATACGAGAAGCTAGTAAGGGAAGGACAAGCATTACAGGTTGAAGTAAAGAATCTAAGGGCCGAATCCATTACTACAGCATCGCAGCTAATGTTTATTAGTACACAAAGTCAGGTTTCGCGACTGGTTGAGGAAAAGGGATTGGGATTAGAGGAATCGGTAGTGCCACCAAAAAAGATAAAAGCAAAGCTTTAAAAGAGATCGAAATGTCGGTAAAGCGGGAAATACTGTTTAGGTTTGGTTTTGTATATGTGGTTTTCATCCTACTTGGATTGGCCATTCTTGGTAAAATTCTGCATATACAACTCGTTGAGGGTAACCGACTACGTGCTATTGCAAAAACTATAACCTATAAAGATATTACCATTGAACCGAACAGGGGAGATGTTTGTGCCATTGATGGTAGGTTGTTGGCCACATCTGTTCCGTACTTTGAGATTAGAATGGATTTACGCGCTGCAGGGCTAACTGATGAACTTTTCAATGCCAATGTTGATTCCCTTGCCATTTTGTTGGCGAGATTTTTTAAAGATAAATCCCACTATTCTTACAAATCAGAGCTTGTAAATGCCAGAAAATTTGAACGAAACAACAGGTATTATCTCATAGGTCCAAGGCAAGTAAACTATTTGGAATTGAAAGAAATAAGCAAGTTTCCATTATTTCGATTAAGTCCAAACCAGGGTGGGTTTATCCCTGCTCAAGTCAATAGAAGGATCAAGCCCCATTCAAGTCTCGCTTCAAGAACAATTGGATTGGTAAACGAAGATGGAGTGGCAGTGGGTGTTGAGGGAGCCTATGATCATATACTACGTGGAAAGGCAGGGGTTAGCCTATGGCAAAGAGCTTCAGGAAATACATGGGTTGAAGTTAGTAGCCCAATGCATATGGAGCCACAGGATGGTATGGATGTGATTACCACCCTTGATGTTACCCTGCAGGATGTTGCTGAAAAGGCATTGCGGATGCAACTAAAGAAGCATGAAGCTAGTCATGGTTCTGTTGTATTAATGGAGGTTAAAACAGGAGAGGTAAAAGCAATTGCAAATCTTCGCAGAAATAATGATGGCTCTTACTCCGAGGCATTTAACTATGCCATTGGAGAAGGAGCAGAGCCAGGGTCGACCTTTAAATTAGCGTTGCTTATAGCCTTACTGGAAGATGGCTTTATTACACTTAATGATACGATCAATACAAAAAAGGGGCAAGTTCAGTATTACGATAAGGTGATTACCGACTCCAAAGAGGGTGGTTTTGGAAAGATATCCATAAAAGAGGCGTTTGAGTTTTCATCGAACGTGGCTATGACAGAATTAATTACCAAATATTATAAGGATAAGGAGAAAAACTTTATTGATAGGCTATATGCGATGAATCTTAACCAACCCTTAGGCCTTTCCATAAAGGGCGAAGCTGTTCCGTACATTAAATATCCTGGGGATAAACTATGGTCGGGAATTTCGCTTCAGATGATGAGCATTGGTTACGAGGTGAAACTTACACCCCTTCAAATTCTTACTTTTTACAATGCCATAGCAAACAATGGCAAAATGGTTAAACCTAGATTTGTTCATTCAATTCGCAAGCATGGTCAAACTGAAAGGATTTTTAGAACAGAAGTGATCAATCCCTCGATATGTTCAAAAAGGACATTAAAAGAGGTTAGAGAAGTACTTGAGGGAGTGGTAGAAAATGGTACTGCAAAAAACCTTAGGAATACAAACTATAAGATAGCTGGCAAAACCGGTACTGCTCAAATTGCAAGAGGGGTTTCGGGGTATAGGGGTGATTCCGGTGTGAGCCATCAGGCTTCGTTTGTTGGTTATTTCCCAGCCGAAGATCCAAAGTTCTCCTGTATTGTAGTGGTTAATTCGCCTTCGCGAAGCGTTTACTACGGAAACGTGGTTGCAGGCCCAATTTTTAAGGAGATAGCAGATAAAGTATATTCCACCAATTCGCAGTGGTTTCCTGAGGTTAGCAGAAAACCACAGCTGGTTGAATTGCCCGAATCAAAAAGTGGTTATAAGCCTGAACTATTAACAGTTTTTTCATCATTAAAGATTCCAACCGTTGATGAAGCACCTAATCAGGAATGGGTAAATACTCAAAGAAACCATGAGGCTATTGATATCAAGAACAGAACAATAGTTGACAATTTAGTTCCTGATGTGGTAGGCATGTGCCTTAAGGATGCCATTTTCTTACTCGAAAACGCAGGGCTTAGGGTGGTTGTAAATGGTAGAGGAACAGTAAGAAGTCAATCCATTTTACCCGGTAACAGGGCAAGGAATGGGGATAGAATTATTCTGGAAATGAGCATGGGGTGATGATAATGAAAAGACTCCCAGACATACTGTCAAATACTCAAATCCTTCAAATAGAGGGCAATACAGATATTTCTATAAGTTCCATATCATTTGATTCGAGGAGGATTGAAAAGGGAAGCCTTTTCATAGCGATAA
>Ga0334882_1001179_pt1 | contig 32802 bp, 28 predicted proteins | sample GraSluR1_MG_5_FD_207226 | JGI IMG/M metagenome (GOLD analysis project Ga0334882, IMG submission 207226) | Sludge microbial communities from methane-producing bioreactor in Wageningen University, Netherlands - Granular Sludge_15_04-R1 | ecosystem: Engineered > Bioreactor > Anaerobic >... | reverse complement strand
AAATTAAAAACATAGAAGTGTTTTTGACAAATCATCTGATAATATTGAAATATTTTTTTCTAATTGATATTTCGCAGAAATAGTAAATCCAGAAGCCCCTTTGTGTCCCCCACCACCCAACTTTTTTGCAATTTTAGACAAATCAATATTATCATTTTTAGTACGAAGTGAACCTTTCAAAAGACCGTTTTCCATTTCTACTAAAAGCAATGAATAATTAACATTCGGCACCATATTCAAATATTCAACAATTCCGGATAAATCATCAATAGTCGTTCCTGTATTGATAAAATCTGTTTGTCGAACTAAAGAAATCAAAACATTAGACTTACTTAAAAATGTACTATCAAAAACCTTCGACCATAAAAAAAAAACATTTTTGTCCTTTTTCTTTTTTCTATTTAAATTTGACAATGATGCCCCAAGATTTAAAAGCTCGAAAGCGACCTCATAGCTCTTAGAATTAGTATTTGAGTGTTTAAAAGAACCAGTATCTGAATAAATCCCCGAAAGCAAACAAGAAGCTTGAAATGGAGTAATATTAAAACCAACAGTCTTAAGATAATCATAAACAACAATCGTGGTAGATGATGCATCACAGTTTACTAAATTTAAACAACCATAATAGGTGTTTGAACTATGATGATCTATATTTACAATTTTATTTATATCAAAAATAAAATTATTTAAATCAAGGCCAATCATATGTAAATCGGCTATATCAAAACAAATAATTAAATCAAAATCCTCCTTTAAAATATTTTGATCGTTTGAGATCAAATCAACATTAGTTAAAAACTTAAAATCCTCAATGATTTCATCAATACAAAAAATCTTAAAGTTTTTCTTTAATTCGGTTAAGTACAAAGAAAAAGCAAGAGTACTCCCCAGAGTATCAATATCTGGTTTTTTATGACAAACAAGAAGAAAGTTGTTTGCTTTTGATATTTTTCTCTTTATTTTAAGTATATCTTGACGCATAATGTTTTATAAAGAAACAATTTTACACCACAATTACAAAATAAATCAAGTAAACTTTTTATCAAAATGAATATAGCATTCTACGCCAGCCCAGATATTGCACTAAGTACATTTAAAGCCCTATATGAAGACAAAAAACACAAAATATCTCTTCTTATAACTCAAGCTGATAAAAAAAGTGGTAGAGGCCAAAAAATAAAAATGTCAAAAATCAAAGAATTTGCTTTAGAAAACAACATAAATATATTCCAACCAACTAGCTCTAAAGAAATTTTTACAGAAATAACAAAACACCAAATTGATTTAAACCTAGTGTTTGCTTTTGGAATGATACTAAAAAAAAATGTGTTAAATTATCCTAAATTTGGCTCTGTAAACATTCATACATCAATTCTTCCCAAATATAGAGGAGCAAGCCCAATTACAGAAGCTATATTAAACGGAGATAAGGAAACAGGTATTTCAATAATGAAAATGGACGAAGAAATGGATCATGGCAATATTATAACAACATTAAAAATTGAAATTAAAGAAGGTGAAAAAGCTAGTGAACTAGCGGAAAGAATGTCCGAATTAATAGCAAAAAATATTTGTGAAATTGTAGAAAAAATCTCAAGTGAAACATTTAATGAAAAAGAACAAAACCATAACAACGCAAGTTATTGTAAAAAACACACAGACAAGGATGCAGAAATAAACTTTTTAGAAAAAATGGAAAATGTTTTAAATAAAATAAGAGCCTTTGATACAAACCCAAAAGCACATTTTTTCTTAAAAAATGGACAAAAATTAATAATAAATACAGCAACAAAAAGTGAAAAAAAACTAAATCCCACTATGATAGAAATTGAAAACAAAAGACTTTTCATCGGAACAAACACAAATGCTATAGAAATAATCGAACTTACTCTTGAAGGGAAAAAACAACTTAAAACAAAGGATTTTTTGAATGGATACAGTAAAATATTTAATAAATAAATCCAAAGTCACAAAAAAATCTATAATTAAATTTAAAAAGTCTCATAAAAACTTTTTAAGATAATTTTAAAAAAAATTAAAAATCAACTAACAAAGACTGAAAAGAATATATTAAACAAAAATTATTACAAAACTCAAAACCTTAAATTTTAATTTATTTTTTGAGATTTAAAACCACTAGAGGGCAATAATTTATTTATTTGTGTCTCAACTTCCTTGTAAGCTCTTGTTTTATCCCCTCCTTCTGCAATAAAATCAAGCATCTCCACAAAATATTCTCTATATTTCACAATATCTACAATCGGAAAACTTTCAGCATAGCCAATTTGCGATGCAAAAACTCCATATATTGGATTTTTCATTTGATCCTCAATCATGTCTCGCCTACTAGTAGGCTTCTTTGTTTTATCAAAATAATTTTGTAAATTATTTTTTTGAGTTAAAAAAACTAAAAAATCCCAAGCTATATCAGCATGATTAGTATTTCTTGAGACAGTTTCTGCAAAATAATTAGCATAAGCAACTCTCTTGAAATTTGTGCCACTTGTTTCAAGTAGTTGTGGAAAAGGTGCAATACGAACATCATCTACATTAATAACTTGAGATCTAAAATTCCTTGAATTATTAATTTCTTTGACAATTTTTTCATATAAATCAGAATAGCCTATTATCATAGATACATTTCCATTTATAAAACTTTCAATTTCTTTTAATTCTGATTTTGAATCAGCCATTGTAAAATTCCAAGAATAATTTCTTTTGCTAAAATCAGCAAAACCTGAATACAAATTCAAAATATCAAGAAGTGTCTTTCCTGAGCTAAAAGCATTAGTTGAGGCAAATCTTGTAATTGACATCTTATCATCATAAAAAGAAACTCCAGCCTGTTGCATCAATGCAAATAAAATATCTACTGAATTTGAAATATTTGAACCTGTTCCCATAGCAATTCCAGATACTTCAAAATTATCATTATTAAAATTAAATTTATTAAGCTGAACAACATCATTTAATATACCATCCCAAGTATTTGAAGGTTTCCCTTGAGTTGGGATTCTATCTTCAAAATGGCTTTTGTTATAATAAATGGCTAAAGTGTCTACAGTCATAGGAATCGCAAAAATTTTCTCTACTCCATCATTATCAACCTGAATTAAATCTTTGGACGCAACATCAACAAAAAGTGAATCAAAATCATTCAAACTACCATAATCCGAAGGCATTGAACTAAGTTTTTTATAATTACTTGCAAACCAAGAATTTGGCATAGAAAAAATATCAGGTCCTTCACCTTCAGCCATTTCATTTAAAATAGTCCTTATATAAACATCAAAATCATCGAAACTTTTATAATTTATAACAAGACCCTTCTTTTTTTGAACATATTCGGCAATTATAGGCTCTATAACTGTTCTATCATCATTCATTTTATAATAATTCAAAACAATTCCTGAAAAATTGCTAATTTCTTTTTCTGTGCCTTTTATTCGACAAGAGCTAACTGTAAACACTAATATTATTAGTAAATTTATAGCAAAAATTTTTTTAAACATAAGAAAAATTAGTTAATTACATTTTTTACATTTATCACAATCATCAACACATTGATTTTCTTTTTGCCAAATACCATCAAATGTTCTTTCTACATTTTTACTTGAACAAAATAAGCAGTAAACTGTGTTGCCTTCTTTAACTGACTCTTCAAATATTGAATTACAATCACTACATTTATACTCAAAAACTATCATAATTTAGTATTTATTTTTTCTCATTATAGATAAGGAATTAAATTTGTAAAACTAAATTACTTTATTTTTTAGACAAAACATTGAAATCGTCACCAAAAATTTCTGTTCTAAATTTCATTTCTCCATTTTTAATTTTAAATGAATTATTTACAAGCCTACCTTCCACATAAACCTTCGATCCTTTTTTTAATAATTGTTTAGAAAGATCTGCATAATTTCCAAAAAAAACAATTTTATGATAATCGATGGATTCAGTCAACTTTCCTTCCTTATCCTTAACGTTTCTACTTGTAGCAACAGGAAAAGTTGCTCTGGAAACGCCCTTAGTAGTTGCCATTAAATTAACATCCGAAGCCAAGTTTCCTATCAACATAACTCGATTTAGTGTTTTCATTAGTAATTTTAAAAAAATATAACTAAAACATAGCAAAAAGTTATTAAATAATTGTTAAAAAAGTTTAAAAAATGATATAATTTCTTAAATGAAAATAAAAACTATAAAAAACATCAAGCAAATAGACAATAAACGTATAATTTTACGCGTAGATTTTAATGTCCCATTTGATAAAGATAATAAAATAACTGACAACACAAGAATTAAAAAAACTTTAAAAACAATAAATTATCTATTAAAAAAAAATACGAAACTAATAATAATTACTCATATTGGCAGACCAAATAAAAGTTTTGATAAAAACCTTTCTACAAAACTACTTATTTCTGAACTAAAAAGATTAACAAATAAAAATGTTATTCTTGGAAATAAAAGATTAAAAATTGCGATAAAACAATCAAAAAAGCTTAAGACTCAAGAGATATTATTATGTGAAAATATAAGATTTTATAAAGGAGAAGAAAAAAACAGCACAAAACTTGCAAAAATAATTAAAAACTTAGGTGAAATATTTGTAAACGAAGCCTTTTCTATGTCTCACAGAAACCATTGTTCTGTTTCTAAAATTACTGAATTTTTACCATCATATGCGGGTTTTAATTTAATTCAAGAAATAAAAAAATTAAATAAATTAAAAAATCAAAAAATCAACAGACCATACACAATAATAATTGGTGGGGCAAAAATTGATACAAAAATTGATTTGCTAAATAATTTTATTAACATTGTAGACAACATAGTAATTGGTGGAGCAATAGCAAACACCTTTCTAAAAAGCCAAAACATTAACATTGGAAAATCATTATTCGAAAAAGAAAAAGTAATAAATGCAAAAAAAATACTAGAAAGATATAAAAAATCAAAAAGTAAATTAATACTCCCAACTGACTACAAAACAAGTGTTAAAATTGACACAAATTCCACAACTATTGAAAAAGAAAAAAATAATGTATCAAAAGACGATATTATTGTTGATATAGGCAGTAAAACAATAAAAAAATACAAAGCAATTATAAGAAATTCAAAGACAATTTTTTTTAATGGGCCAATGGGAATATACGAAATAGAAAATTTTTCAAAAGGAAGTAATGAAATTTTAAAAGAAATTGCAAATGCAAAAAATAAAATTACAATTATAGGTGGTGGTGATTCAATAGATGCATTAAACAAGCTAAAAATTAATACAAAAAATATTTACCACATTTCAACAGGTGGTGGTGCAAGTATAGAATATTTATATAAAGAAAATTTTGAATCTTTTAAAAACCTCGGGGGTTAATACTTTTTCTTAATTTTTTTTCTTCTTTTACTTCACTCCATCTACGAATTTTATCTTCAACAAGTTCTACTTTATTAGCATATCTTTCATTTGTAACCCTTCTTACTTTTGAAAGATATTCATCATCTACATTTACTTCTGTTGGAGGAAGTGTCTTTAATGAAAATGTTTTTGTTGGCATATTATCAACAAGAAGTCGCATATAGGCAGTATATTTACTCAAAGAAACAAGATCTGTAGGCAAAACTTCTTCTCCAAATTGCTGAGAAATAGATTCAGCATCATCATAACCAATTTGAAAAGAAAAAAGACTACCTACATTTCCAAAAACAGCATCTCGCACTTCCTCAGGCATTTGGGCAATATATTGATTTGCCATTGTTAAATTTAATTTATATTTTCTTGCCTCGGATAAAATTGTTGCGAAGCTATCAGTTGCAAAATTTTGAAACTCATCAACATACAAATAAAAATCTTTTCGATCCTTTTCTGGAATATCTGCCCTACTCATAGCATCTAATTGAAATTTTGTAATAAACATTGAACCAAGGAGCGAAGAATTATCTTCACCCATTTTTCCTTTAGAAAGATTTATTATTACAATCTTTCCTTTATCCATTGCAAATCTTAAGTTCACAGAACTTTTTGGTTGTCCAACAATATTTCTAATTGTTTGACTTGATAAAAATTGTCCAACTTTATTTAAAATTGGAGAAATTGCCTCTACCCTAATCCTATCTTGCATTTTTTCAAATTCATTTATCCAAAAGCCTTTTACAACCGGATCCGTTACTTTTTTTACCACTTTTGACCTAAAATCCGAATCTTGAAGCATTCGAATAATTCCAAGCATTGTTGTGCCAGGATATTCAAGTAAAGCAAGAATAGTATTTCTTAATATATGCTCAAGTCTAGGGCCCCAGCTATCTGCATATATTTTTTTAAAAATGCCAACAATTCCACTACAAACAATTGAATTATATGCCTTATCGATATTTTCTAACATATTAAAAGCGACAGCATTATTTTTATCAAAAGGCTCTACTAAAATTAAATCGTTAATTCTATTTGAAGGAATAAAAGACAAGACCTTATCAGCTAAATCTCCATGTGGATCAATTAAACCAACACCCTTTCCGCTTAAAATATCCGAATATATCATATTTTCCAAAACAGTAGATTTACCCATACCAGTTTTTCCTATCATATAAAGATGCCTTCTTCTATCATACTCCCTAATGCCAAAAACTTTGTGTTCTCCTCTAAAATCTGTTTCTCCAAGAACTGAAATATTATTTTCATTTTCGAGCAAGGGAAGATTTTGTGGTGGCTCAAGTTTTTTACAAGATACCCAATAGATATTAGGCGTTTTTACATTCAAACTTGGGAAATGATAAATTGAAGCAATTTCTTCATTGTTTAACACAAAAGGATCTTTTATGACTCTTTTTTTATACAACTGTAAATATTCTCGACCTTCTTGGAAACTTTTGATTTTAAAGCCGTTCAAATGAGGTAAATTAAACTGTTTAAATGAAGCAGACATTTCCTGCAACTTAAGTTTTGCATTATCTATATCATATTTTTTACTTGCATAAACCATGCGTAAATTAACATCAAACAGCATCCTAGAAACTTTATCTGAAGATGCTAAAATTGGAGATTCATTTTCATGTTTAGAAGAAGTAATCTCTTTGATTTTTTCTTTGTCATTTTCACTAGCCTTTCTAGGCTTTTGAAAACTAAAGAAAATATAAATTGGGAAAAATAAAACACGAAGAACAAAATTTCGCGTTGTATATGCAGAAATATAAGATTTTTGAAGTGAAGAAAAACTAGATAAAAACCCCGCATTTACGATATTTAAGCAATTTGAAAATATTTTACGCCATTTATCAGGCAATGGTGTCATTACAACTTGTATCCAAGCTTGATCTGAACTTTCTGGAAATTTAACAAGTGAACTAGTAATTCCTGCAAGTGGATCAAAAACTTGATCTCCACTACCCATATTAAACTGAGAATATCTTTTAATTGGCAAAAAATTGTTTGAATTAAGATCCATTTCAAGAACTGCAACTTTATAATCCTTGGAAAGTTTATTTACATAATCAGGAACTTCTTTAATTTCAACATCGGGATATTGAGCATAAATCTGACCTTCAACTAAATTCCTTAATTTAGTTGGAAATGAAACATAAAATTTTATAAAATTATCAATTTTAGCAATCTCAAAGCTTATATTATGCCCACTAAAGCCTCTTAACTTTTGCCAAAAAGAAAAATTATTATCAATACCATGAAATGTCGCAAAAACATGCTCGGCTCCAATAGGTGAAATTTCACTTTCCTTAGGTACTTGTACTTCTAATACAGTATATTTTACTAAAGCTTTTTTTCTTAATTGCTGAAATTTAATAAAAAATGACAAAAATATCAGCAAAATACTGAATAGAATAAAGACAAAAAGTATATATACAAATATTTCCATAGTTTTATTTACAAATAAACTATACTTGATTTTATCTTTTTTTGACAAACAATAAAAGATAATGCATTAAATCATAATTTTACAGCTTTGACAAGTGTTTTTATAAAACATTTCCACATGAAAAGCTAACAATAAAAGAATCAAAAAAAATACAAAGGTTACTCATCTTTATTAAGCCATCTATCCAAAATAATTTGTGCTGAAACACTATCTTTTTTCTTCATTAATTCATGGTAGCCAACTTTCGAATCTTCAAGTATTTTCTTTGCTTCAAAGGTGCTTAATCTTTCATCAAATAGTTCAATTACAATTTTTGGATTTCTAGCTTTAAAAAAGTCAATAAAATCAAATAAATCCTTTGTTATTGGATTAGATAAATGTTTTTTTTCCATATTTAAAGGAAGCCCAAAAAGAAGAATATCAATACCCCATTCATCAATAATTTTTAAAATTTCGCTCGACAAATAATCGAAAGACTTATTTTCAATACTTAATAAAGGACTTGCAAGTTTCGTAATTGTATTACCGATTGCAAGTCCTACATTTTTTTTTCCAAAATCGACGCTTAAAACTCTCTTAGTCAATATTAACGATGTTTACAAAAAGATTACCCTTATTATCGCCAATTTTCAATTCTAATTCAAAATTTCCAACTTCTTTTAAAGCCTCCATTTTAACAAAACTAGGATCAAGTCTTACTCCAAATTCATCTTGTACGGCTTTAATAAGATCAATAATTGAGATTGAAGCAAATAAAACACCTTTATCATTTGCTTTTGCTTTGATATTAACTGTTTTTCCAGAAATTTGATCCATAATCGACTTTGCATTAGCCAAAATTTCTTCTTTTTTCATAACCATCTTAGTTTTTCTATCTTCTACTACTTTAGCTCTAGCTTTTGTTAGTGCATCAGCAAGTTTGTTCGTAGCTAAAAAATTTCTAAAAAAACCAGGCTTAACATCAAGTACTTCCCCTTTAAAACCTAATTTTGACACATCTTTATTTAGTACAACTTTCATATTTTTTCTATTAAAACTTAAAAATTTACCTCTAATAAATACCTAAACTACAAAAGAAAGTAAAGTCAAAATCGTTATTTAAACTCCCAATTTGAAATATTTGAATAACGATCACTCGGAAAAACTATTGAATCAAGTGTAATTCCTGAAACTTTTTTATCAAAAGCATAAAAATAAACAGGCCTAAATAAAAATATTGCAGGAACATCATCACTAATATGCTTAGCTAAATCATTTAGTCTTTCTTGCCTTTTCTTATTTTCAAAAGTATTTCTAATATCAGAAATAATTGAATCTACAGCAAAACTTTTATAATTTGAAAAATTCAAACCATTTGGGCTAGCCTGACTAGAATGCCAAAAAGAATAAGTGTCCAAATTATATCCCATACTTTGCCCTACCAAAAGCAAATCATAATCTCTTCGTGTTATTCTATCTTCAAAATCTTCATCATAAAGAAATTCAACCAAAACATCTACACCAATACTTTTCCAAGCATTTATTAAATACATAACAATTGCTTGTGTTTCATCATATTGAACAGTTCCTTGATTATAATGTCTTACTATAAAACGCAATTCAAGGGCCTTCCCCTCTTCATTAAACCTATAACCAGACTTATCTATATCTGATTCAGCATATGTAAACCCCGCATCCTTTAGCGCACCATTAGCTTCTTCCAAATTAGATTGATAAACCCACTGACTTTGATCCAATTCCATTAAAGGTGTATCCACAACTTTTTTATCACTAAAGTTTGCCAAAATTTCATTTTTATTTATCGCTTTTTGTAACGCCAAACGAACCATTTTATTTTTAAGAAATTCTGACTCCATATTCATAAAAACCGATGTAAATTGTGGCAACTCATAGTTTACTACGGAAAATCTTGGATTTTGATTGAAAAAATCAAAATATTTACCAGAAAATTTTACAACTGCATTTATAGAAGTAAGATTTTGAAGCAAATCCTCCATTGACAGATAAGAAATTAGTCGCAAAATTTCAACCTCGTTTTTCTCACCATAAAAATTTGGATTTTTATATAAAGTCAAACTCATATGTCCAGCTTTAAATTTTTCCACAGGTTCTTTCATTAAAAACGGCCCTGTACCTATTGGATTTTTATTAAAATCATCAAAAATTAAATTATAAGGATCAACACCAGAAAGTTTGTGCTTAGGTAAAATTCCAATTATCAAATTACTGATAAAAAAGGTATTCGGTTTTTCAAGTACAAACTTAAGTTGTTTATCATTTAATTGTTCAATTTTCACGCCAGCAAAATTTGCCTTAAGAATTTGATTTGGAAATGACGGATGCATTATTATATCTCGATAAGTAAAAATGACATCTTCAACAGAAAAAGGTTTTCCATCATGCCATTTAATGTTGTCTTTAATTGTAAATAGGTATTCTCGTTTATCTGCACTAATTTCTAAATTAGCCATATCATCAACAATCGCCATTTTGTTTAAATCATACTTCATTAAACCAGAAAAAATAAGCCTTGAAGCTTCACGATCTGGCTCATTATAATCAACAAATAAAGGATTAAGGGATTGAAAACCATTTCTTGAAATCATTGCCTCAGTAAAAATATTTGACTCTCCAAAACCAAACATCCCATAAGGAAAAACAATCATTTTAAGAATCATAAGTAAAAAGACAATCACAGACAATGAACTAAAAACAATATCCCTTGTTGTATATGACTTTAAAACGCGCTTTAAAAAGCGATACATTATAATATTTTAAATAAACAAAAACGAAATTGAATTTATTATAAAAAGTACTGCAATAGCAATTGTTAAATTAAAAAGAACTTTTTCAGCACCTCTTTTGGCTACATGAAAACCACCCCCTGTTCCTCCAAAAGTTGCAGAAAGGCCAGTTGATCTTTGTTGTAAAATAACAACAGCAATTAACGCCATTGATAATAAAATTTGAGTAATGATTAAAAAAGATTTCATAATTCTTATTTTTTAAAAAATAGTTGTAAAAACCAATTTATTATACCAAATAAAAAGGCCGAAATTAAGTATACAGAAAATCCATCAAAAGACAAAGATAATTCAGAAAATTTTAACAAATCAAGCATAAACACCAAAATTCTAAGAACAACTGCATTTATAATTATTGCAAAAAGTCCTCCTGTAAGGAAAATTAAAGGAAAAGAGAAAATCTCTAGTATTGGTTTAATTGAAAAATTTATAAAACCAAGTATAAGTCCAGAAATAAAGAAAAACTTAAAACCACCAGTATAAGAAACTCCATCAACAACCTGAACAACAGCATATAAACATAAACTATTGATTAGAAGTGCAAAAAATAACCTTTTAAACATAATAATGATTAGTACAAAAAAAATATATATTATAAATCATTTTTAATAAAGCTTAAAAAAAGCCTCTTTTCTAGATGAAAAGAGGCTTTAAATTTATCAAATATTACCACCAAAAACCTGGTCTTTTATCTACAAGTAAATTTAAATACGCTTGCCATTGAATCAACCATTTGAAAAATCTAACATTATTATTAAAAAGCCATTCATTTCTTTTTCCAAGAATCAACATATACCAGAAATGTAGGAACATTACGATTCCCATCCAAAGTGCCAAAGGCATTACTGGGAATATTAAAATATAAACTCATAAAAATCTAAAGATAAATAATCTCGAGATTTTTTCCCGCATAGGAACTTCCAAGCTTACTTGGAGTTTGTCATCATTCATAGGATGATAGTTAAAAATTATAACAAAACAAATATAAAAATTATTAAAAATAATATCAAGCTAAGCTAAATATTATTTTTAGCTTTTAAAGAAAAAAATTATCTTAAACATAAAAAATAATTATGACAATTTTTGGTGGGCGCTAGTGGATTCGAACCACTGACCTTCTGGGTGTAAACCAGACGCTCTAACCAACTGAGCTAAGCGCCCTTAAAAACTTACAAGAACATTTTTAGCAAAATTTTAATACAAACACAATCAATTTTTTGGTGCCCAAGAGAGGACTTGAACCTCCACGGCCATACAGCCACTACCACCTCAAGGTAGCGCGTCTACCAGTTCCGCCACCTGGGCATAATTTCCCAAAAAAATTTTACTGGCTAAATTTTAGTTAAAAAAAAATTTTTTACAAGTAAAGTTTCCATATTTTTTAAAAACCATTTTTATATTTGTTTGAAAAAATATAAAAACAAACTAATATAAAAATATGAAAACAAATAAAAACGAGTTAAGAAAAACAATCTTAATCAAAAGACTTAATCAAAGCGAAAAATCAATAACAATAAAAAGTCAAAAAATTGTTAATAAAATTCAAAATTTAAAAAAATATCAAAGTGCAAAAAACATATTACTTTACTTCCCTATCAAAAACGAAGTGAATATATTGGCATTAACTAAAACTAAAAATAAAAACTTTTTTTTGCCAATTGTTAAAGAAAAATTACTTTTTTATGGCAAATATGACAAAGAATGCAATTTAACACTAAACAAATATCAAATTCCTGAACCCAAAAAAATAAACAAAAAAAAGCTTGATTTAATAATTGTTCCAGCAATTTCTTTTGATAAAAACAAGTTTAGAATTGGCTATGGAAAGGGCTTTTATGACAAATTTTTAAAAGAACAAGAAGCTTTAAAAATTGGAATTTGCTTTGATTTCCAAGTAACTGAAAAAATTGAAATAGAGTCTTTTGATGAAAAATGTGATATTGTTATTACAGAAATTAACACATACAAATAATGCAAAATATAAAAAATTTTGATCAAGACCTTTACGAAATAATTGAAAAAGAAAAAATCCGACAAATAGAAAATCTTGAGCTTATTCCCTCCGAAAATTATGTTTCCAAAGCAGTATTAGAAGCATTAGGTTCGATTCTAACTAATAAATATGCAGAAGGATATTATAATAAAAGATATTATGGGGGTTGTGAAAACATTGATGAGATAGAAAATTTAGCAATAAATCGTGCAAAAGAGCTTTTTGGTGCCGAACATGTAAATGTTCAACCATTATCAGGCGCACCAGCAAACATAGCAGTATATTTTGCTTTATTAAAACCTAAAGACAAAATACTCGGAATGGACTTAAGCCATGGAGGACATCTTACTCATGGACACCCTATTACTCATATGTCAAAAATTTTTGAATTTTTAAGATATAAAACAATAGAAGAAACAGGCGAAATTGACTATGAAGAAATTGAAAAAATTGCGCTAAAAGAAAGGCCAAAATTAATTTTGGTTGGTTATTCAGCTTATTCTAGAGAAATTGACTACGAAAGAATAAAACATATAGCAAATAAAATTGACGCATATACAATGGCCGACATCGCTCACATTGCAGGAATTATCGCAGGTGGTGAAATGAAAAATCCAGTTTCATTATTTGATGTTGTAACAACAACAACACACAAAACACTTAGAGGTCCAAGAGGAGGAATGATAATGTGTAAAGAAAAATTTGCTAAAAATATTGATTCAAGTGTTTTTCCAGGATTACAAGGAGGACCTCATGAAAATAATATTGCAGGAAAAGCAATCGCATTTAAAGAAGCCTTATCAGATGACTTCAAAGTTTATGCAAAACAAATGAAAGCAAATGCAAAAGCATTAGAAATTGAGCTCAAAAAATTAAATTACAAAATTGCTTTTCAAAAAACTGAAAACCATCTTTTGTTAATTGATATTACTCATAAAAACATTGGAGGAAAAGAAGCACAAATTGCACTTGATAAAGCGGGCATTACAACAAACAAAAACATGATCCCAAACGATACAAGATCACCATTTGACCCTTCAGGAATTCGAATAGGCACACCAGCAATAACAACGAGAGGCATGAAAGAAACAGAGATGCCATTTATTGCAAACTGTATAAATAAAGCTCTTGAAAATACTAAAAACGAAGAAACACTTAAAGAAATTAAAAAAGAAGTAAAAAGATTTTCAATAAAATTTCCAGTTCCAGCAATTGATTAAGTAAAAACCATTTCAAAATTTCTTTTAGTTAAAAAAATATTTTCTTAAAAAAAATCTAATTAAAGCCCGATATTAAATTTTTTTCACAACAATAATTGTTATATCATCCATTTGTTTATAACCATTAGCAAAGAAAGAAACATCCTTTAAAATTGCCTCTTGCATTTCTAAAGCAGTAGAAGCATTTGAATTTGCCTGTATAACGGAAAGTAATCTTTGCATACCATAAAGCTCTCTTTTTTCATTCCAACATTCAGGAATTCCATCAGAATAAATAATTACAAAATCACCATTTAAAAGAGCCATATTTTGTTCTTTCAATAATTTCGAAATATCTCTAGTCATTCCGAGGGCAACACCTCCAGAAGGCATAAGAATAGTTGAATTACTTGAAGAATTATATTTAATAACCTGTTCATGCCCAGCACTAACAAAACTTAATGAGTTAGTTAGTTCATTAAATTTAAGTAAACAAAGTGTCATAAACATATTTGACATGGTTTTTGCATGAAAAACTTCATTCACACGAATTAAAATTTCTTTTAAGTCAGGAATTTTAGAAAAACCATAAAACAATGCACTAGAAATGGAACTAAGAAGACCAGCAGGAATACCATGACCAGTTACATCTCCTAAATAAAATAAATGATTTTCATCAAAACTAGGTAAAAAGTCATACATATCACCACCAATTTGATCTGCTGGCAAAATTTTTGCAGAAATATCAAGTCCAGTTATATGAGGTATTTTCTTTGGTATTAATTGGTTTTGAATTTGTCCCGCCAACTCAATTTCTCTCCCCATTTTTTCTTGATAAACCCGTGCGTCAAGACTTTCTTTCAAATCTCGTGCCATTTTATTAAAGCTTAATGCCAAAAGACTAAGTTCGTCCCGAGTTTTAATTTCAACCCGAGTATCATAATCACCTCCAGCAATCTTTTCATTAGCTTTTAACAACTTAGAAACGGGTTTATTAAAATGAGAAGCCAAAATAAATGATAGAAAAATACCAAGTAAAACACCAAAAGCCGTTAAAATTGCGATCCGAATTATTAAATGATTTAGTCGTTCTTCAAGTTTTTCATAATCAAAATGAAAAATTACAGAGTATTTATCAAAAACAGGTACAGTAAAAAATTCTGCAAAAAACGTATCATTTTGAGGAAAAACTAAATTATCATCATAATCAAAATACTCAAACTCATTTCTTTCGTTTATAGAAAGGAAAAAAACTTGATCTAAATTGTTTTTAAGCGATATTTTTTTCGATCTAATCTGTAAAAGTAAATCATCAGACAATAGGCGAGGAAATCCATTATATTTTTTTTCTAAATCAAGCAAAGAGTCATACAATATTTCCCCAGAATAAGATGCAATTTGTATTTGAGTTAAGTCTAAGTTTTGAGCAAATAAATTATTTATTTCTCTGTTAAAAAACAAAAAATTATCTTCTTTTAAGTAGTTTTCATAATTATTTATAATACTTTCAGAAACAAGCCTAGAAAAAGCCATGTTCTTAAAATACATATCATAACTCAGCTCAGCTTTTTTCTCTTTTGTTAACAAAATCGCAGAAATGCTCAACAAAACAAGTATTAAAATACTAATAGAAAAAATCAATTTTGTACGAATTCTAATTATCATTAAATTTTATTTCATTAAAATCTATTAAACCATTCAAACTTGGTTCAAAACTTAAGTTTTTATTAAAAGCATAAAAGACATCATACTCAAACAAAGGAATTCCAATAACATAATCCTCTACTACTAATTTCATTATTTCTTGTAAAAGTTTTAATCTTTCAAAAACAAGTAAATTTTGTTCAGACATTAAAATAAGCTCATCAATTTCTAAATTTTTAAAATTTTGAAAATTATTTTTTGAATCACTTTTTACAACAGAACTCAAAAAGTCACCAAGATCTCCTAAATCAGTTTTAAAAGACATAAAAAATAAATCAGCATTTGGAATTTCATTAAGCAGATTATCTTCTGAAACTAGTTTTAAAACCAAATTTATACCATATTTTGATAATTGGTTTTTTAAAACATTAGCTAAAAGCTCTAAGTTTTGAGGTAAAACCAAAATCACATTTAAAGAAGGAAAATTATTTATAGATTCATGTATTTCAGAATCAGTCATTAAAGGAAAAGCAATATTTGGATTAAAACCGAAAACACCACTTCCTACAAATTGGCTGGAAATAGTTAAGTATGACGCAAATCGATTTAATATATCATTTTTATCAATCATCGAAGCAAAAGTTTTTCTATTTGCCTTATCAGAAAAGATTTTTGAATTTAAGTTAAACATTAAAGATTGCACCTCAAGACTAGGAAGTGAAATCACATTAAATCCATATTGTCTAATAATCGGAATCGCTCCATGTGGCACAAATGCGAGAAAATCAGCATCTCCTTCAAGAAAAAGATCAATTCGATTATTTGCATCTTCTTCAAAAATTACTTTAATTTCTTTTATTTTTGATTGTCCACACCACGAATCTTGACTCGGATACAAAAACAATTCATTTAAAACTTTTTTATCATAAACAAAACGCCCAGTTCCAATAAATTGATTTTCATACGAAAAATCAAAAGGAACAATATAAAGCATAGTAAGTTTAGAAAGAAGTAATGGATCAGGATACTTCGTAATTATATTAAATTCAAAATCATCAATTTTTTCTAGTTTATCAATTGAAGAAATAAAAGTACTCAAAAATTGACTATTTTTTGCAAATTCAAAAGTCTTTTCAACATCACTAAAAGTTAATTCCATAGAATTATGAAACTTTACATTTTTTCTTAGTCTAAAATTCCAAACATTATCACTAATAAGACCATAAGAATAGGCTAAAGATGGTTTAATTCTGAAATTTTTATCTAAAACCACCAGCGAATCAAAGACATTTGAAAGTATTTGTTTTCCATAAAAATCATAATCAAAAGGATCAGCTTTATAATTTTCTACAGGAAAAACGATAGATAACGAATTATTATTTATACTATTAATATCTTCTTCTCCAAAAAAAATTTTATAAGAACTTTTTAAAAATGAATTAGTAAAATCTGGGAAAAAAAGTTGCATTGAAATAAAAAGAAAAAACAATAAAAATAAAAATATTTTTATAAATTGTCCAAATTTTCTAGTAATAGTCGTCTTCAAATTAGATAATTATATCAACATATTTTACCATAAATAAGGCAAAAAATAAAGATAATATAAAGACGCTAATCTCTTAAAAACAGATAATATTCGTTTAAAAGCTTCATAAGATGATTTTCAGTGTTTTTAAAGGCTTTAATAATTTGAGATTTCTGATCAAGTTTCTGGCCTTCAGACTCAACAATAAGAATATGTCTAAGATAGAGGTGAACAAGTGTTACCGCTGTACTATAATCAAAATCAAAAGTATCAAATTGATCCATTACAATTTTATTTAAAAACAATCGCATATCCTCTAAAAAAAGTGATTCCACATTTTTTAAAAATGGACTAAGTGGTGTTTTTGAAGCTTTTGAAAAGGAAAAAAGCAAACAGTTATTCAGCTTTCTTAAAAAAAGTTCTGAATAAAGAGCGCTATTCCCCATTTCAAAAAACATAGTTTCTAAATCTTTCATTGCTTGTTGATATTCAATATCAGTAAAAAAAGTTTTAGATATTTCACCAAAATCATCAAAAAGGATAAAATCAACTAAATTTCTTGTGTTTTCTTGTAAAGCAGGTATTTCTGGCTTTACCACGGTAAAATCTATATCAATTTCAAAACCACCATCCTCATCAATTTCAATTTCAATAACATCAAAATCTACATTATTTTCACTCATAATTTATAACTTAAAACAATATTTGAAACTAAGATCAAGATACAATAATAAGCAAAATTGTCAACAAAAAATTTTTAAAATTTTTCCACTATTTTAAATAGCTCTTACACAAAATTATTAAGCAAAACAATTGATCCAAAAATAACTCGTAAAAAACAATTCGTTTTGCACTTTTTTCAAATTTTAATTAAATAAAATAAGATTTTTTGATTTGATCTGCTAAAGTTCTATCCCCCATTTTTAAAGCCAAATCATACATTTTATTGTAAGTTTTTCGGTTTAATTTAACATCAGAAATAGTTTTAACATTTTCAACTTTTTTTCTTAATTCATTAAACATTGCACCTAAACAAGCCCTTTCAAGTTCCAAATCTCTAATCTCTTTTGAAATTTTTAATGCCTTTTCATAACTTTTCCTTTCATATAAATTTATTGCATAATTTCTTTTTATATTTGAATAAAGGCTTTTATCTTTTAGCTTTGATGAATAAAAAAGTGCAGATTTAAAGTTTTTTTCTTTCATCGTAGAAATAGCTAAATTGTGATATGCATATTCTAAATTTTTTTCCACTATTTCTCTAAGAGAACTAATTGCAAAAGAAAGCTGAGCAGATTTTAAAAATACACGAGCATTAATTTTTCTAGTTTTCTCTCTAAAATCAGTAATATCTAATAAATTTGTGGAAAGAATCTCCGTAATAGGCAAAATATGATCATATTTATCATATTTACAAAACTGCCCATTTGTTGCTTCTATATCTATCCCCTTATAATGCAAACAAACATGATCGGGTAAAAGTTTAATTTCTAAATCTTCAATATTATATTTACGAGAAAAAAGAAAAATATAAAGTGTAACAATCTGATTACAATCACCTTCAAGAGTCTCTTTATTTGGATCTTTTAAAAGTTTAAAAAAACTTGCACTTTTAATATATTTATAATATTTATTTGGCTTTAAAAAGCGCATTATAGAATAAATAAAATCAAGTTTTTCATCATTAAAATATGGGTTTTTTAATTTAGGAAGCTTTAAGTATTCATCAAAAAACAATTTAACAATTTCTTCAGAGTTTTTATAGAATTTTTTCCTACTGCTTTTTTTTAAATTTTTATATCCTTTATATTCTTTTTCCATCCATAAATTTAAAACCACTAAATTTTCTTTCATCAGTTTTAAAAGCCTAAGTCTAATAGAAAAAATCGAATCTGTAGATTTTACACTTTTAAAAAAACGAGCAACTTTCCACTCAAAAGTACTTACAAAAGGAGTAAAAATTAAAATAAAAGAAATTAGTTTATTCATTTTTTTATTTTATTCTAGCACATTTTATCTCTTTAGCATAGCCAAAAACGCTTCTTGAGGTATTGTAACCCTACCAAATTGTTTCATTCGTTTCTTTCCCTTTTTTTGTTTTTCTAGGAGTTTTCGTTTTCTTGTAACATCTCCTCCATATAAATATCCTGTTACATCTTTTCTATAAGCAGAAATACTTTCTCGTGCAATAATTTTCCCCCCAATCGCGGCCTGAATTGCAATCACAAATTGTGCTTTTGGAATAATATCTTTAAGTCTATTAGTTAATTCTCTTCCAACATAAAAGGCATTATCTTGATGAACAATTTGCGCAAGAGCATCAACTTTATCCCCAGCCACAAGTATATCTAATTTTTTCAAATTACCCTCTCTATATTCCAAGTATTCATAATTCATCGATGCATAACCAGAAGAAATACTTTTTAAAGAATCATAAAAATCAATAACTATTGAAGAAAGTGGTATTTCAAAAGTTAAAACTACTCTTGAAGTATCTAAATAACTAATATTTTTTTGAATTCCTCTTTTCTCAGTGCAAAGAGTCATAATCCCACCAATATGCTCCGTTGGAGTTAATATCTCTACTTTTACCCAAGGCTCTTCAATAGAATTATAATAAACAGGATCTGGCATATCAGCAGGTGAAGAAATAAATCGTTTTTCCCCATCAGTCATATTTAAAAGATACGAAACAGAAGGAGAAGTAACAATCAAACTAAGCCCAAATTCTCTTTCAAGACGTTCTTGCACAATTTCCATATGCAAAAGGCCAAGAAAACCACATCGAAAGCCATGACCTAAGGCAGTTGAAGTTTCAGGTTCAAAAGAAATTGCACTATCATTCAACTGAAACTTATCTAGGGCATCTCTAAGTAAAGGATAATCATCATTTTCAACACAATAAATACCTGCAAAAACAAAAGGTTTCACCACTTTATACCCCTCTAGCGAATTCGCCTCTTCAAGTAATTTCTTTTGCATTCCACTTTTCCATAAAGTATCACCCACACGTGCCTCCCTTACACTTTTTAACCCAGTAACAATATACCCAACTTCTCCAGGATAAAGGGCCTCAGATGCTTTAAACTTCGGTTTAAAATAACCAACTTCAAGAACATCAATTTCTTTTTTAGTATTTAAAAAATAAGCTTTATCACTTTTTTTAAGCATACCCGACTGAACTCGAACATAAGAAACAACCCCCTTATATGGATCGTAAATAGAGTCAAAAACTAAAGCCTTAAATTCATCATCAACACTACTTTCTTTAGGACTAGGGAGCCTTCTAACGATTGCTTCTAACACTTTTTCAACATTAGTCCCTTCTTTTGCAGAAACGGCTAAAATTTCATCTTTAGATATCCCCAAAGCATCCTCAATTTCTTTTGCTCTAAGTTCAACATCTGCAGAGAGTAAATCAATCTTATTCAAAACTGGAATAATTTCTAAATTATGTTCAAGTGCCATATAACAATTAGCAAGAGTTTGTGCCTCAATTCCTTGAGTAGCATCAACAACTAAAATCGCCCCTTCACAAGCCGCAAGACTTCTAGATACTTCATAACTAAAATCAACATGTCCGGGAGTGTCTATTAAATTTAAAATATATTTCTCTCCATCAAGCTCATAATCCATTCGAACAGGCTGAAGTTTGATAGTTATACCTCGTTCTTGCTCTAATTCAAGGGTATCAAGCATTTGACCATGTTTCATATCTCTTTTTTCAACAGTGTTTGTAATTTCAAGAAGTCTATCTGCTAAAGTTGATTTACCATGATCGATATGTGCAATAATACAAAAATTTCTTATATGCCTCATTAAAATAATAATACTACAAAATAATAAATAAATTCTATTGATAGATTAGACAAAAATAAACAAAAAACACTTATATATCATTGTTTTAAAGAAACAAATATGGTAAAATATCTTGATATAAGAATTAAACATGCAATACAAAGTTCCACAAAATGTTCAAAGAGAAGATACCATAGTTGGCCCTCTTACTTTTAGACAACTAATTATATTATTTGCAGGAGGTGGAACCACATATGCAATATATTCGGCACTTGCTACTAAATATTACTGGGAAGTATGGCTTACACCAGTGATAATAGGCACATCATTTACACTAGCATTTGCATTTTTAAAGATAAATGAAAGAGAATTTCATATATATTTATTAAATTTAATACAACACTTATTAGTTCCAAAAAAAAGAAAATGGAGTAAAGGCGCTGGAGAAACATTTATATCACCATTTTCGAAAATTTATGTGAAAAAAATTGAAGAAGAGAAAATCGAGAAAAAAGAAATCCCAGATATTGACAAAATAGTGAAATTATTGGACTCAAATAACACAAAAAAATAATGCCAGAAACAATAGAAAAAACAACAAGCAAAAAAAATAAAGATATAGGATCACAAACTTATCTCCCCATTGCTGAAATAAGGGAAAACACAATTGTCTTAAAAAATGGTGGAATAAGAGCAATTTTAAAAACTAATGCGGTAAATTTTAATTTAAAATCCGAAGAAGAACAAAATGCAATAATAATTTCTTACCAATCATTTTTAAACAGCCTCGAATTTCCTATTCAAATACTAATAAAATCAAAAAAACTTGATTTAGATGACTATATAGAACAAGTAAAGAAAAAAGGAGATGAGCAACAAAATAAACTCCTCCAAGACCAAACGTATGAATATGCACAATATATAAAAAGACTGATAGAATATGCTGATATTATGGAAAAAAGTTTTTATGTAATAGTTCCATACGATATTGGATCAGAAAAAACAACAACCTTATTTCAGGGATTTTTTCAAAAACTTTCACCCAAAGATAGTTTTACGGATATATTAAAAAGGAGAAAAAATTTTGAGGAACATAGAAAAAAATTAAGTCAAAGAGTCTCTACAATTAAAGCAAATCTAGAAAGTTGTAATCTAAAAGTAGAAGAATTAAAAACAGAAGATATAATAGAACTTTTTTACAAATCTTATAATCCAATAACATCTCAAACTGTTAAATTAAAAAAACTCTCCGATACATCAATTATTACTGATGAGGAGAGAATTAAAGAAACAGAAGAAATGATTATAAAAAATCAGGAGAAAATTTAAGAACAGTGTTCTGGCAGCGACCTACTTTCCCATGGTCAAACCATAGTATCATCGGCGAAGATGAGCTTAACTGCTGTGTTCGGGATGGGAACAGGTGTACCCCCATCTCTATAACTACCAGAACACTATCCTTAAAAATATAAAATTGAATTTTAGACACCAATCACTAGTCGAAGTGAAGTAGTTCTCTGATGATATAAGTCTATTACCTATTAGTACTACTCGACTTAACACATTACTGTGCTTCCATCTGTAGCCTATCAACCCTGTAGTCTTCAGGGAGGTTAATGGGGATTCCTAATCTTGGGTATAGCTTCCCGCTTAGATGCTTTCAGCGGTTATCCAACCGAACATAGCTACTCAGCAATGCCACTGACATGACAACTGATACACTAGAGGTTCGTTCATCTCGGTCCTCTCGTACTAGAGACGACATCCCTTCAAGAATCCTACGATCATGGAAGATAGAGACCGAACTGTCTCACGACGTTCTGAACCCAGCTCGCGTACCCTTTTAATTGGCGAACAGCCAAACCCTTGGGACCTTCTCCAGCCCCAGGATAGGACGAGCCGACATCGAGGTGCCAAACTGATTCGTCGATGTGAACTCTTGGAATCAATCAGCCTGTTATCCCCGGAGTAGCTTTTATCCGTTGAGCGATAGCGCTTCCACGCGCCACTATCGGATCACTAGTACCTGCTTTCGCACCTGCTCGACTTGTAGGTCTTGCAGTCAAGCCCTCTTATGCACTTATACTATCGGTTTGATTTCCATCCAAACCTAGAGGACCTTTGCACGCCTCCGTTACTCTTTAGGAGGCGACCGCCCCAGTCAAACTACCCACCAAACAATGTCCTTAGTGCCGGATTAACGGCATAAGTTAGATTTTAAACATAACAAGGGTGGTATCTCAAGATTGGCTCCACGCAAGCTAACGCCTACGCTTCAAAGCCTCCCACCTATCCTGCACAAATCATATCCAAAACCAATGTCAAGCTATAGTTAAGCTTCACGGGGTCTTTTCGTCTTTCCATGATGTCACGGCATTTTTACCGTGTTTGCAATTTCACCGAGTCTAATGTTGAGACAGTTTTCAAGTAATTACGCCATTCATGCGCGTCGGAACTTACCCGACAAGGAATTTCGCTACCTTAGGACCGTTATAGTTACGGCCGCCGTTCACCAGGGCTTAGATTCGAAGCGTGAACCTCTCCTCGTGACCTTCTGGCACTGGGCAGGCGTCAGCCCCTATACATCGTCTTGCGACTTAGCAGAGACCTGTGTTTTTGATAAACAGTTCCTTGAAATCTTTAGCTGCGGCCTAAAACCATCATTAAAAACAATGATCTAGGCAAGGTTTATCCCGAAGTTACACCTGCTGTTTTGCCGAGTTCCTTAACATTAGATTGCTCGATCGCCTTAGTATACTCTACCTGTCCACCGGCGTTGGTTTACGGTACGGTAACCTAACATCCTCGCTACCGAGGTATTTCTCGTCAGTTGAAATCATGGGAATCACTCGATCAAAGATCAAGTATTTTGTATCATAGCTCGCGAACTTAAAGGGATTTACCTCAATAAGCATAAACTTACTATTTACACGTGAATTCATTAACACGCTCCCACTATCCTCCTGCGTATCCCCTGAGCTAGCGCGAAGTTCATTCAATTCATTTACAGATCATCAAACCGAAGTTTTCAAATATGCAATAAGAACATCATTCCCTTTTTGCTCTGGCGGATATTAGGTTGTACAGGAATATTAACCTGTTGTCCATCGGCTACGGCTTTCGCCCTGACCTTAGGACCGACTAACCCCAAGTCGATTAACGTGGCTTGGGAAACCTTGGACATTCGGCGTTCGGGTTTCTCGCCCGAATTACGTTACTCATACCAACATTCTCACTTCCTGATGCTCCACAGAACCTCACGATTCTGCTTCAATGCGAACAGGAACGCTCCTCTACCGCGACTCAAAATAAATTGAGCCACCCGCAATTTCGGTTATAGCTTTGAGCCCCGTTATATTTTCGGCGCAGAATCACATAGACCAGTGAGCTATTACGCACTCTTTAAAGGAATGGCTGCTTCTAAGCCAACCTCCTGGCTGTATAAGTAATTCTACATCCTTTGACACTTAAGCTATATTAGGGACCTTAATTGGCGATCTGGGCTGTTCCCCTTGCGACTATGGCACTTAGCTGTCATAGTCTGACTCCCGTGAAACTCACAATAGTATTTGAAGTTTGCCTAGGTTTGGTAGACTTATTTCGTCCCCTAGCCTAAACAGTGCTCTACCCCTATTGCTATTAACACGAGGCTAGCCCTAAAGCTATTTCGAGGAGAACCAGCAATCACTGAGTTCGATAAGCTTTTCACTCCAACCCACAGCTCATCCCCCAATTTTGCAACATTGGTGGGTTCGGCCCTCCACTCAGTTTTACCTAAGCTTCAGCCTGGCCATGGGTAGCTCACCCAGCTTCGGGTCTAGTGCACGACACTTAATCGGGTTATTCACCCTCGCTTTCACTTCGCCTCCGGGTATTTGACTCCCTTAAGCATGCGCCGTACAGCTAACTCGTTGGTCCGTTCTACAAAAAGTACACAGTCACCCATAAATGGGCTCCTATTCGTTGTAAGCATAAAGTTTCAGATTCTATTTCATCCCCCTCCCGGGGTACTTTTCACCTTTCCCTCGCGGTACTTGTTCACTATCGATCTTTGAGTCTGTTTAGCCTTGGAAGGTGGTCCTCCCAGATTCAAGCCAGATTTCTCGTGTCTGACTCTACTCAGGAACACTCTAGGTTTTTAAATTATTTTCGTTTACGGGACTATTACCCTCTATGGTTGCTCTTTCCAAAGCAATTCTACTAATAATATAAAAAACCATATTGAGGTCCTACAACCCCACACACCGTGGTATATGGTTTGGGCTACTCCCCTTTCGCTCGCCACTACTAAGGGAATCTCGTTTGATTTCTTTTCCTTGGTTACTGAGATGTTTCACTTCACCAAGTATCCTTGTATGTGCCTATGTTTTCAGCACATCATAATGAGACATTACTCTCACTAGGTTTCCCCATTCGGAAATCTTCGGGTCAAAGTCTGCTAGCGACTCACCGAAGCTTTTCGCAGCTAACCGCGTCCTTCATCGGAACTCAAAGTCAAGGCATCCACTTTACGCTTTTAAGTAACTTATATTTTTATCAGAGAACCAATCACATCAACTAGTAATTGGTATCTAAAATTGTTTTCGAACAATTATTTAATTTTATATCGTATGGAATATATTTTTTCCTGTGTTTTCAATGTTCAAGTCTCGATAAATTCGAGAAAAGCAAAGCGATTATATTGATGAGAAATTCATTAGTCAACACTATTTTTGACTTTTTTTAAAAAAAACTAAAAAACAACGGCTTTTTGGCTTAAACTAAAGACCAAAAATTAAGGCAAGTGGTCCTTTAAAAAGTGCCGTCAATGTCCCTGTTGAATACAGAAGAGATGCCAAAAAAACAATTAAAGCTATGATTATAACCAAAGTATGAGTTCCACCTGTGCCAAAATATTTTTCAGCAAAGCCAACATTCCCAATAACATCTTTTACAAATAGTCTATATTTTAAAATAAGTAAGGCAGTTGCAGTACCTAAAACAAAGACTAAAAATTTAAGCATAATTGTTTTTTACATTTAAACATTATAATATAAAAAATGAAATAAAACAAATTTATGACAAAAATACGATTAGACAAATTACTTGTAAAAAGAAAACTATGTTTATCAAGAGAAAAAGCAATAACTTTAATAAAAGACTCAAAAGTAAAGGTAAACGGAGAAATAATAACTAAGGGATCCAGAGAGTTTGATGAGAATTCAGTAATTGAACACATAGAAGAAGAAAAACAATATGTTGGCAGAGGGGCAAAAAAACTTCTTAAAGCCGTATCTATTTGGGACATTCATATTAAAAACAAAATCTGTGCTGATTTTGGTGCTTCAACTGGAGGTTTTACAGAAGTGTTATTAGAAAATGGAGCAAAAAAAGTTTATTCGATAGATGTTGGACATGGACAACTTGCAGAAAAACTTAAAAAGGATAAAAGAGTGATAAATATGGAAAAAGTGAATTTAAAAAACGTTAATTCACTTTCTTTTAATGAGAAATTCGAAATAATTGTTTGCGATTTGTCGTTTATTTCAATTTTAAAAGTATTAGATACAATAAATAATTATTTAGTGAATGGAGGACAAATTATCGCATTAGTAAAGCCACAATTCGAGCTTACAAAAAAAGATCTTGGAAAAGATGGCGTTGTAAAAGATGCCGAAAAACAAAAAAATGCATTAGATAAAGTTATAGAAAACTTTGAAAAAAAAGGCTTTAAAAAAATAAAAACAGCTGTTTCTCCCATAAAAGGCGCCAGCGGAAACAAAGAATTTTTGCTTTATGGGATTAAAGGCGTTTAGAGCAAGGAGTATGGGGCAAAGTTTAGAGCAAGAGAGTGTGGGATTAAAGGCGTTTAGAGCAAGGCAATTAGGAATAATATGAAAAAAGGAGTTTAAAGGCTAAGAATATATGCTAAGAATACGAAGTATATAAGCTTAAAAAAACATAATAATCAAGATAAGTTAATAATTAAACACCTAAAAAAATTTATAAATACAAAAAAGACAATTCATTCATAAAAGTACAGTTAAAGTGAAGTATTTTTGCTAAAAAAATATTATTATTAATGATAAACATAAAAAATATTATTATTAATGATAAACATAAAAAATATTAAAACTAGGAGATAAAAAAACAGGGCTTAACGTACATCGACATTAAGCCCTTCAACTCATGTGCCAACAGACTTTTCTCGATAAAAAGTGTTGGCATTGTGAATTAATTCCAAAATCCTCCTCCTTGATCGTTTAGAACCAAGTTTGTTCTTCTCAGCAAGTGTGTAAAGCTCAACGAGCCTTACGTACTCTACCCTATCATGCGACAGGGTTTCGAGAACCTTTCCTCTTATTTCGTTTGACAGGATTGCTCCCATCAAAATGCCGAAATAAGAGTCAAAGTGAACAAACTGGTCCTTTAGCGTCTTTTCCATGACTTACCTTTTCTTCTTAAAGTCCATCAAAATTGCTATATGCAATCGAGGCTTTAAAAAAGACAAACAGAATTATTGCAAGCTTTATGCTTTTTGTCAAGTGATTTTAAAAAGCTAAAAATAAAACAAAATAATTACCGTAAATTAAATAGAAATATTATAAATAATCAAAAAAATCATAAAAATATTTCCTTAAAAATTGTTGTTTTTAATATTTGCAAAATTTAAATGTTTTTAAAAATTTGAAAATCATTTTTATGAATAAATTGTAAAAAACATTTTAAGTCCAATTATTCAGCTATTTTCTTAAGAAATTTATGATTTGTTAACCTGTTATCCTTGCTTAACGCAAAAGAAAATGTTATAATATAAGGATTTTAAAATTAAAAATGTCAACAAGACAACAAGACACTCAAATAAACACACCCCAAACCACGGAAGCAAGCCCTGAAGTAAAATCTGATAATTACTTTGAACAAGTAAACAAAGAATTTCAAAAAGAAATATTAAAAGGCAATATTGGCAAAGAAGCAATTGAAGAAATTAAACAAAGAAATGAAGTTAGTTTCACTTCGAAAGTATTATCAGCATTAAAAGATCCTAAAGAGGCATACAAATGGTTAAAAACTAGTGTAATTCTAACCTTATCTGGTTCGTGGCTAGGTAGCATTTTAGGTGTAGATAAAAGATTACAAGAAAAAAAAGATGAAGTCATGAGTACTATTGAAGGAGCCAAGCAAAGATTATCAGATTTAGATACAGAAGAAGCTCCTACTAATTTGCAAGAAAAAACACCTGAAGATGAAAAAATTATTGAAACTAATGAATACGGGGAAATGATACCAGCAAAAGATTTTTTTCAAGAAAGGTTTAATAATTTTGAAAATAATTTAAGGATAGGGCTGGAAGACGATGTAATCCGTCATATAAAAAACAATCCTCAAACTTCAGTTATTATAGCATTAACTGCAGCAGAAAAAATTGGGATGGAAAAACTACTGCATTTATTAAAATCTAGCGCCACTATGAGCTTCTCATTAACGACAAACATGATAGCCGCACTTTCCAATGTTCCAGGTCTCGCCATAGACAACCCTATAAAAACTGCACTAATAATATTGTCTGTCAGAAAAATATTAATTGAATCAGAAAATGTATATGTTCCGAAAGATCCAAAACAATTTAATAGATTTATAAAAGATTTATTAACAAAGAAAAAAGACGATTTAGATTCAAAACTTCTACCAATCAGAGAAAAAATAGAAGTTCTATTTGAAGAGTATGGAATAAATATAAATGATTTTATTCAAATTATTTCATCACCAAACTTCAGTTTAGAAGAATTACTAATAGAGGCAGAAAACGAAAGTAGAAAATTACCCTCTTTAATCAATAACTGTTTTAATTTTGCAATAGATGCATTAGGAGAAACAACTGAAGATACATACAAAAGAAAAACAAGGCTAGTAATGAAAAGTTCTATCAGAAACCTAAAAGCACATTTAAGAAGTGGACTAAAAGAAGCAGAATATAATGAAGAAAAATTCGAAAAATTTGCAAATTTTATGCAAATTTTAATAACAAAAATTGAATCTGATATAAATATTACAGAAGAAGACTTATCAACACTTGAAAAATTGATAATAGAACTCCACCCAAAACTAAGAATAGATAGAGATAGCAATTTTGTAAAAATTTTAGATATCGACTGTCCAGACGATATTCATTTTAATTTAATGGTAGAACCTACACTTCCTAAAAACGAAAGAATTAAAAGATCAAGAGGACTTTCTCCTGACAAAAATATTTCAAAAGAATATTTAGTAATAGATCCTCTTAGAACCGGCCTTTCACAAGAATTTATGAGATTTAAAGAAATTTTCAAATCAGGAAACGGATTGATAATGATAAAAGATGGAATAGTATGGGGAATTGAAAGTGCATATACAGTATATCTTGGACCATTAGAAATACTTGAACATATAAAAAATATACCAGATATTTATAATGGAGATATTCATTATAATGAAGTATTATACGAAACCGCTCACACCATTACTCCTGTCATAATTTTGTCTACAGTGGCAAACATTCCTGCAATGTTAACAAAATCCAAATCAAAAAAATTCATTGCTTTTAACATAATAAACTCTCCAATAAGATTACCTTATTCAGCATTTATCGGATCTTATAGAAACTATATAAAACATGGACTTAAAAGTTATAGCAAAACACACAGAGATATATTAATAAGAAATTTAAAATATTCACCAATACCAAATTTTATAAGAGAAGCACGAAACTGGACAAGAAAAGGGTTCGAAATATTTAATTCTAAAGGTACATCAAAACCAATAAGCAAATTTTTAGACGCTAGAGTAGAATTAAATTTATTTGAAAAGACTAAATTTAATTATAGCAAAAGAAACCATTTAGAAAATTATAATAGACTTTTAGATGAATTATTAACTTATTATGATGGAAGAGATCGATTAGGAATTTTAAGTGACCTAAGATTTGGAGATGCTACAGACACAAAACTTATTACTCAAAAACAAATAGATACGAGATTTGAAGCTTTAGATGAAATACTTGATCTTTCACCTGAAGATCTTACTAATAAGATTATTTCTGATATTATAGATAAACACAAAACAGCGATACAAAATGCCGATGATCCAACCCATGTTGCCAGAGAAAGACCAAGAAGAGAACAAATGCTTCAAGAAAAAATTAAATCATTCGACGAATTAGGTAATTCAGTAGATAAACAAGCTTATTTAAAAGCATTAAAGGACAAAGAAACAAAACTCGAAATTGAATTAAAAGAATTATATAAAAAACACAAAGTAAACGCAAACACCACCCAATTTCCTAAGGAAATTATTGATAAAAGAGCAGAGTTAAGGGACATTATGGCTGAAAGAGCAGAACTTTCAAATAGATATCTAGAAAGTCCAACTGCGGGAAAGACAAATCCAGACAGGAGATCTAAAAGACAAAGAGCAAGAGAACTGAAAGCAAATGGACTAGAAATAAACAGAGATAAATTAAAATTCCTAAGTATTGATAATCCAAAATATAAAAGTATTCCAACAAAAAAAGGATGGAAAGGTAGATTCGGCAAAGCTTCATTATTTACCGCTGCAGTAATTATACTTCCATGGTTATTTTCAAGCGAAGAAACCGAAGACACAACTGCAGAAGATTTTTGGAACAAAAACTAAAAAATAACACGAATGACAACAAAACATAAAGAAACAGAAACTAATCAAAAAGAAAATAAAGAAACTCAAACCACAACACCAAATTATTTTGAAGCTGTAAACAAAAGTTTTGAAGATGAATTATTAAAAGGAAATAGTAATAAAGAAACTATTCAAGAAATTAAAGAAAGAAATAAAACAAGTTTTTTTTCAAAAATTGTTGATGCAATAAAAAATCCAGAAGAAGCTATTAAATGGTTGAAAACAAGTACTATCATTAGCATAGGAGGTTCTTGGCTAAAAAGCCTTTTTGGATTAGATAATAAAATTGAAGAAAAAAAAGAGGAAATAATGCATACTATTGAAGATGTAATAATAGATAAAAAAATCGACAAAAAGGAAAATACTCCAAAAGAAGAAAATGAATTAAATGAAAACGAAACAGAAGAAGACGAAAATATAAATGAAAACGAAACAGAAGAAGAAAGTGAGTATGACAACAGTTTTAATTATGTTATAGTTGACACTCCTCCCGACAAGAACGATCTAACATTAGAAACTTATGGCGATTATAATTTTAATTTAATTGAAAAGACAAGATACGAAGCCGAAAAAAAATATGGAGAATTTTTTGAACTACTATCTGATCAAAAAAAACTTATAGATTTTTCGGAAATTAAATTTCAAAGATTAGTTGAAAAATTAATTGAAAATTACAAAGATGACACCGCAACTTGGATGAGGCACTTGATTGAATATCAAGATTTTATCAATGAAGCATTTTTATCAAAAAGCCCAGAAGAAAGAGCAAAAGGTGTTACTATTTTAGATGGATACTTAAGGCTTGAATGGTCAGAATCCAAAAAAAAAGTATATTTATCTCACGGAACAGAATCCGAATTTCGAGAATATTTATACGCCTTAAAAGATATGCCAATAGTTACATCTGACATTCTAGCAAAACAAAATATTAGCGAAGAAATTGGTGGAAACTTCATACCAATATACGGAAGTTTAAGAGATTATTCTAGAGCTTTCCGAAATGTTGACAGAGGAAATTATGGTCAAGCTACTGCAGACACAGCATGGGCAATTGGAGGATTTATCCTTGATTATTACACACTTGGAAAATGGAGATTATTCGGAGGAGGTATTAAAAATGCAAGTAAAATAAAACATCTTGAGAAAATATTTATTTTATTTAATTCAAGTGCATCATTGGGATTATTTGGGAAAACAACAGTTCAACATTTTTTAAGAGATGAAAACTCAAAAAGTATATTCTCTTCAAAATATTTTATTGAAAACAAAAAAAATGCACCACCTGTACCAACCGTAATTGGAGGTAGTAACGACAAACTACGCGTCCAAATAAAATTAGATTTTCACGAAGATATAATAAACACAACCGAAACAAGTGAAGAAAAAATTGAAAACATAAAGCATCAAATTGACAACATAATAAATTTATATCAATGGTCTCAAACTTATTACGAAATAATAGACGAAAACACTGTAAAAATATTTAGAAGAAGGTCAGATGCAGAAACAGTGATTAAAAAAGAAGCAAATGGAAAATGGAACTTAGAGGGTGATTTAAAAACAAATCTAGGCTATGAAAAATTTGAACAAGCTTTCATTTTAGGAAACTTATCGAACACTACAATGGAATGGCTTTGTGAAAGAGATCGTGGAGAAAGAGCGAAATCAAACACACCTTTTTATATAGATAAAACGATTAATTATTCAAGGTCATGGCCACAAAGAGATAGCAATTATATTTCTGAAAAATGGTTATCAGTATATAATATGATGTATTTAATAAACAACGAAGAAATTCTAAGATTATTAAACAATACATATAATAAATGGAAAAAGAATCCTCAAATGGGAAAAATCGAAGAAATTGAAAATGAATTACATAATGAAACATTACCGCCAATGGGCACAATCTAACCTAAATAAAATGCAAATTCCCTCACCACAACAACTCGCAAAAGCAATAGCAAACACTTCGCTTAGCCTAGATGATAAAAAAACAATCGTCGCAAGTATAAGGTTTTTAAGCCCCAAGAAAATTGCTTTACTCTATCAAAGACTTTTAGAGCTACAAAAAGAAGAACAACGATTTATAAATGAAGTGAATAGAATAGATTTAAGATATAAAATGAAACTTGAAGCAGAAATTGAAAAAGCAAAGCAAAAAGCAGAAGTAAAACTATCCAACATTTCCTCAATAAACTTATAAAAAGGTTGACCAAACTTAGCTATTAACAAATTTATTCACACTCAAAAACTTCGCTTCATAATCCATTTTTTCTAAAACATTTTAAATAAG